>Ga0114952_1000574_pt1 | contig 37694 bp, 30 predicted proteins | sample SidtaG_2_FD_87303 | JGI IMG/M metagenome (GOLD analysis project Ga0114952, IMG submission 87303) | Marine algal microbial communities from Sidmouth, United Kingdom - Sidmouth_Asex2 metaG | ecosystem: Host-associated > Algae > Red algae > Unclassified | place: Sidmouth, United Kingdom | collected...
CTGTATGAATAGATTCATAACGCTTTTTTAAGCACTTTAAATCCTCTTTTATATCTAAATATATTTTTTTTGGCATATTACAAGATAAGATTTATTATCCTGAATTCAAAGTTAAAATGGTATAAAATACGCAAAAATTAATTCTTCTGGGGCCTAGCCCCAGAAGAATTAAAAATAATAACTTTATAGAAACTTAAACAGTTCTATTTTAGGGAGCTTACAAATTAACTGTGTTATTTTATTTATTTAAATTTATAAATTCTTCTTCAGAAATCTCTCCACTATATATTTTGCGAAGTTCATCCATTTTAGACATCATAAATTTTTCTAGTTTAGCATCAACACTACTAGGCTTTTTAGCTGTAGGTGGAGATGAATTTCCGGTTAAAACTTGGTTTTTAAAAAAATAGAAAAACTGAGAATCCAATTGTTTTATATTGTAAGTACCTTGAGTTGCTATATACCATCCTGTTGCAAAAGCAGCACGTCTTTGAGCATTTGTGCCGTGATTTCCACCTCCAATGGTGCCAGCAAAATTATATCCAGCGGCAGCCAAACTCCAAGTTTTAGTAACACTTTTATTCATAAAGTAGGCTGAAAATGCATCAGCTTCAAGTTCAATCCCAGATGCATGACTATTACTTGGTACAGTAGCTTCTGAAAATTGAGCTTGATGAGCAATTTCATGACCTGCAAGGTATGCTACAGCATAACCACCAAAAGCATTTACTCTTTTCATGAAATTTTCACCGTAAATAACTCCAACACCTTTTCCAGGATACGAGTAAGCATTATTGGAACCAACTCCGCCAACAAAACGAATATTAACAGTGCCAAGACCAAAAAGCTTAGCAGCAGCATTATGTTGATTTGTTAAATTTTTAGTAACAGCAGCATCCACTATTTCCGTAATCCATTTAGTTTTAGGTCCAAAAGGACTAAGCGTAGCACCAAGTCCGTTTTCTAGATTTAAATCACTAGGAGACATAATACTTAGGGATGTGTTTTCAACACTTGAATCCAACTCGGGTTCGTTTTTGCTACAACTTACACATGATAATAAGATAGCAGAAGCTATAAATAATTTTTTCGGGGTTTTCATAATTTTATATATTTTAATTAATAATATCTTACAAATGTAGATTAATAAATTACTTGGGATATATTTTTAGTGTTAAATTTCTTACTTTGAAATTTAATTTTAATTATATATTTTAAGTAAGAATAAACTTATTTATTATATATGATTAAAGCAGTACTTATCTATGTATTTGTTTTAAATAGTTTAAAATTAGCAGAAAAAAATCATGTATCAAGTATATTACCCTATTCTAAATAAATTTAATTAACTGATTATTTTATGTTTGTGAATTTTAATTTTAAAAAACACAGAATATTGTATTTTAACTTTATAAATAAAAAACAAACCACTCGCCCTACAAATTCTAGATGTATTACTTAGTTATATTCTATCTCGCTGTGCTTATATGTAGTATGTAATAAGGCTATGGTATATGTAAGAATTTATGCTTGTCCGTTATTTTCCCTATTCATTTTTTTCGTATCTTAGAGAATGAAATTAATAGAATTTACCAAGTACTTTCCAGGTGAGCAAAGTTGTAAAACAGCCTTTTAAAGCTTACCTATTAGAACAAGGGATTTCATGTACTAAATGCGGCAGCACATCCCATTATTGAAAGCAATACCGAGAACAATGGGAGTGCAAATCGTGTAAGCATCGCACGACCTTAAAAAGCGGTACTGTCATGTATGGTAGTAAATTGGTTTATTGCTATGTACCTTATTACAAGTACCAAGAAGTCCTTTTCAGCCAAAGAGATACAACGACAGTTAGGGCATAAACGCTATGAACCTGTTTGGTCTATGATGCATAAGCTAAGAAGTGTCATGGGGCTTAGGGATAATAATTACAAACTTAAAGAAGAAATAGAACTTGATGAAGGCTTTTTTGAGACCGTATCCATAACAAGAGATAAATCTGAACCTTTAAAACGCAGTAGAGGAAGCCAACGTCAAACAGCAGTTTTGGTTAGTGTAGAATCTAAAGATTCAGGTGATGAGCACGACCCTAAAAAACATGGTAAAAAGAAAAAGGTAGGGTATTTAAAGATGAAAGTTGTTGAATCCTTAAAGAAAGAATACATAACCAATAAAGTAGTAGAATCTTTAGAGACGAACACAACAATAATATCCGATAAGTCTACGAGCTATGGAGATTTAGAAAAGCAATATGATGTTGAATCCAAAGTTATACTTAAAAAGGATATTCCAAAAGTATTGCCATAGGCGCATACAGCCATAAGTAATGCTAAACGATTTTTGTTAGATGTACACCACAGAATAGATGACGATTTTTACAAAATTATCTAAACGAGTTCTGCTTTAAGTTTAATAGTCGCTACTTTGACGACTTATTTGGAAGGTTAATAATCGCTGCTGTATCATACAGATGTGATTATTTAGGGGAACCTTACGATAAGCATATTTATTAACTATTTCATCTGTAATATTGCCTGTGCTCCAAAACCGTAACCAATTCTCTAGAAATGTCGTCCCCAATATTTATGCTTCAAAACAGGAAATTCTTGTTGAAGTTTTCTAGAGCTCCTCCCTTTTAATTTCTTTACGAAATGGCTTACACTTTTGAGATGGGCGCTATTCTAAATGTATATGAATATGATTTTTTAAAACCACTCTTTTTAAGATTTGAACACCTACCGCATCGCATATTTGTGCCAAGAGGGAGCGACAACTTATTTGAATACCTCCCTTTAGAACAGGGTAACGATATTTGTACTCCAAAATATATGAATTGTCAAGCGAGAACCGCTATAACTATTTGTTCTTTGTCCTGTCATAAAACAAAGATAAATGTTTTTAGAAGCTAAAGAGAAATGCATTAAAGTGCATATTTTTAACTATTTCTGAGACCAATAAAACCATGTTTCAAGGGTATCATGTTATATTTGAAAACAGGGTTGAACTATTTATAGTTTAACCCTGAGCTTTTAAAACTTACGCAGATTTTAGGATAGTATCTAAAAACATTTCCTTTTTTGTCATGTATTTAGAAAATAATATGTAATTAAAATGTGACTTTTATTCAAATTCCTTTAAAGGGGTAACAATATATTATTATCATCTTTAAAGTTAGTGCAATCAATCGTTTCAATTTTGGTGTTAATTAACATTGAGTTTTTTACGGTAATATTAGGCGTGTTCTTAAAAAATATACCATACCCTTGTGCAGACTTAAATGTACAATTGTCAAAAATTATAGAAGAAGCATTATAGGGAGCCTCAGTATTAACATCAAAAATTGATACAGCTCTTCTTAGATTAGTATAATCCTCATTTATAAAAGTTAGGTTTTCTCCAAAATTATTATCTATTGAAAGTCCAGCAGAGTTTTGAAAAGAACTTGCCGTTTTATTATTTTTAAAAATAGCCCTAGATGCGCCTTTCACCTGAATACCACGATATAAGCTTTCATTAATAGTATTATCTTCAATTACGCCATCATTCCCTCTTACGATAATTCCAACATTAAAGCCTTCTATTTTATTTCCTCTCACAATATTATTTGTAGAAAGTTCGGTTTTAACTCCATTTATTTCTACAATTAATTCACCTGTTGTAATTGCTGCCTCTGACTTTGCTAGTTCATTACTTATAAAAGTATTATTTATAAATTTTGCTCCTGTACTAAATGACGAAAAAAACCCACGATCAGAATCATTATTACTCATTGTAGTATTTATTCCAGAATAGTCTATTATGCTTGCAACTTGATTATTTCTAAAAGTACACCCATCAATTTGTACGTTTTCTGTTAATTCAAAATTCTTCTCCGATCCATCTGGGTTTCTTCCTCTAAAAGGCTCAATATCTATACCTACCCTTGGGTTTGTTCCTAACCATCCGTTAGATCCTTCTTTTTCTTTTATATCTCCAGAATTACTAATTGTACAGGTTGTAATAAAAATATCTTCACCATCAGTTATACTAATATTATTACGTCTATTAGCATCTACCGTGCAACCTATAAAAGTTATATTCTTATTAAATGGATTTCCTGGGTTAAATCTAAACCCATCAGATGCTCCAGCTACAATACCATCTCCTGTAGATTCTTTTATTACTATATTGGTTGCAATAACATTTTTTGAACCTGATACAATTAATAAAGTAGGCCATTCATGAGTACCTCTAGAAATACCTACTTCGTCTAAAATATCACTATAATCATGTTTAAATCGGTCTCCTATTAAGTTTCCTCCAGTAATTTTAACATTTTCTTTAATATAAACACTTAGTAAAGATCCTCTTGGCCAATACGAAGGTTGTACACGTATAAAAGTTTTATCTGTCATTTTTAAATGGAAATTAGAAGGAGGGTGAATTGCTAATTTATCATACCCTGCAGCATTAACCCATTGGTCTCTTCCAATCTCAAAATAAGCATCCATTTTATCTATAGAAAATGTATCTCCTTTTAATTTTTTTACTAAGTCTATTGCTTTTTGAATGTTCTCTTTATTTTTTAAAGCAATTTCAACTGATGTTTCTCCTTCAGTTATATTCCATTTCTCAGGAGTAAAAATATATTCTTTCTTGTGTAGCGCAACATCCCCTTCTACATTTAAGTCTATATTTAAAAGCTCACCATCTATTGTTCCAGATTCAAAGATTAAACTACCGTTACTTAGTTTTCCTTTTCCTTCTTGCTTTATAGTGGTATTAGCAGGTAAATTTATTTTTTTTCCTTTTAAGTCGTACAAGCAATTTATTATGATAGTACTATTGGGCTTTAAATTATCTAAGCTAAAAGTACAGTTAGGTAAAGTACTTTCTACTTCTGTTTCAGTTGTATCGGTGATTTTTAAATCATCTTTTCCGCAGGCTAGTAAAAGTAATGTGAGTAAAAATAAGGATGCTTTTTTCATATTTGTATTAATATAATTACTGATTTGGGTTTGTTCTACTTAAATTACAATTGGTTATTAATACTTTATAAAAGAAATTTATATTTAATAACCTACTTAGAGGATAACGGTTTTTTTTTTATTTGGTATTGGTAGTTTGTTTGTAGTTACTTAGTTTTAGTCAATGTAGTTGTCTAAAAATACTAATTAATTGGAAAATGAGCGAAAATTTAAACCTTCACTTATTTTAAAACTTACACAGATTTTAAGATAGCGCTATAAAATAAGAAAGAGACACAAATTTGTGTCTCTTTCTTATTTTATAGGTTTAGAAAATCCTTGATAAACTCCTGTCTTTGTTTATTTAGGACGATGCATAAAGTTTTATTCTTTCATGGTGTGGTAAACATTTTGTACATCGTCATCTTCTTCTAACTTTTCTAGTAGCTTTTCTACTTCGGCTACTTGTGCTTCGTTTAATTCTTTGGTTACTTGTGGTATGCGTTCAAAACCAGAAGAAAGAATTTCTATTTTACGAGCTTCTAATTCTTTTTGTATAGCACCAAAGCTTTCAAAAGGAGCATAAATTAAAATTCCGTCCTCATCGGCAAAAACTTCTTCTGCTCCAAAATCAATCATTTCTAATTCTAGTTCTTCAGGGTCTAGATTATCTGCATTTATTCTAAAGTTACAGGTGTGATCAAACATAAAAACAACCGATCCAGAAGTTCCTAGGCTACCATCGCATTTATTAAAATAACTACGAACATTAGCTACCGTTCTTGTATTGTTATCAGTAGCAGTTTCTACCAATATAGCAATACCGTGCGGTGCATAACCCTCAAAAAGGACTTCTTTAAAATCACCGAGGCTTTTATCACTAGCTCTTTTTATAGCACGTTCCACATTATCTTTAGGCATATTAACAGCCTTTGCATTCTGTATAACCGCTCTAAGTCTAGAATTGGAATCTGGATCAGGACCACCATCTTTAACAGCCATTACAATATCTTTTCCTATACGTGTAAAGGCTTTGGACATTGCTGACCATCTCTTCATTTTACGTGCCTTTCTAAACTCAAAAGCTCTTCCCATTTCTAATTTGTATTTATGTAAGTAGACAAATTTAATAATTTTTAATAGTGATGCAAGTTTTAACGGGTAGTCTTTCGTCTTTAGAGGTTAGTCTTTAGTGAAAAAGTAGTCGTTAATCAAATTTTAGTAGCCACAGGGTATATTTAAACTAGATACCTGCTTTTTCGTATAAATTTTGTTGGTATGTTTTTCCGTCTATTGTAGGTTTTGGATCTTGAAAATATTCTTTAGTCTACCTGTCTAACGATGGTGATGATTTATAATATCTTGATAACGAATATGTAAATTTTCTGGGAGCTTTTTACTCTTTGGAAGCACCGCTAAATAACGGTCTTCATTGGTCGTAAATACACGTTTGTAAACAGGTTCAAAATAACCTAAATGTTTTACTATTTCTTTGGTAAATTCTTCGTGATGCACTAAGTCTTTACTCCCTAAATGATAAATGCCACTTTTGTTATGGTTAATTAAATAATGTATTTGTTGGGTAAGTTTATCGTCATTTGTCACATTCATAATTAAATTAGGAAAAACTTCTAAAGCTTCTTTATTAGCAATAGCAGTTTTAATTTCTTTAATTCTGGGTGAATTGTTTCCAAAAACCATTGGTAGCCTTAAAATGCCCATTTTTTCTTTGGGTATTCTAAGCAACATATTTTCGATTTTTATTTTTAATCGACCATAGATACTAAGAGATAAGGTTTTGTCGTATTCGTAGGATGGATACTGACTATAAGCATCAAAAACATTGGCAGACGAAATAAAATAGAGTTTACATTCATGATTAGTTAAATATTCAACCACATGTTGATGTGCTATTACTTGCGCCGAAAAATTACCGCGGATAGCAGAAATTATAAGTTGAGGTTTTACAGTTTCTAATACATCATAAATGTCATCTTCTTCTAAATCGTATTTAAAGAACTGTTTGTTGTCTTCGTAAGATTTACGAGCAGAATAATAAGTACCGTATGTGTCAAAATAGGAGTGAAGCTCTTTGTAGATAGCGTTCCCTATAAAACCACTGGCGCCCAAGATAAGTATTTTTTTAGTATCCAAATTTTAAAAAATTGATAAGCCTGTTTTGGTAGTTAATTGTTCTAATGCAAGCATGCCTATTTTAGAGTTTCCTCTGGGGTTTAAACCAGGTGACCAGGTAGCAACACAAAATTTATTTGGTAATAAAGCAACAATTCCACCGCCAACGCCACTCTTTCCAGGGAGCCCAACTTTAAAAGCAAATTCTCCTGCCTCATCATAGAAGCCACAGGTTAGCATAATGGCATTAATTCTTTTAATTTGATTGGTGTTAAGATATTTTTTTCCCTGCATACATATACCCTTATTCATAAAAATATAAAAAGCATTTGTTAATTGCTTGCAAGACATTGTTAAAGAACATTGAAAAAAGTAAAATTCCAAAACATCATTTACATCATTTTTAATGTTTCCGTAAGATTTTATAAGGTTAGCAGCAGCATAGTTTCTATAGCCTGTTTTTTTTTCTGAAACAGCTATTTTTTCATCATAGTTAATGCTATTGTCATTTGCAACACTTCTAACATAAGCAAGAAAGTCTTCTTTTGGGTTCTTTAAATGCGTAAATAAAATATCTGAAATTACTATAGCACCTGCATTAATAAAGGGGTTTCTTGGTATTCCGTTTTCTATTTCTAATAATGATAAATCATTAAATGGGTCTCCAGAAGGTTCTACATCTACTCTTTTCCAGATATCTTCGCCTACTATTGATAATGCCTGTGATAATGAAAAAGCTTTAGATATACTTTGTATAGAAAAGCCTTCGTCAGAATTACCTGCACTGTAATTATTTTGATAGATGTCTAAAAGGTAAATTCCAAATTTATTTTTATCTACATGCGCTAGCTCAGGAATATAGGAAGCAACAACTCCTTTATCCTTTATAGTATCTAAGTTATTGGTAATTTCATTTAATACCTCTTGAAAATTGTCCATTATTCTTTATAAAATGGAAGTTTTACAATTGTTGCCTCAACCGCTTTTTTCCGAATTTGAATATAAATTTTATTTCCTGTAGCAGAAAAACTAGTGGGAACATAACCTAACCCTATTCCTTTTCCTAAAGAAGGCGACATAGTTCCTGAGGTTACAATTCCTATAGCATTACCTTCGCTATCAACAATCTCATAATCGTGTCTAGGAATTCCTCTTTCGTTTAATTCGAAAGCAATTAATTTTCTTTTAGAACCTGCTGCTTTTTCTACTTTTAATGCATCAGCATTAACAAAGTTTTTTGTGAACTTAGTAATCCATCCTAAACCAGCTTCTAAAGGAGATGTTTCATCATTTATATCATTTCCATACAAACAATACCCCATTTCTAGGCGTAGTGTATCTCTAGCTGCCAAGCCAATAGGTTTAATGCCAAAGTCAGCACCCGCTTCAAATATTTTGTCCCAAATTTGTTGTACGTCTTCATTTTTACAATAAATTTCGAACCCACCAGAACCCGTATACCCGGTTGCTGAAATAATAACATGGTCTAAACCAGCAAAATCGGCAACTTTAAAAGTGTAAAATTTAATGGCAGATAAATCTATAGAGGTCAACGATTGCATGGCTTCAACGGCTTTAGGACCTTGAATAGCTAAAAGTGAGTATCCTTCAGAAATATTACGCATATCTGCTTTAAAATCTACATTGTATTTAGAAATGTGATTCCAATCTTTATCTATATTTGACGCATTTACGACTAATAAATACTGTGTTTCTTTTATTTTATAAACCAATAGATCGTCTACAATACCACCGTCTTCATTAGGAAGGCAACTGTATTGTGCTTGTCCAATTTCTAGTTTAGAAGCATCATTAGAGCTTACTTTTTGTATAAGGTCAAGAGCTGTTGAGCCACTAATTAAAAATTCTCCCATATGGGATACATCAAAAACACCTACACCTTTACGTACTGTTTCGTGTTCTATGTTCACACCATCATAGGATACAGGCATATTATAACCCGCAAAAGGAACCATTTTAGCCCCTAAAGTTTTGTGTGTTTCTGCTAGTGCTATGTTTTTCATGAGCTTATTTTTTTAATAAATACCCTTTTAATTCATCATAGGTAGAAATCTCAATAGCAGTTTTTTCTTTACCCATTACTTTTTGTATCTGACTAGGGATTTCCAAAGTAGTGTCTAAAGTATCTACAACAACATCCAAGAATTTTACTGGATGAGCAGTTTCTAAGAAAATACCATAAGTATCTGGATTTTTTTCTTGGTACTTTTTCAATCCTAAGTAACCAACAGCACCATGTGGGTCTGCAACATATGAAGAATCCTTGTATATTTTTAACATAGCGTCTCTAGTCTCCTCATCTGTAAAAGAATAGGAAGAAAGATTCTGTGTTAATTTTTTAAAATTATCTTTGTAGATGTGTCTGATACGGATAAAATTACTTGGGTCACCAACATCCATTGCATTAGAAATAGTAGCAACAGAAGGTTTTGGATTGTAAGTTCCTGTTTTCATATAATTAGGAACAATATCATTTACATTGGTTGCGGCAATAAAATGCTTTACAGGCATTCCTAATTGTTGTGCCATCATACCTGCACAAACATTTCCAAAGTTTCCGCTAGGAATAGAAAATACAATTTCTTTACCTTTAGATTTTGCTTGTTTGTATGCAAATAAGAAATAGTATAATTGTGGCAACCAACGAGCAACGTTTATAGAATTTGCAGATGTTAGTTGCATAGCGTCTAACAAATCTTGGTCTAAGAAAGCTGTTTTTACCATACGCTGACAATCATCAAACGTACCAGTAACTTCTAGAGCAGTTATATTCTGACCTAGAGTTGTCAATTGTTTTTCCTGAATGTCACTAACTTTTCCGCTAGGGTATAAAATAACAACTTTTACTCCTTTAACGCCTAAGAATCCGTTAGCTACTGCTCCTCCTGTATCACCAGAAGTTGCTACCAATACAGTAACTTCATTATCATTTCCTTCCGAGAAATGACCTAAGCATCTAGCCATAAAACGTGCGCCTACATCTTTAAAAGCCATAGTAGGACCATGAAAAAGCTCTAGTGTAGCTACGTTTTCCTCTAATTCTACAACAGGAAAATCAAAGTCTAAAACTTCTGCTAAGATAGATTTTAGTTTTTCCTCTGGAATAGCATCACTCACAAACTGGCGAATTGCTGTAAGCGCAATTTCTTCGTTAGATAACTTTTCTATTTCTTCAAAAAAAGAAGAAGGTAAAGGTGTAATGCTTTCTGGGAAATATAATCCACGGTCTGGTGCTATACCTTTAACAACGGCATCTGTAAAAGACACATTGGGTGCTTGTTTATTTAGACTGTAAAAATTCATTTTATTTTTAAATTGACCGAAAACGGAAGCTTGATGCTTTTAGACCGAAGACGGATGGTTTATTTAATATTTTTATAAATCAGCAATCATCAGTATTATCAAACTCTTCCATTTTTTCTCTGTAATTAGAAAAGTCTTTAATTTCTATTGATTTCTCTAGATTTATAGTTTTTTGTCCTAGTTTTTCATTTTTTATAAAACCATTTAAATAACGTCCATCTTGTTCTATAAAAATATAATTGCTATACCTTCCAGAATTCCATGCATCATCAATTAAAATATATCCATTATTATCGTTTGCGAAAACTTGAAATTTTCGCCATATTTTCTGGTTTATTTTATAATCTAAATACCTTACGATGCTTTTGTAATAAATTTCACCGGTACATTCTTGCTGAAAACTTTGAATGTATATCTGAATAACTTCTCCATTTAAAGTGCCATTAAAAAGGCTTTCTTTTTTAATGTCTTGCGCATTAGAAATTAGGAAAGACATGATTGTACAGAGCGATAGTATTTTTTTATACATATTCTATATTTTTCGTATTCCTTCTAGATTAATTTTAGATACGTGAATATCAAAATCAATTCCAAACTTCTCATAAACACCACTCATACTATCTGCTACTTTGAGTGCTTTTTCTTCACCTCTACTTAAGGTAAATACAGAAGGTCCAGAGCCAGAAATACTACAGCCTAGAGCACCAGCTTTTATACTTTCAGACTTTAATTTATCAAAACCTGGAATTAATATAGAGCGTATAGGTTCTATAATATGGTCTTCTAGTGAACGACCAATTAGTTCGTAATCTTCGGTATATAACCCAGCAATTAAGCCACCAACATTACCCCATTGCTTAATACCGTCTTTTAAATCTATCGTGGTTTTTAAAATTTTTCTAGAGTCCGATGTTTTTACTTCTATTTGCGGGTGAATTACCGTAGCATATAATTCTTTAGGAGTATTTATTTTTATAATATCTAACGGTGTGTAACTTCTAACTAAAGTAAAACCACCATAAATTGCAGGAGCCACATTATCTGCATGTGCAACACCACTGGCTAAACGCTCTCCTTCCATGGCAAATTTTACTAAATCTAAATTTGAAAAAGGATTACCTAGAAGTTTGTTCATTGCCCAAACAGCACCAGTAGAACTAGCGGCACTACTGCCAATACCACTGCCTGCTTTAATTTTCTTATATATTTCAATTTCAAAGCCACCTTGGTAATCACTTTCCGCCAATAAAGCTAAACCAGCAACACCAGCAACATTTTGTAATGTTTCCATAGGAAGGTTTTGACCTTCTAATTTGGTAATTTTTATTCCTTTTTTTTTGGTTTTTTTAACCACCATTTCATCACCTACAGCATCTAATGCCAATCCAAGGACATCAAAACCACAAGATACATTTGCTATGGTAGCAGGACAAAAAACACGTATTTCGTTACTCATAAATTAATAGTTTCCTATTCTAATAATATCTGCAAAGATACCAGAAGCAGTAACATCTGCACCAGCACCAGCACCTTTAATTATCATAGGTTGGTTAGGATATCTTTCTGTGTAAAACAGTACAATATTGTCACTTCCTTCTAGATTGTAAAAATCGTGCCCTTTTGGAATTTCTTGTAAACCAACACTTGCTTTCCCATTTTCGAACTGAGCAACATATTTAAGTTTGCTGTCCTTATCTGCAGCACTTTTATATATTTCTTGGAATGATGCTTCATGCTTCACTAAAGAAGCAAAAAAGTCTTCGTTGTTTTTTGTGTCTAAGCTTTCCTGTGGTAAAAATGGTTTGTTTTCAATTTCTTCAATACTAATTTTATTACCACTTTCACGTGCTAAGATTAATATTTTTCGCATTACATCTATACCACTTAAATCAATTTTTGGGTCAGGCTCTGTATAACCTTCTGCCTGTGCTGCTTTTACAATATCGTGGAAAGTAGTTTGGTCGTTAAAGTTATTAAAGACGAAATTTAAACTTCCAGATAAAACGGCTTGTATTTTTAAAACTTTATCTCCAGATGCAATTAAATGTTTTAAAGTATCAATAATTGGTAAACCTGCACCAACATTTGTTTCAAACAAGAAAGGAGCGTTGTATTTTCTAGATAAATCTTTTAAGTTTTTATAGTTTTCATATTCAGAAGAACACGCAATTTTATTACAAGTAACAATAGAAATACTGTTTCTTAAATAAGAAGCATAGTTTTTAGAAACATCGTGACTGGCTGTGTTATCTACAAAAATACTGTTACGGTAATTTAATTTATGAACAGTTTCAAAGAATTTATCCTTGTCTGCTTTTTCTCCACCAGCTAATTCTGATTCCCATTTGCTAAGCGAAATTCCAGATTCATCAAAAAACATAGTTTTAGAGTTACTAATTCCAATAACTCTAATATTTAATTTTAGATTCTCTTTTAAGAATTTTTTTTGTTGTTTTATTTGATGTAAAAATTTTGCACCAACATTACCAACTCCCATTACAAAGAGGTTTAATTGCTTCACATTTTCTTCAAAAAACTCTTCATGTAAAGCATTTAATGCCTTTTTCACATCGCTTTTAGGGATAACAGCAGAAATATTACGTTCCGATGCTCCTTGCGCTATAACTCTAATGTTTACATTGTTTTTACCAAGTGTGCTAAACATTTTTCCGCTTAAACCTTGGTGACTTTTCATATTATCACCAACCAGTGCTATAATAGCCAAGTCTCTCTCTGTAATAATTGGATTTATTTTTCCAAGTGATATTTCGTATTCAAAAGCAGTATTTACAATAGCAGCGGCATTTTCAGCATCATCATCCGAAATACCAATACATATAGAATGCTCAGATGAAGCCTGAGTAATAAGAACCACACTAATTTCTGAATTAGAAAGTACTTCGAAAAAACGTTTTGAAATACCAGGAATACCAACCATTCCAGGGCCTTCTAAAGATAGTAAGGTAATATTTTCTACATGACTAATTCCACGTACTGTTTTTCCTTGTTCGTTTTTAGTTTTAGTAATTAATGTACCTGCTTTCTCTGGTTCAAAAGTATTTTTAATAGTAATAGAAATGCCTTTAGATAATACTGGTTGTATTGTAGGTGGGTATAGTACTTTAGCACCAAAATGCGATAACTCCATAGCTTCTTCATATGATATATGAGGAATAGCTACTGCTTGCTTTACAATTTTTGGGTTTGCAGTATACATGCCACTAACATCTGTCCAAATTTCTAAAGAATCAGTATCTAAAGCAGCAGCAATAATTGCAGCCGTATAATCAGACCCGCCACGACCCAACGTAGTAGGGTTTCCATTTATAGATGAAGAAATAAAACCAGCTACAACTGTAATTTTAGAATCGTTACCAGCGAAAAAATCTTTACAATTAGTATTTGTAATTGTAAAGTCTACTTGTGCTTTCCCGTAATTGTTGTTTGTTTTTATAAGTTCTCTAGTATCCTTATAAACAGCGTCCATTTTCTCAGAAATAAAATACTCACTTATAATATAAGAAGATAACAGTTCTCCAAAGCTTACTATTTTATCTGATAGCTGGGGCGTTATTTCTCCAATTAAAAATGCTCCTTCTAATAAGTCTTCTAACGTATTGAGTTCGCTTTTTACTTTACTTAGAACTTTACTTTGAGACGTAATAGGAATGAAATCTTTAATGATCTCTATATGTCTGTTTTCAATTTGTTGAAGCTGTTTTTTGTATACTTTGTCTTGTTTAGCTGCTAAATTAGCTCCTTGCAATAATAAATCGGTAACACCGCCCAAAGCAGATACTACAACTATTGTTTTATTATCATTTGCGGCAACAATATTTTTTACTAAGGCTATATTTTTTGCGTTGGCAACAGAAGTACCTCCGAATTTTAGAACTTTCATTACGTATGTTGGTTAAAAGTGTAATTTATTATTTATGTAAAATAATGCAGGAAATGTACGAATATATAGTTGATTACCCCAATGGGGTAATAGTAGCCGTTGTTGTAGCGCAACCATTGTTGGTAGAAGAAATATTAGTTCGTAAGTTGATGTTAATAAGCTGCATTATTTCTCTAATAAAGCATCAAATTTAGTACTTTTGACTTCTTAATCAAATGTTTCCTGCTATTTTTACAAAAAAAACAGCATTTATCAAATATTTTTATTGAATGAAGATTTTTACTGCCGAACAAATATACCAAGCTGATAAATTTACAATTGAAAAGCAAGAAATAAAAACAGACGACCTTATGGAGAGGTCTGCTGTACAAATTTTCAACTGGATGCACCTTAGAATGCAAGGAGCTCCAGTAAAGATTCATTTGTTTTGTGGTATAGGGAATAATGGTGGTGATGGTATTGCTTTGGCAAGGCATTTACAAGAACATGGTTACAATATAGAAGTGTATGTTGTTAATTATAGTGAAACACGTTCAAAAGATTTTCTAATAAATTTAGACCGATTAAAAGATCGTAAAATATGGCCTCATTTCCTTACTGATGCTACATCGCTTCCAGAAATACATAAAGATGATATAATTGTTGATGCTATTTTTGGAATAGGATTAAATAGGGAGCCGAGTGATTGGGTAGTAGAATTAATTAAATATCTAAATCAAACCGAAGCGTTTATATTATCTGTGGATATGCCTTCTGGATTATTTTTAGATAAGCTTCCGAAGAACTTGGATGGAATTATAAAATCTAATTATGTTTTAAGCTTTCAGGCTCCAAAGCTAATTTTATTTCTTCCAGAGACGGGCATATATAGTAATCAATGGGAGGTCTTAGATATTGGATTAGATGTAGAATATTTATCGACTACAGATACTGATTATACGCTTATTGGGAAAAATGAAGTATTGCCATTGTATGTTCCAAGAGAAAAATACACACATAAAGGTTCCTATGGTCATTCATTAATTATAGGAGGTAGTTATTGTAAAATTGGAGCGGTATCATTGGCAGTAAAAGCGTGTTTAAAATCAGGAAGTGGATTGGTAACTTCTTATGTGCCAACATGCGGGTACATTCCGTTACAAACAGCATTACCAGAAGTAATGGTAATTACTGATAGCGAAGAAAAAAATATATCAAATATCTCTTTTGATACAAAGCCAACTGTTATTGGGATAGGAGTTGGATTAGGGAAAGCTGTAGAAACAAAGAAAGCATTCGAAGCTTTTGTGAAAAAAAACAAAGTTCCTTTAGTTGTTGATGCAGACGGATTAAACTTGTTAGCAGAAAGTAAAGATTTATTAAAAAAATTACCGCCTAGAACAGTTTTAACACCGCATCCGAAAGAGTTAGAACGACTTATAGGAACTTGGAAAGATGATTTTGATAAATTAAGTAAAGCAAAAAAGTTTTCGAAAAAATACGATTGTATTGTGGTTATTAAAGGAGCAAATAGCATTACTATTTACGATGGATTAGGGTATGTGAATACAACTGGTAACCCAGGTATGGCTACGGCAGGTAGTGGAGATGTGCTCACGGGAATAATTACAGGGTTAATAGCACAAGGGTATGAGCCGTTGAACGCAGCAATTTTTGGCGTTTATTTACACGGAAAGAGTGGAGATATAACTGTAGAAAAAAGTGGGTATCAGGCATTAATTGCTAGTGATATTGTAGATGCTATAGGAGCAGCGTATCTTGATTTATTTGCTGTTCCAGAAAATCCTGTTATTGAGGAGTAACAGGAGCAAGAATAAAACTTAGGTTATAACTTACTAGTTTTAACTCTTTTTTTAACCCAAGCTAAAGCATTTTCATATTTTATAAAAAACTCCATAGGCTTTTTGTAAAACATTTTTTCAATCTTAAAATTGTGCATATCTATTTCTTTAATAGATACTATAGCGAAAGCTTTTAGGTTGTCTAATTCTCTAAGATAGTCATATATAGTAGGGTCTACAGCATGTGAGTTTTTACGAAGACTAATAAAGCCAAATTTTTTGTCCCTAAAATGTATTTCTGCTATCCCAATAATTTGATAAGCTCTTTCTAAAGTTAGGGTAGCTCCTTGGTCAAAAATAGCCACCATATAGTTGTCGTAAACTTGGACTTTACCAACTTCTAATAGGTATTCTCTAACGATAATCGTTTTTTTTGATTGCCGAATTCTCATTTATTATATATATGATTTTTATAGTCTGTCTCATGCCAAATGTATGTCTATAAGATGCTATGGTGAAAAATAATAGATAAAGAGCTAATATATCTTATGTATTGCTTTTTATGATTGTTTAGATATAGATTTTTAATTTGTATTTTTCTTATAATAAAGGAGTCGTTTTACCGACTCCTTTATTTGTAAAATCTTACAATTTATGCTTTTGAAGATTTTACAGCTTTTTTAATCTTAATAGTAAGCTCATTTTTCTTAGTGTCTAGATCCATGTTAATAGTATCTCCTTCTTCTAGTTTAGAATTTACAATTTCCTCTGCCAATGCATCTTCAATGTATTTTTGAATAGCTCTTTTTAGAGGTCTAGCACCGTATTGCTTGTCAAAGCCTTTGTCTGCAATATAATCTTTTGCTTTGTTTGTCAAATTAAGATTGTACCCAATGTCTTTAATTCTTTTAAATAGTTTATTAAGTTCAATGTCAATGATTTTATGGATATCTTCTCTTTCTAAAGAGTTAAACACAATTACATCATCAATTCTGTTTAAAAATTCAGGAGCAAAAGCTTTCTTCAAAGCCTTTTCTATAACACTCTTTTGATGGCTATCGGTTTGAGATTTCATTGCTGCAGTGCCAAAACCAACTCCTTGTCCAAAATCTTTTAATTGACGAGCTCCAATATTAGAGGTCATAATAATTATAGTGTTCCTAAAATCTATTTTACGTCCAAGGCTGTCTGTTAAGAATCCATCATCTAAGACTTGAAGCATCATGTTAAAGACATCTGGATGCGCTTTTTCTACTTCATCTAATAATACAACCGCGTAAGGCTTGCGTCTCACTTTTTCAGTTAGTTGTCCACCTTCTTCGTATCCAACATATCCTGGAGGTGCTCCAACTAAACGTGAGATAGCAAACTTTTCCATGTATTCACTCATATCAATACGTATTAAGGCATCTTCTGAGTCAAACAATTCTTTTGCTAAAACTTTTGCAAGTTGTGTTTTGCCAACTCCCGTTTGTCCTAAGAAAATAAAGGAACCAATGGGTTTGTTAGGATCTTTTAGGCCTGCTCTATTTCTTTGTATGGCTTTAGAAACTTTTGCAACCGCATCGTCTTGTCCAATTACGTTTCCTTTAATTAAAGCAGGTAATTCTGCAAGTTTCTTAATTTCGGTTTGTGCAATCCTGTTAACGGGGATGCCGCTCATCATAGAAACTACATCTGCTACATTTTCTTCTGAAACGGTTTCTCTGTGCAAGCTACTATCCTCTTCCCATTTTTCTTGCGCTATAGCTAATTCTTTTTCCAATCTTTTTTCGTCATCTCTAAGCTTAGCTGCTTCTTCATAACGTTGTTTTTTAACAACAGAATTTTTTAGTTCACGAACATCTTCCAATTGTTTTTCTAACTCTAAAATTTGTTTTGGAACATCCATGTTCACAATATGTACTCTGGATCCAGCTTCATCCAAAGCGTCAATAGCTTTATCTGGCAGGAACCTATCTGTCATATATCTGTTTGTTAATTTAACACAAGCAATGAGTGCTTCCTCTGTGTAAATAACATTATGGTGGTCTTCGTATTTTCCTTTTATATTTTTAAGAATCTCTATAGTCTCTTCAACCGTAGTAGGTTCAACAATAACCTTTTGGAAACGACGCTCTAGTGCACCATCTTTTTCTATATATTGTCTGTATTCGTCTAATGTTGTTGCTCCTATACATTGAATTTCGCCCCTTGCTAATGCGGGTTTGAACATGTTAGAAGCATCTAAGCTTCCAGTTGCTCCGCCGGCGCCTACAATGGTGTGTATTTCATCAATAAAAAGAATAATATCATTATTCTTTTCCAGTTCATTCATAACCGCCTTCATGCGTTCCTCAAATTGTCCACGGTATTTTGTACCTGCAACTAAAGAGGCTAAGTCTAATGTTACTACACGCTTTCCGTATAGGATACGAGAAACTTTTTTGTTTATAATTCTTAGGGCAAGACCTTCAGCGATAGCACTTTTACCAACACCAGGTTCTCCTATAAGTAATGGGTTATTCTTTTTTCTTCTACTTAATATTTGTGAAACTCTTTCTATTTCTTTTTCTCTACCAACAACAGGGTCTAACTTATCATCTTCTGCCATTTTGGTAAGGTCTCTACCAAAATTGTCTAATACAGGGGTTTTAGATTTTTTATTGCCTTGTTGGCTAGTTCCAGTTGATCCAAAGGTGTTTTCTTTTCCGTCACTACCATCTTCAGATTCGTTTGGAAAAGATTCAGCTCTTGGTAAGTCTATAAAATCATCATCACTCGTAATCATAGATTTAAATTGGTCTTTAACACCGTCATAATCTACTTTTAGTTTGTGAAGTAGTTTTGTGGTGGGGTCGTTTTCATTTCTTAAAATACAAAGTAATAAATGTGCTGTATTTATGGCAGAACTCTGAAATAACTTGGCTTCCAAAAATGTTGTTTTTAGAGCACGCTCAGCTTGTCTGGTTAAATGTAGGTTTTTTTTATCTTTTTGTATGTTGCCGGCACCTGGGTTTGCAGGGCTTAAAATTTCTACCTTTCTTCTTAGGTGGTCTAAATCTACATCCAATGCATCTAATATATTTATTGCTTTACCGCTTCCATCACGCAATAGTCCTAACATTAAGTGCTCAGTGCCAATGAAGTCATGACCAAGTCTTAATGCTTCTTCCTTGCTGTATGCAATTACATCTTTTACTCTAGGGGAAAAATTATCATCCATATGCTATTCCTTTTCATCATTAAAAATACTAAAACTATTTATAACAACGTCAAATATTGTACCTATATTCGATAAATTTCATGGAATTCACGAAAAAAAGGGGTGAATTGTAAAAATACCTCGGTTATCTTATTAACTAAATAGGGTTATTAAAGTGTTAATAAATTCTTTTATAAAGTGTTTTTTTATACAATAAGACTCTCGTTTTTCCGTATATTGTCATGATTTTTTAACTAATTATATATATAATATTTTAATATGGCTGAAGGAGAAAAACTAATTCCTATTAATATTGAAGATGAGATGAAATCTGCTTACATTGATTATTCAATGTCGGTTATTGTATCACGTGCTTTACCAGATGTTAGAGATGGTTTAAAGCCTGTGCATAGAAGGGTTTTGTTTGGGATGCACGAGTTAGGTGTTCGTTCGAATAGCGCACACAAAAAATCTGCCAGGATAGTAGGTGAAGTTTTAGGTAAGTATCACCCACATGGAGATACATCTGTATATGATTCTATGGTGCGTATGGCACAGGAATGGAGTCTTCGCTATATGCTTGTAGACGGACAAGGGAATTTTGGTTCTATTGATGGTGATAGTCCAGCAGCAATGCGTTATACAGAAGCACGTATGCGTAAAATTGCCGATGACATGTTGGCAGATATTGATAAAGAAACAGTAGATCATCAACTAAATTTTGATGATTCGCTTCAGGAGCCAACGGTTCTCCCAACAAGGATACCAAATTTATTGGTTAATGGAGCATCTGGTATTGCTGTGGGTATGGCAACAAATATGCCTCCACATAACCTTTCCGAAGTTGTTGATGGAACTGTTGCTTATATTGATAATAATGATATAGAGATAGATGAGCTTATCACGCATATTAAAGCGCCAGATTTTCCAACAGGTGGAATAATTTATGGTTATGATGGTGTAAAGGAGGCTTTTAAAACAGGGCGAGGTAGAGTTGTAATGCGTGCTAAAGCCACTTTTGAAGAAGTTCAAGGCAGGGAGTGTATTATTGTTACCGAGATTCCTTATCAAGTGAATAAGGCAGATATGATCAAGAAAACTGCCGATTTAGTTAATGAAAAGAAAATAGAAGGAATTTCTACGATTAGGGATGAGTCTGATAGAAACGGTATGCGTATCGTCTATATCATAAAAAGAGATGCCATTCCTAATATTGTACTAAACATGCTGTACAAATATACAGCATTGCAATCGTCTTTCAGTGTAAATAACATAGCCTTGGTTAAGGGGAGGCCTCAATTGCTTAATGTAAAAGAAATGATTCATTATTTCGTAGAGCACAGGCATGAGGTGGTAGTAAGGCGTACTGAATATGAATTAAGAAAAGCAGAAGAGAGAGCGCATATATTAGAGGGATTAATTATAGCTTCTGATAATATAGATGAAGTTATTGCAATTATTAGAGCATCTTCTAATGCTGATGAAGCTAGAACAAACTTAATAGAGCGCTTTAAACTATCAGAAATACAGGCTAAGGCTATTGTAGAAATGCGTCTTCGACAGCTTACGGGTCTGGAACAAGATAAGTTAAGAGCAGAGTACGATGAGATTATAAAAACAATTGCGGACTTAAAAGACATCTTAGCAGATAAGGAAAGAAGAATGCAAATTATTAAAGATGAACTTCTTTTAGTAAAAGATAAGTACGGAGATGAAAGGCGTTCTGAAATTAATTTTGCAGGAGGTGATTTAAGTATGGAAGATATGATTCCTAATGAGCAAGTAGTAATTACTATTTCTCATGCAGGATACATAAAAAGGACACCCTTATCAGAATACAAAACTCAGCATAGAGGTGGAGTAGGTCAAAAAGCTTCTTCTACAAGAAATGAAGATTTCTTAGAACATCTTTTTGTAGGTACAAATCACCAATACATGCTATTCTTCACCCAAAAAGGAAAATGTTTCTGGATGCGAGTTTATGAAATTCCAGAAGGAACAAGAACATCTAAAGGGCGTGCAATCCAAAATCTTATAAATATTGAGCAGGATGATACCGTAAAGGCATTCATATGTACACAGGATTTAAAGGATGAGGAATACGTGAATAGTCATTATGTAATTATGGCTACTAAAAAAGGAACTGTTAAGAAAACTTCTTTGGAGCAATATTCTAGACCAAGACAAAATGGTATTAATGCTATTGGAATACGAGAAGGTGATGAGTTGTTAGAAGCTAAATTAACCACAGGAACAAGTCAAATTTTTATGGGGCTTAAATCTGGTAAAGCAATTAGATTTGAAGAAAGTAAAACAAGACCAATGGGAAGAAACGCTTCTGGTGTAAGAGGGGTAAGTCTTGCTAATGAAGAGGATGAGGTTATAGGAATGGTTGCGGTTCATGATTTTGAAGAAGAGATTTTAGTTGTTTCTGAAAATGGTTACGGAAAGCGTTCTAGTATAGATGACTATAGAGTTACTAACCGTGGCGGTAAAGGAGTGAAGACAATCTCTATTACCGAAAAAACAGGAGGCCTAGTAGCTATAAAAAACGTGTCAGATTCAGATGATTTAATGATAATTAATAAATCTGGAATCGCTATTCGTATGTCAGTTGAAGATTTAAGAGTTATGGGTAGAGCAACACAAGGGGTTCGACTTATAAATATTAAAGGGAGCGATTCTATTGCTGCGGTAGCAAAAGTGATGAAAGAAGAAGATGCTGTAGAGGATATAGATACATTAAATATCGATGTAAAAGAAGAAGATGGCACAGCAATTGATACTGATAATTCGGAAACAGAAGAGTAGATTAGAAACATTAATAAATTAAAAATGAAAAGTAATATTTTAATTATAGCAGCTATGTCTTTTTCTATAGCTGGTTTTTCTCAAAAAGATGAGATAAAAACTGCGGATAAAGCATTCAAGAGTGGTGATTTTGAATCTGCAAAAACAACTTTAGAAGGTGCATCTTCTCTTATTGATGCTGCAGATGCTAAAATAAAAGCACAATACTATTTTTTGCGAGGAAATATATACAATAGTATTTCTGAAAAGAACGGAGATGTAGGTGGTTTTGAACAAGCAGTAGAATCTTATCGCAAGTTAATATCTGTAGAAAAAGAAGGAAAAATAAAATATACAGCAGAGGCAAAGCAAAAACTAAAAGCTATAAGCAGTACTGTTATTAATTCGGCAATTAAAGATAATGCTGATAAAAAGTTTGAAGTGGCCGCAGATAAATTATACATGGGCTATACTTTGAGTAAAAAAGATACAGTTTATCTTTATTATGCAGCTAGTAGCGCTGTTAATGGTGGGCATTATGAAAAAGCATTGAAATATTATAATCAATTAAAAGATTTAAATTATGATGGTGCAGAGACATTGTATAAAGCTGTTAATGTTGCTAGTGGCGAGGTAGAAAATTTAGGTACAAAGGCTAATAGAAATTTAATGGTTAAATCTAAAGCTTATAAAGATCCTAAAGATGAAGTAACGCCTTCTAAAAAAGGAGAAATTGTTAAAAATATAGCACTAATATACACGCAATTAGGACAAGACGATAAGGCTATGCAAGCTTATGAAGATGCAAGATTAAGTGATCCTAAAGACGTAAATCTTATTTTAAACCAAGCTAACTTATATTTTAAGCAAGGTGATAAAGATAAATTTAAAGCGTTGATGGCTGAAGCAACGCAGGTGGCGCCAGATAATCCAGATTTACATTATAATATAGGTGTTATTAATATGGAGCAAGGTAATCTAGAAGAAGCACGTGCTTCTTATAATAGAACATTAGAAATTGATCCTGGATATGTAAATGCACAATTAAACTTATCTACTACCTATGTGAACGAAGGTAATGGTTTGGTAGATCAAATGAATAATTTAGGAACTTCAAGAGCGGATATAGCAAAATATGATGCACTTAAAAAGCAAAAGGATGATTTGTTTGTAGTTGGGGCTAAAGTATTGGAAGATGCCTTAAAATTAAACCCAGGAAACCAAGGAGTTATGTCACAACTTAAAAATATATATGGTGCTTTAGGAGATAATGAAAATTTTATGAAGTATAAGAAATTATTAGGAGAGTAATTTTTACCTAATAGTTTATACAAAGAAGACCTGTAAAATTTTTTATTTTACAGGTCTTCTTGTTTTCATGATAAATTGGATATTAAATTTACCTTAGATTAACCTAATTGTTCTTTTAATTGGTTTTCGTAGGTTAAATCTGCATCATATCGTATTATTTTTTGTGTTGATACTCACTATTATATATCATTTATAACCTAAAAATTTAATCTAAGCACAAAATCTCCAACAAATCCTAGTGGTCGTTTATCTCTTGCAATTAAAGAACTATTCCCTTCATTGCTATAAACTATAGCGTAGTCTTTTTTTATAGGCTTTTGACGACCATATAAATTGCGGAAAGCAAAGCCCACTCGTCCGTTTAATTTATGACCAATCTTAAAATTATGGAGTGCAGAGATGTCTAATCTATGATATTGGGGTAGGCGTTGGCTATTAATTTGATTTTGAGAAAGAATTGAGTTTAGGTTTGCTATATCTCCTTTTAAAACTGGTGTAAATGGTAAGCCGCTGGCTAACGTCCACCCCAATCCAAATTCAAAATTTTTCCAAAAATATGTTTGTGAGATATTAAGTTGGTGTGGTTGGTTAAATGGTTCTGGGTATACTTTTTGTTGTATATCTTTAAATTTGTTTGCGCTCCTACTGTAGGTGTAGCTAGTCCATATTCTATAATTATTGTATCGTTTTTTTAATAAAATATCTATACCAAAGCGTTTGCTGTTACCTGTTTTTATTTCATTGCGTTCTTGCAATCCGTATATAGCGGGGATTATATCATCATTTAAAGACAGTGCATTAGTAATATCTTTGTAGTAGGCTTCAACTTCAATATTCCAACCTTTGTGGTTAAAAAGTAACCCAGTAGTTACCTGTTTGCTTTTTATAATTGTAACGTCAAGATTAAATAGGTCTATTACCTGCATATTCCAACTATTATTAGAAATCGGTAGCGAACTAATAAATTCACTTTCATATCTTGCTAAAAAAAATTGACTAGAAGACTGGTTTTTAAGCTCCGCAGATGCTGTTATACGTAGTTTGTCGGTTATTTTTTTTGAGGTATACAAGCGAGGTTCCATCAAAAATGTAGTGTAATAATTTAATACACTAGCGCGTAGTCCAAAACTAAAGAACAATTTTTCTGAACGGTATTTGTACTCTGAATATGCAGTTAACTCTATAGCATCATTACCTATAAAATAATTTTTTTTTATTTTTTCATCAAATGGAGTGCCTGCAATTTCAATATTATCTTTATTATTAATATTTTTGGCAGTACTTTGTTGTCCTAGTGTTAAGCTGTGTTTTTTGTTGAAGGGAATTTCAAAAAATAAATTATAACCAATGTCTATTACGCTATTTTGGTTTGCTGTTAGTAAATTAAAATATGCTTCGTCGTTGTTGATACTTGAATCATAGCTATATTCCGAGGAATATGAAGAAAAATAAGTTTCAAATTTTTTTTTAGTTCTGTTGGGTTTCGCATTAGTCCAGCTAAAACCAATTCCAATATTTTTTTGGTTTAATTTATCACCTATACTACGAGTATATGTATTATCAACTATATTTCTAGCTGCATCTAGTTCATTTTTAATGTTTATTAGGCTAAATTGTAATGTGTGACCGTATTTAGGCTTCCAGATTGCTTTAAAATTAATATCCGAAAAATAGTAGTTTACATAAGAGTTATTTGTTATGTTGGGTTCGTTTGTATTACCTGTAGATAACCTGGAGTTTTGAAATATTTTTTCTAGTAGTTTATTATACGTAAAGGTTTTGTAAAGATCTGTAGAAGACCTTCTGCCTGCTATTAAAACACCTAATTTTTTTGATACAGGTATTTTTAAGTAGGCATCTGCGCTGGTTAAATTTAAGCCACCTCCAACTTCCAAATCATCAAAAAGGTCGTCTGTAGATTTAATATCAATAACTCCAGAAATTCTGTCACCATACTGTACACTAGTACCCCCACGAAAAACAGTTACATCTTTTATAATATATGGATTAAAACAGCTTACTTGTTTAAATAAATGATCGTTTAGATACATTTTAATTCCGTCATAAAGAACTAGATTTTGATCAGGAGTACCGCCACGTATATGTAAATTAGTAGCATCTTCTCCTGGGCTACTAACACCTGGAATAAGTTGTAGACTTTGAAAAATATCGGGTTCTACAAGACCAGGGAGTATGCTTAAGCTTTTCGGTGTTACTTTAATAGCACTATTTTGGTTCTTTACGATGCCTTGTGTTAGGTAATCTGTAACAATTACTTCTTCTAGTTGGGTAATTTTAGCAGAAAGTACTATCGGTAGGCAGTTATTTTTTATTTTTTGTACGCTTGTTGTGGTTTTAACCATACCTTCATAGCGTATGGTTAGTATTGTATTTATCGGCAGGTTTACAGAGAACTTTCCGTTATCATCAGTAACAGCTAGAATAGTATCTCCGTTCATTATGGTAGCTCCTGGAAGTTTAAAACCAGACTCTTCTACTGTAACAGTGCCACAAAAATGTACAGGAGTAGTATTAATTACAATCAGATATTCATTTTCAGAAACTTTATTTAGTGAAATACCATGTTCTGCAGACATTAATTCTTTAAAATCACTAAAAGAAATAGTTGGAGAAAGAATTGTTAATCGAATCTTACTAATTTGATCGGCATCATAAGAAAAATTAATATTATGATGGTTTTTAAAGCTCGTGAGGATTTCTAGTGCTGATGGTTTTTTTGAACTTATCTCAATTTCCTGTATTTGTGAAAAAGCATTAACTAAGCTTCCAAAAACCAGAATAAGTATCAATATGCTTTTTTTCATTTATTATGTAGTTGCACATTATTTTCATTTATTGAATATGTAATATTCATGGGCATGCAAACAGCCTTCATAGCAATACGTAAATTCTGATGTGTAAAAGTTCCAGTATACAATCGTTCCGTATTAATGTCTGAAACGTTAATCTTTACATTAAATTGTCTTTCAAGTTCTGCAACAACTTCGCCAAGAGGTCTTTCTAAGAAGGTGCTTCTGCCTATTCTCCATTGTGGACTTTTAATTTCTGAGGGTGTGTACTGTAAAGAATACCCTGCTTTAGAAAAAGCACCCATGCCCTTGGTTAAAACTAAGTTATCTCCTTTAGAATTAACAGCTACTTTTCCTTCGTCACAAAATACTCTTAGAGTTGTTTTTCTAGTAAATACATTAAATTTTGTGCCCAAAACTTTAATGGTACCGTTTGGGGTATTTACTATAAAACTACTTCCTTTTTTAACTTTAAAAAAAGCTTCTCCTTCTAATTTTAATACTCTTTTCTTTAAAAAATTATTTTCATCGTAACTTAGTTTGGATGCAGCATTAAGTACAGCAATAGAACCGTCTGGCAATGTAATAGTTTGCTTAGTTGCTAGATCTGTTGTTATTGCTTTATCTTGATTCAAAAATAATTGTAATCCCAAAAGAAGCGCTATAGCTGCTGCTGTTGAATAAATCCATGGGCGAAGCAACCTTGTCTTGTTTTGTTTTAAATCTTTGTTTAAACTTTTATTGTATGCTAATTGTTGTTCAAATTTTTCCTTTAGATTAGGTTTCGGGAGCTTCAATTTATCACTTTCCTCTGCAATTTTTTTGTACAAGGCATAGTCTTTTGTTTTTTTAAAAGCATCTAGTTCTGTAGTGGTAAGTTTTCCTATTAGCCATTTGGCTAATTTATTTTCTGGTATGTTAGTATCTTCTTTCATGGCAATTGTTTTACGTTCCAGTTAAAATTTATAATTACCAATTGTATTTTTAAGTGCTTCTAGTGCAAGATGAATACGCTTTTCTACTGCTTTTACCGATATGGTAAGCGTTTCTGCTATTTCTTTATACGTTTTTTTTTCGATACGATGTAGCAAGAAAGCTTCTCTTTGCTTTGGTTTTAAATTAGCAATAGCTTTATTAAGAATAAGACTAAATTCTTTTTCTTCTAGCTCAAATTCTGGAGATTCACTTGTTTTAGACTGTGTTAAAGTACTCGTGTATTTTAACCCTGTTTTTTTACTGCGAATATCATTTAGTGTGGCGTTGTTTGCTACTTTAAATAAAAAACTCTTTGCGGCATCAAAAATAATTTCAGTACAGTTTTGCCATAATTTGGCATAGCTTTCTTGTACAATATCTTCAGCCCTAGACATATCCCCGTATTTATAATATAAGTAATTACGTAATTTTTCATAATGTGCATAAAACAGATTCTCATAAATCTTTTCATCACAAACATTAGGTGTATTTTTTATCATACCTACGGGGAATTTGTTGTAACTGTGTACTAGAGATATTAAAAAGAAGGGTAAAATATAGCTTTAAAATGAATATCCTATAGATATGTCTATACCACCAGTAAAAGCTCTTAAATCTGAAGATGGTATGTCCTTTATAACTAATTGTCTATAATCTACAAAAATACCAGTATCAAGAGTTAGCCCTTTTAAGAATTTAGAAAGAACTAATTGATATCCTGTTTTAAATTGTCCACCCATCGCAAAAATATTTACTTTATCTTTAGGGGCAATAGTCTGTTTCACTTTTCCAAAATCTGTAATTATACCACCACGTAAATACCACCCTTGTGGTCTGTTCTCTTTTCTAGAAAGGTAATATTTATACCCTATATTTAGGGATGTATAATTGGCTTTTAAATTGTTGTCACGGAAGTGTTTTGCATCTATTAAAGAAGATCTAAGATGAATAGCTTCTATATCGAATGAACTTTTTTTATTAAGTACTTTTTCATAATCTAGATTTATACCGCCAGCTATAGCGTAAAAAACATTTACTCGTAATACATTGTTAAATGAATCTTGTGTAGTTTCCGTTTTGTTATTTACTCCTTGTGCATTTGAAGTAAATGTAGATAAGATAGCTATTGCTAATAAAATTTTAATTGTTTTCATGATTTTAATTTTAAATGATTTACCACTCTAAAACACAGAAGAATTAGTTTACCCTACTTTTTTTAAAAAATAAATTGAAGTAAAATTATAAATATCTGATAGTCAATTATTTGTGATGTTTATTTTTTATTTAAATTTTTATTTTAAGTATTTTTAAAGCTAAGAAGTGAATTTAGTATAAGATAAAATTAAAGTATTCTTTATATTGGGGTATTTTTAATACAAAGCTAATTTAGTTGGGATTAGCTTATAATTGTAATATTCATTTTTAAAATGAATAACCCCAGCAATTCTTTTACTAGGGGTTATCTATTTTAAAAATTTAACTGCTTATCTGTGTATGGTTTGTTTTCTATCTGGTCCTACAGAAACAATCTTTATAGGTACTTCCAATTCTTTTTCTAAAAAGTCAATGTAATCATTAAGTGCTTTTGGTAGTTGCGAAGCTTCCGTCATACCTGTTAAATCCTCTGCCCAACCTTTTACCTCAGTATATATAGGGGTTACATTTTCTGGCTCTATATTATATGGCAAATGGCTAATAGTTTCTCCTTTGTAGTTGTATTGTGTACAAATCTTTAAGGTATCAAACCCAGAAAGAACGTCGCCTTTCATCATCATTAATTGTGTAACACCATTTACTTGTACAGCATATTTTAAAGCAACTAAATCTAACCAACCGCAACGTCTAGGTCTACCAGTTACAGCACCAAATTCATTACCAATTTTTGCCATCTTAGCACCTGTTTCATCAAATAATTCAGTTGGGAATGGTCCAGAACCTACACGCGTAGTATAAGCTTTAAAAATACCATATACTTCTTTAACTTTGTTTGGAGCAATGCCTAAACCAGTACAAGCACCAGCTGCAGTTGTGTTAGATGAAGTTACAAATGGGTATGTTCCAAAGTCAATATCTAATAAAGAACCTTGAGCTCCTTCTGCTAATATGGTAGTCCCCTTTTTGATAGCAGAATTTAAATACTCTTCACTATCAATAAAAGTAAGTTCTTTAAGTGTTTTAACAGCTTCGAAAAATTCTTTTTCTAATTCATCTAAATTGTATTCTATGTCTACATCATAAAAACTGATCATAGCTTGATGTTTATCAGCAAGAATACGGTATTTTTCTTCCCAATTAGTAAGTTCTAAATCACCAATACGAATTCCATTTCTGCCAGTTTTGTCCATATAAGTTGGACCAATACCTTTTAGCGTAGAACCAATTTTGGCTTTTCCTTTACTAGCTTCACTTGCAGCATCTAATAAACGGTGTGTTGGAAGAATAACATGTGCTTTGCGAGATACGATTAGTGTTTTTTTGTAATCAATATCAAATTTATCTAATCCTTCTAGTTCTTTTACAAAAACAACAGGATCTATAACTACGCCATTACCTATAACATTCATAGAATTTTTATGGAAAATACCAGAAGGGATTGTTCTTAAAACATGCTTAATACCATCAAATTCTAATGTGTGCCCAGCATTTGGCCCTCCTTGAAATCTAGCAATTATGCCGTAATCTTTAGTTAGTACATCAACGATTTTTCCTTTTCCTTCGTCTCCCCACTGTAGTCCTAGTAGTAAATCTACTGCCATGTAGTTGTAATTGAATTAATTATTTAATTTTCTTCTTTATTCTTGGTGCCGTAAAAGTATAATGAGTGATTACTAATTTTAATATCAAATACTTCTTCGATTGTTTTTTTTATAGATTGAATGCGAGGGTCGCAAAATTCAATCACTTCACCCGTGTCAGTTAAAATAACATGATCATGTTGCCTGTCGAAATATGATTTTTCATATTGTGCTTGGTTTTTTCCAAATTGATGTTTTCGAACCAATTTACAATCCATTAAAAGCTCTATAGTGTTGTATAAAGTGGCTCTACTAACCCTATAGTTCTTATTTTTCATGTTAATATAGAGAGATTCTATATCAAAATGCTCTTCGCTATCGTATATCTCCTGTAGAATAGCGTAACGTTCTGGTGTTTTTCTATGTCCTTTTTCCTCTAAAAAAGTGGTGAAGACATTTTTTACAATTTCCTGATTTTTATTACTACCCATCTTAGTTTTGGCTACAATATTTTGCAAAGGTACAGTTAATATTTAAATTCTAGTAACTTTGTCTATACCGTTAATTTTTTTTAAGTTATCTACTAGTTTTTTCAGTATTCCATTATTTTTAACAGCAACCGTTATTTTTCCAATAAAAGTGCCGCCATCTGTACTAAAATTAATGGTACGCATGTTAACGTGCATGTTTCCAGAAATCATTTCTGTAATCTGACTAACAATACCTAGGTTGTCTATTCCAGAAAGATTTATTTCTGCTGTGAATTCTTGTTGTGAAGAATCTATCCATTTAGCACTAATAATACGATATGCATAATTGGATTGCAGGGCAATTGCATTTGGGCAATTTTTGGAATGTACCTTAATGCCTTCATTTACACTCACAAAACCAAAAACTTCATCTCCGGGTATTGGATTACAACATTGTGATAATATGTAAGGTAATTTTTCTTCCTCACCTCCAAAAACTAATAAATCATATTTAGCGGTAATTTCTTCTTTATTTACATCAGATGGAGGAGTATTTCTTCTAATTTTATTTTTAAAGAAACTAATAAAAGCATTGTTGTAGCTTGCGGCAAAATCTTTTAAACGTTGATTATCTATAGCTCCAATTCCAACTCTATAGAATAAATCTAGGCTAGTTTTAAGTTTAAAAAAGGTAACCATTTTGTTTATGGTATCCTCGTTGAGCGAAATTTTTTGAGATTTTAATTTTCTACGAAGAATTTCTTTTCCTTCTAGAGCAACACTCTTTTTTTCTTCGCGTAACGAAGATTTTATTTTAGCTCTTGCTCTTGCTGTAGTGGCATAATCTAACCAGTTTTGGTTGGGTTTTGCGTTTTCAGAAGTAATTATTTCTACTTGATCACCGCTGTGTAAGACTGTGTTTAATGGTACAAGTTTGCCATTTACTTTGGTGCCACGTGTGCGCATTCCTACTTGTGTGTGTATATTAAAAGAGAAATCTAGTGGTGTAGCTCCTTTTGGAAGCGATTTTAATTCTCCTTTAGGTGTAAATACAAAAATCTCTTTGGAATACAGATTTAGCTTAAATTCTTCTACAAAATCTACTGCGTTTGTATTTGCATTTTCCAATGCTTCTTGTAATTTATTAAGCCATATTTCTATTCCTTGTTCTTTTTGCTCTCCGTGTTTGTATTTAAAATGTGCTGCATACCCTTTTTCTGCAATTTCATGCATACGTTCACTACGTATTTGTACTTCTACCCATTTACCTTTAGGTCCCATAACGGTTATATGCAACGCTTCATACCCTGTAGATTTTGGAGATGATATCCAATCTCTTAAACGAACTGGGTTTGGGGTAAAATTATCGGTAACAATGGAATATATTTTCCAAGCGATAAATTTTTCGTTGGGTCTATCTGATTTATAAATAATCCGAATTGCGAACTTGTCATATATCTCATCAAAAGGAACGCTTTGAACTTTCATTTTTCTTCGGATAGAATAAATAGATTTCATTCTACCTTTAATAGTATAATCTAAACCTTCAATATCTAAAGACGTTTTAATGGTGTTAGAAAAAGCATCAATATATGCTTTTTGTTCTTCTTTTGTTTCCTCTATTTTACTCGATATGTCTCGGTAAACATTAGGTTCGGTGTATTTTAAACTTAAATCTTCTAATTCTGTTTTAATGTTATATAAGCCAATTCTGTGCGCTAAAGGAGCGTATATGTAAAGTGTTTCCGATGCTATTTTTACTTGTTTATGCTCTGGCATAGAATCCATGGTGAGCATATTGTGGTATCGGTCTGCAATTTTTATAATTATTACTCTTATATCATCATTAAGAGTTAAAAGCATCTTTCTAAAATTCTCTGCCTGCTGGGAAATATTCATTTCCTTTTTAAGGTGTGCAATTTTAGTAAGTCCATCTACAATGCGAGCAACCGTTTCACCAAACATACGCTCAATATCATCTAATGTATATTCGGTGTCTTCTACAACGTCATGAAGTAATGCAGAAGCAATAGAAACAGCATCTAAACCAATTTCTGAAGCTACAATTTTTGCTACGGCAATGGGGTGGAAGATGTAGGCTTCACCAGATTTTCTTCGTTGTTCTTTATGCGCATCTACAGCAGTATCAAAAGCGGAGCGTATTAGTTTTTTATCTTCGTCTGTAAGACTTTGATAACTTATGCGCAGTAACTCTTTATATTGCTGTGCAATTTCTTTATTTTCTTTTTCTATATCAGCATCTGTCATCAGAAACTAAAATAAGAAAATCTTTGTAAGTACACAACAATAATTAAGCTTTTAAATTATGTATTCTAGCAATAAGAGGTGGATGTGAATAATGCATAAATACATAAGCAGGGTGGGGTGTAAGGTTGCTTAAACTATTTTTAGATAATTTTTTTAAGGATGAAATTAGTGGGTTGGGTGCAAATGTCTCTTTTGCGTAGTTATCTGCCTGGTATTCAAATTTTCTAGATAAGTAATTCATAATTAAACCTGTAATTTCTGATATAGGACTGTATAAAATACCAAAGCTTATTAATGCTGCATGAAAACTTGGATTAGTAACGCCAATTGCATGGGACACATTTGGATTATTTATGAATAAGGATAGAAGAAAAAGAGTTAAGCCTGTTAATAAAATTGAAGCTGTTAGGTTAAAAATAATATGCTTTCGTTTGTAATGTCCTACTTCGTGTGCTAAAACAGCAACAATTTCATCTTCTTCTAAATCATTAATTAAAGTATCATATAATGTAACTCTTTTTTCTTTTCCAAATCCAGAAAAATAGGCATTAGCTTTTGTAGACCTTTTGGAGCCATCTATCACAAAAATATTTTGAAGTTCAAAGCCTACATCTTTGGCATAATTCTCTATTTTATTTTTTAAATTACCATCTTCTAAAGGAGTTTGTTTGTTAAATAAAGGAACAATTAGTTTGCTGTAAAACATATTCATAAACAATGAGAATAAAGCAATAACGACCCAAGTGTATATCCAGAAATTGGTCCCAGCCCATTTAAAAAACCAAATAATGAGTGCTAAAATTGCGCCTCCTAAAATCATAGTCATTCCCCATCCTTTTATTTTATCTATGAAGAATAATTTTTTTGTTGATTTATTAAATCCAAATTTTTCCTCAATAACAAAGGTGTTGTAGTAGGAGAAAGGAGTGCTTAGTATATCGCTACCAATCATAATAATACCAAAGAATATTAATGCAATTATGATAGAATTATCTGTAAAATTCCTTGCAATGGAGTCCACACATTCAAACCCGTCAAATACTAAAAAAAGAATAGTGACTACTAAAGAAAATATAGAAGAAATAACTCCGAAAGTGTAATTAGATTTTTTATATTCTTGAGATTTTTTGTATTCTTCTAGATTAAAAACATCACTTAATTCTTCGGGAATAGGATCGTTGTATTTTTTAGCATTTAAATAATCTAGTACAGCTTCAATAATAAACTGAATGACTAATATGGTAATAATTATATAAAATAAATTTGTCTTCATTCTTTTTAGTATAGAAGTTTGGTTTTATTCCCATGAGTGGGTTTAATACTCCGATATTAGCATCGAAATGTTTAAAATTAACGTCTTTTAGTACCTGGTGTGTTTGCCTAAAGGTCGCATGTTATAAATTTCGTTGCCGCTTAGCTTCAAAGATAAGTATTGCTGCGGATACAGATACATTCATAGAATCTATTTCACCCTCCATGGGTATAATAATATTTTGAGTAGAATTTTCTAACCATTCATTAGAGAGTCCTGTAGCTTCTGTACCCACCACAATAGCAGCACTCTTAGTAAAATCTGTTCTTATATAGCTTTTTGAAGCTGATAACGCTGCACAATAAATATTAATATTGTTTTTAGTTAAAAAATCTATTACTTCGGTAGTGCTTCCAGTAACAACAGTATTGGTGAAAATACAGCCAACACTAGAACGAATAATATTTGGATTATATAAATCACTTTTAGGATTAGCTATAATAATAGCATCTATATTAGCAGCATCTGCGGTGCGAAGCAATGCACCAATGTTTCCTGGTTTTTCTGGAGCTTCTGCAACTAAAACAAGTGCATTTTCTTTTTTTAAGTTTAGTTGATTAAGCGCATGAGGTTTTACTTTAGCAATGGCTAAAATGCCTTCGGTTGTTTCTCTGTAAGCTATTTTTTGATATACTTCTTTAGAAACTTCAATTAGTTCGTATGTGCAATCTTGATTACAAAATAGAGTTAGCACTTCATTTTTTGAAATAATGCTCGAATAGAAGAAAACACTATTAAAAACATAGTCACCTTTTAATGCTAATTCTAATTCTCTTAAGCCTTCAATAACAAAAAGCCCCTCTTTTTTTCGTTCACGAGATTTTTCTTTAAGCAGAATAACTTTTTTCACTAAAGAATTTTGTAAGCTGCTGATATATTTTATTTCTTCCATTAATGCAAAAATAGTCTAATCACATTAAAGAAGTAAAAATCAAAAAAAGAATGGTTATAAGGGATATTTTTTATGATAATTAACCAATAAAGATACAACTCCACGATAGCTTTTAATGCCATCTTTTTGGTTGTTGGCTTTTAAGAAAGTACTAAAGATTGTTTTAAATACGGGTTCTAATGGATTTTTATGTGCTTCCCAAAAATTTGATACATCTTGGTAATTTTTTTTGATCCCTACATTTAATTTACAGTACAATTCTTCAAAAATAAATTCATCTTGCTTTTTTATCTTTGATAAGCAGTAACTCAAAGCATACGCATAAGCCGTATATTTAAAATAAATATCAGGGTTATTAGCAGTAACAATATACCCAATTAAATTAGTTTCATTCTCCGCAGAATATCCAATTTGATGCCCAACTTCATGCCCTGCTACAACTGGAGACCTAAAATTTGGTAACTTGCTATTTACTTGCGCTTCATTGGTAAAAGGATTTAGGTAGCCACCATACCCCATATACGTTAATAGAGTACTAAAAACTGAATTTTTTAAACTTGGTTTTTTGTAAGTTAAAAAAGGTATTTTTTCTTCTAAGTTAGAATATCCATTAATTGTTAGATTATAAATTTCTTTTTTGGAGTAAGGTATTTCAACTATTTGAGTGCTGTCGTTTGTAATGTTATAATGAACATTGTTTGTTTTAATAATTAATTCTTCAACAAAAGTGATAAGCTCCTCTTTTGTGTGCTCTTTTTGTATTTTTAAAGTTTCGGAAATAGGCTTTCGGTAGTAATTCAAACCCCATAAAAGGTGGAAAGAAAAGTAAAATATAGCTAAAACCATTATAGTATTTCTAAAGAAAGACTTTGGTTGTGCTTTAATGTTTTTATAGTTTAGAATTAAAAATCGAAATAATAAAAATAAAAGTGATATATATATAATGTCACCCACAGAAAAAGGTATTCTTCCAAATAAGCTTCTGGAAAATTCAGCTATAATGGGGTAAAAACCATTACTGTAATGTTTTTCGATAATACCAGGATAACTACCAAGCCATTTAACCAATATTATTTGTGGAATAAGTGAAATGGCAATGCTATTTTTAATTTTAGAATTCATTAACCCAAAAATAACTAATTATATGAGAAATTTCTTTTTCTATATGTATTTTTGGAGATAGAATTAATTAATTATGAGTAACGAAATAAGAGAATTGCAACCAGCGGCAGTTTGGGGTAAATTTGCAGATTTAAACGCAGTACCACGCGCATCTAAGAAAGAAGAGCGTGTAATACAATTTATGTTAGATTTTGGCGCTAATTTAAATTTAGAAACTTTTAAGGATGTGGTTGGAAATGTTATCATAAGAAAGCCAGCATCTAATGGGATGGAAAACCGAAAAATGTTGACACTTCAGTCTCATTTAGATATGGTACATCAGAAAAATGCTGAAACCACTTTTAATTTTGATACGCAAGGAATTCTGATGTTTGTAGATGGTGATTGGGTAAAAGCAAAAGGAACAACTTTAGGAGCAGATAATGGCTTGGGAGTTGCTACAATTATGGCACTGTTAGAAAGTGAAACCATTGTGCATCCACCGTTAGAAGCTTTGTTTACGATAGATGAAGAAACAGGTATGACAGGAGCAATGGGACTTGAAGCAGGTGTTTTAAAAGGTGAGGTTTTATTAAATTTAGATACCGAAGAGGATGATGAAATAGATATAGGATGTGCAGGAGGTATAGATATTACTGCAGAAAAAGAATATAATGAAAAATCTATTAAATCTAGTGTTAAAGCTTTTAAAATTGAAGTAAAAGGATTGCAAGGTGGTCATAGTGGCGTAGATATTCACAAAGGTTTTGGTAATGCTAATAAAATAATGAATAGGTTGTTGTATTTAAGCTCTGAGAAATACAACGTACGTATTTCTAAAATTAATGGAGGTAGTTTAAGAAATGCTATTCCTAGAGAAAGTTTTGCAACAGTAGTTGTAGATAAAGCGCATGTAAACGCTTTGGAAACTTTTTTTGAAGAGTGGGTAAGTACAATTAAAAATGAATTAGCAGCAATAGAGCCATCGCTTTCTATAACTATGAGCAAGGTAAATAGACCTAAAACGGTTATGGGTATAGGCTCTCAGGATAAACTGTTAAAAGTATTGTATGCTATACATAATGGCGTATACACTATGAGTGCAACTATAGATAATTTGGTGGAAACTTCTAATAATTTAGCCAGAGTACTAGTAAAAGATGGGAAAATAGAAGTACAGTGTTTAACACGTTCTTCTGTTGATTCTGCTAAATTTGATTTGGCTAATTCTTTAAAATCTGCTTTTGAACTAGCAGGTTTTGATGTTCTGCTAAATGGAGATTACCCTGGATGGAATCCAAATCCCAGTTCTGCTATTTTAAAAGTATTGAAGCATCATTATATAGCGTTATTTAAGGAGGAACCCAGGGTTGTGGCTTGCCATGCGGGATTAGAATGTGGAATTTTAGGGCAGAATTATCCCAACGTGGATATGATTAGTTTTGGGCCAACAATAAAGGGGGTACATTCGCCAGATGAACGAGTATCTATTCCTTCTGTTCAAAAATTCTGGAAATTTCTTTTAGAGATACTTAAAAATAGTCCTGCGTAGTTAGGTTTACGTGATGACTTTTAATAGCCTCTAAAGTTTGCGTATGCACTTAATTTTTAGAGGCTATTTTTTAGCATATGTTTTAATTATAGTTATAGGCGTTTAGAGCGCCCAATTTAGAAAACAGAATTATCTTTGTCGTATTATGGCAAGGAAAAAATTTATAGGAGTGAATTCAATAACTTTCAACAGGCAATTTAAGGATGATA
>Ga0114952_1000592_pt1 | contig 36601 bp, 27 predicted proteins | sample SidtaG_2_FD_87303 | JGI IMG/M metagenome (GOLD analysis project Ga0114952, IMG submission 87303) | Marine algal microbial communities from Sidmouth, United Kingdom - Sidmouth_Asex2 metaG | ecosystem: Host-associated > Algae > Red algae > Unclassified | place: Sidmouth, United Kingdom | collected...
AGAAAAAGTTTACGATGCTATTGTCGTAGGAAGCGGAATTAGCGGCGGTTGGGCTGCTAAAGAGTTGTGTGAAAACGGTATGAACACCCTCGTATTAGAGCGTGGACGTAATGTAACTCACGTTGCCGATTATACCACAGCCAATATGGATCCGTGGGATTTTAAATTTAATGGCCAAGCTACCAGAGAGGTTCGAGAGCGCATGCACAAACAGCACCGAACTGGTTATACAACCAATGAGGCTTCAGCCCATTGGTTCGTTGATGATATTAAGCACCCGTACAATGAGGTAAAGCGTTTCGATTGGATGCGTGGCTATCATCTAGGTGGTCGTTCTATTATGTGGGGTCGACAAAGCTATAGATGGTCTGATATTGACTTTGAAGCAAATAAGAAGGAAGAAATTGCTGTAGACTGGCCTATACGGTATGCAGATATTGCACCTTGGTACAGTAAAGTAGAAAAGTTTGTCGGCATAAGTGGTGAATCTCTTGGCTTACGCCAGTTACCAGACTCCGAATTTCTGCCACCGATGGATTTAACCTGTGCAGAACAGGAATTAAAAGATCAGATCGCTGAAAATTATAGCGACGGACGGTTATTAACAATCGGACGTGTCGCTCATATCACCGATGAGAATGGCGGCTTTGAAGGACGAGTTAGTTGTCAATATAGGAACAGGTGTATACGTGGTTGCCCTTACGGCGCCTATTTTAGCAGTCTTTCCTCTACGCTTCCTGCGGCTGAGCGAACAGGGAACCTAACCATTCGTCCAAATAGCGTAGTACACCAAGTTGTATATGACGAAAATAGTGGGTTGGCCACTGGCGTGAAAGTTATTGATGCAGAAACAAAAGAAGAGATGGTTTTCAAAGCAAAAACTGTCTTTCTCTGTGCGTCCGCAATCGCATCTGCGGGCATCTTAATGCAATCAACTTCAGATCGATTTAAGAATGGAATGGGCAACGATTCAGGAGAACTTGGGCATAACATTATGGATCATCATTTTCATGTAGGCGCTTATGGAACAACAGATAAGTTTTCAGATCGCTACTACTCAGGGCGTAGACCTAATGGAATTTACATTCCAAGGTTTAGGAATATTGGTGGACAAACAGATATGCCAAACTTTACCCGTGGTTATGGCTACCAAGGTGGCGCAGGCAGAGGAAGCGCCGTTCACGAAGTGAGAGAAATGAAAGGTTGGGGAGATTCACTCAAAAATGCAATCTTAAAGCCTGGACAGTGGAATATGAATTTACTTGCATTTGGAGAATGTTTACCCTACCACGATAATAAGATGACGCTTGATTATGAGAAACAAGACGAATGGGGTTTACCGACCATTACTTTTGATGCGGAATGGAAAGAAAATGAGTGGAACATGCGCGAAGACATGGAGCAACAAGCAAAAGACATGCTGAGGAAGGCTGGCTTTGAAAATATACGCGGCTATAATAGAGAGGATGCGGCGCCCGGATTAGGTATTCATGAAATGGGAACTGCACGAATGGGCCGCGATGCAAAAACATCTGTTTTAGATGGCAACAATGCTGTTCATGGCGCAAGAAATGTATTTGTTACAGATGGTGCATGCATGACATCAGCCAGTTGTGTAAATCCTTCACTCACATATATGGCTTTATCGGCACGTGCAGCAAATTTTGCAGCGGATGAGGTGAAAAACGGAAAATTTGATTATTATGGATAGAAGAAAAGCTTTAAAAACGATGGGTGCCGGCGTTGCTGCCACAGTTTATTCTGGTAGTTTATTCGCTCTTCTACATAGTTGCAAGCAAGAAGCATCATTGAATGTAAACTGGCAACCAGAGACACTGTCAAGGTCACATGTTTACGCAATTGAGAAGGTGCTTGATGTGATTTTACCAAAAACAGAGACACCAGGAGCGGTTGAGTTGGGCATTCCTCGTTTTATTTCAAAGTATGTGACCCAAGTGCTGAGTGTTGAAGATCAAGAGGCTATGATTGAGGTTGCGGATCGGTTTGTCACTCAATTTGAAACGAATAGTGGTACATCTCTTGGCAAGGCAACGCAGGAAGATTTCGAAACCATGATAAAGAAAAACTTTGAAGGCGAAGACAACCGTGATGACGGGTTTGAGTTTCTTGATCGCGTGCGCGGTTTAGGTATTTGGGCTTGGGAAAATAGCGCGCGAGTAGCCAAAGAACACATGTGGTATGAGCCCGTACCTGCTAGATATGTTGGTTGCAGACCGTTGGATGCAGAGGGTGATGGCAAACGAATGGCATTGTAATTGAAACGCAGAAAATTCATACAAACTAGCTCCTTAGCTGCTCTGGCTTCTACCAGTCAATTGGCATTTAGCCGTGCAGCAAACTCAAAGAAGAGAAAATCTTTTTCACTTGACTTTGCACCCCATTTTGGTATGTTCACATCATCAGCAGGTGATTCATTACGCAGCCAGTTAGAATTCATGGTCGATCAAGGTTTTCGTTCTATTGAAGATAATGAAATGAAAAACCGTTCAATCGAAGAACAAGAAATGATCGGTAATTTTTTGGCTACCCATAGTATGACCATGGGCGTTTTTGTGGCACATAAAATTTACTGGAAAGAACCAAATCTTGCTAGCGGTAACAAAGAATGGCGAGAAGAATTTTTGAATGATATACGAGAGTCTGTTACCGTTGCTAAGCGCATTAATGCGAAATGGATGACAATTGTGCCGGGACATCTTGCATTAAACACAGCACATGAATATCAAACTGCAAACGTTGTTGAAAGCTTAAAGCAAGCTGCCGCCATCTTAGAACCTCATGGCTTGGTGATGGTTTTAGAACCATTGAACTTTATGAATCACCCTGGGTTGTTTCTCACCGACTCTCCGCAGGCTTACCAAATATGTAAGGCTGTAACCAGCCCGAGTTGTAAGATTTTATTCGATATCTATCATCAACAAATACAGGAGGGAAACCTAATACATAATATCAAAACTTGCTGGGATGAGATTGCCTATTTTCAAATTGGCGACAATCCTGGCAGAAATGAACCAACGACTGGTGAAATTAATTACAAAAACGTATTCAAATTCATTCAAGATCAAGAATACCAAGGTGTTCTCGGTATGGAACATGGAAACTCAGTAGACGGAAAAACCGGCGAAAAGAAAGTGATAGAAGCCTATCGTGAGGTTGACCCAGTTTAATTTTGTGATTTGCGATTTTGAGATTTGACATTTGAGTTTGTTGATTTGTCATTTTAAGAAGAGCCAAGAATCAAGAGCCAAGATAGTGAGATTTTGAGGATGATTGGGTTGTGCGATAATGCGATTGTGAGACAATTTGATTTTTGATTTGTCATTTTTGATTTTTAGAAGGTGAAAAAAAAAATGAAAATCTTTGATTTTCAAGGAATGACATTGGCTTATCGGTGGGCACCAACTTTGTACAGTTCACGTAAAATTTCAAACTGTTTGAATCTGACAACTTGTTGTTTAGATGAGTTTTTGAAATTTAGTGAACGAGCAACTAGTTGGTCACCGAAAAGGTTAAGTCTTGAATGTTTCGTTCTTTTGGTTCAAGCCAAAAGGACAAAGAGAATGAAAGAATGAGATGATGTGATTGTGAGACTATGCGATCATGCGATTTCGAGACAGTGGGATTTGTGATTTGTGATTTTCAGGATCTTGAGATTGTGCGATAATGCGATCTTGCGATTACAAGACAACGTGATTTTTTGATTTGTGATTTTGAGATTTTTAGATGTTTAGATGTTTAGATGTTCAATGAATCATAAGAACAAAAAAGAGAATGAAAGAAGAACGAACAACTAGTTGGTCACTGAAAAGGTTAAGTATTGAATTTTTCGCTCTTTTGGTTCAAGCCAAAAAGACAGAAAAATAAAATACCAAAAAAGGTGCGGATGATTGACACAGTTCAATCATTCGGTAGTGTTTGGCATAGAATAATTTTCACATGTAATTGTGTGCGATTGAGCTTAAAATTACCTACAGCATGTTGAAGGTGAAGATACTACGATACGAGTGGGCTCAAGGATTATTTTCGAAACTTATGTCTTCTCATAGCCGCAACATCTAATAACCAAAATGTCATAGAGTTTACCCCAACTTGCTTAGTTGTTCCTCTAGCGCTTTGATTTTATTCTCAGCGTCAGCTTGCTTTTGTCGTTCCTTTTCAACCACAGCCTCTGGTGCATTATTTACAAAACGTTCGTTACTTAGCTTCTTTTGAACTGAAGTGAGGAAGCCCTTGTTGTAGCCGATCTCTTCTTCAATTTTAGCTCTTTCAGCCTCAACATCTAAAGTTTTACCGGTATTAATGAAGAGCTGAACATTCTTTTGAGTGACTGTTTGAGAGGCTTCTACATCTTCTTTTGTTACTTCTAAATGCGAAATATTACAAAGTTTTTTGAGTAATCCGCCATACTCTTCTATAAATTCTGGCGTCGAAGTTTTCACGAACACTTCAATTTCATCTTGATTCTTCAATTGGTCTTTTGCCCTCACATCTCGAATGGCCGTAACCATTTGTTTTAGTGCTTCAACTTGCTCTAATTTAGGCTTATCCTTTGCTATTTTTGGCTTGTAGGTTGAAATAATAATATCGTCACCATGTTCACGATCACGCAAATTGTGCCAAATCTCTTCAGTTATAAAGGGCATAAATGGGTGTAGTAATTGCATCAATTCCTCGAAAAACGAAATGGTTTGCTCAAGAGTTGATCTAGAAATTGGTTGCTGATAAGCGGGCTTAATGAACTCAAGATACCAAGAGCTAAAATCATCCCAAAACAAACTATAGTTCGTCATTAACGCCTCTGAAATCCGGAACTCCTTGAAGGATTGGTCTAAAGATATCTTTGCTTCATTTAACTTTTGAGAAAACCAATCAATAGCCACTTGATCTGTTGGTTGTTCTTCCTCTGTGATTTCCCAACCTTTAATTAAGCGCATGGCATTCCACATTTTATTTGAAAAGTTTCTGCCCTGTTCGCATAGCTTCTCATCAAACAAAAGATCATTTCCTGCAGGCGCACTCAGCAACATACCAACTCTCACGCCATCGGCGCCGTACTTATCCATCAACATGAGTGGATCGGGTGAATTGCCAAGAGATTTACTCATTTTCCGTCGCTGAGTATCACGCACCAAACCAGTGAAATATACGTCAGTAAATGGCACTTCGCCCCGATATTCCAGACCGGCCATAATCATACGTGCTACCCAAAAGAAAATGATATCTGGGGCAGTGACTAATGCTTGTGTGGGATAGTAATAATCGATTTCTCGCTGTGCCTTTTCATTATCTTTATCAAAACCATCAAACACACTGATTGGCCACAACCAACTCGAAAACCAAGTATCAACCACATCTGGATCTTGATGGAGGTCATTGAGCGTGAGACTGCTATTCCCTGATTTTGTCTTTGCTTTCTCTAAGGCCGCAGCTTTCGTTTCAGCAACGACTACCTCGTCCTCCCCATCACCATAGAAATAGGCCGGAATGCGTTGTCCCCACCAGAGTTGACGACTAATACACCAGTCTTGAATGTTTTCCATCCAATGCAGATACGTATTGATCAAATTTTTTGGGTAGAAGTTTACCTCACCTTCAAGCACAGCGTCTAAAGCAGGCTTAGCGAGTTGAGGCATATCGAGGAACCACTGATAGGTCAGACGAGGCTCAATGACAACATCTGTACGTTCACTGTAGCCTACTTTATTGTTGATCTGTTCTACATCTACCAAGTGACTACTCCGTTCAAGCTCTTGGATAATTGCTTTTCTGGCAGCGAATCGGTCTAGGCCTTCAAACTGTAATCCATTTGCATTGAGAGTTGCGTCGTCATTCAGCATATCAATTACGGGCAGTCCGTGTTTCACGCCTAACTTCTGATCATTTGGATCGTGAGCTGGTGTAATTTTCAAAGCGCCAGTACCAAATTCTTTGTCAACATACTCATCGAAAATGAATGAAATTGCACGGCCGCTAATCGGTACAATCGCCTTAGCATCTTTTAAATGATGATACCGTTCATCATCAGGATGAAAGGCGATAGCAGTATCGGCAAGAATAGTCTCGGGGCGTGTAGTTGCAATCGTGATAAAATCGTCGCTATCTTGAATTGCATAGCGAACATGGTAGAGCTTTGATTGCTTTTCTTTGTGGTTCACTTCCTCATCGCTGAGCGCGGTTTTGGCCTTCGGATCCCAGTTAACCATACGGTTGCCGCGATAAACAAAACCCTTTTCATATAGGTCGATAAACACTTTAATCACCGCCTCGCTTAGGGCAGGTTCCATGGTAAAACGTGTGCGCTCCCAATCACAACTTGCGCCAAGTCTGCGGAGCTGTTGAAGAATGATACCACCATATTTTTCTTTCCACTCAAAGGCGTAACCCAGAAACTCTTCCCTTGAAATATCGGCCTTACCAATTCCACGTTCTTCTAGCATTTTTACCACCTTAGCCTCAGTTGCAATTGAGGCATGATCTGTTCCCGGCACCCAACAAGCATTTTTACCTTGCAGGCGCGCACGTCGAATCAATGCATCTTGCAATGTGTTGTTGAGGATATGCCCCATATGGAGCATACCCGTTACGTTTGGTGGCGGAATAACAATGGTGTAAGACTCCCGATCTTCATCCACTTCTGAATGAAAATAGTTTTGTTCGAGCCAATGGCTATACCACTTATCTTCTACCTGTTGAGGATCATATTTTGAGGCAATTTCACGCATGTAAGAGCTTCGGTTTTTACGAACCGCAAAGATAGAGATGTTCAGCAATTAGTGAATGATGTAATGGTTGACTTTGCAACAAGCTTTTCACAACGGAGTGAATGTTGCATACGCCATACGCCAATTTCCGTTCAAGTCTCGCTTAGCACTTACCCTTTGAAAACCCTCATTGCTGAGTAACTGTTTTACTTCTTCTACAAAAAACTCATTAATCTCGAAAAATAACTGCACGGATTTGCCTGATGATTGTGAATTCAATTTCGCCAAGCGACTGATTTTTTTATAAAATAACAATGGCTCATCATTGGGCACAAAAAGGGCTGCATGCGGTTCAAAATCGGTAACCACACCGTCCATCTTCGTTTTGTGATCATTAGTGATATAAGGTGGATTGCTAACTATGACATCAACCCCAACCTCTATAATGTTCATACTCAAGACATCGTTTTGAATAAACTCTACATTGGGAATATTTAGTTTCTGGGCATTGATTCGGGCAACTTTCAGTGCTTCGGCTGACACATCTAATGCATAAATTTTGCTACTAGGGAAATGTTGAGCAAGAGAAAGTGCGATGGCACCGCTGCCCGTTCCAATATCAATAATCTTTTCTGGTTGTTGCACTTCATCTTTAATAAGGTAAACCAATTCTTCAGTCTCTTGTCTAGGAATAAGAACATGTTTGTTTACCATGAATTGCATATCATCGAACCAAGCAAAACCGACAATGTGTTGTATTGGTTCTCCATTTCTCAACCGTTCAAACTGCTCAGGTAAAGTTTGTTGATGAACTGGAGAAACACTCAAATCATCAATAGCTGATGGGTGAGTTAAAGATGAAAAGTAAAAATCAACCATATAGCGCCATTGTGATAGCGCCTCACCTTTGGAAAGAATAGGTCTAAGTTGTAGAAACTCTTGTTTAATTTCGCGCCACAATTTCACGCAGCAAAAATAGCTTCTGTTGACAGCCCACCAATCATTTATGAACCGATGTTTCCATTTAGCCAAAAATGGCTTGGGAAATGTGTCTCCAAATCCTTTGGTGGGCGCAGTTATTGTAGCGAATGATAGAATAATTGGTGAAGGCTGGCACAATAAATTCGGCGGAGCACATGCAGAAGTAAATGCCTTTGAATCAGTTGGCAAAGAACATCACCATCTACTACCCGAAAGCACACTGTATGTCAATTTAGAACCATGCAATCATCATGGCAAAACACCTCCATGTGTTGATTTACTCTTAGAAAAAAAGATTCCGCGCGTTGTTATTTCAACCGTAGATTCGAACCCTTTGGTTGGCGGAATGGGTATTAAAAAACTAAGAGAGAATGGCGTGCATGTAGAAATAGGAATTCTTAAAGAAGAAGGAAGATCTCTCAACAAAAGATTTTTCACATTCATAGAAGAAAAACGACCTTATGTTATTTTAAAATGGGCACAAACTCTTGATGGTTTGTTTGCAAAAAACACGTCAAAACAAACTTGGATTACTACAGAAATGTCAAGACGAATTGTACACAAATGGCGAAGTGAAGAAGATGCGATTTTGATTGGAAAAAACACTCTAACTGTGGATAAACCTAAATTGAATAATCGATATTTTTCAGCTGAAAAACAACCAATTCGCATTGTAATATCGGCCAAGGTTCCACAACTTCGAAATTATCATTTTTTTGATGAAAGTCAACCTTCAGTTATCATCAACTCTGAAACAGAATCAATTGAAAATCATATGCAATATTGGCAGTTTGATTTTAATAGAAACTTGCTTATCAATATATTAGAAAGGTTGTATAAAGAGAAGGTTCAAAGTGTCATTATTGAAGGTGGCGCATACACATTGCAGCAGTTTTTAGATGAGAACCTTTGGGACGAGGCAAGAATATTAACAGGAATTGAGGCCTTTGACGAGGGTAAACAAGCACCGACAATCAAGGGAACTATAATAGATCATTTTCATGTCGACTCCGACATGGTTACATATTACAAAAACAACTAATGGTGTATCTTTTAATTGCTGTATTCTGTTCCTCGATTATTTATGTCATATTCAAATCATTTCGCAAATTCGAGGTCAATACTTTTCAAGCAATCATAGTAAATTATTTGGTGTGTCTCCTTATCGGATTTTCGCTCTCAGGATATTCATCATTTACCAATTTGTATGTTCATGTTAAACCTGCTCTACCCTACGCAATTGTATTAGGAATTATATTTATTTTGTTATTCAATATAATTGCCCTCACCGCTCAGAAATTTGGTGTTTCAATCACATCTATTGCTGATCGAACGAATTTGGTAATTCCTGTGATGTTTGCTTTTTTGTTTTATGATGACAAGGTAAGCGGTTTAAAGGTATTGGGTATTGCCTTAGCAGTTGTTGCTATTGTTTTAGCAGTCAGCAAATCGAATACCAAAAAAGATGATGCACTAAGACCATTTTGGTATTATCCACTAATCGTGTTTGTGGGTGGTGGAACATTTGCAATTTTACTTAAGGTGGTTCAGCACGATTTTGATGACTTAAATTTCAGTGCATTCTTAGTACTCACCTTTGGGATCGCGTTTTTTTTGGGAATAATTGTTTTTTTAGTTCAAATTTTTAGAGGCGAATTTCAGTTTCAATTAAAAAATGTGATTGGTGGTGTGGCATTAGGCATTCCGAATTATTTCTCGCTGTATTTGTTATTGGAGGCTTTAGATACGCCCAACTGGGAAAGTTCGCTCATATTCCCAATCACTAATGTTGGTGTCTTAGTTTTATCAACAATATTAGGTATATTCATTTTCAAGGAAAAACTCACAAAGAAAAATTGGTTAGGTGTGGCATTGTCTGTATTAGCCATCTCGTTGCTCATTATTGAAACCATTTATGGCTGAGCACAGGTTTCGTACTATTAGAAAATCGAGCACAGCCAAACTGACTGAAAAGAATAGTCGGTTTTATGGATTTGTGTTCCCAGTGAAAACATCAGAAGACATTGAAAATCGACTAAATGAAATAAGAGATCTTCATTCTAAAGCAAGTCACCACTGTTACGCTTGGCGGTTAGGCACAACTGGCAATGAGTTTAGAGCCAATGATGATGGAGAGCCTTCGGGCTCGGCAGGAAGACCCATTTTAGGGCAAATTGATTCATTTTCGGTTACAAACGTGTTAGTCATCGTGGTTCGTTATTATGGTGGAGTAAACTTGGGCGTATCGGGTTTAATACAAGCTTACAAAGGAGCAGCGCGATTAGCCTTAGAGAATGCTAACATTCATGTAGTCGAAGTGACCACTCAACATCGTTGCAAGATTGCCTACGATAAAGTAAATGAGTTTAGAAGTTGGCTGAGCGAAACATCAGCTGAGGTTGTCAGTGAAGAATATCTCGATACGCTTGCGACATTTATTCTCAAATTCCCGACATCTAGAGCGGGAGAGCTAACAAAAACAATAGAGCAGTTTACGATTGAATAAATTCGAATTGTAATTAAGGCGTTTTTCTACGCCCAAGGATTGAGTTAAGGCGGGTTAACTATAGAGAATGAATTCACCTTTAATATTGAGAATCTGAGTAGCGTAGGTTTATAAAAAAAAGAAGAACAGATGGTGTATCCATCTGTTCTTCATAAATATTGATTTAATAACCGTCGTTCTGAGGATAACCTGGGCCTAACAAGTTAATATCATCTTGCGCAATTGGGAAATTGATAAAGTGATCTTGCCAGTTTAACCTAGGATCTTTCTCATTATTAAAATTATTAGGAAAGAACTCGCCATCACCCGCAAAGTTTCTCATTTGAAAGTTCATTGTTTCTTGTCCAAACCGTTTGATTGTAAACCAACGCTGTCCCTCAAATGATAACTCTCTAGCACGCTCATCAAGTATGGTTTGCAAGTCAGCACTTGTTACCGGGCTTGCATTTGCGCGTTCTCTAATTGCATTGATGTAAGGCAGTGCATCTCCACTAGAGCGAATCATTGCTTCTGCAGCAATTAAGTATGTCTCTGCCAATCGGTAAACCATGATATTACTGGTTTGTCTATAATTGGTTGGGTCATCGTCATCATTTGCAAATTTGATACACGAAGGATGTAGACGTTGGTAATATCTAGTTACATTATTGCCGTCAGGGTCTTCTTCTGTAATTGGTCCATAAATTTGAATTTGCTGACCAATTTCTGGCCCTGAGGTGTAAAAATACTTGAGTCTAAAGTAAGTATCATCATCTCTATTATCGTTTTCATCTTCAGCTAAAAGATTCAGTAAGTACAAATTTGGTAGCACACGAGAAAAACCTCTACCACCTTGCTCAACATTTGATTCTATGCCAGAAATTTGAAAGTACTGAGTCACCAAGTTGGCACTCATCATATTTGCCGCACCGCCTCCAAGCAAATCATCTTGAATTTGAACAGTCATGAGTTGTTCAGAATTATTCAAATCACCAGAGAACACATTCGATGTAGATGATACTAAACTATGAGGGCTATCTGGACTTTCAATCACATCAAGCGCTTGTGTTTTTGCTTCTTCCCAATCACCTTCCCACATCGCAACTTTTGCTTTTACGTGTTTAGCGGTCCCTTTTGTAACACGACCAAATTGGCGGTCCCAATCTAAATGTTCAATGGCAAAGTCTAAATCGCTATTAATGAGGTCAAAAATCTCAGCATCTGTTGATCTGTCTTGAATGACTGCAAAGGCATTATCTACCGTTACAGATTCTGTTGTTACATAAATATTATTATACATTCTGTATAAAATGAAGTAAGACTCTGCTCTGAAAAATTTGGCTTCAGCAATCACCTGGTCTCTCACTTCAGGATCAAGCCCTTCTAAATTTTCAGCTGCGTTAATTAGGTCGGTAGCTTTGCTACTCAACTTGAAAAAGTTTTTCCAAAACAAGCTCGAAGCAAACTGACTCCCTAAATCAACAGGAGAAACAAACCGTTGGTAACGGCCAATTAGCCCTGTATAACCAGAACGAACAAAGGCTAAGTCTGAACGAGACTGAAGCAGCACACTGCCCATATAATCTTGCACGTTGTTGTCATATCTATCTCTATAAAAAGTGTATAAACTCACAACACCAGACTCGAGGCCTTCTTCAGTTGTGTACACGTAGTTTGAATCAATTAATGTACTTGGTTGTTCTTCCAAGAAATCTTGACAAGAAACAAAGACCATTGATACAAAGAAAAGAACAGCAAAGACTCTCATATTTATTATTTTTTTATAAGTTCTCATTGTTAATATTTTTATTAAGGTTGAATTTTAATACCGAAAGTGAAGCTTTTCGCATCGGGATAACCCGTATCTGCACTTGAAAGGGTGTTTCTCACATTCACTTCGGGGCTGTATCCTAAGTAATCAGTATCAGTAAACACGTTTGTGCCTGTAAGGTAAACCTTTACGTTATTGATTTTTAGATTACTTAACAAATTCTCAGGCAAATTGTAGCCAAGGTTTAACGTTCTCAATCGTAAGTATGATGCATCTCTAATTGCAAATGCATTCAAATACTTTGGTGTACTATCAGCATTTGGTCTAGGAAATGCTGCAGAAGGGTTTTCGGGTGTGTAATAAGGCACTTGAACTCCATTGTTACTTCCAGAGTAAGCTGAAATATTATTGAACGTTGACAATATAGGGTTAACACGTTGTGCGCCTTTTACAGCATAAAAATCTGCCAATAATTCTACGCCTTTATAGTTCACGTTTGTTGAGAAAGAGCCAAACCAGTCTGGGTTGCCATCAGTAAAAACGCGGTCATCTAGCGTAATCAACCCATCACCGTTAATATCTTGAACCCTAATATCTCCAGGTCTTAAGTCTGGCTGTGGGTCAATTGAATCAGGATTTGCTTGTGGTGCGTTTGCAAAATCATCACCTTCTTGCCAAATACCATCGTATTGGTAGTTACGAATTACACCAATTGGCTGTCCTACAAAGTAGTTGTAAGCATCGTCTTCAGTTATTTCGTTTCCTTCACCATCATTATACAATTCAATGAGTTCGTTAGAGTTATTTGACCAATTGGTTGATAGTGAAACGCGGAGATCTTCCTTATCAATTACATAAGACTGTAAACCAATTTCAAATCCTTTGTTTTGCAACTCGCCGGCATTAAAGAAGGTGTATTGAAAACCGGTGACAGATGGAACTCCTCTACGCAATAGCAGATCTTTTGTTCGCGAATCATAATAATCAATGCTACCAAAAAGCAATCGATTAAACAATGAAAAATCAAGTCCCGTATTAAAGGTGGTAATTGTTTCATGGCGTAACTGTTGGTTAGGCAAAATTACATTTGGCGCATATCCTGCTGCAGATTGACCATTAAACACATAATTAAATTCATCAGCAGTAAAGAGCGAAGTGTACGGTCTGGTTAACGCGTTTGCTAATGAACCGTAACTCACTCTCATTTTCAGTTGATCAATATCGTTGGCGTTACTTAAAAAGTCTTCATTATGAAGTTTCCAAGCCACAGCAACTGCTGGGTTATTTGTCCACTTAAACTCGTCAGCATTTACCGATGCACCATCAGAGCGAAGTGTGGCAGTTACCAAATATTTGTCTAATAAGTTGTAACGAGCTCTACCCATGAATGAGGCTGTACGAACTCTGGTCTTGTCTCTGTTTACAAACACACTTCCAATGGCATTAGAAATTCCATCATAACCAAGGCTTTCATTAATAAAACCTGTGCCTTCGGTAAATGTGCGAGTAAAGTCATTTTCATCAACGGCTTGCACAAATGTTAAGTTACCAGAGTGTTTGTCGTTGAATGTTTTATCGTAGGTGAGAATGTTCTCTATAAGGTATGCTTCTCGTAATTGGTTATCAATTCTTGCGATTCCATTGTCAGTATCGCCAGATCCATGTTCTGAAGAAAGATACTGACCACGTTCAGAAGTTCTACGTGTAAGAGAACCTTTCAATTGATAAGTAAGATCGTCAGTGATTTCATATGTTGGAAGTAGTGTAACAATAAAGTCGTTTCCAATTTCATCATGATCAGACTCTTGCAGGTTCCATAAAGGGCTGATTGCTGTGCCATCTTCACCACTTGGGAATTTAATCACATTCCCATTATCATCAAACGCTCTTCCTAACGGAGAAAAGCCAATAACATTAACATTTGCTGCTCTTTCTGTATCCTCATTTAAAAGATTCACATCAATTCTAGCAGAGAGTTTTTCATTTACTTTCTGATTCACATTCACTCGCAAACTTGATCTAGTATACGCCGATGAAGGAATGATCCCTTCTTCATTAAAATAACCAAGACTTCCGTAAACTTGAGTGTTTTCTGATCCTGCGGTAAGCCCTAGTGTGTGATTATCAATTTGGCCAGTGGTTAACAGTTCATCTTCCCAATCAACAAACCGATTGTTATTTAAAGACTCAAGCTCCACATCAGAGAAAATCTCATCATCATTCAGGAAAGTACCATCAGCATTTGTTGTTCTAAAGGCTTCTCTACGTAAATCAGCAAATTCTTGACCGCTATACACATCAAAGTTTCTTTCAATATTTCTGGTTGTTCTGTACCCGTGGTAATTCACTGCAATTTCGCCAGTTTTACCTCTTTTTGTTGTGATGAGCACTACCCCATTCACCGCACGAGAACCATAGATAGCTTGTGCAGATGCATCTTTCAGAAATTCTATAGATGCAATATCGTCAGGGTTAATATCTTCAATACCGCCGTTGCGAACAACACCATCGACAACATAAATACCTGTTGTGTTTCCTTCAATAGAGCTTCTACCTCTAAAAATGATGTCTGATGTTCCACCCGGTCGTAAGCTTCCGCCACCAACAGATACTTGTAAACCGGCAATTCTACCTCTCAACATTTCATTCACATCTGTAGTTGGCGATAAGGTTGCTTTTTCTAGATCAGTTGTGGCAACAGCACTCACGAGGTCACTTTTTCTTTGGGTACCGTAACCCACAACAACAATTTCGTTGAGTGCAGAATCATCTAAACCTAACTGAACTGAGAAATCGGTTTGGTCACCTATCAAAATTTCTTGTGTAGCATATCCTACATACGAGATAACTAATGTACGTGCCTCAGCAGAATCAACAACGTCAAGTTGAAATTGTCCATTTGCATCGGTGATTGCTCCTTGACCCGTTTCTTTAATTCTAACCGTAGCAGCAATGAGTGGTTGCCCGGTTTCGTCAGTTACTTGGCCTGAGATTAACTGATCGCCAGTAGCTGAATCAACCTGCAAAATGACCGAACTTTTTAGCTTCTCTAAGGCTTGTGGCAGTTCTGTTGAAGAAGGTAAATTGATTGAGTTTCGGCGAGCATTTAATTTATTCACCCCCTCATATACCAAAATATTCTTCCCTTCTAAAGAGAATTGCAATCCTGTTTTGCCAGATAGATAATAAAGTAAATTAAATAGACTGAGATCATTGTTCTCAACGCCTGTTACCTTGATGTTTTCTATCAACTTACTATCATAGGTGAAGGTATAGTCAGTTTGATCTTGTACATCAGAGAACACATCCTCAAGTGTAATATCATTCCAACTCGATTCTATTGATATAGATTTGATTTCTTGTGAAGCTGCTTCGTTAGCAAAAAGCGTTGTTAGTGCCGTAAGCTGAACAGCAGCTATAAAAAGGAAAAATCTTGTCATTTTCCATAGCTTTTGTTTCCAATTAAAGGTCTTTTTCATAATATTCATGTCTAGTTAAGCAATCATGGTGTGTAAACTTATCGGCAAGTTTGAGATTTCAGTTCCTTTTTGCCTGTTCGTTCAGTCTTTTTCCACCGAATAAATTTTAGAATTTGTTTTAATAAATGTATAATCAGTCACTTTTGAAATATTTTGTAGTTCCTTGTCTAAATCTGCAGTCTTAAGATCAATACTGTGAACTAGTTGGCTTTCAGAACTAAAATCAGTTTTTTGGTTTATGCGAATATCAAACCAGTATTCAAGCTCTTTTACAACTTCGGCAAGGTTCGCATTTTTGAAAGAGACTACGCCTTGTCTCCAAGCTAAATCTTCTTCTTTCAGTTGTTCTGGCTTTTCAAATTCATACGTTTCTTTTCTATAGGCTACGGTTTCTCCGTCCGACAGTACAATGGTGGTTTGTTCATCATCAATCAATTCAGTCACTTCAACAGAACCTTCAACCAAATCGACTTGAGCAGTTTGTTCTCCATTGTAAGCCGCCACATTAAATTGTGTGCCTAACACCGTAATTTCTAAATCTTGCGCAAAAACTTTAAAGGGTTTTTGTTTATTCTCAACAACATTAAAAAAGGCCTCGCCCACAAGAATCACTTTTCGGATAGAGTCTTCTGGTTGCATTTCAACATCAATGGTGCTTCCTTTTTTAAGTGTTACTGAACTTCCATCATCTAGTGTAATATGTATAGGTACAGTGCCTTGATTTGTTGTTGTGGTGATTGAGTCAGAGATTTCTTTAGCATTTGGTTCGCCATTCAAGAAAAGAGTTAAGCCAACTGCAATCAATACAACAACAGATGCAGCAACAACCATAATGCGCTTGCGATCAAGAGTAACCAGGGGAGAATCTGTTTGCGAATCAATTTCTTGCCACATTGATTGTTTCAACTCTTGTGGTAAATCTTGAGATTGAGAGTTTTGAGTCCATTCTCTGGCCAAAACTTTATGCAAGTCATCAAAATTATTCACATCGAAGTATTCCTTCAACAACTCAATTTCTTGAGCAGTTGCCGTGTTGGCTTGAAATTTTCGAAGTAAGAGTTCTATGTTCATTAGAAGGAATTATCCCATCAATTAGAATATATAAACTCATGATTTAATCAATACCCCCAAAAGAAAGTTTTTTTTCTGAATCGAATGAACAAGTTACGGGGATTAAGCTGACAGAGAAAAGATGTAGTTCCTTATAAAGAGAACATATTCATCATGACCTTGCGAAGTGATTTGGTCGCCAACGACACTTGGTTTTCAACAGTTTTTTTTGATATGTTAAGATGGTCGGCCGTTTCTTGATAGGTAAGCCCTTGTTGTTTGGTCAGTTGAAAAATTTCTCGACGCTTCGGCGGTAAATTTTGAATTGATTTTGATAGAAAAGCAATCTGCTGTTGTAACCCATCTTCAGGAATCACCTCATTGCGTATTTGAAAAACTGTGTCCAAATCTTCTGTAAAAATTTGTTTTTTGTGGAAATCAATAATTGTATTTCTCACTATAGTAAACAAGAGTCTGTTATTAACAGCTCTTTTTTGAATGTAAGATTTATTAGACCAAATTTTAATAAAAACCTGTTGGGTGGCGTCTTGTGCATCTTGTTTGTTTTTGAGTCGATTAAAGGCGAATCGGTAAACCTTTGCATGGTTTTCATCAAACAAATCTTTGAAGTACGCTTTGTCTGCAGTCATAAACAAAGGGTTCTTACTTCAGGAAGGATAAAAGTAAATTTCGAATTCATGAAATGAAATTCATTTGAATTGATAAATATAAATTTATAGTTTGTAATAAAGCATATACTTATGGTGAATTATACACCATGAACTCGTTCGGGTGTTCCCCGTAACAAATTAGATTACTTACCCACTAACTTTACAACTTATGGCAAGAACGATAGAAATAGACGATAGGCAAATGAATAGATTTGCAAAATACTTACTCCCAATGATTTTCTTGATTGTACTTCTGCTTTGGATTTTATTCAAATCTGCAATTACAATTGGATCCGGAGAGGCAGGTGTAATCTACAGAACCTTTAGCGGCGGGGTTGACACTGAAAAAACATTAGATGAAGGGTTTCACATCATAGCTCCGTGGAATAGTGTGGTGATTTATGAAGTACGGCAACAAGAAGTTTTCGAAAAAATGTCCGTGCTTTCATCAAACGGTTTGGAAATTAAAATTGATGCATCGGCTTGGTATCAACCAGTGTATAAAGACCTGGGTAATTTGCACCAAACACTCGGTCAGGGATATTTGGCACGAGTAATCCAGCCCGCTATCAGGAGTGCAGCAAGAAGTGTAATTGGTAGATATACACCAGAACAGATATACTCCTCAAAAAGAGATGCCATACAGGAAGAAATTTATCAGGAAACAAAGCGCATTTTAGACAATCAATATGTGCAATTAAATGAGGTTTTAGTCAGAGATGTCACTCTACCCGATGCAATTAAGCAAGCCATAGAAAGAAAGCTAGGGCAAGAGCAAGAATCTCTAGAGTATGAATTTAGGTTGGAAAAAGCGACGAAAGAGGCAGAAAAACAAAGAATTGAAGCACAAGGAAAGGCAGATGCCAATCGCATTCTGAGTCAATCACTAACAGATAAAATTCTACAAGACAAAGGAATTGAAGCTACCTTGCAACTTGCTGAGAGTCCAAATAGTAAGGTTGTTATTGTTGGCGGTGGCGGTGAAGGTTTGCCTCTTATTTTAGGCAATAACTAAGAACAACTTGCTGATTTGAGGTAAGGTAGTTTTTTGAGAATTGAAGCGTAACATTACCTTCTCAAAAATGGGGGATTAGCTCAGTTGGCTAGAGCGTTTGACTGGCAGTCAAAAGGTCGCAGGTTCGATTCCTGTATCCTCCACTTTTTTTTGAAACGCTGAGAATCTCTCCTCTATTCCGCCTACAACTATAACCACATGGCAGTGTCACCGAAACTTAGTTTTTCGACCCACAACGCTGCAAATTGGACAATCTGTACGCTCGTGCGGTCTCGCTTTGCAATATTCTCTGCCGAAAAAAATGATTTGCAAATGCAACTTGTTCCATGACTCTATAGGGAACAATCGTTTTGCATCTTTTTCTGTTTGCACTACGTTTTTACCATTGGTCAAGCCCCATCGATACAGTAAACGATGAATATGCGTATCAACTGGAAAAGCAGGAACATCAAACGCTTGGCTCATCACAACACTTGCAGTTTTATGTCCAACGCCTGGTAATTCTTCCAACTCCTCAAAATTGTTTGGTACCTCGCCGTCGTGTAAATCAATTAAAAGTTGCGATAAGCCATGAATCGCTTTAGACTTTGTTGGTGCCAGGCCAATCTGACGAATAATGTCACGGATTTCATCGATACTTAATTTCACCATCTCTTGTGGCGTTTGTGCCTTCCGGAACAGTCCTGGTGTTACTTCATTTACCTTTTTGTCTGTGGTTTGCGCGCTTAATAGCACGGCAATCAACAATGTGTACGCATCTGTATGATCAAGTGGAATAGGCACTTTAGGATAAAGCTCTTCCAACTTTTCCATCACAAACGCTACTTTTTCTTGTTTACGCATCGTATTTTCCGCTTTAAATTCAAAAGTAATGGCATTCAACCATAGTGCATTTCAAACGCTTTGTGCAAAAGAAAGTTTCGATCATAAAGCATTTGCTTATGCGCACAATCTGCCGATCACTGCAACTTCTACATTTGTGTATGAAAGCCCAGAGCGCGCCATGAATTACTTTACCGGTGAGCGCGAAACACATATGAACATATACTCTCGGTGGGCAAACCCCACAGTAATGGCACTTGAGAACAAATTAGCACAAATTGAAGCCTTCGACATCAATATTAATGCTGAATGTCTCTATTTCAGTTCTGGCATGGCAGCTATTTCTGCCGCTGTAATGGCACATGTTGGTGCTGGCGAAACGATAGTAACACAAGGTAATTTGTACGGCACAACTACAGAACTATTTCAATCTACACTTCGGCGACAAAACATCGGGTTGCAAGAAATTGATTGTAAAGATTTAGAAGTTGTTGAACAGGCTGTTTCTAAAACCGAAGTGACAGCATTGTACTTAGAAAGTCCATCTAATCCAACCATGGCTTGTGTTGATGTAAGCACTGTCTCAAGGCTTGCGCATGAAAATAATTGTTTGGTGTTTTTAGATAATACATTCAACACGGCATATACACAACAACCCTTGCATTTAGGTGTAGATGTTGTTCTCCATTCCACCACAAAATTTTTAAATGGACACGGGAATGCACTTGGTGGTGCCGTGATTAGTGCGAATAAACCGTACATGAACTCTGTTTGGAAAATGAGGAAAACACTCGGCCATACAGCTAGTCCTTTCGATGCTTGGCTTACATACAATGGGCTAAAGACGCTACCCTTACGTATGGCAAAACATATTGAGAATGCGAGTGCCGTGGCTGAATTCTTAGCTCAACATCAAGGAGTAGAACAGGTAAACTATTTGGGCTTGCCAACACACCCTGATCACGATTTGGCAAACAAGCAGATGCATACGTTTGGAAGTATGATCAGTTTTGAATTAAAAGGTGGCATTGCGGCAGGTATAAAATTGATGAAAGCAATTGACCTTCTCACCCTAACCTCTTCGTTAGGCACTACAGATACGCTCATCTCTCATCCGGCGAGTATGACACATGCCGTTGTACCGAAAGAGCAAAGAGAGGAATATGGTATTTCTGACGGCTTAATCAGACTTTCGGTTGGTTTAGAAGGTGTTGAAGATATTATTAAGGACATTGACCAAGGTATTTGACTCCAAAACAAGTAAATAAAAAAACTGATGAACATTCGAGATGCAGACTTGCATGATTTACCTCAACTTTCAACTTTGTTTGATTTGTATCGACAATTTTATGCAAAAGAATCAGACGTGAAGGCCGCAGAACATTTTTTAAAGGCGCGTATTCAACACAATGAATCAGAAATTTATGTGGCCGAAGATGATGATAAAACGCTATTGGGCTTTACACAACTTTATCCTTTGTTTTCTTCAACCAGAATGCAACGGTATTGGCTTCTGAATGATTTATTTGTGCATGCCGACCATCGTGGCAAAGGTGCCGCACTACAACTGATTGGGAGAGCAAAACAACTCTGTAGAGATACCAATGCATGCGGCATGTATTTAGAAACAGGGAAGAATAATATAGCCGGCAACAACCTCTATCTAAAAGCAGATATGAATTTATATGATGCGGTAAACTTCTATGAGTGGGAAGTAGAAAAATGACTCCTCTTTAACCACTCATATCCCCATATATTCAAGACTATTAAAAGAAAACCGTAGAATATATCCTCAAAAGGAATGGTGAACATTCGTCGGCCCACGTTTTCAGTATCATCATACCAAACCACTTGTTCTGGAATGAAACTGCCTGTGAGCAATCCATTACTTAAAAAGAAAAAGGGAAGAATTATTAAATAGGCTCTACTCATATTGGGAAAGTGAACTCTCCATTTACTGAAACTCAGCGCTAATAAACAAATTGCTAAACTGCCAAATGTAACTGCCGTGTACCAATTCTCTCGAAAAATGACTGCCATACCCAACGAAAACACAATGAGAATTTGAAACATGAACCGATTATAGTTCTGAAGTAAGTTTTTTGGCCACAATTTGTTCAGCGTAAAATAGGTAAACACGCAGGCATAAGGTATGCATATAAAGAACAATATTTCTTCAATGGGCAACTTACCAAGGTAAACTCCAGTTACATAATCAGCATTAAAGCCCCAAACGCCCATTCTGGTAAACCACTCATCCCACACAAGAAAGAGCAGAGCCACAACAACCATAGATGGAAAATAGAATTTCCACTCTTTGTAAAATTTAATTTTTGGATGAAAAGAAAATAGAACGGGAATAAGAATACAACCCAAGTCAATTGCTAGATACAAATACTGCTGCATTAGCGCAGTGAATTAAACGCGTCTCTGTAATATTTATAGGGAACATAAAGCATTCCGAAGCATTCGCCATCTTGTTTATCTAAATGTTTATGGTGAACTTTGTGCGCCTTTCGTAAGGCACGCAAATAAGGATTTTTGATATTGTCAAACCAACGAAAGCGCCTATGAATCAATACATCATGAACAAGAAAATATAAAATGCCATAAATAAGCACGCCTAAACCTATGAAAAAAAGAAAGTTAAACCCTGCTTGTGCACCAAAGAGAAAAAGGAGAAAGCTAGGCACGGCAAAAATGATGAAAAAGGCATCGTTCTTTTCAAAAACATGTGGATAGCCTGGTTGGTGGTGATCCTCATGTAGAACCCAAAGAAATCCGTGCATCACGTATTTGTGAGTGAGCCAAGTGATTCCTTCCATTACGAACACCGTTAACAGAGTAACGAACAGATAGAAAAGCATGATTCAAAATTAACCCCGAATTGTGAACTGTGTCTTACCGAAAGTCCTTTTACACATTCCATGTTGGGAGTTGCGTAAAGTGTAGCAATAACACTATCTTTGCCGGCTTTAAAAATTCATGTATTGCAGTTAGTTCGAAAAATTACTAGAAACCCTAAGAACGATATTCTTTCAGGTTTAACAGTGGCATTAGCACTTGTGCCTGAGGCTGTCGCCTTTTCATTCGTTGCCGGCATAGACCCCTTAATCGGTTTGTATGGCGCATTTATGATGGGAATTATCACCGCAATTTTTGGCGGCCGCCCTGGTATGATTTCGGGAGCAACTGGCGCCATGGCCGTTGTTATGGTTCACCTAGTTGCAGAGGGCAATGCCGCCGGTATGGAACTGGCCACACCTATCAAAAATTTAGGCGTACAATGGTTATTCATTACCCTATTGCTCGTCGGTTTCATACAAGTGATGGCCGGTGTCTTCAAACTAGGAAAATTTGTTCGGCTAATTCCTCATCCGGTAATGCTGGGTTTCGTTAACGGCTTAGCCATTGTGATTTTTCTCTCACAACTTGGTATGTTTAAACAGACTGTAAACGGAGAGAGTTCATGGTTACAAGGCCCTCAACTTTATATGATGGTTGCACTTGTTGGGCTAACAATGCTCATCATGCAGTTTTTACCCAAAATCACGAAAAAAGTGCCTGCCGCACTTGTAGCCATACTCGTTGTAGCGGCAATCGCTATTTTCGGAAAGCTTGATGTAAGCACCGTTGGTTCATTTATTCGAGATGGAGGCGGAAGTGGATTACAAGGTTCACTACCAACATTTCAGCATCAAATTTTCTCTTTACTGCCTACTCTACAAGCTCACTGGGGTCTCATTCTTTCTACGGCGTTTATTCTCGCAGCTATAGGCCTCATTGAATCACTAATGACGCTCAACTTGATTGATGAACTTACTGAAACTCGTGGAAATGGAAACCGTGAGTGTATTGCCCAAGGCGCAGGAAATCTAGTAAACGGTTTGTTTGGTGGCATGGGCGGTTGCGCAATGATTGGCCAGTCAATTATTAACGTAAACTCAGGTGGACGTGGCAGACTTTCGGGAATTGTAGCCGCTGTTGCTTTGTTGATTTTTATTTTATTCGCTGCACCATTGATTGAACAAATTCCCATTGCAGCACTAGTGGGCGTAATGTTCATGGTCGTGATTGGCACTTTTGCTTGGAGTAGTATTCGTATTCTACATAAAATACCGCTTTCTGATGCAATCATCATTTTTGCGGTTTCAGCAATTACCGTATGGCATGACTTAGCCGTTGCAGTGCTCACCGGTGTTATCATCTCAGCTTTGGTCTTTGCTTGGGAAAATGCCAAACGAATTCGTGCCAGAAAGCACATTAAAGCAGATGGAACAAAAGTGTATGCGATTTGGGGGCCGTTATTCTTCGGCTCGGCACAGGTATTTCACACAAAGTTTGATGTGAAAAATGATCCCCAGAGCATTGAAATTGATTTCATGGAATCGAAAGTAAGCGATCACTCAGGTATAGAGGCGCTCAGAACAGTTGCAAATAAATATCTCGACGCAGGAAAGTCAGTAAAGCTGGTTCACCTTAGCCCAGATTGTATTGATATTCTTTTAAATAGAAATCACGAATTTGAAGAAATCATTGAGCGATCAATTGAAGATCCGAGATACCACGTTGTTACTGACCATCTTGACGTAATGGTGTAAACAGCATTCATTTCAACCAAATTTTTCTTCTAAATAGCTTCGCCTGTAATCAAAAATTTGGCCGAGCTGTTTCTTTATGAGAAGGCCATTCGCTATTTGACCCAAAAACCCTAACGGTGGTTCGTAAGTGACAATATCTTTCATAAGCACACCATTTTCATTCTCAACGAACTGATGCTGATGATGCCACATTTTGTAAGGGCCATGCCGCTGTTCATCAACAAAAAAATAAGGCGCTTGAACGTGTGTGATTTCCGTTACCCATCTCATCGGAATGTTGAGCAGTGGTTTTACAGTGTATAGAATCACTTGGCCGGCATACATTTTTTCAGGCTTGCCGTTCAAAATTTTGAAACCCATATGGTCGGGCGTAATTTCTGCCAAATTTTCTGGCGATGAGAAGAAATCCCAAGCCGTTTGTATGTCAATTGGTAATTGTTGTTCTTGCTTAAATTGATAAACCATTAATAGAGTTGCATTTGGTGACGCACCAGCGAACGAACCAAAATAGAATACTTCTGTGGATTCGGAATCCTGATTCGCTCATTCTTGAGCTTATTCATAGAAGTACGCTTAATCTTATTAAATAGTTTTCGATAATACCGATAAGCCAAGTAAACACCGAGTTTACTATTGTTTGGGAGCTTCTTGATACCCTCTAAACCATGATCAAAATCTTTCTCAATATCGTCAAAAATTTTGTTGAGATCGGCCTCGCTCATGTTTTCAAAATTGAGTCCAGGAAAGTAAGTACGCTTAAGTACTTTGTAATCAAACTGCATGTCTCTCAAAAAGTTAACCTTTTGAAACACCGCCCCCAAACTTCTCGCTTCGGGTTCAAGTTTTTTGTACTCATCCATATCACCACCAACAAATACAGACAAGCACATTAATCCCACAGCTTCTGCGGAGCCAACAATGTATTTTTTGTACAGAGCCTCATCATACTCATGGTCTTCCAAATCCATATACATAGAATCAAAGAAATTTTCTACTTGTTGTAATGGAATATTAAACTGATTTACAGTCAATTGAAAAGAATGAAGAATTGGGTTGGTACTTATACCTTGTTCAATTGCTTGATAGGTTTGCTCCTTAAATTGATCAAGCAATTCGCGTTGCTTAGAATCATGAAACGTGTCCACAATTTCGTCGCTAAAGCGCATAAACCCATAAACATTGTAAATAGGTTGTCGGGTTTCTTTTCCTAAGGTTTGAATACCAAGCGAAAAAGACGTACTATAAGAATTGGTGACCAATTTGCTGGCTTTTTGCGTCACCTTGTTATAGAGTTCAATCATGAAGTAAAGATATTGTTCACCTCTGTATTTTTTTATGTAAAGTTTCTGATGATTTGATCGACGTAGGAATTCTCAAACGCAGTAAAATTTCTATGTTGATTTTGTAAGATAATCAGCAATAATTTGCCCTGAAATGATGCTAGGCGGCACGCCTGGTCCTGGAACAGTCAATTGACCACAGTAATACAGATTCTTAACTTTTCTGTTTTTCATTTTGGGTTTCAAAAATGCCGTTTGTCTCAATGTATTGGCCAAGCCGTAGGCGTTTCCTTTAAAAGAATTGTAGTCTTCTATAAAATTTTGGACGCCAAATGCTCTCTTGTAAATAATCTTATCGGCGATTGAAACACCAGTTTGTTTTTCGACTCTGTTGAGCATGATGTTCAAATATCGATCATGTTCTTCTTCGCTCTCTGCAAGTCCGGGCGCAATGGGCATCAACAAAAAGAGGTTCTCACAACCCTGTGGAGCAACAGATTGATCTGTTTTACTCGGCACACAAGCATAAAACAATGGATTTGAAGGCCATTTTGCATCATCGTAAATCTCAACAGCATGTTGTTCAAACTCTGCATCAAAAAATAAATTATGGTGAAGCAGGTTGGGAATTTTTTCGCTCAAGCCAATGTAAAATAGTAGAGATGATGGCGCCATCTTTCGGCTTTCCCAATAACGCGCAGAATAATTTCGAAACTCTTCTGGCAGTAGTTGTTCTGTGTGGTGATAATCGGCTCCAGAAATAACAGTATCATAGTCAGAAAAAGTTGTCTCGTTAGTTACGACGCCAGAAATTCGGTTCTCTTCAAACACAAAGTCTTCGACTTGTTGATTATAATGAAAGTTTACACCCTGCTCTTCAGCAATTTGAGCAAATGCTTTCGCAATTTCATGCATGCCGCCTTGCGGATACCAGGTGCCGAGTTTCATATCAGCATAATTCATGAGGCTATACAAAGCCGGCGTGTCTGCTGGCTTAGCCCCGAGAAACAATACGGGAAACTCAAGCAATTGACGAATATGTTGATGGGTAAATTTTTGGTGAATTTCTTTCTGGATAGACGAAAGCATGTTCAAACCAATTGCAGATTTCGCAACTCTCAAATCAAGAAATTCTAACGGAGAAAAGCTAGGTTTATAAACAAATTCTGACATCCCAACTTCATATTTATACTGCGCCGATGAAAGAAATTCATTGAGTTTATGGGAACTGCCTGGCTCCCAACCTTCAAAAAGCTGAAGCAACTCTGCATAGTTTGCAGGTATTTGCACAGGTTCGTCTCTGAAAATGACTTGATACGATGGATCGAGGCGCTCAAGTTTGTAGAAATCTTGCGCTGTATGACCAAACCTTGCGTAAAATTTCTCAAAGACATCAGGCATCCAATACCAACTCGGGCCCATATCAAATCGAAAACCCTCAGCCTCAAATTGGCGACACCGACCACCAGGGCTTGCATGTTTTTCAACGAGATCGACTTCCCACCCTTTTTTGGCAAGAACGGCCGCGGCCGACATACCCGCAAAGCCGGCTCCAATTACGATCGCTTTTTTACCCTTCATTCGCTAAACTTGATGTTTACTGTACTTAGATACCCAAATATGATGCGTAAAGATTTGTTACAAAGATTCGTCATCAATGTTTCTAAGAATATTTCAAATTTGGAAAAATTCATTCTTCGTTTAAACCTTACTTTTTTGATTAGAAAATCTGCAAACCATTATTTTTGAGCCCTCATCTTTTCATCTTATAAAAATCTTGATGACCTTCGCCGATAAAGCTATTACCTTCCACAAAGCACTCAACCCAAAGATTAGGCTAAAAAATGGAGTGACTTGGATTCGCGCTTATGAGCAAAAACCAACCATGGATTGCTTCAGCACATTCATGAAGAAATTTTACGATGATTCGGCAAATCGACATTTTTTGTTTGGTATTAATCCCGGGCGGTTTGGAGCTGGAGTAACAGGTGTTGCATTCACAGACCCAATTTTACTCGATGAAAAGCTTGGCATTTCAACTCATTTTGATCGTAAACATGAACTTTCGGCTCTATTTATTCATGAGGTGATTGATGCATTTGGCGGTGCCGATAATTTTTACAGCAAATTCTACTTCACATCTGTAAATCCGGTTGGTTTGTTAAAAGAGAATAAGAACTATAATTACTATGACGATAAAGACACGCTAGCACTGACTGAACCATTTATTATCGATTGTATTACCAAACAAATCGCCTTCGGCGTAAAGCGTGACAAAGCATTTTCCATTGGGCAGGGGAAAAATTTTAAAATTTTGCAAGGTTTAAACAAAACGCATCAATGGTTTGATGAAGTAATACCGCTGCCGCACCCTCGCTGGGTAATGCAGTACCGAAGAAAAACAAAGGAGAATTATATTTCTGAGTATTTGGAGAAATTGAGTGCATGTTAAGCGTTACGCGTAAAAACTGCACCTACTTCTTGTAGGTTTGCCTATATCTGTGCTTTTATAGCCCTGTCTCATCCAATTTTCACCAGATCACCTCAACTTGACAATTTGAGCTTATCCACAAGCATTGGCTTTATAACCCACAAATTGGCAGTCTGCAACCTTCTACTTTTGTGATAGATACCATAATACGCCAAAAAAACGTTTCACAATTATGTACAAACACCTTTTCGTTTTCACGCTCATCTTGCTAAGTCTCAACATCATGGCGCAAGAAAGCCGAGACTACTTTAGTCCGCTAGAAAAATACAAGTATGCACAAAACCTATACGATAAGCAGCTCTACCCGGCGGCTTATGATGTATTCACCGAGATAATTGATGAAGAGCAAGAGAATCTTTCTCTTTTTCCTTCTGAAGAAATGATTAATGCAAAGCTTTATCGCGCTCTTTCGGCTACCCTCAGTGATCAGCAAATCGGCATTCCGTTGGTAGTTCAATTTATGGATGATTACCCAGCGCATCCCAACAGAAGCGTGGCTCACTTAGAACTTGGTAAGTATTATGCGAATAACCGACAATTCAATCAAGCATTAGAACAGTTTGAACAAGTAAACACTTCGGCACTTACAGAAAATCAATTGCTCGACTTTAATATGAATGCCGGTTACACTTACTTTATTAGAAAGAGATTTAGACAGGCAGAATCATTTTTACAAGCTGCCGCAAACATTCCCTCTCCTACGCAAGATGATGCCATTTATTATCTGGGCCTCAGTCAATATTTTCAAGAAGATTATGATAAAGCATTGCGTAATTTACAACGTGTAGAAAATCATCCTGAATATGGTTCTGAAATTCCTTTCTACTTCGCGAGAATTTTATTTGAGCAAAAGAAATATGAAGAGGTACTTGCTTATAAAGATCGGAGTGATGAACCCGAGTTTTTACAAATTGTTGGTCAATCTTACTTTAATCTTGAGCGTTACCAAGAAGCATTACCGTATTTAGAAAGTTACTCTAAGAACGCAAAAAATCAGTCGCCCGAAGCCCTGTACCAACTGGCTTACACGCAGTATCAGCTCGGCCAATATCAAAAGGCAATAAAAAACTTTGAGCAACTCAACATTGTTAATAATGAGTTGGGGCAATACGCCCTTTATGCTTTAGCAGAAAGTTATCTAGAGGTTAGAGACAAAGAAAAGGCATTGCAAGCTTTCTCACGAGCATCGAAAATGAGATTCAACACAGAAATTCAAGAAGAGGCTTCATTCGCCACAGCAAAACTGAGTTACGAACTGGGTAGAAATAATGACGCTACACAGTTAATGCAGCAGTTCATTGAATCGTATCCTCGGTCAACCTATCGCAGAGAGGCCGATGAATACCTTGTTGACCTTTTTCTTACATCAACAAACTATCAAGACGCCTTAAACATTTTGGAGCGCATGGACAATAGGTCTGCTAAAATGAATGAAGCTTACCAAAAAGTGGCTTATCTACGAGCCGTTGAGCGTTACCAAGCAGGCGATTACGGAGAAAGCAAAATTTTACTCGACAAAGTGATCACAAACAACCAAGACGCTCGCTATACGGCTCTTGCAAACTACTGGTTAGGAGAAATGGCCTATGAATACGGTCGGTATCCACTCGCTTTAAACTATCTTAAGAAGTTCAAATCTTCTCCCATTCAAAAACCAGAGCAATACATCTCTCAAGCCAATTACTCAATGGGTTACGCCCACTACAAGCAAAAGCAATATCAACAAGCGGTTTCCCAATTTTCGTCGGTTTCAGGCAACAGCCCATTTTCTACAGATGCTACACTACGGCTAGCTGATAGCCATTTTGTATTAAAAAATTACGCTGCCGCAGCCACAGCTTATCGTGCGGTTAGCCGTGGTAGCAGTTCTGAACAAGATTACGCGCGCTTTCAAACTGCAATATTGCAAGGTTTGCAAGGCAACCGAACTGCGAAAAGCACACAATTACAGCAACTCTACACCACATCGCCGAATAGCGCTTATGCAGATGACGCATTGTTTGAGCATGGCAGAATGGCGTTAACACAAGAGAACTATAACCAAGCTGAAAGTCGGTTTACGCAGTTGTTGCAGAAATACCCAAACAGCGAAAAAGTAAAAGAAGCTTACAACCAATTGGGCTTATTAAACTTCAACCAAGCGAATTATAATGAGGCTTTGAAATATTATGATCGTGTGGTAAGAAACTATGCGAACAGTGATGAAGCAGCTAGTGCCTTGCAAGCAATTCAAGAAATCTATATTCAACAAGGTAATCCTGATGGCTATTTTGCTTACTTAAAAACTGTTGATGGTGTGAGTGTAAGTTCTGGTGAACAGGAACGAATTACTTATGTAGCAGCAGAAACACAGTTCAAGAATGGCAATTGCGATGCTGCGATAACAGGTTTTACCAATTATTTACAAACCTATGCAAGAGGGTTTTATGCTGTAAATGCGCATTTCTATCGTGGTGAATGTCTAAACCAGTCAGGAAATCAAGAAGCTGCCGTTAGCGATTTTGAGTCGGTAATCGGTTTTCCTTCGAACAAGTTTACTGAACGCTCGCTAATTCGTGTGGCTCGTTATCAATTTAGAGCGGGCAATTATGACCAAGCTGTAACCGCATTTAAGAGAATAGAATCAACGACCGGAAGTACGAATAGTATTTACACCGAAGAAGTGAACATTGGTTTAATGCAGGCATATAACCGTCTAGAACAAAGAAATAACGCCTATCAATATGCTGAAAAAGTATTAAGGCAAACACAAGTTGATGCCAGTATTAGCAATGAAGCTGAGTTTTTACAGGCCATGAAACAGTTTGAAACAGGTGATGGCTCGAGTGCGTATAATGCACTTGATCGAGTTGCTGCCAAAATGCGTGACCAATGGGGTGCAGAAGCTCGATATAGCATGGCGCTCATTCTGTATAGACAAATGCAATATGAACGATCTACTGACGCCGCTTACCGCGTGGCTGATGAAACACCTGCCGAAGATGATTGGGTAGCCCGAGCCTTCATTTTGGTTGCTAGGAATTACCAAGGGCAAGATGAAATTTTTCAAGCCAAAGCAACGGTAGAAAGTGTGATTGAAAACTACAGCGGTACTGATCAATCAATCATTCGAGAAGCGAACAACTTACTAGAGGAATTAAAGAGAATTGAAGCGCAAAATTCAAACTTGTTGCCGCAGAATAGTCCAACAAACGAACTAAAATTAAAAGAAGATTAAATGAAGAACCAATCAATAATATATTGTATAGTCCTACTATTTGTCGGTATTTCAGCATCTGCTCAACAAGACACCATACGAACAGATGATATTGAAATTGTGAAAGAATACACACCATTTGTAGAAGATGGGAAAAAGCAACAATTTCAACCAGTTATGCCGCAAATAGAGGCCACCGACCGAGGAAACCTAAGTTATGATTTACCTTCTGCGTTTGTAGAAACTCAATACGAACCCGACGAGCTACAACCATTGCCATTTGATCAAGCATCGCAAAGAACAATTAGAAGTGGTTACTTGAAAGGCGGATATGGTTCTGCCAGTAATCCATTGGTGCAACTTGCATTGAATGCAATGGAAGATGAAAATTACACAATTGGTGTTCGCGGTGGATTTCAAGCTGTAGATGGAGATGATTTAATTGCCCAAAGCATGAGTGATGCTAAATTGGATGTATTTGCCACCAAAGAACTGACAAACGCGACACTGGATGCGGGCATTGGTTATCATAGAAATGAAAACTCACTTTATGGTTTTGATCAAACTAATTTTGGTTTGAACCAAGACTTCGAATCCGATAAAGTTTTCAATATCATTTCTGGATCTATTGGAATTGAATCAGCCATTCCCGATGTGGATGCAATTCGCCACAAAACACATGTAAACTTCAATCTGCTAAGCGAGAACCTAACCGACCTTAGTGAGTCGCAAGTTGGATTAGAGACTGTGCTTTCAAAGCGAATTATGGATGGTTTAGATGCGAGCCTGGCTGGTGATATCACAACGAGAACTTCGAAAAATGATAATCACGTTGACACTGAATTTCAAGAGCAAAAAGAGACTGTGTTGAATCTAACTCCGAGTTTTAAGCCAACAATTTCTGGTGTTGATTTAGAATTGGGTGCGAGCATAAATAACGATGAGCAACACGAAGTGAAAATTTTTCCTCATATTTCAGCAGAGGTGCCAATGACTAACAATGCCTTCACATTTTTTGCAGGATGGACAGGCCGCACCATCATGAATGGATACGATGAACTACAACAAGTTAACCCAAGATTATCTAGCCAAGTCACCACACGTAACTACACCAAAGAAATTCGTACACCAGCCGGCATTCGAGGTAACTTGAGTGAACAGTTCTCTTTTTCAGCCTCTGTAAGCCAAGAGGTGACCAAAGAAGCAACATTATGGATGAACACCACAGACCCTGAACAAGCAGATTTTCAAACAAACAGCGTGTTTCAACCCGTTTTTGAGGAAAAGTTAGTCAGCTGGAAACCACAGTTTAACGCAAATTTTCAATTTGGTGAAGCCGTGAGCATAGTGACCGATGTGGCTTATAATTTCTATGAAACAGACACATTTACTGAAGCATTTGGTTTGCCAGATCTCGATGCAGAATTGGGTTTACAGGTTAGACCAATTGACCGATTAGAACTAAACGGTGGCTTTGAGGCTTTTAGCGGCGTTGACTATATGCTCACAGATGGGCAAACAGGAACTCTAGATGCAGTGTTCAATGCCAATTTGGGAGCCAGTTTTGATTTGAATGACCGGTTTGCCATTTTCATTGATGCAAACAACTTAGCCAATTCAAATGTGGAAAGGTGGAAAAATTATATCGGCGTAGGCACCAACATCTTAGGTGGCATTGTATTTTCGTTTGAATAAGACTATACAATTGACAATATCTGAACATATATCAACCCTTCTGCATGAACATGAATGTGTAATCATTCCAGATTTTGGTGGGTTTATCGTTAAAGATTCATCGGCATCATTTATTGAGCACAATGAATCGTTTTCTCCTCCGGGAGCAACAGCGCAGTTTCACATGCACTTACGTAATAATGATGGCGTACTGATTCAATCAATAATGGAGCATCAGTCGTTAAGTTATAGCGATGCTGCTGAATTAGTCAACGAGTTTACCAATGAATGCAAACAACAGCTTAAAGAGACCAAATCAACGATTTTACCAGGCATTGGCAAGATTTATATTGACGAAGAAAACCGCGTGCAATTTAGCTCTACCAGCACGGCCAATTTCAACACCCAGAGCTTCGGTTTACCAATTGTTAAAGCCGAAAAACTGAAGCGCACAGCACTTGCCAACGAGGCGATAAAATCAACCTTAAAGAAACGAAAAGTGTCTCCACTTGCTATCACATTCACTGCAGCAGCTAGTGTAGTTGCATTACTTCTAGCTACCTCTCTCTTCTTTTTGCACAATGGCACAGAAGCACAACAACAGTTTGTGAGAACAAGTTTATCGCCTATTGGTGAGTCATTATCAGAATTCTCACTCTCATCGCCTAAACCTGCAGAGGTAACAGTTAAAGAAAAAGAACCACCAGCAACAGCGGAGATAGAGGCTGAACTAGTTACACCAATTGCAATCGAAGATGATGAAACGGAAACTCCAATTGATGTTGTTCCTATGGACAAAAACATCAAACGGGTGATTCCAACGACAACATCTGATCAAGCAGATTTTCATGTGGTCATTGGGATGTTTCAGAAAGAAAGCAATGCACAAGACCGATATAATGAAGCGCTAAACTTAGGGTATACAAATGCTGAATTAAAACAAGGTCGGAAATATCTGCGTGTTGTGGTTCCTTACTCGCGCGATGATGCCACTTGGGTTGAGGCTGTAGGCGAGTTAAGAGAAACCATTGAACCCGAAGCCTGGATTTGGCAAACACTCTATAATTAGTTTTTTGGGGGTAGGAATCATAAACGTTTGCATTGCCCCAGTACGTAAGTCGCCGAGCCATCAATCAGAAATGGTGACTCAACTCTTATTCGGAGAGCTTTTCGAAATTATTTACAAGAACGAAGGTTGGTTTCATATTAAACTGCCTACAGATTTAGATGTTTGGGTTCATCAAACTCAGATGTATGAACTATCTCAGAAACAGCATGAACGCATCTCCAAAAAATCAATCGCGCTTGCATTCGATGCATTCAACACGGGCATTAGTGAACAAGAACATATTCCTATTGTGATTGGCAGTGAATTGCATGGTTTTGATGGGTTGAGTTTTAAAATGGGCAAAGAAAAGATCATTTATAACGGGCAAGTTCGTATGCTAAATGATAAACGGCTAAATCCCCAAATCATTGAGAAAATTTGCTTGAAATATTTGAACGCGCCATTTTTATGGGGCGGTCGTAGCCCATTTGGTATCGATGCTCCTGGTTTGGTGAATATTGTTTACAAATTACTCGGCATTTTTATTCCATATACAATTGCGCAACAAGAACAATCTGGGCGAACATTAGCCTTTTTGCCTGAAGCTGAAGTTGGTGATCTTTTGTTTTTTACCGATGAAGAAAATCATCCGCATGTCGGTATTCTCATTGAACAGAATAAGGTAATTCATGCCTTCGGTAAGGTGAGAATTGATCAAGTAGATAGCCACGGCTTATTTGATGCGAAAACTAATCTTTACACGCATAAACTCACAAGTATTAAAAAGATTTCTATCTGAGTGTTCATGGTTTTCGCACATGATTTTTTTGATAAGTTTTTTCATGATTATCATGAAGGCGAATTTCAACATCATTTTTTAACATCTCACCAATAGCAAGTGCAGAAATATTGATTACTCGATTTAAGTATGGTATATCCAACTGTCTAAATTCGTCATTCTGTTTATGATAAGGATAGTAATTGTCGATTGTAAAGGCGCAAAGAGTATGTGCGGGTATACCAAATATTTGATAAAACGCCACATTATCAGAACGATTAAAAATATTGTTTCGATATTCTCCTGAAAAAAATTCGACAAATGCGAACCCTGCTGATGCATTGAGTTGGTCAGCAAAGTTTGACATTTCGAAACCAGAAGCATATACGTTTCTATTGCTCTTCTTGTTCATAGGCACGCCAAGCATTTCAAAATTAATCATGTAGCTTGGAACAACTCCATACAAGCCAAGTTTACGGGCGAAATGGTATGAGCCAAGTTTGCCTTCTTCCTCGCCACAAAATAGAGCGACAATGATATTTTCGTTGTGCTCAAATTGGTTTAGATATGCAGCGATTTGCAACAATGCCGTAGAACCGCTTGCATTATCATTTGCGCCATTGTAGATTTTTCCTCCAATAATGCCTAAATGATCAAGATGTGCGCCTAAAACAATCGTTTTTCTGTCAATGTCAAAAGAACCAATTTGGCCTATTAAATTGTAGCCAGTGTAATCTGAATAAGCCAAGGTGTCTCTATACGAATTACCAAAAAGTGGTAAAATACCGTTATTTAGCATGAATGATTCTGCAAACTTGGCGGCTTTATCAAAACCAGGTGTATTTGTTTTTCTGCCCTCCGCAGAATGACTTGATAGTATTCGCACAATCTCGCTTGTTGCCTGTACTGAAATGGGTAACTCTTGCGTTTCTTGAGCAACGGCAGCAAATTGAAGCAAACAGAAAATGAGTAGTAAAGTTGTTTTCAAGCAGTTATTTCCTCGTGTTCAATCCAAAGATGAGATAAATTAGGCTAATATTGAATAATGCGGTGAGTAAAATGTAAACAGCCAGTGAGAGCAACGCCGTTTCAAGATTGCCGTCGATCACTTTATATAGACCAAGAATTCCTATTGCGAAAGCAAGCAATACTCGAATTAATTTATCAGTTGTGCCAACGTTTTTTTTCAGTCGCATGATAGGGCGAATACGGTAATTTATTGGGTTACGAAGGCATTAACAGTGTTTGCGATTATGCTTACGCAATCTAAAAGTTGTTCTTCAGTGATAACTAGAGGCGGCGCAAAGCGAATGATGTTTCCATGTGTTGGTTTCGCGAGCAGTCCATTGTCTTTCAATGCGACACATAAATCCCAAGCTGTAGAGCTGTCGGGGCTGTCGTTGATTACAATGGCGTTCAATAAACCGCGCCCTCTCACTAAAGAAAGCAAATCGTGCTTATCTACTAACGTCTGCATTTCTTTTCTAAATAATTGACCAAGTGCTCTTGCATTTTGGGTTAGTTGTTCGTCTCTTATAACTTCAAGCGCAGTCTGTGCAATGGCAACGCCCAAGGGATTGCCACCGAATGTAGAACCGTGTTGTCCGGGTTGAATTACATTCATAATTTCATTGTCTGCCAAGACCGCAGAAACTGGATAGGCGCCTCCACTTAACGCCTTTCCGAGTATCAAAATATCAGGTTTTTGGTACGTCTCTTGTCGCTCACAATGGTTTTGGCAACTGCAATCGCCACAGACTGCCAATAAAGAACCCGTTCTGCCGATACCGGTTTGTATCTCATCAGCAATGAACAACACGTTATGTTCATTACATAGTGCCCTCGCTTGGGCAATGTAATCATCTGCGGGCACATAAACACCGGCTTCGCCTTGAATTGGTTCCACTAAAAAGCCGGCAATATTCTCTTCGCTTTCAAGCAAATTCTTCAACGCATCAATATCATCATACGCAATTTTTAAAAAACCGGGCGTATAGGGGCCAAAGTTCTTTTTTGCATCCGGGTCATTACTGAATGATATAATTGTTGTGGTTCTGCCATGAAAGTTATTTTCGCAAACTACGATTTTCGCTTCTCTTTCAGGAATCCCTTTCTTTTCATACGCCCATTTTCTGGTAATCTTAATTGTTGTTTCAACACCTTCGGCACCGGTGTTCATTGGTAGCAGTTTATCAAATCCAAAATACTTGGTCGCAAATTCTTCAAACTCACCAAGTTTGTTATTATAAAATGCTCTCGAGGTGATGGTGAGAAGTTCAGCCTGTTCATGCATGGTTCTAATAATTGCCGGATGGCAGTGACCTTGATTAACAGCAGAATAAGCGCTTAAAAAATCATAGTACTGATTGCCCTCTACATCCCAAACGTGAATACCTTCTCCCTTAGCCAGTACGACGGGCAATGGATGGTAGTTATGCGCGCCATATTTGTCTTCTAGCGCCATGTAATAAGCAGAATCTTTCTTTGTAATTTTATGCATTAAATGAGATTGTTTGCGTTGAAGCTCAAAGGTAAAA
>Ga0114952_1000599_pt1 | contig 36334 bp, 28 predicted proteins | sample SidtaG_2_FD_87303 | JGI IMG/M metagenome (GOLD analysis project Ga0114952, IMG submission 87303) | Marine algal microbial communities from Sidmouth, United Kingdom - Sidmouth_Asex2 metaG | ecosystem: Host-associated > Algae > Red algae > Unclassified | place: Sidmouth, United Kingdom | collected...
CATCCTTTTTGTTGTTCTTTCTGAATACTGGATAGGCAACATCGGCACTTGATTCCAACTTTTTCAAAAAGTAACCCCTCCGATCCACAAACTTTTTTTCATCGGATGATTTGTCTATGGTCGCAGTACCGACCAGATAAAATCCCTTTGATTTCGTATCATCGGTAATCGTTACGTTTTCTAACGGACGGTTCGTTCCTTTTTGCCATAAATGTTTTCCATGAGGTAACATTTCGATTTCTTTGATCTCTAATTCCAGTTTGTCCCTAGTGACCTTGAAAACCATATAATTCGTACGCGTATTGTAGCCGATCAATCCGCCATGTGCTATTTGCATGATATCGTCACGTTCCGTACAGGTAATGGCATGTACCTCCCCGCACAAATAGGCATCGACCTGGAATTTTTTCATCGTCTTCCAAAAATCTGAAGTTCTTCCTTCCTTTATCATCAAACCACTTGAACTCCATTTTCTTACTGGCCCTAATATGGGAACGTGGCCCAAAACAATTTTATGGTGTACATCGGAATTTTCCTCCAGAACCTGCTCTAACCATTCCAATTGTTTTCCCGTAACCCCGGCCTTTATCGAGCCTTGGTCGCTGGTTCCTTTCTCAAAGACATCGGTGGAAATAAAAAGTACATTTTTATGTCTCCACCAAAATGCGGTGCCTTTCATATGTTCTGGACCGTTTTGGGGCATTTTCATATGTGCGGCGAACTGCTCTTTATAATGACTGACCGCCTCGACTTTTTTGGGATCGTGCCAAGGATTGTCGCCGACCTCATGGTCGCCTATCGAAGTATAGAATTTCAGTCTGTAATGTTTCATTCTATTCTTCCATGCAGGGTAATAGCGATTCGAGTATTTTACGATGGAATCTTTGTTGTTCCCCTCCGGGCCGTCCCAATGACCCATTACGAGATCGCCAGCGACCACCAAAAAATCAGGATTTTCATTTTTTACGGATGTTAGTACATATGACAGCGCATCTTCCCATCCCGGTTGCGGATAATCACAGTCCACATTCAGAAAGTCGGGCATGCTTACAAACGTCCAAGGGGCATCATTTTCTTGCGCATTGCAAGCGCTGAAAGGCCCATTAATGATGAAAAGCGTTACAACCGATATCGTTTTTAGTAAGAAGTTTTTGTCTTTCACTACTTATAAAATTTACCGTGATAAAAATTAAGGCATATCGGGCAACTTCCAACCATCGCGATAGGTGTGGTTTATCAATTCGGCGGCAAACTCTTTGGCTGAAACGGGTTCTGTCCAATCTTTGGTAAACCTTGGTCGGCCATCTTTCATTCCAAAATTATCCCGTACCACCATTTTTATCGATTCGTCGTTCCCGATATTGGTAAACTGCATATTCTCGCCGTCCCATTCCAGAATTTTGTTCAAAGACTGCAATCGCACGGCCAGAACGCCCATGACCACCATCTCGTTAAAAGGCCCCGTCTCGGCAAAGTCGGAAGTACAGGATTTACGGTTTTCAGGGCTTTCCTTACAGGCACGTACCCAATCCATTTCATGTATTCCCTCTTCCAGTCCTAATTCTTCGGCGACCCTTCTTTCCGTTTGGGGAACATTGGGCGTTTCGCCACCGATGATTTCCGGATTTATACCATAACAGCCCACATGGAGAATTCCCTTTGTGCCATAGAAGAAAGTACCTCCTCCCGATTTATTCGGATCCTTGCCGTTTGGCCAATTTTTGGGCAGCACGGGCTTGATACCGCCGTCGGACCAAGAGATCTCGACTTCGGGCATGTTGACCTTGCCGACCTTCTTTCTCTTTGGAAATGTAAGTTGTACCGATTGTGCCGAGGGCGCACAATCTTGTAGCAGCAAAGTAGAACTACCCTGTGCTTTTATGGGATACCCCAATTTTAAGGCCTCGAAGACTGGATGGAGAATATGACAGGCCATATCGCCCAATGCCCCTGTACCATAGTTCCACCAACCGCGCCAGTTCCACGGATGGTATATTTCGTGATAGGGAGCCATTTCGGCGGGGCCTGTGAACAGATCCCAATCCAAGGTCTCGGGTACCCATTGCCCCTGTTCGGGCGGGTTTAGCCCTTGGGGCCAAATCGGCCTATTGGTAAACGATTCTACTTTGGTCACTTCGCCGATGGTACCGTTCCAAATCAGTTCACAAGTTTTTGCGACACCCTCTCCGGATGCACCTTGATTGCCCATTTGGGTGGCGACTCGGTGCTTTTTGGCAAGCTTGGTCAATAACCGGGACTCATAAACGGAGTGTGTCAATGGTTTTTGAACATACACATGTTTTCCCCTGACCATGGCATCGGCGGCGATAATAGCATGGGTGTGGTCTGCCGTGGCAATTACGACGGCATCAAAATCATTGCCCATTTCATCGTACATTACCCGATAGTCTTTATACTTTTTGGCTTCGGGAAAATGGTCGAAACATTTTTTTGCATATTTCCAGTCCACATCGCAAAGGCCTACAATGTTTTCGCTTTCGAGTTGTCGTAGATTACCAAAGCCCATGCTGCCCACGCCGACACCGACAATGTTCAATGTATCACTGGGAGCCTTGTGCCCCAGCCCTGAAATTACGTGACTGGGTACAATGGAAATCGCGGCAGCGGCCGTGCTGGTTTTGCCAATAAATGACCTTCTTGAAATCTGTTTGCCCTTGGTTTTCTTTTTATTCATTTTTCTTATTTTTATTTGCTCCAGCTTGTTTAATGTGGGTACGATGGCTCCTCCCTTCAGACGAAGGGAGGTGGATTCCTCCGCCATAAGCGGATGGAAGACGGGTTTGACCACGTACTGCTTTGCCGCACAGTATCATTGGCGAAGCGGTGCGTGAACAAGTTTGCGGGTCAAACTCCCCATCCCGACTAAAGTCGGGATTTCCCCTCTTCATCTGAAGAGGGGAGCTTAAAAATAGTTTAACCATATTTGTGTCCATACGGTAGCTGCGGGCGGGCGGGCATCAAATTGATTACCTACAATATTCTACATAAAACCTGTTTATTTTTCTATAGTTCGAGTCGGGTTGTCCATATACATTGCAAGCATATCGGATAACTCTTTTACTTTTTCGGGGTTTTGGGCGTACAGATTTTCACGTTCTCCGATATCCTCCGCCAAATGGTATAACTGCCCCTCATGTTCATTTCTGGGAAGAATATTCGGAAACTTGCCCATTACCCTGTCGGTAAACCCACCGGGGCCTTTTCCGTTGATATATTTCCAATCCCCGTGGATGATACTCTCCAAGCCCCCGTTGCTATGGATGACTGGTGGCCGCTTGCTTTTTTCCTTTCCCATCAACAACGCGTGGAAGCTCACACTATCTTCTCCCATAGCTGTTGACAAAGGCTTTTGTAGTACATCGGCGACCGTGGCGAAGATATCCGTAAAACAGACCAAGGCATCGTTCTCCGTACCCGCTGTGACATGATCGGGCCACCGAACGATAAAAGGCATTCTATGGCCACCTTCAAGAACATCGGCTTTCATTCCGCTTAACGGGCCAACACTATTATGATCGTAATCTGCCACGTTATTCGGAAACCACACAGGGCCGTTGTCACTTGCGAACATGACGATAGTATCTTCGCTTAGCCCTAAATCTTCTAACTTTTTCATAACCGCACCTACATAATGATCTACCTGCATCACAAAATCGCCATACATGCCGGCCCCGCTCTTGCCCTCGAACGCTTCGTCGGGCAACCATGGGGTATGGGGCGCGGTCATCGGAAAATACATGAAGAAAGGATCATCACTCTCCTCATTTTTGTATTCCTCCAAGTAACCGTTCACTTTTGAAGTCAAAGCTTCCAAAACGTTGCCATGCCTAAAATCGGGAGGCATTTTTCCGCCCCTCCAAAAGGCACCTTGAATGGGGCTCCATCCTTCACTAAAATTATCCCCAATGCTATCGGACGGATAGGTCACATACTGGTCGTTTTCTATATAATAGTAAGGAGGAATATCCAATGATGCCGGAATACCATAAAAATAATAGAAGCCTTTGTCCACGGGGCCACCCTCAAGACGGGCACCTTCGACAGGGTTTTTCTCGTTGACGATGCCTTGGTGCCATTTGCCGACACAGGCCGTTCGGTAACCGTTTTGTTGCAGGAATTTGCCCATCGTAATCCTATCGGGCGAAATCATCGATTCTGTGTATTCACGCTTGTTCCGAAACGGAAATCGGCCCGTTAACAGTCCATAGCGCGAGGGTACGCACCAAGTGCCAGCGGCATGTGCATTCGTAAATTTCATACCATCTTTAGCAATCGCATCGATATTCGGGGTCGAAATCTTGGAAATGGGATTAAAGGACGAAAGGTCTCCATAGCCAAGGTCGTCCGCCAGAATGATAAGTATGTTAGGGGGCTTATTTTCATCGACTTGCGGTTTTCGTTCGGTGCAGCTCCAGAATAAAATGATACCTATTACGACGATAAATCGCTGTGCTTTTTTCATTTTTTTTCTTCGTTTAAGACTTTATCGATATTCTCGACCATTGCTTCCAGTTCGTTCATAGATGGAATTTACTAAAAATTCCGTAAAATTAGTGGCGACCCATCTTCAATCTTCATTGCCACATCGGTACTGGCTGCCTTCAAGTCTACAACCTCAAATTTGAGGGTTTCGAAATTTTTGGCGTTAATCGTTTCTATGAGTTCGAGCATCAATTCGCTGGCCTTTTGCACTCCCCGTTCAAGGTTCGAATTCGGGCTTCGCATGTTCTTGTAGTTGGCCACCTTTACAAGTTGGTTGATGTTGGTTCCTGTCTTGTTAATCTGGTAAATAATATTGGAGATGCCATCGGGAATCCATTTATCCTTTTTGGCCGTTCCGTTCAAAATAAGCTTTCTTAGGAATGGCCCGACCGTTCCCCTTTTCCCGAAATCAAGATTATAGGATTGCAGGATTGCCTTTACTTTTTCCAGTTCCGTACCATTGAACCTGAACGTTATGGCATGCTCCCTTTTCCTGTTCCCTAATCGTTTTCTGCCACCTTTGTTCATCGTCTTTTTTTACTCGATTTAAATCGGTTTTACTTCGTCAGAAGTAGGCGGTTTTGCGATGCGCGAAACATCACTTGCTATCCACCTTCGTGGATAAATATAGTTAATGAATTCAAAATACAACTAACTTATAATCAATTATTTAAAATACAAAATCATATAGAACCGTATAAGATTATTTAAGACCGATCGGGAAGTTTATCTGGTCTAATATGATGTTTAAAATTTAAAGAAATATGGAAATGTTCAAGATTTTTGTGGGCAGGGAAAAAAAAGGGCAATATGTTCTACGGTTTAAAAATACTTATCCTAAAATACTTTCACCACGAATTTCTATGTATCCACATACAGGGGTTCCTCTTTTAACGTGAGGAATATCCTCGTGATCAATTTGTCCCTTACACAGTTTATGACATTCATTTTATTCTAACCCATAAACTTAAACCGAATTGGTTCGGAAATGGGGCGATACCAAAGTAAGAAGCGAAAAAAAACGACTTGTAATCGGATTATCTCTACTGATTAAATCGTCACATAGTATTCCTTTAGAAATCTTGTTTGGATTAACCAGAAGTCGTTTTTAGCGCTTTTCGCCTTTTTCTTCGAAAGGTACTTTTACAAACTTTACGGCATCGGCGACAACGTCACCATTGGTTACTTGAAAATAACCGGGCAATAAAAGCCGCACATATGACGATTCGTCCAATTCGTACGTTCCGTGAAGTTGCCATCCTGACGAACGATTTTGATCAAAATATTTGGTCGTATAACCATCGGAATGATAGACCACCCATCTCGCATTGGTAGCCTTGTTCTCGGTATCTCCCCAATAGAGGTACACCTCATATTCGCCCGCTATATTCGGTTCGTAAATGGCCGCCTTAAAATTGCTGAACCCTTTTGGTACAGAAGCAATCTGATAATCACCTTCCGAAAAATTTGCTCCCTTTATGAGATCAAAACCTACCGCCTTAAAACGAGGTTCGGTATTCTCGATAATCAATTCATCGGGAGAAGTCGATGCCCCTTCAGCCATTTTGTTTTCGGTCTTTGGTCGGATGTCAATATCCCCATCCACAAAATGGATATTCGTAACGTATTCGTTGATAACGAGATCCTGGATGGAATCTATCGCGTCATCCCCGATCTGGGAGTTCTTGAAATATACATTGTCAATCTTGTGGCCTTCGTCATAACCTTTTAGAATGATTTCCCCACCGGGCGTTTTCAAATTCTCAAAAACAAGGTTTTTGATGTTTCCGCGTTCGTTTTTATATCCCGTGAAGTTGGAATATCGTGTGCTGTCGATAAAAAAATTGACCGTTGGGCCGTAGGACTGCTCATCGAAAAAATCGATAAACCGTAAATCGTCGACCTTTGCCCAGTCGGAATGATCGGCGATTATGGCCGCCCCATCGTGGGCAAGTACGTCGATGTTCTTGAATTTCCAGTTTTGTACTTTTTCGGTTTCAAAAGAGGCGCCGATACGAATGCCGTTGCCGCTGTGGACATTGTACAGTACCATGTTCTCAAAAAGGTAATCTTTGGCTGGCGGCTCTCCATTACCGGCTGCATTGAGCGCATGTGGACAGATACAGTCATCATTGGTCAGAATAAAGCTGTCTTTTGCCGTGAAACCTTGGCAACCGTCCATCATCAGGCCCCCGTTGTTCCTGTAGAACGAAAAAAGATTGATGTGCGAAATATTCACATTGGTGCACAACAAGAATTCCGTTACCCACCAAAAGGCTTCCCTAATGCCAATACCCTCGATCCGAATATTCTCGCTTCGTTCAAAATAGATTCCGAAAATGCGTTCGTCCCAAGAGGTGTGCCTGCTTCCGTCAAGTATACCGCGCCCCAGAATTTTTACGTTCTTGACCTCATAGCCCTCCAAAGTGCCATATACCCTGGCACCCTCAGCAATATAAACGGTCTGGTCGCTTTTTAGTTTGAGCCGTCCAATATCGTGGGTTCCGGGGCCGAAATACAATACGTTTTCATCCTTCGCGTCCGGAACATCGGTTTCCGTAGGGGTAATAAAAAACAATAAGGGAGGATAATCGTTAATCTTGACCATAATATTCGAATGACCGGAAACATCGAAGGAGAGTCTTTCTCCGTTTTTACGACCCTCGATTTCTTTGCTCAACGGATGGATGGAATACGAATCAATATCTCCATCAACCACGATTTCAACCGTACTCGCACCCGATAAGGTAAAAGCCGCTGTCTCATAAATGGAATCATTGGAGATTTCACGCCCGACAGGAATATCAATCTTGTTAGCGGATACCCGATAAATCTCACTTTTTGGGATACCCGGTGCCAAGGTAACGGGATTAACAACCCCATTTTTTGATCTACAACCCGTAGCCATGAAAATTGCAGCCAAAAGAAACGCAAAGCCCAATGACTTTAATTTCTTTTGGACTGATGGGCAATTATATTTTGAGAAAGTGTTTTCGTAAATCATACTTTTTGAAATCTTTTGGAATGCTCAAAAACATAAGAAAGGCCTAAAGTCTATCTGGGTTGAACGAGGTTGAAGGGACTTTCCCACTTATATTCTTGTCCAAAAGTTGCCGAAGCCCGGCCTTCAGCCCATCGTAATTCTTATCATTTGCAAGATTAACAAATTCATTGGGATCGTTTAATACGTCATACAATTCTTCCCCTTCTTCCCCTTCATTCCATTCGGTATACCGCCAATTATCGGTTCTTACGCTTCGGCCCATAACCGGTAGGCCATCTCCCGGCCTAAGCACTTGTGTAAAGGCCACTCCTTTCCAGGCCTGGTTCGGTTCTTTAAGTAAAGGTATAAGGCTTCTACCCTGCTGACTATCAGGAAGCTTAAAATCGCATAGTTCAGAAACCGTAGGGTATATGTCTATGAACTCAACAATTTGATTGCTTTTTGTTCCGTTTCCCTTGGCCTCAGGATGATAAATAAAAAGTGGGGCCCGTGCCGATTCTTCAAAAAGTGTTCTTTTTTGCCAAATGCCTTGATGTTCTCCCAAATGATATCCATGGTCACTCCAAAGTACAACAATGGTGTTTTCCATCAAATCGTTATTTTCAAGTGCATCCAACAACAACCCAACTTGCGCGTCAATAAATGAAACTGTTGCGTAATAGGCCTGTTTTGCCTCTAAACAAATCGAATCTGGCAACCCATAATTCGAGACCTTGTTATTATGGGCAAAAGCTGCATATGGAATATCATCGCGGTCATTTTCCGGAGAAAATGGCATTTTCATGGAATCAATCGGGTACAAATCAAAATATTTCTTTGGCGCGACGTAGGGGGTATGTGGCCTAAAAAAACCGACTCCAAGAAAAAAAGGTTCGTTCTTGTGTCTTTCAATTTGCTTTATGGCCTCAATGGCAATCATGCCATCGGTCTGTTCGGTATCGCTACCTTCGGCTTTAAGCCAACTGAGGGCCGCACTTATCTTTCTGTGGGGCTCCGCATTAATAATGAGATGTTCTTCTTCTTTGTCCCTTCCTTTAGGATTGAAGACCTCATGCCACGAGGCAGCGTCATCATGCCCATTTGTTCCAATGGCCGCAGGAACATTATAATGGTATAACTTCCCTATTCTACCTACCCAATACCCATTGTTCTTAAACAATTGAGGTAGCGTAGTAACGTTCGGTAAGAAATCCCTGAAATTTGCATCTAAATCATAAACTTTAATCGTATCGGGTCGCATTCCTGTTAAGACCGAAGCTCTTGAAGGATTACATAAAGGCAACTGATTATAGGCATTGTTGAACTGCACACCTATTTTGGCCAACCTGTCAAAATTGGGCGTTTTGGCGATAGGGTCGCCATAAGAAGCTAAGTTGATGGTAAGATCATCAACTGCAATAAATAGTACGTTATATTGTTTCTTTTCCGATTGCGCGCAAGAAAGACGGCAAAAAACCAAAAAACTCATTAGGCAGAACGCCAGTGTTTGCAGTTGAGACATGTTTTGATAATTACATTGTAGAATACCAATATAGCGATTGGGAGAGCCTCTGAAAAAAAATAAGCCGAAAAAGTCTTTTCCCCGACCTTAAGGGGCGGACTCTTCTTTCAACGTCATCTCTCGCCGCTCGGAAATTGCCCTCTTATAGGATAGGTGAACAAGAATTGACGGCTTCAGTTTACAAATTATGTTTTACCGATAAAGTACCGTGTAATCATTTCCCTAATTTACATTGATGTGAATGTAACAAAATTATTTTTATATTTACAGACCAGACCAGACCAATTTAATTTTTCGGGATATTCTTGAAATTTGGGATTAAACTGCTACTACCAGTAACCTTTCAAATTATACACTATGAAGTTTTTCGCAGCCATTTTAATGCTACTTTCAATCCACTTATCGGTACGCGCCCAAGATATTCTTGTGGAAGCAGAGAGTTTTGACAACCCCGGAGGTTGGACAGTAGACCCCCAATTCGTAGAACAAATGGGTTCGCCATATCTAATGGCACACGGCATGGGCAACAAAGTAAAAAATGCCTCGACCGAGGTCAAATTCGAAAAGCCAGGACAGTATCATATTTGGGTGCGTACTATGAATTGGGTTCCCGGTAATTGGGAAGCACCGGGTAAATTTCAATTAAAAGTAAACGGAACCCTCATCGAAAAAGAATTGGGTCTGCGATCCGGTTGGGGATGGGAATATGTTGGCGAAGCCAAAATAGACGATAAGAATCCAACACCATTGGAGTTAGTCGATTTAACCGGATTCAACGGGCGATGTGACGCCATTTATTTTTCATCCGAAAAAACCGACCCTCCCTCCTCCCCTAAAAAATTAGCGGAATGGCGAACAAAAATTACTGCGGAACCGAATGCCCCCAAAACTAATAATGAGTACGATGTGGTAATCGTTGGTGGCGGAATAGCGGGTTGTGCAGCTGCGATTGCGGCGGCCGAGCAAGGTATGAACGTAGCTTTAATCCACGACCGCCCGGTGCTTGGAGGTAACGCCAGCGAAGAAATCAGAGTGCATACCTTAGGTATCTATGGAAATTTCGAGCGCATACTTAAAAAAATAGATACGGAACATTACCCTAACGGATCGGCCGACGCCAAATTAGATCAAGAAAAACGTGATAATAATGTAAAGAGCTATAATAACATCGATTTACACCTTAACTGGAGAGCCTATGATGCAATTGCTGAAGATAACACAATAAAGTATGTGGATGCCCGGGAAACACGAACCGGTGAAAGAAAGCGATTTACGGCTCCCTATTTTATCGATTCATCAGGAGATGGTTGGATAGGTTTTTGGGCAGGGGCCGAGTTCTCGTACGGAAGAGAAAGTGTAGATACGTATGGTGAAGATTGGGACGAGCACGGAGAGCTATGGAGCCCGAAGGAAGCGGACAATGCGGTTATGGGATCATCCGTTCTTTGGGGTTCTAGAGATACTGATACCGAGCAATCATTTCCTGACGTCACCTGGGCCATGCCCGTTGCCAAAGAGCATATAGAAATCAACGGGGAGTGGCAATGGGAATTCAGCCGAAACGACCTCAACCAAATCGATGATGCCGAAGAAATTCGAGATCATATGTTACGGGCTATCTACGGATCGTTTGCCAATGCCAAAAAAGACTCCGTAAACAAAAATCGAAAGTTAGAGTGGGTATCATCTTTAGTGGGAAAACGAGAATCGAGAAGATTAACGGGCGATCACATATTCACATTTAACGATGCCAAAGAAGGGCGTAAATTCACTGACGGGGTCGTAATAGAGACAAGGGCAGTCGATGTGCATTATCAGACCGTACTCGAAGATGAGGATAATCCTGATTTTATTTCCGAGGCCTTGTTCTATAAAACGCCGGAATACTATATTCCGTATCGTAGCCTATACTCCAAAAACATCGACAATCTATTTATGGCAGGTCGTAATTTCAGTTGTTCTCATGCAGGTTTGGGAGGACCAAGAGTAATGCGTACCACCGGTCAAATGGGTGCGGCAGTTGGTTTTGCTGCTTCACTTTGTAAAAAATATGATGTGAATCCGAGAGATATCTATCAGAACTATTTAGATCCGTACCTTGCACTTATCGAAGAACAGAAATACGAAAAAATTCCGGACACGAAACAATGAAAACATTGCCTAAAATCGGTATCATTCTGGTGATTTCTATTATATTCTTGCAATTGAGTTCTTTCAATTCGAGTTCGTATATCCCATCAAATAATCTTAAAGAACAGCCCGAGTTTTTTGTCTTGGAATGGGAAGAGGGCACAATACTCAATCCCAAAGATACCGGCATAATTTTCGAGGTCGATTCAATCGGTCAACACGAGGTGGTACTTCTTGTTGACAAGAACGATAGCCCAAGGTTATTCGCAAGCGATATTTCTACACCGGTCTGCGCAGATGGAGAATGCAAACTGATGCACATCAAATTGTATTGGACATTGCTCGGAGAATATGCGGGGTTTGATAGGTACCCAGGGCTTCCGCTCACAAAGCACGACCACGATTTGTTCGTTCTTGAAGACTACCAAAAATTACACAGGTTATTAACTGACGATAAGTCAATTCTCGAACGCAGAACTATGGGCAAATTGGTAGAAAAGCCCGTAATGCGAGAGGTCAATGGTGTTGATGCCCTATCTGGCGCTACCGTTAAAGAGGTCAAAGAATCGGTAGTATCCGGCGCACTTTATTCGTGTTACGTTGCCTGGCATTTGGTCCATGGCGGCATTCAAGATTCGATACGAGAATACTCAAAATCTTTGGTGGACGACCAGCTGGTAATCCACATGCTCAATAGTAATAATAAGGATTATCAACTTTTCGCATTGAACTCTTTAAGTAAGGGTCAATACGAGGAAAACTATCAAAGAATTGCGGAGATTTTCAAAACGGGAATTCCGATGGTCAGAGGTTTTATCATCAAGAATCTGCCAGAATCTTTTTGGGAAACCAATGAATTACAAAAACCATTTTGGGACGCTTTTTCAGGAATAGATCTTAACAGTAGAAGTTTTTTGTTAGAACATTTAGATAGCGCACCTGATACTATAATCGCCGAATTATCTTCTAATCTTGGGGTAATGAGTAAAAACCAAGTGAAAGCATATTTAGCGAATCTTGAAAAATTTGAGAAGATAAATCCAGTATTGCAACACAATCTTCAAAATTTTGCAAAATCGGATAACAAGGCTTATAGCTATCTTGCCCATGAGTTTTTAGAAGACCGCTAAAAAATATAACTTACACCTGTGATATCATTTATAGTTTCCATTCTAGCGTTGATTGTGGGGTATTATACCTATGGTAAATTCGTCGAAAAAATTTTCGGTGTTGATGAAGACCGTGAAACACCTGCGGTACGTTTAAGGGATGATATTGACTTTATGCCACTGCCCGCCTGGCGTATATTTCTCATACAATTTCTTAATATCGCCGGGCTGGGACCAATTTTTGGCGCTATTGCCGGGGCAATGTTCGGGCCTGCTGCCTTTCTATGGATAGTTCTCGGAAGTATTTTCGCCGGTGCCGTACACGATTATTTTTCAGGTATGCTATCCGTTAGACATGACGGTCTGAGTATTAGTGAAATTGTGGGTATTTACCTTGGCCCGCAAATGAAGCATATCATGCGCTTTTTCACCATTATACTTTTGATATTCGTTGGCACCGTTTTCTTGATGGGCCCCGCGAAAATTATTGATGGTATGACGGGTAACATATGGAACCTTTGGGTTTGGGTCGGTATTATACTGATCTATTACATATTGTCGACTTTACTGCCCATCGATAAGATGATAGGAAAGCTCTATCCGGTTTTTGGACTGGCTATGTTACTAATGGCCGTCGGGCTTTTGTTGGCCTTGTTTTTTGGAGATTATCAAATTCCTGAGTTGGTTCCCGAAAACCTAGTGAATATGACTTCAGATCCAGAAGCGACTCCTTTGTTTCCTATTCTTTTTGTGACCATTGCCTGTGGTGCCATTTCTGGTTTTCATGCTACACAATCACCATTAATGGCACGTTGTATGAAAAGTGAAAAGCTCGGAAGAAAAATATTTTACGGAACGATGATTACCGAGGGCATTGTAGCCCTTATTTGGGCAGCAGCCGCTATGACCTTTTTCGGCAATGTTTCAGAACTGAACGGTGCAATGCTTGCCAATAATAATAATGCCGCTTGGGCCGCCAACGAAATTTCGTTGAATATGTTGGGTAGTATTGGCGGTATTCTTGCCTTGCTGGGTATTGTCGCCGCGCCTATTACTTCGGGCGATACTGCATTCAGATCTGCTAGGCTCATTCTCTCCGATATTTTCAAGAACGACCAAACCAAAATAAAAAACCGATTACTTATTAGTATTCCACTATTTATAATTGCTTTTGCCCTTACGCAAATCGACTTCGGTATTATTTGGCGTTACTTCGCTTGGAGTAATCAGACTCTGGCATCGGTTGTACTTTGGACCATTACTGCCTATCTGGTCAAAGAAAATAAGTTGTATTGGGTCACATTGCTGCCTGCCACTTTTATGACCATGGTCTGTAGCACCTACATTTTGGTAGCTCCCGAGGGCTTTAATTTACCCAATTCAGTATCGTATCTAGGCGGCTCATGCATAACCCTTTGCATTCTGTTACTTTTCTGGTACTATGTTGCACAAAAGAAAAAAGTGCTGGCCTGAATAATTGAAGTGATTTCTACTTTCTACGTTCAAGCGAAAATTAGTGATTTCTTGTCCGGTTGAAGGCTTTTTTGAGTTGTATAGCATCGCTATGGAAGGAAAAAAAGGCGAAAAGCGGGCGAAAAATGATAATTTTTTAGCGAATGGAGAAAGTTTAAATCACTTCATTATGTAAAAGGTACGTAATGGGTTATAAAGAATTTCGTAAGATTACCTTGGTAACATTTGGCTTTTGAACCAAATTACCGCTTAGAATCATTTTGGCGGCGACTTCCCCCATTTTTTTGAAATCAGTGCTGATTACCGTAATGCCACCATCCAAAATTTCTTTTGTGGGCGTGTCGTTATAGCTTATCAATCCTATTTGATTGCCTAATTTCCATTTTTTGGCTCTTACAAGTTTTATGATTTCTACCACGTCACGGTCATAAGCGTCTATCGTAATATATAGATTCCCCTTTTTAAAATGGCCTGGAGATAGACTGCTATGTACAGCTCCGATACACTTATGTTCTTTACAGAACTTATCGAATCCCGCCTTTACAAAGGCTCCGTGCGGAGCATTTTCATGATCGATTAAAATCAATTTTGCATATTTTCTAATAAGGTCGATATTATCCGAAAGGGCATTAAAAATATCGTTTTCAAAATCTTGGTATATCATACCATGTCCCTTAGACAGGTTTGGTTCATACTTATCTACGATAATCAATTTCTCAGGGGGAATCTTGTCGAGTACTTCATTTAAAACCTCGCTTTCGTTTATATACGTGGTAATGACAAAATGCGTATAATTTTTGAAGTTCTTAAGAATGAGCGTTTCGAAGAGTTCTACATTCTGATGATGAAAATACATGCTTACTTTGGCTCTATCGCCGAGAGCTTTTAGTAGGGAGGTGAACAAATTTTCCTTGAAGGCCGTGAATTTGTCTAACATAAAGAACACCCTAAAATCCGTTTCGGGCGATACATCGCTTACGAAATACCCAATTTTATCCACTGCTTTAACGATGCCCTTCTCGCTCAGGTGGAATAAAGCCTTAAAAACAGTCTCTCGACTAAAATTAAATGCTTCGGATAATTTGTTGACCGATGGTAATTTTTGACCTAAAACCATTTGTCCCTCGGCAATCTGTTTGGTAATACCATCGGACAACAATAGGTATTTTGGTCTTTTTGCATTTTTTTCTAGAACTAGTTTTGTCATGGCAACCTGAATAATCTGTTTCTAAAATTACGCTAAATGAGGGGTTTACAAAATATTTAAGGGAGGCAATATTGAAGTCAAACAAAAAAGATAACTGCGATTGCCATAATTTATCTCTGCTCTATTAGTATTATTCTAACTCTCTGTGGCATACAATTAGCATTTTACCAGAAAATATTTGTTTGTGTTAAATATATGTTATTTATTTGTAAAACAACCATACCAGACCATACTAGTTTGGTTCGATATAATTTCGAAATCAACTAACTTAAAAACTAGCTTATGAAAAAACTAGCTTTACTTCTTTTTTTAGCCTTTTTCGGGCTAATACAGGCACAAGCGCAAATAAATGTGTCCGGTACTATTGTTGACGACCAATGTGTGCCGCTGCCCGGAGCCAATGTTTTGGTACAGGGCACCACCACCGGAAAGCAAATAGAAATTTCCCAACCTGTTTGTTTAAAGTTTTAATCTGAATACTAATCGGAAAACCCTTTGCCAGAAATTCTTTAAGAATCAAAACATCTCTTTAAGCATGAAATTTAATTTCAAAATGGTTCAATTGATTCAGTTTAAAATTACTGAGATATTTTACTAAAATATTGTATCTGAAACAAAAAAGCCGAGACATAAATCTCGGCTTTACCCTTAAGTACTCGAGGCGGGAATCGAACCCGCACTCCAAAGGAACTGGATTTTGAATTCAGAGTACTTTGATGTCATATATATTTAAATAACTCATAATAAGATATTTATGTATTTTTAAAAATCAATAGAGACCATTTAAAACCATAAAAAACCACCATTTGTTGTACCTATGTTGTACCTAGAATTCGTATCTTTAGTATAAATAACAAAGGTATGGGGTCAAGTATAAAGGTAACTCTTCGAAAGAAAGCAAACAAACAAGGTCATTTCCCCTTAGCGGTTCGTATTACTAAAAATAGGAAAACGACCTATTTATATACAGGACATTATATTGATATTAAATATTGGGATGAAAGCAATCGAGAGGTTCGGAAATCGCATCCCAACTCTAAGCGTTTAAATAATCTCCTTATCAAGAAGTTAGCGGAAGCAAATCAAACCTTAATTGATTTACAAACGCATCAAAATGATATCTCGTCAAAACAGATAAAACAAGAAATCGCAACTCCGCTTACCAAAACTAGCTTTAAAGAAATTGCGGATAAGTATTTAGATAGTTTAGAAAAAACAAATAAGCTACAGCGATTATCATCCGATAAAGCTCGGGTCGGTCATTTTGTAAGATTCGTTGATAACGATGATTTAAGTTTTCGAGAAATTGATGAAGATTTATTACGTCGTTTTTCGCTCTATTTGAAAACTACACAAAAAGTATCTCAACGCTCGGTCATCAACAATCTAATAGTAATTAGAACACTTTACAATCAGGCTATACGTTTAGGTATTGTTGACAGAAAATTGTATCCCTTTGGAGCAGATAAAATACGCATCAAATTCCCTGAAACCGAAAAAATCGGATTGACCAAAGAAGAAATTCAAATTATTGAGGCATTAGAGAACTTATCGGAACAACAATCTCACGCACGGAATATTTGGCTCTTTAGTTTTTATCTGGCAGGAATGCGAGTTGGCGATGTGCTGATGATAAAATGGAGTGATATTTATGATGGGCGCTTGCACTATCGAATGGGAAAGAACGAAAAATTATTGTCCTTTAAATTACCGAGGAAAATCATATCGCTTTTAAAACTTTATGAAGAATCTAAACAATCTGCTGGGGATTTTATTTTTCCCGAAATGAAAAATGCCAACTTGAAAAATCCGAAAGATGTTTTTAACAAAACCAAAACCGCCAATAAAAAATTCAATAAATATCTTACCCAAATTGCAGAAAAGGCAGAACTAAACAAAAAACTGACAATGCATATTGCCCGTCACAGTTTTGGGAATATTTCAGGAGATAAAATCCCTATTCAGATGCTACAAAAGCTTTATCGTCATTCCACTATTACCACTACTATTAATTATCAGGCTAATTTTATGCATAGAGAGACTGATGATGCCTTGGAGAAGGTGATTAATTTCTAAAAATTAAAATTGTCAAAAAGTTTGGCAATAAAGTATCTATAGGCTACCATTTCAAATAATCCGGTGCCTAAATAATTTTCCATTTTCCCCCAAATCTTACCATAACTTTAACTGCGCGTGGATCCTGCGGAGTTTCTTTAGTGTTCCGATAGATAAGCGTTAAGAAGAAACTTCTTAGGGCGCAACCAAGTCTTGGTTTGGCACACCATACCTTTCCTCCCCTATCCACAAAAAAGCGCCCTTAAGGGCGCACAGTTCCATGACCGATCCATTCTTTGAGTTCTACAACGAAATCCCTCCGCCTTTGCCCTTGAATTTTGTAAAATCCGTAAACTCGTCCTTGAACCCGTTGAACATTTCTTCTTCTTTATAGCTACTGCCTCCCAACAGGTTGCCAAGGGCATAAACTCCTTTTCTGAGCGAACGGTTATTTTGGATGCTAGATCGTCTTTGGGCTACTTGGATAAGGTACTGCCGAAGCCCGTTGTCCATATGGTGGTGTACTACCTCCTTATGCAAGTTCGGACGAATATTTTCTGCCGTTATCATATAGGTGGCCTTGTCATACATCCCCCTTTCCATTAAGTGCCCCGCCCATAGATTTTCGAGCTTGTTGCTGCCCTCTTCAGCAAGTTTGTTGATGACTGGATATTGTTCCTTTAATGCTGTCGTCAAATCGGGAATTGAACTTAAATACTGGCTTGTTCTTTTTGGTAAAGGGCAACTTGTATTGTTATCGGTATAAATCGATTTGACCTCGAACCCTTTTTCTCCCTTTACGAAATAGAACCCCTTGGCATTGAAAAGGGCGATATAGTCCTTCGGGGATTTTTCAAAAGGGGCGTGCGCCCGTTCGGCATTCTTTACATAAGAACCCAGGGCGACACTTTCATATTGCTTTTTGTAAATGGGATCCATTCGTTCATAGAGCTTCGGGAATATCATCGGAAGGAACATAGCAGCTGCCGTCAGCTTGGGACTGTTATCAGACGATTGTTCCGTCAACATTTGGAGCATCAGATGGTTTTGGCGGACAAAACCCAAGGACACATATTTTTCCATTTCCTTCGGAAAAGGTAGATGGCCCAATTTTACGGGTACGGTATGTCTGTTCGATTGGGTAAAGGACAATTGATTGTCATGATACTTTACCCCCAACGATTGGAACAGAAGACGGACACTCCCCTCTTGCGTGCCGACATTGAAAATACGCTTTTCAAGTACATTGCCGACAAGCTTGAATTTGCTTTCCAAGGTTTCCTTTTCTTTTTTGGTCTCAAGTTCGAACAAACTTTGTCTGACCAACGGAAAGGCATTTTCTACCGCTTTTCTGAATTCAGTCCTTTGATTTCTTGGGATGTAACGTTCCAAGAATTTGTAACTATTCGATGACTCTAAGTTGTTAATAACATCGCCAAATTTCTTGGATATGATATGTTCCGATAGCAACCCTTCTTGTTTCGGGGATTTCAGGTAGGAGGTTGTCAATGCCTCTTTTATCGTTTTTTGGATTTCCAGTTTGAACTGTTTGCTCTCGGTATCGATTTGAGTGGGTTCGTTGCCGTTACCGAAAATATCAAGACGGTTTTGCATTCGGATTTTTTGGGTAAGTTCCCTTGCCCTGAAAACATATCCCGATTTGTCATGGATGGTAAATCCCTCGATAAGGTCTTCTTTAATATCCAGTTTTATGTCGATGTCCTGATATTCCTTGACTGCATCTTCTAGGTCATGCGGGTGAATAGTTTGAAACAGGTCATAGGTAGTCTCCATCTGTTTCAAGAGTCGCTTCCGGTGCATCGGCAACAGCTTCGATCTCGAATTTGTATCGAAGACCTTTTGCAGTTTCGAGCCGCTCAATGCTCGGTGTACCGCAGAACCATTGATAAACCTTGTCCGGTAGTTTTTCTGGTTGTTCAGGCCATACTTTACCCCAATCCTTCCCGTTTCACTTCTAGTTTGCCTTACTTCGATGTGGTAGGGCTTGACCAGTCTTGCCAGTTCCTCGAAGCTGCGCACCTTGTATTTTTGGTTGATACCGTTCAGTACATCCTGTAGATAAAACTTCGTTCCTTTTTCCGCATCCATGCCGAACTGTAGTTCGGGCAATCGGTATATCGGCAGTTGTCTTTGCTGTTTAGTTTTTGGCGATGGGGATGGGGATAGGCCGTACTTTTTTTCGAGGTGTTGGTGCGTTGCGATGTTCCTTCGATAGCTGTTGAAGATTCCAAGAACTTTTCCGTCTTCCCTTACGTTGGTCGTTACGATATGGACATGCTCGTGCTTGGTATCTGTATGCCGTACCACGACATAGGGCTGTTCCTCATAGCCCATATTTTCCATATACTCTTCGGAGATTTTATAGAAGGTCTTATCGTCAAGATGTTCCCCATGGGGAAGGCTCAAACTGATATGGGCATAGCGGTTCTTGGTAGCGTTGCGCTGTCCCTGAAAATACAGCATGCTCCCGAAGAACTTTGGAGATATGCTTTGGGAAAACGTGTTGCCGTAACCGAGTATTTGCATACCTTCTTTACCGAAGACATAGTTCAATGTCCCTGTACAGGTTTCTCCATAATTGATCTGTCCTATCATCCCGTTCGTTCTTCCATTGTAATTTCGATAAGCGAGTACAACAGTTCATTGGTTCTTTGTATCTCATATTGCAAACTACTGTTCGGACTTCTCAGGTTTTTATGGTGCGCAATCTTGACCAATTGGTTGATGTTGTTGCCTATTTTGTTGATATGGTAGGCAAGGTTCGAGGTATCGGGGAGCCTATCCTTTTCTTCGGATTCGCTTTGCAAAACCAATCTTCTTAGGAGCGGACTTATCACGCCCCTTTCGGAAATATCAAGATCAAAGGATTCGCAGATTTTTCTCAATCTTGCATATTCCGTATCGTTGAACCGTAGCATTATGTTATGGTATCGCTTCTTGTTTCCCAATCGTTTTCGGCCTCTTTTCCGTTGTTCCATTTTCGTTGCTTTTCAGGGCATAACACTTCGCAAGAAGTAGACAATTCTAAGTTACTTAGAATCCAGCTTGCAATCCGTTTCACGGATAAATATAGGTAATCAATTTTGAATATAAATATCTTATAATCAATTATTTAACTCATAAAATCATATAGAACCATATTAGACTATATGGGTACAAATACGAAATTTAGCTGGTCTTATATGGTGTTGAAAAAATGGAAAGAAATACAGAAGTATTATGTTTTTTGTGGGTAGGGGGAGAAAAGGGCAAGCGGCATTTCCGCCGCTAATCCTTTTGTACGGCCGCGAGGGTGTCGTGCAAAACTGCAACGGAAAGACTTCACAAGCGGACCGGCGAAGCGTGTCCGGACGGGGAGGTTGTAGTGGAAGTTTTGTGTGACTCGGGGGCTTCGGAAGACTCAATCTGAATTTACAGCCTTGATATATAAATTTTATATATGTCAAAAAAGTATGAGATTAACTATCTTTTTTCGTTCATAAAACCCATTTAGTTTAATTACTCTAACAAAAACCTGGCGATAAAATCGGCTTGTTTCTCACGCACCCGATCATTGAAATGTACGTGGTCGATATACGCTTTGCGACCGAATTTTTCGGTAAACGTAAATAAATCGATAATGGGAATCCCATTTTTGTCCATTATCGTTTTGGCCGATTGGTTATATATATATTTAGATCTTTGGCATAGCGATGAAAACTTGCCTTTTTATTATGAACGGAATCGATGACCGGGGTCGAGTTGACCCAAATCATTTTGGCGTTCATTTTTTAGGAGAGTTTGATGATTTGCTCCAAGTTTTCTCGGTAATTATTTAAGCCCACTTGTATTTTTTGTGTTTTCGGACCTGTCTTTATATCATGTAGCTCACAATTGACCAATAGGTAATCGGTTTGAAAATCCGTTTGCTTGGAAAGTTTGGTAAGATATTCCAATACCCTACTCGAATCCCCTCCACTGGCACCCACCGGATTATCCAAATCGGTAACCGCCTGCCCTTGATCTCGTTTTCTATCGTAATCGAAAAAGCCTGTCAGGGCATTTTTAAGGTAAGGGCCATATTGAATGGAAATACTATCGCCGACAACGAGTATTTTCGGATTTTCCCCCGAAAAGGATACCAAAATGGCCAAAACAAAGAAAAAAAGAAGCTTGGTAATGATTTTTTTTATTTTATCCACAACGATGAATATTAAATGTTTAAGATAATGAACTCGTCTTGAGTTAATATTTTTTTACGCCGAAACGCCTTAAGCCAACAAAGCGCGGTTACTCGACCAAGACTTTAGGCAATTCCGTTGGCACATTATTTTTGTTGTTCTTTTTGAATACTGGATAGGCAACATCAGTACTTGATTCCAACTCTTTCAAAAAGTAACCTTTCCGATTGACAAACTTTTTTTCATCGGATGATTTATCGATAGTCGCAGTTCCGACCAGATAAAATCCCTTCGATTTCGTATCATCGGTAATAGTTACGTTTTTTAACGGACGGTTCGTTCCTTTTTGCCATAAATGTTTTCCATGGGGCAACATTTCGATCTCTTTGATCTTTAGTTCCAACTTATTTTTCATGACCTTGACGATCATGTAGTTCGTGCGCGTATTGTAACCGATTAGGCCACCGTGGGCTATTTGCATAATACCATCTCGTTCGGTGCAGGTTATGGCATGGACTTCTCCGCACAAATACGCATCGACCTGAAATTTTTTCATTGTTTGCCAAAATTCGGAATCCCTGCCTTCTTTTATCATCAGACCGCTGGAGCTCCATTTTCTTACCGGACCCAGTACCGGAGCATGGCCCAAAACGATTTTATGGTCTACATCGGAATTCTCTTCAAGAATTTGCTTCAACCATTCCAATTGCTTTCCGGAAACTCCGGCCTTTATCGAACCTTGGTCGCTAATTCCTTCCTCAAAAACATCGGTGGAAATAAAAAGCACATTTTTATGCCTCCACCAAAATGCGGTGCCCTTCATATGTTCAGGGCCATTTTGGGGCATTTTCATATGTACGGCGAACTGTTCCTTATAATCTTTGACCGCTTCCATTTTTTCGGGATCGCTCCAAGGATTGTCACCGATTTCATGATCGCCTATGGAAGTATAGAATTTCAGTCCGTGGTAGTTCATTCTATTTTTCCAAGCGGAGTAATAGCGATTAGAATATTTGGCAATGGAATCTTTGTTGTTCCAATCCTGACCGTCCCAATGCCCCATTACGAGATCACCGGCAACTACCAAAAAATCGGGATTCTCCTTTTTTACCGATTCCAACACATACGACAAGGCATCTTCCCATCCTTCCTGCGGATAATCACAATCGACATTCAGAAAGTCTGGCATGCTTACAAAAGTCCAAGGGGCATCATACTTTTGTGCATTGCAAACGTTGAATAAGCCAAAGATGGCAAGAATTGTTGCCCATGCCATTTTGTAACTTAAAAAGTTACCGCTTTTCACATTCAAGTCGGCCATATTTACATGTTTTATTTGGTATAATTGGATTATTGAGCAAATCTACTTCCATGACTAGCCCAAAGACCATGTATTTCCGACATCCGCGGCCGGTATGCATCCTTCGTACTCTCCAGGAACAGGAAGATAGGAGAGAACATTTTCCCCAATCTCTTCCGAACCGAAATACCCTAACATCAATACGGATTTAAATTTTTTCAGAAAGTTGTATATCAAGAACTTATTGAGTGAAAGGCTTTCAGATGGTTCTTCCCCGGCAAGTAATTCATTTACCTCTTTACGCTGTCCACCGTCAATATTATAATGGGCGTCAAGGTTCTTTTTATATGCACTTTGATCCGCTCCCTCAATAGCAGTTTTGGTAACTTGTTCGAAGTCGTTTTTCCAAGCTTTGAATCCCCTTTTAAATAGCTTTTGGTCATTGACATTTGCCAATTTAGCCAAGAATACGTCAACGAATAGATGCGCTTTTACATCCATGGCACCCGGTGTTTCTGTTCTGGGCAAAAAAGCTTCCCCCAATTTCCCCAAGATGGGCATATCCCCTAATTCAAAAAACAGGGGGTTCCCTACCCCTTCTTTTCGTTCCTCTTTACAAGAGCTGATAAGCCCTGTAATCATAGTCGGTGTCAGGCTATATCCTAAAACTGCGGATATGGATTGAATGGCTGTTCTTCTCTGCATAATTATATGGTATTATTCTTTAATGCCTTTATGGCATAGTTTGCTGCTCGGGCCGTAAGTGCCATATAGGTCAATGAGGGGTTTTGACAGGCCGAAGAGGTCATCGCGGCACCGTCGGTCACGAAAACGTTTGGAACTGTATGAATTTGGTTATTCCCATTTAAAACGGAACTTTCTGGGTCGCGCCCCATACGGGCGGTACCCATCTCATGAATACCCAACCCAATGTTGGTAATGTTACAAGTAGCCTTTACATTTTTCACGCCAACGGCTTCCAACATTTCCGCACCGCTTGCCGCGGCATCCTCACACAATTTTTTTTCGTTGTCCTTAAACTCCGCATCAAAAATTATGGTCGGCTGGCCCCATTGATCCAATGTGTCGTAATTAAGGCGCATATGGTTCTCATGATAGGGCAAACACTCGGCAAAACCACCCATGCGAATAGACCATGGCCCTGGTTTCATTAAACTATCCTTGAAATCCCCTCCAAATGCAGCATTATTTTGGCCACGCCCCCAACCGGAACGTTCCGCTCTGCCTTGATATCCATAGCCGCGCAAAAATCTATCGGTAGTACTCGCCTTATCAATGTTTCTGAATCGAGGGATGTAAAACCCGGCGGGCCTTCTACCCTTGTAATATTTATCTTCAAAACCTTCTACGGTTCCACGTGCCCCGGCACCCATCGCATGATCCATTATATTATGGCCCAATTCGCCACTATCATTCCCAAGACCATCGGGAAAACAGTCAGATTTGGAATGGAGCAAAATAGCCGCGGTAGCCATCGCCGAGGCATTCAAAAAGATAATTTTCGCTCGATACTCGATGACTTCTTTGGTGATTGCATCGATAACCCGGACTCCTACAGCTTTCTTTTTGTCGGCATCGTACAAAACCTGCGAAACAATGGAATGAGGTCGTAGGGTCATGTTTCCCGTAGCCTCCGCATAGGGCAGCGTTGACGTTTGGCTACTAAAGGATGCGCCGAACGGACAACCACGCTGGCACCGGTTCCGGGTCATACATTTTCCTCTGTCATCCTTTGGGACGGTTATATTTGCCGTCCTCGAATTAATGAGGTATCTGCCGGGAAAAGTCTCTTCTATTTTAGCTTTTGCCAAGTTCTCTACGCAGTTCAACTCGAATGGGGGCATAAACTCCCCATCGGGAAGATGTGGAATACCGTCACGGTTGCCCGCAATGCCCGAGTGCTTTTCAACATACGAATACCATGGCGCAATATCTTTGTAACGTATCGGCCAATCTACCCCGTGGCCATCCTTCAGATTCGCCTCAAAATCAAGATCACTCAATCGAAAACTTTTTCTCCCCCAAATTAATGAACGCCCGCCTACTTGATATCCTCTTATCCAATCGAAAGGCTTGTCCTCAAAATAAGGGTGTTCCAGGTCATTTACCGTAAGATTCTTAAGGTCTTTTCTTCGACCGATTCCGGTTCGTGACTGTTTGGGTTTTTCCTTTAGTTCTTCCGTTGTAAGTGCATTTTTGGTTTCGGTATCCCACGGGTCTTCGTTCATATATGGATAATCAACGATATGCTTGACATCCCTTCCTCTTTCGAGCACCAATGTCTTTAGGCCTCCCTCGCATAGTTCTTTTGCCGCCCAGCCACCGGATATACCGGTACCCACGACTATAGCATCATAGTCATGCTCAGATTTAGATTTCAGATTTAGATTTGCCATGTATTTTATTTTTCGTTGCGGATTCAAACAATCTTTCCTCGTCGGTCCTATTGAAGTGATTTTAACTACTGCCTAAAAATGGGTTTGGAAAGGTTGGTTACAGGATGTTAGTTTAAAATTCAACCAGACCTATCAAAGTTCCTTAATTCTAATATTTCTGTACGAGACGGCATTGCCATGATATTGCAGTCCTATCTTTCCCGTTTTGTATGTTCCATAGCCTTCCCAATCTGCAAATTTTGATTTGGATACCATGGCATCCCATTCCGAGCCCTGAAGCGGAAAATTTGAAATCTCAGTCCCGTTGAGTGTCACTTTGCCCGAATTAATCTTGTGGTTTACGGTAAGTATACAAGTGTTCCATTGCCCTATGGGCTTTGTCATATCGGAGAGTGGTGCTACCAAATCGTACAGCGCTCCCGCGCGTCGATTGTTTGGTATGTTGGGTTTATGTTGGTTATCCAAAACCTGAATCTCAGGCGCAGTTCTCGCAGGTACTGGGTACATCGCATCTTCTTTAATTCCCCAAAAAATGCCGCTATTACCGCTACTAGCCTTCTTGGAGATTTTCCATTCCAAGGAAAGAACAAAGTCAGAATAGTTCTTATCGGATATTACATTGAGATTTGGAGTACCGCCTTCTTTACGCTCCGGAGGGTACAGTACCATGGCCCCATCTTCCAATTTCCAAGCTTCAGAAACTTCATCGGACAAATAGCCATGCCAACCCTTAAATGATGTGCCGTCAAATAAGATAGTCCAGTCCCCATCATTTGAAAGGTCATTTACAGATGCAACAACAGTTTCGGCATCGGCTACTGGATTTGGGTTGGTTTTCTTATTACTTTCCTTACAGCCGAGAATAGCCAAAGAAAGCAATAACACACTACTTAAAGATTTCATTGTCCACCTATTTATACACATAACAATTTAATTTCAGCACCTTTTAAGTGAACTCGTTTAAACTTTTTCTGAACGTATCAAACTGGCATATCTGGTAATTTCCAACCATCGCGATAGGTATGATTGACCAGTTCGGCGGCGAATTCCTTGGCGTTAATGAGGTCTGTCCAATCTTTAACAAACCGTGGTCGGCCATCCTTCATTCCGAAATTATCCCGGATAACCATTTTTATCGTTTCATCATCACCGATATTGGTAAACCGCATATTTTCGCCGTCCCATTCCAGAATTTTGTCCAATGATTGCAGCCGTACGGCGAGTACGCCCATGACCACCATTTCATTAAAGGGACCGGCCTCGGAAAAGTCAGAGGTACAAGGCATACGGTTTTCCGGGCTTTCCTTACAGGCACGTACCCAGTCCATTTCATGCGCTCCCTTTTGCTTTTCCAGCCCCAATTCTTTGGCTACCCTTCTTTCTGTCTCAGGAAAATTCGGCGTTTCCTCTCCCAATATTTCAGGATTTAAGCCATAACAGCCCACGTGGAGTATTCCTTTTGTTCCGTAAATGAAAGTTCCGCCTCCGGACTTTCTCGGACTTTTTCCCTCTGGCCATCCGTCAGGTAATTCGGGCCTTATACCCCCGTCGAACCATGAAACTTCTACTTCGGGCATTTTGACCTTACCAACTTTTTTCCTTTTCGGAAAGGTCATTTTTACGGATTGCGATGTAGGGGCGCAATCCTTGAGAAGCAAGCTAGAACTTCCCTGGACCTTTGAGGGGTACCCCAATTTTAAAGCTTCAAAAACAGGATGTAAAATATGACAGGCCATATCGCCCAACGCCCCCGTGCCGTAGTTCCACCAACCGCGCCAGTTCCATGGATGGTACACTTCATTATACGGAATCATCTCGGCGGGCCCCGTGAACAGATCCCAATCCAAAGTATCCGGAACCCATTGCCCCTGTTCGGGCGGGTTAAGGCCTTGAGGCCATAGAGGTCTGTTGGTAAACGATTCCACTTTAGTCACTTCGCCTATGGCGCCGTTCCAAATCAGTTCGCAAGTTTTGGCAACGCCCTCGCCCGATGCACCTTGATTGCCCATTTGGGTAGCGACCCCGTGCTTTTTTGCAAGTTTGGTCAACAGCCTGGACTCATAAACGGAATGCGTAAGCGGTTTTTGTACATAGACGTGTTTTCCGCGCACCATTGCATCGGCGGCGATAATGGCGTGCGTATGGTCTGCCGTCGCAACTATGACCGCATCGAAATCATCGCCCATTTCGTCGTACATAATCCGGTAGTCCTTATACTTTTTGGCTTCGGGAAAATGGTCGAAGCATTTTTTTGCGTATTTCCAATCCACATCACAAAGACCGATGATATTTTCACTTTCGAGCTGCTTCAGATTGTTAAAACCCATACTGCCAACCCCGACACCGACGATGTTCAATTTATCGCTGGGGGGTTTGTGTCCCAGCCCTGAAATTACATGGCTGGGAACAATGGAAATGGCAGCGGCGGCAGTTCCTGTTTTGCCGATAAAAGTTCTTCTCGTAATTAGGCCTTTATTGTTTTTCTTCATTCCTACAATTTTTATAAATACTTATGTGATTAACAAGCTTTGGGCGAATAAACGACTGTTCATTTTCTGTGTTAAATCAAATTTATGTCTCTAGTTTGATGAGCGAATCTTTTTTCCGGTAGAAAAGTCTTCAAAAATAAAATTCCAAAACCAGCATTGTAATTTTAAGCACATCGCCCCCCTTTTATATATAAGGCATTGAAGCTGCAAACGACATATTCGAAATAACGGTTGGGCTTTGTTTGCAGTAGTTGTTTCCGCGCAGATTGGTAAGTTGCCCCTGCGTTCCGCTATATGTTTAAAAAATCCATGGTTTTTACAGCTTTAATTTACGGATAAAATTCCATCTGTTTTTTGTCCGACGGAACGGAAATTCCGTTCAGTTTGTCCATTCGGCACTTTGCCCAAAATAGTATAAATTGTAACAAAATCAACTCCTAGCCGTCTCGTAATTAAGCAATCGGCTACTAATAAATTCCATATGACGGTTAAGGGCGCAAATAAAAATCAAAGATGGTACACCTTAGCTAGAGTAATTCTTTTTTATGCTTGTACTTTAATTGTTCTTATACCTGCTGACATTTTATCCGAAAGTGCAGAAGTAAATATTGCTGGCCAATTATCAATGTTTATTGCAACAATCTTAACCTTCCTTTTGGTTGTAATATTTACGCGTTGGGAAAAACTTAAGTTGAATGATGTTGGGATTGTTCCTAGTAAAAAGAGTGTCTCACGTTTTTCTATTGGCTTTGGTGTTGGATTATTAATGGCAATTATGCAAGCAATGATAGTATTAAGTTTTGGCCATTTTCAATTAAAGCTTGTTCCAGAAATAACTATCACGGCAATAGTTTTACCCTTACTCTTATATATGTTTGCAGGATTCAGAGAAGAATTAGTTTTTCGCTCCTATTCTTTAAGAAGTTTAAGTTATTCCTTGACGCCTTTTTTAGCATTGATTATTATAACCGTAATCTTTGTTATTGAACATCTATTTGGTGGAATGACATGGCAAAACGCAATAATAGGTTCTGGCACCGGAGCGATTTTATTTGGTTTGGCAGCATTAAAAACAAAAGGTTTGGCCTTGCCCTTAGGACTTCATATCGCATGGAATTTTGGCCAATGGTCATTAGGGTTTAAAGGAAAGCCGGGCATCTGGGAAGCAATTGTTGAAAAGGGATATGAATCGCAGGTTCAAAATATCGGTATGGGTGCTTATCTACTTGCAATGGGCCTAGCTATTACAGGAGTTTGTATTTTCTATAGAAAGGAAAAGTTATTTTAAAATGCAACGCTGTCGCTAGGATGGCTATGGCAAACGGGGTCTGAAGATTTCATCTGCAAAGAGATTGTAGCTTGTTTGTCAAGTTCGTTAAATCTTTAGCAATTCCATTTTACTCCGCCCAAATTTTCAATTCCGATTAGAGTTCTGTTTTCCGCTAAAAACTCCATCTGCTGAATTTTGAAGTTGGCAGAATGATGCTTTTTTACCATTAATGCTAACATAATTCTAAGCATTTTTATCTATTTTTCTAAATACAATTACGTTTATAACGATGGCAAAATTCACCTGAATGTGCCGCAATCAATACTCAAAAAGTAGTATATACTTTTAATGGGAGACAGCCAAACATTGGAGGCCAACTAATTCTTTCCGGTATAGTTGACCCAATCTTTTTTTATTTTTTTTCTAGTTTGGGGATGGGGTAATTCCTTCCACCAAAACCCTTCTTTTTGAATTTCTTTTAGTTTGTTATCGACCAAAATTTTATAATATATTCCGGTGGAATCGTTTTCAAAGAGATTCCGTTCTTCGCCAATATCATTAGGTAGATTGTATAATTCGTATGAATCGAGTTTCATTTTCTTGATATATTCCATATCGGGTGCGGTTATCGGATGCGTTCTAGGAATAGTATCATTGTCCGAGCCCAAAATCTTCATATCTCCGATTCTTACCGCGATTTCAGGAGAAGTTCTATAGAAGTACCAAAAGAGTGGATTTTTGCGCTCGAACGCCTCCCCTTTCAATAACTTCAAAATGCTTGTTCCATCGAATTCTTTGTTTTCCGGGGGTTTGATTTTTAACAGGTCGCAAATAGTTGGCATGATATCGACAAATCCGGCTGCTTCACGAATTATGGTTCCCGATCTTTTCAATTTTGGCCAATGCACAATTCCCGGCACACGAATGCCCCCTTCGTAAACATAACTTTTTACCGCTCTTAAATTTCCGTTCGAGGCTTGCCTGTACGAACCATTGTCAGAGCTGAAAATAATCAGGGTATTGTCTAAAAGTCCTTTCTCTGCGAAAGATTCCCTAATCCTACCAACGGCTAAGTCAACATTTTCGATGCTGGCCAGATATTCGGCATCCTTTTCAGGATATGCATTGTATTTTTTAACCAACTCCGGAGGCGATTCAATTTTGGCATGGGGCTCATGGAAAGCGACATACATAAAGAAAGGATCGGGGTTTGCTTGATTGTCCTTCAACCAATTGAGCGCCTCATCAGCAACTATTTGGCAAGAGTACCCTTTCTGCATTCCCAATTTCTTACCATTTCTCACAAAGTTTATTGGATTGAAATGTGATGGCTCGGCATTATTGTCGGTGCCTAAGGAATAGTCGAACCCTTGATTTTTTGGCTGTGGATGGTTGAGTATTGAATCTTGTGGTAAACATCCTAAATGCCACTTTCCGAAATGTCCGGTTTGGTATCCATTTTCTTTTAGAATTTCCGCTAGGGTCACTTCGCCATCCCTTAAATGCATGGGATGGTTTCGTGGCCTGTAACTATACATCCCCAACTTTGACGGGCTGATACCTGTCAAAAGGCCTGCACGAGAGGGCGAGCAGTTCGGCGCAGCGGCATAGAAGTCGGTAAAAAGAATACCATCTTTTGCCAGCTTGTCAATATTCGGGGTCTTTGAAACTCCTCCATAGCAACCAATATCCGCATAGCCCATATCATCTGCTATTAACAAAACAATGTTTGGCATTTCACTTTTGTTTTGGCTCTTGACCTTGATACTGTACATGAAAATCGGAAGGGAAAGTAGGAGCGTAATTTTTAATCTATAATTCATAGGCAGTATTTAATAAAAAGAAGCTTATTTACCTCGAAATTCAAAATGTTCAGATGGGGTATGTTCTGCTTTCATCTGCTCCGTGAACTCCGAAACAAGGTCGGGATATTTATCCGTTAGGTTTTCTGTCTCGCCAATATCCGTGTCCAGATTATACAATTCAATGGGAGCATTTAGGTCTTTATTCAAATTTTTCTGAACTACTTTCCATTTTCCCTTACGCAATGCTTTTGCTCCTTTATGACCATAATATTCCCAATAGAGGTAATCGTGCTTTGGCTGCTTTTTTCCGAACAATTCAGGAAGAAATGAAATGCCATCGCAATCTTCGGGAGTGGCCTGACCACTAATTTCGGCAAAAGTTGGTAAAACATCCCAGAAAGCGCCAATATGTTCAGATTGAGAACCGGCCCTGATTTTTCCGGGCCATCTTGCGATAAGGGGAACCCTAAGACCTCCTTCATATAATTCTGATTTATATCCCCGCAAGGCACCGTTCGTTTTAAAGAAACTACCAATATCCTGATCGGGATAGCCGTTGTGCCCACCATTATCACTAGTGAAAATTACAAGCGTGTTATCATCGATATTCAATTCGCGAAGCAAATTCATCACTCGGCCGACATCAGTATCCAACAAGGTAATCATGGCGGCCTGAATCCGTTTATACGCTTCCCAATCCTTATCCTCATAAATTCCTTGGTCGGGAATTTCGTAGTTGTAATGCGGAATGGCCACCGGCAAATAAAGAAAGAAAGGCGCTCTTTTATTTTCCTTGATAAAATCCAATGATCGATCTATAATCAGGGAATGGGAATATTGTGCTCCAAATGGCTGTCTATAATTTCCCTTCAAGGGTATTTTTTCCCCGTTGTTCGCTTCCAGGTAACGCGGATAGTAGCTATGCGCATGACGCTGGCAATTGTAACCGAAAAATTCGTCAACGCCCTGTTTGTTCGGCCCACCCTCGGAATCCGCCCGGCCCAAGCCCCACTTTCCAAAAGAACCGGTGGCATAACCTGCGTTTTTAAGTATTTCAAAAAAAGTAACCTCCTCCTCTGGAAGCGGCAACTGTCCAAGAAAAGTATTGCGGTCCGGACCTTTAATTTCATAATTCTTCCTGACCGCGGCATGCCCTGGATGTTTACCGGTTACAAGAGATGCCCGAGATGGTGCACAAACCGTATTGCCGGCATAAAAATTGGTAAACTTCATACCTTCCTCGGCCAATTTGTCAATGTTCGGAGTTTTTATTTTTTCCTGCCCATAACTGCCTAACTGAGCGTAACCCAAATCATCGGCCATAATGAAAATGATATTTGGCTTTTTCTTTTCTTGGGTCATTTGCGAATTGCACGGTACGAACGTTGTTAAAATAACTACAGCGAATATTAGATTTATTTTTTTCATTATTCTCGGCGTTACTATTTTCATTCGTTTCAGGCTCCTGCCAGAATCATCGATTTATTCTGGACAGGGATGGCGGCAGATTCTCTGGATTACTTCCCCACTTTTTGTTCGGTTTGGAGCCCATCTCGAGGCGTAGCCTTCCACCTTTGACTAGATCCTCATGGTAAAACCAACAGTTGTCCTGACTTTTATCATTTAATGTGGCCGACTGTATGTACATATTCTCTCTACTGTTGTTTTTTGTTTCAATAACAAATTGCTCTCCCGGATAATAATCCCGATTGAGCTTTATCGTTACTTTATCGAAGATGGGGCTTGTAATTTCATAGCTGGGTTTTTCGGCTGCTCCGCCGTCCACTTCAAAAAGACCAATGGCCATCAGAACGCCCAAAGCCCCCATTTGCCCTTGATCTTCGTCGCCATCATAACCACCATAAGGCGATGTGTCTTCGAAAACTTCCTTGACCTTTCTTACCCATTTTTGACTTAACCAAGGTGCCCCCGCACGATTGAACATGTGGGCCATTGCGGTGCCCGGTTGGTTGCCGTAATCGACCCAACTTGAGGCGTGCTTTTTACCATGACTTACGAAATCAGATGCCTGCCCCTTTTTGAATTGTTCGTCCAAAGCGTTCGTATATGCTATTGTTCCTCCAAATAATTCAGCTAGACCCACTACGTCATGGGGTACAAAATGGGTGTAAACGGCCGAGTTGCTTTCACAAAATCCGCGGGCGTTAAATTCTTTTTCGACTAGTTTGAAATCCTTGATCCAACTCCCGTCCTTTTCACGGGGGTGCATCATTTTGCTTTTAGGATTCCAAAGGTTTTTATAGTTAAGGGAACGTTTTGAAAAAAGGTCATAATCTTCGCTTTTGCCCAATGCTTTTGCCAATTGCGCCAGGCACCAGTCCTCATAAGCGTATTCCAGGGTCATGGAAGCACCGTCCCGATGCCCGCCCTTCGCTTCGATTCCCTCGGGCACCCACCCCTGTTTTTCGTAGTAGGACATACCGCCACCGAAAGCCAGCGTTTGGTGTTCGTACCCCGCATGGTCTCGAATGCCGCCGACAAAAGCATTTTTTCGCAGGCCTTCATAGGCTTTTTCAACGTCATAGTTCCTGATTCCCTTGTTGTATGCCGTAGCAAAGAACGGTACCGATGGGTCGCCGATCATAACAAAGGTGTAATTGCCACCCGATGGCCCGCGCGGTATCAGGCCACCATTTTCGTACATATCGACCATCGTATTGCAAAAACCGTCCATGATTTCGGGATAGGCCAAAGACCATAGTATATTCAGCGACCAATGACTGCCCCACCAGGCGTCGAAATTGTAATGTGGAAAACGCGGATTTCCCTCGTCATCCAAGGCAACTTGCCGGGTAATCGGCCGTTTCTGTGTGAAATCGGTGTACTTCCCGTCCACATCGCTGATAATTCTTCGGCCCAATAACGACCGCCATAAATCGGTATAGAACTTGACTTTTTGCTCATGGGTGCCGCCCGATACCTCAATTCGATTAAGTAAGGTATTCCACTCCTCATCGGACTCCGCTACAATTCGGTCAAAATCCCAATGGCCTAGCTCTTTATCCAAATTTTTCCGTGCTTGCTCCACACTTACATAGGATATGCCTACTTTCAACAAAACTTTGTCATCCTTTAATTTTCCGAATGACATCGCCATACCGGCATCCTTTCCCTGAACGGTATCGGTCATTTTTTCCAAGAGTTTACCTTCCACCCAACCTTTAATTTCTTCGAACGCCTGATCTACGCGTGCAACAAAATATACCGGGGTATCCTTTGGCCTGCGTATCGTTTTACCGAGAACTTGCATACCTGCGATTTCCTGGTCGCCCACTACCCATGATTTTGAGTATACTGTCGGGCCATGGGCGAGGTAGGCTCCCAAATCAAATAGTATGGACTTGTCGTCTTGCTTTTCAAAAGTGTATCGATGAAACCCAACTCGTGTGGTAGCCGTATGTTCGGCGGTAATTCCGTAGTCTTTTAAATACACCTTATGATACCCCGGTTTAGCAATTTCGCCATCATGGGTGAACGACGATCGATATTCTTCCGACCCCAAGTGACCTTTGAATGCCCCCGTGGTCGGTAAAACGGAAATCCCCGCCAACTGCCATGCGTGGATATGGCTGAAACCCCTTATCGAATCGCTCTCATATAGGTAGCCCGAACTCCATGTTTTTTTAGTGTCCGTATCAGGGCTTAGGTTGACCATCCCGAACGGTCGACTGGCGGAATTAAAATAGAACCAACGGGAGTTGTGGGTATCGATAAAAGGGTTGACAAATTCCGTCGGTTTTGACTCCGTCGTTTGGCCATATACCGATGCTGCCGAGATTATTAGCAGTAGATATATGATGAGGGAATTATAATTTTTCATAAATAATTTATTTTCTTTTGAAGCTGTTGTAAATATTAAACAGAGAATCTATAACGGTCAGGACTATGAGCAGCGAGGGCAGGCACACATCTGCCTTTACGCCTGGCGGTGTTCGAAAATACGCCCGAGCCTAGCAACTATTCACTTATGCCCGCATTGCGTATAGCCATTATTATCTGCTGGCTTTTCTGCTCAATTTGTCAATTCAGTTAATTTTTCGTTCAATTTCTCGCCACGAATATTTCGTGCAACAATTTCTCCATTTTTGTCGATCAGAAAGTTGTCGGGAATACCGTAGACGCCATACATTAACGATGCCTCGTTTTCCCAGCCTTCGAAATCACAGAAATTCGGCCATCCCAGATTATCTTTTTCCATTGCAGCAGTCCATTTTTCTTTGTCTTTATCTAGTGAAACAGCAAATATTTCAAATCCTTCGGGTTTATATTTTTCGTAGGTTTTTACCAAGTTGGGATTTTCTTTTCTGCAAGGACTACACCACGAGGCCCAAAACTCTAATAGTGTTACTTCTCCGTGTATCTCTGATAGTTTTTTGGAATTACCACTTTGGTCTTTCATTTCAAAGTCGGCATATTTGCTCCCAATCTGAATATTTTTGTTGAGTGATATATACTTTGAAATTCTTTTTCCGTATTCCGATGATTTGACTTCTTGTGGAAATTTGTCAAAACTCTCTTTTGTGAAATTTTGGCCCCAATCTCTCGAGAATACCGATAGAATAAATGCGCTGACAATACTATTCGGATTTTCCTTTACGAATTCTTTCTGCAGCTTATTTCTTTCCTCAAAAGATAGTTTGTTGGCATTCAGATAAACTTTTTGCGACAAATTTTCGGATTGAGAACCACTTATGGTTGCATTTCTAAAATCACTTTCGGATGCGTCAAAGTTCATTTTTTTATTCTCCAACCAAATATCTCTCCATTGGGAAAATTCTTTGTTATATAGCAAAACTCGTAGGGGGAACTTAGAAAGTTTCGTGTTGAATGAAAATTGGTTATTTGTAACTACTGAAGAATCAATAATCTTTTCAGATAAATTATTTTTTAGGTATAAAACTGTTCCATTTTCTATTTTGTTTGTTTTGCCTTGAAGGGAAAAAGTAGGTTCTTCTTGCTGATTACAGGAAATTATTCCCAACAGAATCAGTCCGAATATTGTCGATTTCATAATGTTCGTTTTTTGTAAGCTTGCAGATAACTAGTTTTTAGCGCTATATCTAAGAAGTACTAAATGAAAGTGTGCCAATTAATCTTTTATGTCACTTTGCGTCAAAACTTGTCCTTTCTTCAATAATTTTGATTGTAATTTTTCATAGGCCACATCCTGTACCGGTATGTCTTCATCGATCGCCAAGACCGCAGCCGCGGCCGCAGATTGCCCCAATATCATAAACACAGGCTCCATACGCATAGATCCAAAGGCGATATGGCTGGACGATACGCAGACGGGAACCAACAGGTTTTTGCACTCTTCTTTTTTCGGGGTCAACGCTCCGTAGGCTATTGCATAAGGGCCGTCAGTACCTACACCGATATCGCCTTCGTTTTGTACGAAACCATCCTCCTTTATATAGCGCTGAACGTTGTGGGAGTCCATGGTGTATGAACCCATTCCTATCGACTGCGGCGTCGGTTTTCTTTTCAAAAGCTCGTTCTCGGTCATTACAAAATCGCCGATCATACGTCGTGCCTCCCTGACATAAATCTGGTGCGGCCAATTGCCGTTGTCCGTAAACTCGTCTTTTGCCAATCCCCATTTCTGCATTTCGGTTTGAATGCTATCAGGCACTCTAGAATCATTCGCCACGAACCAATAAAGTCCTTTTTGATATTGTTCGTGCTCTTTGATAATTTCCTTTCTCCGTTCATAGGATGCTTCGGGATAATCGTAGTTCATCCCGATATTATCACTACTCAAGGGGCCATGATTGTTAGTGTCCGTTTTTTGATTGGGGATAGGATCGAATTTTTGGAACCAATCTTTCCTTCCCGTTTCAAAAACCCGCGCCAAAAGTTCATATTGCAA
>Ga0114952_1000600_pt1 | contig 36267 bp, 38 predicted proteins | sample SidtaG_2_FD_87303 | JGI IMG/M metagenome (GOLD analysis project Ga0114952, IMG submission 87303) | Marine algal microbial communities from Sidmouth, United Kingdom - Sidmouth_Asex2 metaG | ecosystem: Host-associated > Algae > Red algae > Unclassified | place: Sidmouth, United Kingdom | collected...
ATATATCAGCAGGAGCTGCAATTCCAGTTTCTGGAGATGACTTAATATTTAAGCCTTCTATCTTGATCAAAAACGTAGGCTTATTTGGCGTTTTCGGATCAGAAGGATCTAATTTATTTCAAGTTGGAGCACCTACAGAATTTGATATTGACGCATCTATGTTATTTTTCCAATCTTTGTGGATCGGTTTGAGTTTCAGATCGGCGATCGAAGGAGTATCTGGAGATCTTAGTAGTACGGACTCAATGGATGTTTGGGCGACTTTCTTAATGGACAACGGTTTCAGAATAGGAGTAGCCTACGATCAAACATTGACAAAATTAAGCGATCATGTTGGTGGATCTTTTGAGCTCATGCTGGGATACGACTTTGATTACAATATAAAGAAAATGAATACACCTAGATATTTTTAGGCAAAAGTCGTTAGTCATTAGTCTAAAGTCTTTGGTCTTCAGTAGTTGGAATAAATAACCACCGACCAAAGACTACCGACCAAAGACTACCGACCATCGACTACCGACCATCGACTACCGACTACAGACCAAACACAAGAAACTTTCAACGGTGTCCCATAAACCGGTTGTTACGTGTGGAGCTTATCATTAACTTGGTGAGCTCTCTTTTTTTGAAACTTTATTAATAAAATTCTTGATTGTCTTTTAATTTGACCTTTGGTATTTGAATAACTTTACTTTTATTTAAGTAACAAAATGTAAAGAAAGATGATCTCCCTTTCCAAGCTACCCATTATTTATTACTGGATTTCAATCTTGCCAAAAAGAGGCTCATCATCTAATTGAAGCCTCGTACCAATCAAGCCCTAATAGTCCTGAAAAGAGAATTGGATTACAACTAGATATTGAAAATGAACTTGAAGAAACATGTGATAAAACTTTGAGCCTATCAACTTAGAAATATATAATAGATGGGGTGCAAAAATTGTTGAGAATTCTTCAAGTTGGGACGGAATTATTGCTGGAAATCCATTAAATCCTGACGTTTTCTATTTCATATTCTATTACAATAATAACCTGACTGGACAAAAGGAGAAAGATTCTGGCTGTTTGACCTAAATTAAATAATCATTAAAATTCCTTGCCTTCATCAAACATATTGATAGATTCAAATTAACCTTTTTCTGTCCTGGTAAAGCCGTATCTTATCATTGGGATTTTGGCCTTGGACGCAAATCAACTTTTTGCAATAAAATCATCTTTCACCTATTCCAGTTTGATAAAAAATCCTCATTGCTTTGTAATGTTCCAATAAAGCCCTAACTTATGCTAATTATAAGCTTAATCACCAATAACAATGAAAAAAATATTCCTTCTATTCACTCTGATCTCATTTTCAATTTTAACTTCTTGTAACAAAGAAGAGGCCGTAGACGAGTTTGTTCCTGCTGAAGATGCGCTGGAAGGAAGTATTATCACTGCCGGTGACGCAATGGCATTTGACAGCAGTACCGTTGAGTATGGGAACAACAATAACAATGTTGGAATAGCAGCTTTCTCGGTCAATAACGATCGCAACACTTTAATTGAAAAAGATGAGTTATCACTGACAAATAATTCCTTCAACGCTGTATCTTATCATTGGGATTTTGGCAATGGAGCTACCTCTACTGAAGCTAGTCCAACCAATAAAAATTATAAAGTACATGGCAACTACACAATCACCCTTACTGTGACTGATGTACAAGGCCAATCACATAAAACAAGCCAAGATGTTCTCGTGCTTTGTCTTTATGGAGGGGGAGATCATCCGTTTTAAGGGAGTCATAGTCGCCAATAAACATTTATGCCGAAGGCATACCAATGGGAAATTTTGCATTTTATAGCAAGGACATCCCTTAGGGATATTTCTCGGAGTTTTGCCAAAGATCCGCAAGGACTCCAATGGAGCATCCTTTTAGAACGATTAAAATAGCTGTTGGCTTTTTTTCCTTAAGTATTAAAATTATTTCTTCTTCTTTTTCTTTTGCCTTTCGGCGAAAGCCTAGACCTAAAAAAATCCTTCACATAAACTGGATGCTATCTACGTTGCCGTAGAGCAAAAAGACAACCCGTCTTTGAGAGCAAGGCGATTGCAGTTGGAGGAGGAGGGAAAAGGGGAAGTCATCTGTCCGGCCAGTTCTATTGTTTATATTCTCGGACTAATTTCATTGTTACATTTATTTATTCCAAGGTTTAGTGATAACAATCTCACTAGAACTTATTAAATCATTTAATCCAATGATTTATGTCATGATGTAATCGATCTCTGGTATGTACTTTTGAATAATACATTGGAGTAACAACAGGCTCGTTCGAAATTTATCTAGGTATTTACTCAATAGAATATTTTGTAACTAAATAATAATAAGATGAAGATTGAAAATTACGAAACTCTTTCAGAAGCAATGAATGATTTAATTGAACAAGGATATGATACGGATTTTTCGATTTTGGCGGATAAAGAGTGTTTGAAGTGTCATAAGACTTCTTTGCATCTCTCTCCCAATCAGTTTGAAATAGAACATTGGTATCATTTTGATGAAATGTCAGACCCCGGAAGCGATGTGACATTATTTGTAATTTCTTCTAAAAATAAAAAAGTTAAAGGACTTGTTACATTGGCACATGGTGTTTATGCAGATAGTGTGAGCACAAGTATAATTGATAAACTTAAAACACATTTAAAGAAATAGACTTATGAAGTTGATTGACACTCTTACAAATTTTTTTTTTCACTCTAGAGAGCAAACTAAAGATCAAACTCCTCAGGGTATTTGTTCTTTATGTTGGGGATATGAAAGTTACGACGGAAAAATAAGAGAATTTTTTGAAGACAAACAGATAGATATAAACAATCATAAAAAAAGATATATGATAATACAAGATTTTCTTGCTAATCATATTGACGGTCCTAAGCTAAAAAGAGCTCATACTAAAGAGTGCAATGAATGCAAAGACAATAAATTAGTATACAAATAGCCTTTAATGGAAAAACCTAACTCAAAGAAGATTGATATAAAAAAAGGTTTAACCGAGAAAGAAGTCATAATCTCTAGACAAACCTTCGGCACAAATGAAATAAGTCAAGAGAAACAAAATGTTGTTTTAAAATTTCTACTAGATCTGGTAAAAGAGCCAATGGTGTTGCTTTTGTTTGTTGCATCATTTATATTTTTCATAAGTGGAGAAACTGGAGAAGGATTCTTCCTATTGTCAGCCATCATTTTTATCTCAGGAATTTCATTTTATCAGGATAAAAGAACGGAAAAGGCTTCCGAAGAATTAAAACAAATCAGCCAATCTAAATGTACCGTTATAAGAAATAGTAAACTCCAAAAAATTAATATTGAAGAAATTGTATTGGGAGATCTTCTTAAAATAGAAGAAGGTGAAGTTATAGCTGCAGATGGTATGATTTTAAAATCAAACGATCTTTCTATTAATGAATCAATTCTGACCGGAGAATCGTTAGCTGTTCAAAAAAATAAATCTATAAACCAGAATCAAATTTATAGAGGAACCACTGTTGCAACAGGAATGTGTATCGCCCAAATCTCAGCTATAGGGAATGAAACCCAATTAGGAAAGGTCGACCAAAGTCTTAAAGATATTATATCTGAAAAAACTCCATTAGAATTACAAATAAATCAATTTGTAAAAAAGATGGTTTATGTCGGAGTTATAGCTTTTCTAGTTGTTTGGGTTGTAAATTTTTTAAACACTCAAAGTATAACAGCTAGTTTGCTTATGGCTTTAACTTTGGCGATGAGTATCCTACCAGAAGAGATTCCTATTGCATTTTCATCATTCATGGCATTGGGCGCCTGGCGGTTGCTAAAAATGGGGATCATAACAAAGAAGCTAAAGACAGTGGAGAGTCTAGGCTCCGCAACAGTGATATGTGTTGACAAAACTGGTACAATCACAAAAAATGAAATGGCTCTAGCTGGGATTTATACATTATCGGACGATAAATTTCAAGACGTTGATGCTTCCGATTGGTCAAAGGAAAGTTTGGTGGCAATCGAAACAGCGTTTTATAGTTCCGAGCCGATCCCGTTTGACCCAATGGAGAAAAGTATAAGAAAGAAATATTTAGGCTTAAAAAATAAAACCAAGGAATTCGAATTCGAACTCATTCATGAGTATCCTCTAGGAGGGTCACCTCCGATGATGACGCATTTGATTGAGAATCAAAAAAGTGAGTTATGTGTCTTTGCAAAGGGTGCCCTCGAAGCAATTTTAGAGCATTCTGATTTAGACAGTAGCGAAAAGGAAAGGATCAATAAGGCAGCAGAAATATTTACAAATAAAGGATATCGAATATTAGGTTTGGCATCAATACAAGATTATAAAGGAGTTTTCTTACCTGCTCAACAGGATTATGAATTCAATTTTGATGGGTTGATTGCATTTTATGACCCTCCAAAAGAGAATATTAAATCGGTATTCAAATCATTTGAAAAAGCAGGTATTGATATTAAAATTATTACAGGCGACAATATGAAAACTACTCAAAATATTGCAAACCAAATAGGATTTAACCACAATAACAAAATAATTAATGGTGAAGAACTATCTATGATTTCTGAAAGTGACCTCAAGCACAAAATTGCAGAAACAAGAATATTTACTAGAATGTTTCCTAGGGCTAAACTTGCAATTATAAATGCACTAAAAGCTAACAAAGAAATAGTAGTTATGACTGGTGACGGAGTAAATGATGGTCCAGCATTGAAGGCAGCTCATGTCGGAGTGGCTATGGGAAAACGTGGAACAGAAGTTGCCAAACAAGCATCCAATATTATCTTAATCGAAGATGATCTATCAACTATGCTAGATGGTATTGCATTAGGCAGAAATATATTTCTAAATTTAAAAAAGGCAATTAGGTATATAATTTCAATACATTTGCCAATCATTATGATTGTTTCTATTCCATTAATTTTAGGATGGAGGTTCCCCAATATCTTTACACCAGTCCATGTAATATTTTTGGAATTAATTATGGGGCCTACTTGTTCGATAGTATTTGAAAACGAACCGCTTGAAAAAGGAGGCATGGAAATTCCGCCAAGAAAAATAAGTAAAAACTTTTTTACTACTGGTGAAATAGTAGAAAGTTTAATCCAAGGTTTTGTAATTGGTGCTGGAGCTTTATTCATCTATCAGTTATCTATTAGAGAGGGCTATAGTGAGAACACATTAAGAGCTATGGTATTTATGGATCTAATTTCAGCAAACATTTTTTTAACTCTGGTCAATAGATCTTTCTTCAATTCAATATTTTCTACACTAAAGAACAAAAATCCTCTAGTTTGGATAATAATTGGAATTACTTTGCTTTTTACAACTTTAGTATTATTTGTACCAATTGTTTCATCCTTCTTCGATTTTAGTTTGCTTTCTTTGAAGCAGAGTCAGATTTCAATATTCATTGGCTTTGTTAGTGTGATTTGGTTTGAAATCATAAAAATGTATAAACGAAAAACAACAAAAATTTTGGAATTGGATTAAAGTCTTTGAATAGAATTGAAGTTTTTGGTAAGTAATAAATACAAATGCTCCAGGAGGTATTAACAACCGGGGCATTCACTTTTTGTTAAATTAAAATTGACGAATGGCCAATTGTCTTGTAAAACTATTTATTCAATTTAGGATTTCATTCTTACAACTCCCATTCGTTTCCCATTCATTGATATTATTAATTGTAATTCTAGCCCGATCCTGAAGAGCTTCTTCAGTGAAGAAAGCCTGGTGAGCGGTAATGACAACATTTGATAATTTATTTAATGCGATAAATATTTCATCTGTAATAGTGTTAGGAATATCGCCTCTGCTAAAAATTTCTTTTTCATTTTCAATCACATCTAATCCTGCACCGGCTATTTCATTAGATTCTAATGCATTCAATAAAGCCTTAGTATCTAAGACTGCTCCTCTAGCTGTATTAATCAAAATTGAATTTTTATCCATCTTTTCAAACTCTTTCTCGCCAATTAAATGTCTTGTCTGTTTTGTCAGGGGACAAGAAAGAAAGACAACTCTTTTGTTTTTTATGATTGAATCAAAATCAACAAACTGAATATTAGGAAAATTTGTATTCTCATTAAAGTAAGGATCATAAACTGAAATCTTACAGCCAAATCCCGTAAGAATTTCAGAAAGAGCTTGGCCAATTTTTCCAAATCCTATAATTCCTATCGGCTTAGCATGGAGATCAAAACCCAATAATCCATTTAATCTAAAATCGCCTTGCTTTATTAAGCTTTGCCCTTGCTTAAACTTCCTCATCACAACCAACAATAACATAATGGCATGCTCTGCAATAGAATAAGAAGAATAATTCGGGACGTTTGCTATTTTGATTCCAGACTTTCTGGCGGCATCCATATCAATATTGTCAATACCTTTTGACCTACTTGCGAGGAACTTTATGCCTAAGGTGGATAAGATCTTAAGCACTTCGTGAGATACTTTATCAACATGAGAAACAACAACTGCATCGAATCCTTTAACTAAAAAAGATGTCGATTCATTTAATTGTTGTTTTTCAAATCTCAATGCGTGTGTTAAATTATTTTGATCAGATAAAAACGCTTTTTCGTCTTTTCCAATGCCAAAAATTATAACTTTCATAAATTAATTATATTCAGTTTAAAATCATTATGGGTATAGAAGTTAATGTATTCAGTACTTTCTTTGTACGACTTGGGTTTAATAATCTTTGAAAAATATTTTTTCTCCTTTTGGGCATTAAGATCATTTCTGCATGATGACTGATTGCATACTTTTCAATATACTCTTCAGGTCTATCTCCAATTTCAATATTAAATTGTGTCTTTATTGCTGGAGAAGAATCAATCAAATGATCAGCAAAGGCTTTTAGTTGCTTTTCATCTTGCTTATCTTTTTGCTTTTTTACATGGAGAACTCTGATCATTGGATTATGTGGAGATAAAACTTTATAACCTTTCCAAAGTTCAAAAGAATCACTTTTGTCTAAATCTGTAGAAAAAATCACATTATCGATCTCCTTAAAAATGTAACCTTTAGGAACCAATATCATGGGACATTTGACATCATTGAGCATTGAAGATGATATAGTACCAAATATTCTATCCAAATTGTCATGGCCAGCTCCTTTTGTTCCCATTATTAATAGGTCTATTTCTAGCTCTTTTACCTGCTCAAGAATTTCGCGTGAAGCATTTCCAATCTGAACCATAGTTTTGATTTCAAATTGAGATTCATTATTTGCGCTAAAAATTTTAACCATTTTATTTTTCAAATCTTTCATTTTTACTTTGGCTTCATCGACTAGATTTTGTGTCATAATAGCACTTACTGTTGCTCCTTGCGGGCTTTGAACAAGCACAGGTGTAACAGCGTGAAGAATGAAAAATTTTACTTTTTGATCTTTTTCAAAATCTATAGCATAGGATAAGGCATCTATTGCATTTTTCGAAAAGTCGATTGGTACTAATATTTTTTTCATCGCATCTAATTTTATATAGTTATTAATAGATTTGGATCTTTGGTTTAAAGTTATCAATGAATTTGTAAATAGTTTGTGATTAAGTGCAATCATTAAAATGATAAAAATCAATAATTGATTAAATATAATTGTGGATAGAATAAAAGGGTGGCGATAAAAATCTACCACCACCCTAACCCCAAAAAACCAAAGCTATCTATCTAAATATTTAAATGCGTTTAGGCTATATGCTTTATAATATCAAATTGGCTTAAAATACCAACTAATTCTTTTTTTTCAACAATTGGAATACAATGAAACTTTGTCTTTACGAAAAATTCTATAGCTTCTTGTAAAGTATTCTCAGGAGAAAGTACCATTGGGCTGGGAGACATTAAATCCTTGGCCGTAAATGAGGTCGTGTGCTTTTTAGCCCAGGTAGAACCACTAGACTCTGTGGACAAAAACTTCAAATAGGAGAGATAGTCTTGCTTACTTAAGAGTCCTTTTAAGATGTTTTCTTTATCTAAAATCGGTAAATGACTTACTTTAGATTCTGAAAATACATTTGATATATAGTCAATCGAATCTGTTTCTTTTGCCGTAACTAATCTTTTTACCATAACTGAAGAAATTGGTGTTCCTTTGATTTCCATTTTTGATTTTTTAGTTTGTTGTGAATGCAATTTCAAATTTTGCTTCTCCAATTGCGTTAATTAAAATCAAATAATCATCCAGAATATTCTTGCTACAGTGAACTACTAAACTCCAATCTGTTTGTAGACAAGCCGAGTTCAATATTCGAATTCTATTTCCTAAATTCTTAATTGCTAGTTCAATCCGGTTCCTTTTATATGTGGAATAATTATAAGCATTATACTCATTTAAGTTTTCAAATGATTTAAAAGAGTCTAGCATCTCGTTTGAGAGATCTAAATATTCAAACCAATCAATTGGGCATTCTGGATTATACTGAATGGATACATTTAAAATTTCTATCATTGCTTCAACTTCCCAGAGGTAATCATAGGCATAATCGATATCATATCTAGACCTGAGATCGATCCATTCATATCTAAATCTGTCTATTTGATAAAAAGCAGATTTTTCGTTTTTCGTTTCAAGAGATTCTATTGCTTTTTCTAAAGATTCACTGGCAGCAAAGAAATTTGCTTTCCATTCTCTATCTTTATAATAAGATTCATATTTATTATTGAATTTTTGAAATTCCTTTTGAAGGCGGAGGGTTGCTGTCTGTGCTCCAGATAGATCTTTTTTGTAAAGACTATGGATGACAGGAAAAAATTTTTTATCTAAGCCCAGCATGTCTGCGGATAATTCATAATTATAACAGGAATTGAAAGAAAAAATAGAAATATAAAATATCAGAATTATAAGCTTTTTCATGCTGGGTAGATTTAAGGGTTTAAGAGATTGAAATTTCTTTAGAATTTGAATTTTCTTTTTTCTCAGTTTTTGGTAAAATTAAAGACAATATTCCTTTCTCATAGGTAGCTTTAATATTATCATCGTTGATATCATCAGGCAATCTGAAGGAACGGCTAAAAGCCTTATAGCTAAACTCCCTTTTAGTATAAAGTTCTTCAACTTCCTCTTTTTCTTGTTTATCTTCTGAGTTAATTTTTAAAAATCCATTTTCAACTTTCACCTTAATGTCCCCTTTTTCATAACCAGGAGCAGCAACTTGGACTTCATAAGCAGAATCAGTTTCCTTCACATTTACGGCAGGAATTAAATTTGGATCTGAAGAACGGCTTAATACCTCATCATCGAAAAAAGAATCAACCAGAGAAAACATGGATGGAAATAGTCTGTTGGAATTAAATTTTACTAATGACATAATTAAAAATTTATTTAGTTAAACAATTATATTTACAATGCAAATATGTATGAATAGAATATAAATTACTATGAGTTGTGTCAAGTATAAATATGATTTATGTCAATAAAAAAAGCCTTAAACAGTTGTTTAAGGCTAAAATAAAAATCTGGGAAATTTCTATCCTATCTACTTTCTCCAAAGTAGTGTTGGAATATTTACTACTGAAAATAATTCCTTCAAACGAGAACGTAAAGAGTGGAAATCATCGGTTGGAAGATCCTCCATCTGAATGACAAGCATTTCAGCTGGTTTGCAGTTCAAATAGTTCTTTATTCCTGATATGAAATTATTTCCAACAACTGAGTTAATTTTTAATCTGATTCCAGCATTTCTCTTTTTTATATTTCGCTCTAGCTGTATTTCATTCAGAAGAATCTTATCACAATCCACAGAGTATATTGAGGATGAAGACAATATTTTTACAACTTCATAACATAGATCCAAATTATATGAAAAGGAATATGTGAGATTATTTATTATGTCAGATGAGACAAAGGCCTTGCTAACTACGGTTATTTTCTTCAGTGGGGCAGAATAAAATTTGTTTGGCAAAACTAGAACTGGACATCGTGAATTTTCAATTATTTTAAAGGTTTCAGAATGAAACAAATTGTCTCTTAAACCTGCTGTATGCCCTAATTGCACAATTAGTAAATCAAAAAATGCAGATTGTTCCACATATTCTATCTCAGGTCTGCCAATCAAATAATCGAATGCTACAAATTCTTCCTTTCCGGACATTATTTTAAGCTCATTAATGGCCAAAGTACGTTGATTAGAAATTTCTTGTTGAGAATAACTATCCTTACCATGAAATTCATTTTGCCAAGCATAAACAATCTTTAAACTAGCTGAACAAGATTTAGCAAATTGCTTTGCAAACTTTAAGGCTTCTTTTGAAGCTTCGCTTAAGTCTGTAGCAAAAAGTATGGTACTAATCTTTTTTCTAGTAGGGTAGGGCATCAGATTTATACTTTTCGTACTTTCTTTTTTCGGAAGTACAATAATGCTTTTCATAATGTAGGGTTTGTAAATTTAGAAATTAAGCAGCCGTTTTTACATTTTTAGCGAGTCTTCGTTTTATCGTTTTTTCATTAGCTTTAGCTACTTGAGATTTGAATTGAAACTTCACTCCTAAAATTGCTGAGAGAAAAACGGGAAACGCTAATGCAGATAGCCATATTTGGCCAGAAATTCCAGCTATAATGACAATTAGCATCATTAGATAATACCTGAGGATTACAGTGTCGATTCTTGAATTGAATAATTGAATTTTTAACATAATGATCTTTTTTTATTTCAAAGATATTATGTCTGGACTATTGAGATATTGACAAAAATCAGTTTTAATGATGATTTTTAATTATCCAGGAAGATTTTTCATCTCTTCTAAATCTAGGATCTTAATACTTCCTTTTTCAATACTGATCAGTCCTTCATTTTTAAAATCTGTCAAAGTTCGTATTACAGATTCTTTTGCGGTCCCTACGATACTTGCCAAATCATCTCTAAGTATTGAAAAATCATTACCATCATGGATTGAAGCAACTTTTACAAGAGCTTCCGCAACCCTCTTTCGAATAGAGTTGTAAGCCAGGCTTAGCAATCGCTCTTCTTTTTCTTTCACATTTCCGGTCAGCATTTTAATAAATTTAGCTGCGAAATCGCGATTGTTGTATAGTAAACCAAAAAAATCATCTTTTGGAATATAGGTAATTTCAGCCTCCTCAATTGCAGCAGCATTTTCAGCATATTTGGTATTCATCACTAGATCTTGATAGCCAATAAAATCTCCTTGCTCATGAAGGCCAGTAATAAGTTCTTTACCCCATTCATTTATTTTGTACGTTTTCACTTTGCCACTTGCGATAAAATATAATCTTTTAGGGACCTGATCTTCTTCATAAATAAAATCTTTTTTTCTGAATCGCTTGGTTTCTCTCTCTTCAGACATTGTTTCCAAAATTTTATCATTAGAAGCTTCGTTTAGAAAACTATTAAGACCAGAAGCAGTTCCATCAAAGGAATTTTTGATTCTATCACTTTTCTTTAACCTAATTTCTAAAGCATCTAACAATTCTGTATCATCAAATGGCTTTGTAATATAATCATCGGCTCCTAGATTCATTCCTTTTCTAATATCCAACTTATCTGCTTTTGCAGTTAAAAAGATGAAAGGTATGTCACAAGTAGTTGGTTTAGAATCCAAAATTTTGAGCACCCCAAATCCATCAAGTTCAGGCATCATCACATCACATAAAATTATATCTGGTGGATTTGCAATTGCTTTTTGAACACCTATCTTTCCATTTTCGGCAGTCTCTACTATATAATTTGAAAGTTCTAAAATTTCCGCAAGGTTCTCACGAACTTCTAGTGTGTCTTCTATGATTAAGATTTTTTTCATATTAATTACTTTAATGGCAGATTAATTGTGAATGTTGTTCCTTTTCCTTCAGTACTTGAAAAGGAAATTTCTCCTCCAAGCAAATCAACATATCTTTTTACTATGGTCAACCCAAGACCGGTACCCTGTATGTTACTTACATTGGTAGCCCTGTAAAATCTAGAAAACATATGTTTTTGTTCTGCTTGAGGAATACCAAGGCCTTCATCTTTAATTTCAATGACTAATCGTTTTCCTACAACTTTTTGATTACAATAGATAGTGCTCCCTGCCATTGAATATTTAATAGCATTGCTACAAATATTATTAAAAATATTCGTAAGCAGATGAGTATCGGATGTAACTTCCAATGCTTCATCTTCATAACTATGTATTATTTTTTGATTTTCTTTTAATTTAGGCGTAAACTCTTCAACAAGCGTGTCAATATAATCCTTCCACAAAAATCTACTTTTGTTGATAGTGACCTTTCCTTCCTCTAATTTTGAAAGTGACAAGAAATCATTTAATATTCCAGTAAGATTCTTGACAGAATCTTTTATTCTATGGATATGTTTTTCTCTCTTTTCAATTTGTTCATCTTTTCTATACCTTTCGATCAAGGAAACAGAAGATAATATGGTACTCAGAGGAGTACGAAATTCATGTGATGCCATTGAAACAAACCGTGATTTTAATTCTCCAAGTTCTTTTTCCTTGCCTAAAGCTACTCTTAGTTCTCCTTCACTTTGAGCTAAAGCTTCTTGAATCTCTGTTCTTTGCTTGATCTCAAGTTCGTAAAGAGAATTTGTTTTTAAAAGTTTATTGACAACTTCTGAAAGTTCTTCTGTTCTTGTTTTCACTTTTTTTTCAAGTTCAAGATTTAATTCCTGAATTTCTACTTCTCTTTTCTTTTGATCGGTCAAATCATGTATTACTCCAGCATACATAACATCATCGCCAACAATTACTTCACTTACTCCTAAACTGAAAGGAAAAACAGTTCCGTCTTTTTTTCTTCCTTTTACTTCTCTTCCTATTCCAATTATTTTAGCTGTTCTAGTAGATTGATAATTATGAAGATAACCATCATGCTCACTATGATATGGCTCTGGCATCAGCATTTTGATGTTTTTATTCAAAATCTCCGATAGTTCATACTGAAATAGATTTATTACTGCAGGATTAGCCATTCGAATCAAACCTCTATTTGAAATGATAATCATTCCGTCAACGGCGTTCTCAAAAACTGCTTTGAATTGATTCCTGGTAGAAACAAGTTCCTTATCCTTTTGTTTATCTTTTGAAACATCGCGGATGATACCAACATAGTTTCTGCTCCCGGTAAATTTTACCTCACTCATCATCAAATTAAAATCAAATACAGACCCATCTTTTCTCCTTCCTTTTACTTCTCTATCCTTGCCAATTATTTTAGAGATACCATGATTTTGGTAATTTTTAATATGCCTGTCGTGTTCTCCTTTATAAGGTTCTGGCATTAACATTTTAATGTTCTTATTAAGGATTTCTTCGGAATTGTATCCAAATATCCTTGTAATTGCTGGATTCGCAGCTTGGATAATACCATTTCCATTTATAGTAATGATTCCATCTACAGCATTTTGAAATATGGAGAGAAGTAATTTGAAATTTTCCTTCTCATTTTTAGTATTAAAGAGTTTGTTCAAACTATTGCTTTAAAAATCAGTGAGTGACATGACGAATGTCATTAAATTGCTTTAAATAAATCAAGAATTTGCATTAAAAATAACTAAATAAATTAACAATGAATACACAAAATCCAATCGGTGAAATAATGACAAAAGAGCTCATTACAATTTGCCCTACAGAAAAATTAGAAAAGGTAGATGAAATTTTCAGAAATAACAAAATTCACCATATACCAGTTGTCGAGTATAAGAAATTGGTAGGTATTTTGAGTAAATCCGATTTTCAATTTTTTCAACGCGGTAACGGCAATGGTAAGGTCCAAGATCAAACCTTAGAAAATGAACGGTATCAAAGAACATTTGTCAAAGATCTTATGACTACTGGCATTGCTCGAATTTCGAGTAAAGATAAAATTGCGGTTGCAATCGAGCTATTCAAGGAAAATTTGTTCCACTGCATTCCTATTGTTGATGATGATGAATTGGTAGGATTAGTAACACCTTTGGATATTATTAAAAGCATTTAATATGAACCATCCTATCATTAACATCATAGGAATTAAGAATAGTCGGTATGACGAACTTTTAAACAGGTTGAGGACTGTCTTAGATGGTATTGGTCTAAATATTAGAATTCAAGAAGAGAATGATTTAGAAAACATTTTTAAAAACAAACAAATACATTCCATACCAGCTATCGAAGTTAATGGTGAAATTATTTGTCAAAATTCAGAATTGCCTAGAAAAGAGCAATTGTCAGATATTTTTAAGATAAAATTTAAGCTTTCAAGGACTCCAAAGAAAATACTTGTTCCTTTAGATCTTTCAAAAGATTCAGAATCGTCTTTAAAATTTGCCTTGCAATTGGCAAAAGTGTTTGATGCTGAAATTAATGTTGTAAACGTAATTCAACCATCTTTTGATGAAAGTAACCCATATTTTAACAATTTGGTAAACGAAATGTATAAAACCAAAACCAACCACTTAAAATGGATCATAGAAAATACTGCTGGTGCTGAAAATGATGTAAAAATAAAACCAAAAGTATTGATCGGCAATTTGAAAAGAAAACTCGTAGACTATATAAATTCTCACGAATTCGATCTCGTAGTGCTTAATATGAAGAAGCATAATTTGTTTTACAAAATATTCTTCGGGTCCGTTTCGAGCTTTATCTCAAAAAACATTAATACTGATCTTGTACTCGTTCCCTCAATAAAGATCAACTTCCCAATTGAATCTATTGCCTTTATTTCAAAGGATTTTAATAAGGAGAAGGAAGCAATTACTAGGTTTTTAAACCTGGCAGAAACGCTAAATGCTAATACTACTTTTTTTAATTTGGATAACAAAGTAAATGAAGATCAAACAAGAATTCAAATTGAAGCAATTATAAAAGAAGAAAAAATGGATCTTGATTTTGAGTTAATTTCTAATGTTTCAATAAGTAAAACAGGCTTAGAAGAACACCTCAATCCATCATCAATAGATCTATTAGTTCTTGCAAAATTTGATTCCCAAAACGTAGACATTCAAGAATACACTCCGAATCAAGAAATACCTTTTTTCATTTTTAACCAAGATATTTAAGTATAAAACACTTATTGCTATAGATGCAAGTGTGTTTGAAGAAATAATCGTAAAATAACTAAATAGATTATTTACTAAAAATATACTTCTTGAATTAGTTTCAAATTTTAACTGAAAGCTATATTGATTAACAGATTGAAAAACTTTTATTGAACGTTAGATAGAAATCAAAATGCAGAAAATTAAAAAAATATTATTCGCTACTGACTTTTCGGAGAATTCCAAAGTAGCTTTTGACTACGCGTTACATTTTATTAGCGAAAATGAAGTATATATGGAGGTATTACACGTTGTTCCTCCAATATTTGAACCTGTGAATGTACCTATAGTTGATAATCTAAATATGAAAGCTGCTTTGGGAGAAGCTGTATTAGAAATGAAATCCTTTGTCCAGACTGGAATAGCAAATTCTAACATTCCCAAGGAAAAAATTCTCAGTAAAATCCAAACAAATATAGAAATTGGTGAATCTGTGAAAACGATTGGAAGGATCGTGAAAAGGGATGGCATAAAAATGATGATAATTGGTACTCGAGGCAAGAGTAATGATAAACTATTTTCACTAGGGTCAGTTAGCTCAGGATTGGTTGGCAAAATGCCAACAGATATCTTGGTAGTACCACATAATGTATCTTACAATGAAATCAAGAAAATTGCTTATGCAACTATACATACACATACAGATCCATTTAATATTTGGCAGGCAAAGAAAGTTTTTAACGATAGAAATATAGAAATCCACTGCATCCACGTTGCAAATGAAACTATCAGTGATTCTATCAGGGAAAAAATAAATGACTTAAAAACTTATTTTGCTGAAAATGCATCAGACACAAAAATTTCATTTTCCATTGAAAAAGGTGCAAACGTTGCTAAAACATTGCTCGATTTTTCTAAAAATAACAACATAGATGCAATTGTTCTCAGTAAGACAAAGAAAAGCCTAGTTGAAAGCCTAATTCATAGAAGTACGACAAAAGATTTATTGGGAATAGCTGAATTTCCTTTATTAATCCTGAATGAAAGCAAAAAGTGACAAAAATCATCGTTGGCAATGTTAAATGACAGTCTATCAATAGATGCATTCCAATAACTTTATGATTCAATAGAGCAATATAAGATCAGAATGGAGTCTTTAGAATTACTTTTTATTAGCCTATTTAATGGCTCAACTCATGACTTAATAAGACAAGTCGAGGCTGCTATCAAAGCAAAAGATCTTTCCATCAAAGTAAACCAAATTGATACAATTGAAGAGATTCTTCAAAGTGGGGCTCCTTCTATTCCAGCAATCAAACTCAATGATAAAATTTATACTATCGTGGATAATAAATACTTTTTTGATGGTAGGGATCGATTAAGTATTGATGAATTACTAAAATATTTAGGTTGATTCAAAATATTGACAAAAGTCATTTGATCAGATAAGTAGCATCATCAAAATTAATTGATTCTCCCTGTAACTTGCAAGTATTAATTGAAAGTTAAAAAATAGAATCATGGAAAATTTAAAATCACTTATCACAAATATAATGACAAAAGACTTTGTATTTGTTGATACTGACACTTTAATGCTGGAGGTTGATAAGATATTCAATAGTAAAAGTTTTCACTATTTACCTGTTTTAGATGAGGAGAAAAGAGCAGTAGGAGTTATTAGTAAAACAGATTATTGTACACTGCTACACCATTTTACACACAAAAAGCTTGGTGATTACGAACGTTCTAACAGAATGCACTTCAGATCTCTAAGGGCTGAAGATGTAATGACAAAAAATCCAGTTAGCATTAATTTGAATCAAACTGTTGAAGACGCAATGGACATCTTCCTTAAAAACAAACATCGCTCTGTTTTAATTACAAATGAAGAAGGAAACTGCATAGGAATCTGTACGCCTTTTGATGTTATAAAATGGGTCAAAATGGTAAATTCTAAAATGAGCAAACAAGCTATATAATCTTATAAATTTATAAAAAATGAAAGTAGTAACTGTATATGGACGCCCATCGTTTACCAGCGAATATTTTATGAATTTAATTATTCAAGAGACGAAAAAAGCTGGATTAAATATAAAAATGAAGCTTGTATCAGAGATTAAGGAGATTGCTGGTATGCCTATTTGCAGTACTCCTGCAATAGAATTTGAAGGAGAAATAAAAGAGACTCAAAAAGGAAATATCGAAAAATCTGCAAAGGAGATAAGTTCTTGGTTAATTCAAAAAGAAAAACAAATGCTCTATAGAAACATAATTGTACCCATCGATTTTTCAGACAATAGTCTGAATGCTTATAATTATGCTTTATCATTTTCAGATCACATAAAGGCTCTAATAACATTGGTTCATGTTTACAAACCAGACGTTAGCACATTTAATAAAAATAGCTTGAGTGTCCCTGTAGGATTGAGCAAAAGTGAAGAAAGTTTAGAAGATTATATAGCAATTGTAAAAAGAAATTATCCGGAAAAAGAAATTGAAAGTAGATTTCTAATTGGTTTCCCAGGAGATGAGATTTTAAAAATAAGCGCTGAAACGCTGAACAACATTGTTATCATGGGCAAAGTAGGCATGAATGATGGAATTAAAAAATTCTTAGGCTCTGTTTCCACAAAGGTTGGTTTACATGCAAAAACATCAGTGCTCATAATACCAGAAAAAGTAAATAAATGCAACTATAAAAAAATTGCATTTTGCATAACTTCTGAAAAAGTTGACGTCAATTCAGTATATACCATTTCAAATTTTGCAAAAGCATTTAATGCGGAATTACACCTTATACACATTCAAAAGAATATTCCTATTTCTGTAAATCAAACAGAAGATTTTTGGAAACCATTCATAAACAAAGATAAATTGCACATCCATAATATTTCAAATGATGATGTAGCCAAAGGAATACAAACCTACTGCACAGAAAAAGAGATGGATCTACTAGCAATAAACCGAAAGAATAGATCCCTACTTAGTTTGCTTGTTCAAAAAAGCGTAACGAAACAAATGATCCAAAAAATAGAAATCCCTTTATTAATAACACATAATAATTAAAAAATGAAAAATATACTTATTCCAATGGACTTTACGTCCGTGGCAATGAATGCCTTAAAATATGCAATCGGACTTTTTGAAAAAGAAAGCCTACATGTATTACATGTAACTCAAATGGCTGGAAAAAATCCTCAACTTATAGGAGGTAAACCGGGACAAACAAAAATTGATTTTTTGGAAGATGAATTGAGAGCCTATATCAAGCATGAATTAAATACAGAATATGACAAAGCCATTATCAATGTTCAAGTGCTAAAGGGAGATCCTGCTGAAGTCATCATTGATCAAGTGGAAGCAAATAATTATGATGCTGTTTTAATGGGTACAAGAGATAAATACACCATCTTTGACAAGTGGCTTGGGACTATAAGCCTAAGTTTGGTAAAATCGCTGGACATTCCAATTTATTTAATACCAAGATTCGCAAAATTTAATGCTTATGACCAAGTAGTGATTGCTTCTGATTCACATTTAACTGATGACACAATCCTTGAAGATATTGCAGAATGGAATAGTAAGCATCAAGCCTTTCTAAATTTCCTTCATATAAAAAGGAACCATAAAGATGACTTTAGAGAAGAAAGAGAACAGATTGTGAGCAGGTACTTTGAAGACAATATCATAAATTTTGGTTTCGAAATTAATTCTTTGTCAGGTTCAAATATTTGTAAAACTATTTTGGCAAATGCATATAACACACAAGCAAAATTAATAATACTTATTCCAGAGAACCAATCGTTTCTAAAATCAATATTAATCAATAGTATTTCAAAAGATATGATTCTTTCATCTGATATACCTATGTTGTTTTTTAATAAGAATAATAAAAGTGAATCACCCTTTGAGGATTCTATGAATAATCTAGAAAGTAGTTCTTCTTAACAATATTTACAAAATAAAAACTTATGAAACAATTGATTATCCTATTCCTTTTCTTTAGTAGTACGGTACTTTTAAGCGCAACTAAAGAGATCCAAATTTCTTTTGTTGATTTTGATAAAAAGCTAATTGATTATTGGTATGGTAACTTTACAAAAATCTCTAGGTCTTGCAATATTGAAAACTATGTAGCATTAGAGAAAGAATGGAAGGAGATCAAGAATAAATTAATATTCAAAAGCTCAAATTGCTTAATTTACAGCACATTTATTAATGATATAAACAATGAGTTCATAAATATAGATAAAGGCTACAACAAAATAGCCTTTACTAATAATGTTGAAATCTGCTATAACATTCAAAAAAGGTTTGCAGAATTTAGAAATAAACATTATAAAATGGATTATGCACTGGATTCTTTGTGGGACATTTTTTACAAATATCAAGAAATAAATACTGTAGTGGATGACCCCTTATTTGATCTACTTAGTTGGCAAGAATTTGATTTATTAATTGTGCAACTAGAAGATATAAAGAAGGACTATACAAATAAAATTTATATACAAAAGCCGAAAGGGCTTAATTTTTCAGATCATGAAGAACTTATGCAAAAATTTAACGAGTGTTTTGTTCATTTTAAAGATTCAACATTAGAAGCTTTTACTCCTGATTTTGAAATCCCTTGTGATGATCTTGGAAATGCAATTTTAAATTTACTCTTAATGCATAGAGCTTAAATAATAATTCAAAGTCTTTGGTGCGTTGGAAATTTCTCAACATCTCCTTTTATCATGTAATTGGTAGAGACTTCATAATCTTCTTGGGAACGGTACACGTCTCTCAGCTTTTAGATCTAAAGCAATCCAAGCTAAATTAAACCTAGTTGATAAACATCATATTGCTTGTTAAGGTTAGTCATGTTATTAAAAGATCATTGCTTATATCTTGCAAGTATTAAATAACAACGTAATAAAATTGATATGCTAATAAACAAGAATAAAACCATAAATCAAATCAAAAGTGAATTTGCTAATATGTTTCCAAACTTGAAACTAGAATTTTTTGTTAAAGAGCATCAAGTGAAAGAAGGTAGTCCTTTAGATCAAAGAATTTTTGACAATCTACATTTAGGTAGTTTGTCAAAAATTGAGGAGCAGAAGGATTTTGACATAACTCCTGATTTGAAAGTATCGTCACTGGAACAAGCTTTTGAAAAGCAATTTGGATTGCATGTTCAAGTATATAGAAAGTCAGAAAACCTATGGCTACAAACCACAAGTACAGATGAATGGACGCTGAAGCACCAAAATGATGCAGGCTTAGCGAGGAGTAAGTAAACAAACAAAAACAAATAAAGATGAAGAATATTTTAGTGCCAACTGATTTTTCTGACTGTGCTGAGTTTGCTTTAGAGTTTGCCTTCTGTATGTCTGAAATATATGAGGCAAAAGTGCATGTTCTGCATAACGTGGCAGAAAAAAAAGGAATTTGGGCAACAACTAAAAGTGAAAAAGAAGCTTTTCATGAAAATCTTGAAATTGAAAGACTGTTAAGTTTCGAGTTCGCAAAGTTAACAGAAGGGGCACCAATAAATACCCAAAACCTAAATACATACCATACTAAAGGTGACCTAGTTGAAAACATAACTCAATTTATTCAAGAAAAGGCTATAGACTTTGTAGTAATGGGGTCACATGGAGCAAGTGGAAAGAAGGAGTTCTTTGTTGGGTCAAACACCCAAAAAATTGTCCGAGCAATTAGTTGTCCTGTTTTTGTGGTAAAAAATTCCGCACTTAATTTCAAGATTAACAAAGTAGTTTTTGCCTCAAATTTCAACCTTTCTACTGTTACTTCTTTAGATTATGCTCTTGAATTTTTGAAACCCTTCGACCCCGAAATTCATCTTGTGGAAGTAAATACTCCAGGTTACTTTACGCAACCTTATACCATCGAAAAGGAGGTCTTAAATGATTTTAAAAGAATCTGTACTGGTAAAGGCTTTAAATGTGAGACACATTTTCACAAAGACCTTTCAGTTGAAGCAGGAGTTAGGCACATAACTGAAAAATTGGAAGCAGATCTAATCATAGTCTCTAATGAAACAAAACACCCATTGCGCCGGTTCCTTCGAGGAAGTAATGTTGAATTCATAGTGAACCATGCAGAGGTTCCAGTTTTAAGTATAGATTTGAAATAATTAAGAATAACTATTAAAATAATAGAATCATGGATATAAAAATAAATGTAAAAGGATACGAACAGAAGGAGGCAATCATTGATAAAAAAACAGATCAACTCAGCAATAAGTTTGGAACCTATAATTTTATAACAACTGTTGTAGGTAATTTGACTCAAGCGGAAAACAAACACACCATTTCTCTAGAAATGCATCTTAAGAAAGGAAATCCGATTTTTGCGGAAGCTAAATCGGATATAAGTTCCTTAAGAGCCTTTAATGCAGCTATACAAAAAATAGAAAAGCAAATTGAAAAGTACAAGGAAGTACATTACAAATCATCAAGTAGGAATGTGAAAGGGAACAAAAAGATAGATATAAGAAGTATTGACTATTAAATGTGGGATTGAATAAATTTTTTTGAAAATGTTTTTAGCAGAAGAATTACTAAGAGTCATATTTAATGATCAATAGCAGAATGATTGCGCCCATAGTAAAAGTTCAACAAAATTTCTAATTTGAATTTAGATGTTAACATGTAATCTATGTTTTTAAAAATTGTAATATGAAAATAACAACTAAAATTTTGGTTCCTGTAGATTTTTCAAAATGCTCAGAAAATGCACTTTCATTTGCCATTGCCTTGGCTGATAAAATTAAAGCAAATATTGAAGTACTTTATGTTCAAGCTATTGACACTAGTAATATGGAAAATCCTGTTATTGGTCTTACAGTAATCCAAGAACAGATTAGTCAATCTAGAAAACGTCTTATTAAATTTGTACAAAATGCAACAGAAAATATCCGTTCAACTCTTGGTGAACACCCATCTATCCAAAACAATATTGAAATAGGAAGAATTGAAGCCACAATTTGCAATGTAGCAACAGAAAAGGAGATTGATTACATTCTCATGGGAACACAAGGTGAGAATAGCACATTGGATAAATACCTAGGTAGTGTAGCCTCTAATGTAATAAAAAATGCTCCTTGTCCTGTATTGGTAATACCTGAAAATTCTGACTTTGAAAAGAAATTAGTAATAGGTTATGCTACTGAATTAATGGATGCTGACCCATTTGAAATATGGAAGACAATAAAACTATTTAAGCCGTTTCAACCTGAAATCAAGTGTGTTCATTTCAAGGAAAAGCAAGATAACAAAGAAGATAAAATTAAAGAGATGGAACACTATTTTTCTGAAACAGCTCCTGAAATAAACATTGAATTTTATAGCCTATCAGTAAAGGATAAGGTGAATGATATGAATGATTTCATTATAGAACATAATGTTGATATTTTAGTCATGTATAAACCTAATCGAACTTATTTTGATTCCATGTTCCATAAGAGTTACACTCAAAAAATGGCAAAGCATACGAAAATTCCATTATTGGTGATCAAAGAAGGCAAGTAATTGTAGGTGTTGCTATTTTTTTCAATTGTAAGACGCGTTTGAATTATCAAATTATTATGAAAATGAAAGCCGTTGTATGCACTAAATATGGAGCGCCAGAAGTGCTTCAACTTAGGGATTTAGAACAGCCAATTCCAAAGTCCGAAGAAATATTGGTTAAGATCATTGCTGCCTCTGTAACGGCAAGTGATTGTATTGTAAGAAGTCTAAATATGCCCACCTTGATGAAAATCTCTGCTCGAATTGCATTAGGATTTAGAAAACCAAGAAACCCCATACTAGGACAAGTTTTGTCAGGGATCATACAGGATATAGGGAGTAGGGTGACTGAATTTGAAATTGGAGAAAAAGTATTTGCTCATACGTTTATGAAATTTGGTGGTTATGCGGAATATGTTTGTGTTCATGAAAGAAGTGCTGTAACATCAATGCCTGAGAACTCATCTTTTGAGGAAGCAGCAGCGATACCCTTTGGAGGTACTCTGGCACTGTATTTTTTAGCAAAAGCCAATATTATAAAAGGACAGAGAGTCCTTATCTATGGGGCATCAGGAGCTAACGGTACATTAGCCATACAACTTGCAAAATATTATGGTGCTTTAGTTGATGGCGTTTGTAGTACAAAAAATTTTGAACTGGTTAAAAGTTTAGGAGCAGACGCTGTTTACGATTATACCCGTAAAGATTTTCAACTGGAGCATGATAAATATGATTTAATTTTCGATGCAGTAGGAAAGAAAAAGAGTTCAGGATTAAAATATAAAAATGCCTTAAAAATTGGTGGCCAATTCATATCAGTGGATGACGAAAATCCAGGAAAGAAAGCAGTTAACAAAGAAAATTTACTACTTCTTAAAGACATGGTAGAAAAGAAGAAAATAAAACCGGTCATAGATAAAATTTATCCGATGGAACAAATAGTTGAAGCACATAAATATGTCGATAAGGGACATAAGATAGGAAATGTGATAATTACTATTTGAATATGATTAGCCTTTATTCTAAGGTATAAATGCCATTCTCAAAAAAATCAAGTAATATTTAAATTTTAAACTGTTTCTGAAATATCTGTGTCTCCATTTTCATAGTCTTAATTCAAAGATGGTTCAAGAAGTTTAGTATATTCCTTAATAGTGGTTTTAGCTGAAATAGTACTTTTTCTGATGATTCAAATCATATTTTGATTTGATTATCCTCATGGATAGATCAAAAGAATTATCAGAAATTGTGGTAAATAAGTACCATCAAAGTTTCTAAGTTAATAATAGTAGCAATGATTTAAAGCACAAGAAATCTACAATAGAAAATATAAACCCTTAAAGAGAAAATCAAGATGAATCAGTTTTCAATATCCCTGGGAAAAATATTTGGCATTCCAGTTTCTGTCCATTGGACTTTTTGGATTTTAATAGTTTGGATTGTTGTCATGGGCATGATAAGTGGAAGTTCAGGTGAAGAACTTTTTTGGAATGTACTTTTAGTACTTGCCGCTTTTATTTGTATTGGCTTGCATGAGCTTGGCCATGCATTAGCAGCTAGAAGATTTGGTATTAGTACAAAGAGTATAACATTCTTACCCATTGGTGGTGTGGCGATGTTGTCAAGGATTCCTAAAAATCCCAAACAAGAATTGATTATATCCATTGCTGGTCCTTTGGTTAATGTACTAATAGCTTTTGTATTAGCAATGCTTTTGCTATTCAATGGGGTAATGGTTTTCAGTACACAGACTTTGGAATCAGTAACAACTATTAATGCTAATAATTTTTTGCTAATACTATTTTCAATCAATATTACCTTGTTTTTATTTAATTTAGTTCCAGCATTTCCTATGGATGGAGGACGGATTTTCAGAGCTTTGTTAGCAATGGTATTTTCACGGTTAAGAGCGACAAACATGGCAGTAAAGATAGGGCAAGCCTTTGCAGTATTATTTGTTTTACTTGGTTTGTTGTATAATCCTTTTTTAATAGTTATTGCCATTTTTATTTTACTCGGTGCACAATCTGAATTGGATTTTGTTAAAACCAGTGAGGCACTCAATCAATATCAAGCTTCTGATTTAATGATGCGAAAATTTGAAATATTTAAAGAGGATCAAGTATTGACTAAGGCTGTAACCGAAATACTAAAAGGCCAGGATAAGGTTTTTGTTGTAAAAAAAGAGGAAGTTATAAAGGGCTTTTTCTTTATGAATGATATCTTGAAAGGATTGAGTGAATTAGGCCAAGAGGCAAAATTGAAAAATATTACAAGAACCAAATTACGGTGGGTACAAGAAAATCAAAATGCCGCCACAGTATGGGAATTGATGAAGAAAGAACAACTACCAGTTTTATTTGTTGGACAACCCAATCATCTCATTGGTATTATTAATTCTGAAAATATTCAAGAATTCATTCAGCTACAAACATCAAATAATAACTTTCTTATAAAAGAAAAAAACTCAATACCGAACGCGTTATCATTGAACGCTTAATAAGCGTTTGAGTTAGTTTTGCAACCATATTGATAATGACAGCTATGTTTAATTAAAGGAATTATAGTTTACAGAGCCACTCCAAATAAGTAACCAACCAATGCTGTCAAACCCATTGCAATTGTTCCCCAAAATGTAATTCTAATAATTGCTTTTCTTATGCTTGAACCACCTGTTTTAGCTGCTAAGACACCTAAAATGATTAGGAAAAAAAGTGAAGATCCATATAAATAGTATTCTATATTTTTTAGAGGCATAAAGATTGCGACAATAAGAGGAAGTATGCCACCAACTATAAAGGCTGCACCAGAAGCGAAAGCGGCTTGAATTGGCTTTGCTTGACTTATTTCATTCAATCCTAGTTCATCTCTAATATGTGCGCCTAAAGCATCCTTTTCTGTCAGTTCCTTCGCAACGATTAACGCGGTTTCTTTTTTCAATCCTCTTGTCTCATAAATATCTGCCAAACGCTGTAATTCGATTTTTGGCATTTCTAATAATTCTTGCTTTTCCCGTTCAATATCTGCACTTTCAATATCTGTTTGCGAACTAACAGAAACATATTCTCCTGCAGCCATTGATAATGCTCCTGCAACTAGACCTGCCAAGGTGGCCAAAATGATTGGTTCTCTAACATCACTAGCAGCAGCTACACCAATTGCAAGACTTGCTGTTGACAAAATTCCATCATTTGCACCAAGGACTGCCGCTCTCAACCAATTACTTCGATGGATGTAATGATTGTCTAAATAATCTTCTAACTCCTCTTTTTTGTTTTTAGTTTCTGCCATTTTGTTTTTGATTTTATTTTAGAACTTATAAGTCACAATGAAAAGACCCAACAAATGTCTATTGTTGAGTCAATTCAAAAGTTGAATTATTCATTACGTAACTTGTTGGGTCTCTTTTGACTTGAGATAGCTAGAAATTAAATCTGGCACTTTTTCAAATGCCGCTGCAAGACCTTTATTTGTTTTGGTTGATACAAATTGTAATTGGTCACCATGAGAAGCAAGAAAACCGATAGGCTCTACACCCATACCTGCTCCAACTGCTAAGCCTTCGCCGTGATTCTTGCTCTTATCATCACCCTCTCCACTACCTGTTCCAAAACCCATCCCAACTCTAATTACAGGAATACATGTAAATTCTCCTAAAACAAATGCTTCACCTACAACTGTTTTAGTTTGGGCTTCATTTTGAATAAAATCTGTTACTTGAGTTATTAATTCATTAATGTTTGCTTCCATTTCTAATGATTTTTAAATGTGATTAAAATAATTTTATTTTGTATAGTAAAAAAGTCTTTAGCACTCTATATATATTGTTGCTTATATCCACCTCAAACTCAATATTACCTTCAAAGTTGATAGATAATTGTTGATTGTTTTTACTCATAAAACTAAATATCGGGTATAAGTAGGCATTGAGTATAAAGTCATCAGTATCAACATTTATTTTCAGTTTTTGTAGTCTAAACGTTTGCATCATTTCAAAAAAAAGTCTTAAAGAAGCTTTGGTTAGAGCTTTCGTTTTTGACTGTACTTTTTTTACTTTCTTATGCTGAAGGTTTTCCAATGTTACATTTTTCCTAAAAGGATAAAATAATTTTTTGAATGATAAAAATTGGAATTCTATTACCAATTCTTGACTTAGCCATAAAGCAGAAAGTTCAATGTGTTTATTTAAGACAATTTTGTAAGTATTGCTTTTGGTATTGATTTGCAAGAAGATCTCTTTAAAAAGAAAGTAGATTAATACTAATAAAAACACTATTACAATTGCCAACATTATTTTCATCAATTAATTTCTTCCAAAGATATTTGTAAAATTATGAAGCTTCAATGATCCTAGTCATTCAATCAAATGATTTTAACTACTAAAAGAAAATTTGAAACTTAAACACGACATTGATCCAACAGCTTTTTCTAAATTGCTATACAGACATAAGAAAAAAATACATTCCGTTAAAGCATTACTTAAAGATCCTAATGTACTAATAAGTAAAGCTAAATTTACTTAAATCTTAAGAGTAACGATGATGGTTAACGTGATTAAAATCATCATATCAGATGACATTCTGCTCGTTATTCGACAACTCAATTCTCTACATTTGTTTTGAGAAAGTATTTTCTTTCTATTTCTTTTAACGATCTCTATCTATGTGTTTTTCAGCAAGTGCAAGTTTTGGTGCAGCAGCGTTGATTGGTACAGCAGGAGTAGTTGCCTATAAAAAAGCAAATACACCCTCTACACGCCCATTTGCTGCTATACCCATTTTATTTGCGATTCAACAATTTTTTGAGGGATGTCTCTGGCTCAGTCTTTCACAGCCCTTTGCAACTGGTTCAGAATTTTGGACAATTTTCTGTACATATGGTTTTTTGGTTTTTGCGTGGGTCATATGGCCGTTTTACGTACCTTATTCTTTACGAATGATGGAAAGAAAAACTAAACGAAAAAACATTTTGATTATTCTGTTAGGAATTGGGGCTGCACTTTCTACACTCTTGACTGTTGTTTTAATAAGACATGGTGTCTCTGCATCAATTAGTCAAAACCATATTGCGTACAAAATAAATTTAACATTTGGATTTGGTTGGCTTATTTCCATTTTGTATTTACTTTCAACGGTATTTTCCTGTTTCGTTTCAAGCGTAAAAAAAGTATCAATTTTTGGGGTGTACAATTTGACATCCTTTCTTCTGATAAAATGGTTTTTTAACGAGCATGTTATTTCTGTTTGGTGCTTTTTTGCTGCTGTTATGAGTATTTTGGTAGTGATGATCGTTTACGAGCAGGAAAAATTTAGCACACCATCCTCTATTCAGAATCCAGATGCAAATTAAAATAGATTTCAATATATTTGAAATTTGAAAAGCAACAGAAGTATTTAGCTCTCAATTGATTTTAAAATAAAACAAAGTTTTACTCCATAGCATATTTAGCAATCTATTCCTTTTACTTGTCAGTATTTTGTATCTGATGTAAAAAAACATATTGCTCCCTTTGAAGTAATTGTCTAATTTGAAATTTGCAACTCTGTTTTTCTTATATTTCCATAATGGTCGATTTCAAGAATTGCTTCTTTAAACTTGGTTCTGTGCAACTCCTAGTTTCCCACATTAATGGTTTAGGCTAATATAAATTTTATAAAATCTAGATACTAAATCTTATGGATCAGTTTCTTAATGGTGCTTAATAAAAGCTCTAACTGATAAGGCTTTGTGACATAGTCATCAACACCTAGCTTTCGTCCAGCAGCAATTTCTTTTTCTTGGGCGTTTGCTGTTAAGAATATAAATGGGATTTTATTTGTGCTTAGAAAAGTCTTCAAGTCATTAAAAACTTCGTAACCATTTTTTTCTGGCATTGCTATATCACAAAGAATGAGATCAGGAAAATACTGTAGTGCTTTCTCAATTCCAATTTTTCCATTTGGTGCCGATTCATATTCATAAGCCTCGAGTTCGAATATTTCCTCTAGGTTGTCTCGAATATCATCGTTGTCTTCAATAATGAGGATTTTTTTCATATTGGAGTCGTTTTAACAAGATTGACATTGTTAATTGCTTGGGTAGGGATTAACATTGTTATGACTGTGTTGAAGATAAGAAAAATAATTGTTTTTAACCAAGAAATAGTTTTTAATTGATATTAGTTTTTTCGTCAAAAATGGTAATAGCTTGTTTAGAAGAGCTAAAACCGTCACCTTTTAAATATCTTTTAGCGTACCTCTTTACATGCTGTCATTTGGTTATAGTTTTTAGGAGTAATGAGTTAGCGATATATGTCACCATGAAATTATTATACTTATCTTCTTTTGAATAACTACTGATTCCTTAGGCAACTGAATGTATAGCATAATCTCAGAAATCGCTACTTAAAAGTCATAAGATATTATCTAGAATATTTGTTTTTGAAAAGTTGAAAAGTATCGAATACAATTTCTTTTGAATTAGTCTAAAAGAAATGATCAGAATCAGACTTGAAAGTGAATATAGTCAATGCAAAAGTACACACTTAGAGATAAATTTGTATCACTAGTAACCTAAAGATCAACAAATATGAATGTTTCAACCACCCTACTAACAAGCAAACTAGATAATACTTTTATTTATGTTGTTTTGATAGCATTATGTACCTCTTGTTCTCCATCGATCCAGTATCTTGGTGATTCATATCAGTCAAACTATACCATTGATGTTTTCTACAGTGAAAATGATGTTGAAAGAGAATATAAGACTATTGGCAAAATGACTCATGATAATATGTTCGACTATGAAGTGGATACCATTAAAGACAAAATGATTGAAGTAGCTAAAAGAAAAGGTGGAGATGGTATTATTTTTTTGGACATGAAAAATGAAAGAAAGCATAATCATTATGGAGACATTCTAGACGAGGAACGGATTTCTATAACCGCACATGTGATTAGGTATAAAAATTCTTAAAATGGTGGGATCATTTCTCATATTAATTAGTGTCGATTAAAATTCTTCTATTCATCTCACTTACAGCCTTACAATTGATAAGTTTGTTTCGTAAGCATAGCATGAATGAAATTATTTATGGCATTGCCCGAAAACCAGTATTGAACCTATTGTAAAATTGGTTGAGCGGTTTCAGCAATAAGAGTTGAGCCAGGTAAGTTCTTGATGAAGACTAGCCTCGATACGAAAATGATTAATGAATATTATCTTCCTCACGAATGATAATAATCATTTATGTAATCTAACCTATAGCATAAATTTGTAATGATTAAAATAATCAATAACAATTCTTAAAACCATTAATCATGTACAAAAAATCAATTATTTTAGCTTTATGTTTTTGTTGCATTTTTCTAAGCATAAATTCATTTTCACAGTCTATTAGTCAATCAATAACTTCGGATGAGGTATCTCGTCGCAGTACTTTTAAACACGCAATAAACATTTGCCCAATAGCTCCAGTATTTGGAATATATGCTTTGAACTACGAATATCTAATTAGTCCCAGTAACGGATTGGTTGTGCGTTTTGAGTACGAAGATGTTCCTAAGTCCTATACTGATGCCAATATAGAAACCAATGGCATGGCTTTTTCCATGAATTATAGAAGGCATTTTTCTCCTGAGATGAATTCATTTTTTGTAGGAGCCTATGCAAGATATAGAAACTATAAAGGTGAAGGAGAAATTGAAAGCTCGAAATTCGACTTTACTTTACCTTCTGTGACCGTTGGACTAAATGTGGGAAAAAGATGGGTTTGGAACAGTGGCTTTAATATTACAGTATCTGCAGGTTATGGTTTTCAAAAAGAGTATCGAGAGGCAACTCCTTCCACTGCTATTATTGAATCTACACTTGATGTACTTGAAAAAGAATATGATTTTATGACACCCTTGTATGCTGAGCTCTCTGCTGGTTACGCTTTTTAATAAGTTGCTATGAAAGGAATAGGTCTGATATTAGGGTCATTTTAAACCATATTGCAAACTTTAAAAGATAATACAAATAGTTGATTCGGCTAAACCACGAATTTATTTATTTGCCATCAAGATTATTAAAAAATTTCATAATGACATACAACACTATTGTCATCGGATGAGATATAGCTGGTATGACTGATGTAGCCATTCTTACAAAGTTCGGGAATAGGTTGTTTCTATAGACTTGAATTAACTGACAAAAATGTAAAAGAGATGATATACAAAAATAGATTCGAAGCAGGATTAGTACTGGCTGATAGGTTGTCGCAATATCAAGAAACAAATGCTATAATACTGGCTGTTCCCCGTGGAGGTATACAACTTGGTTACCCGATTGCTAAAGCATTAAATTTGCCATTGGATGTCGTCCTAGCAAAAAAATTGGTTCACCCTGTACATAAGGAAGTTGCTATTGGCGGAGCAACTTTAAGTGATTATTTCTATGATCTGAATATAGGTGTTGATAAAGCGTACATAGAGCAAGAAATAATAAGAGTCAGGAATCTCTTAAAAAAGAGACAAACCATGTATTATGGTTTAGAGGCACCAGAATCTGTGAAAGATCGTATAGCCATAATTGTAGATGATGGTATTGCGACAGGAAACACCTTAATGGCATGCGTAAACTTAGTTCGAAAAAGCCAACCTAGCAAGATCGTAGTTGCTGTACCTATTGGAGTCCCAAGTTCTAATAAAAAATTTGAGGAATCTGAGATTATCGACGAATTTATATGTTTGCATGCACCCGAAAATTTTTCAGCCGTTGGTCAGTTTTACGAAGATTTTAGTCAGGTATCAGATGAAGAAGTATTCTCTTTACTTAAAAATTATAGGAGTGAACGATTGATGAATTAGGGAAAATTAAAAATATTGAAATACTTAAATTATCATTCTAGAATATTCAAAGCGAACATATTGTTGTGCGATAAGTAATAAAAAAAGTGTGAATGGCTATCAAATGAAAAAGGATTGGCTTAAAACAGAATTTAAAAATGGAGATACTTTTAAAAAGTAAAATGTTTGAGGAAAAGTATTTGTTGAATTTGTACCGATAGAAAGTTCTTGACTTCGGTTTTTCATTTTTTAGAAATTTAATCACCAAGTCGCTACATAAAAAAATTCCAGGCACAAGTATGTATGGTTTGCGGGATACGTAATTGCTAAATTGAAAGGTAATTAAAGAAGGGAACACTCGAAAAATAAGTTATAATAGTGAACTTGCAGATATGATAAGAAATATTCTAGAATATGGATATTCTGAACTGACAATACTAATCTAATGCCCAAAAGGAATCGTAGCTATTTCAGGAAATGGGGTTGGTAGAAAATATTTCAACTTCCTAACTATATTTAATTTCTACTTTAAATATCTGTTTCGTATAATATTGAAAAGACCAAAAATGACTTGAGAAAATTACGGATTTCTATGGAACAGCATCATAACTAAGTCCCTTTTACCCAAACGTTACCTACTTGACTATGAAAACGATAATCACCCATCTTGTTTTGTGCAAAGCTGATTAAAATCATTTCAAATATGATCTTAATCAGCATTTTCTTTTTTAATTCGTCTGATATTGTGGAATGGAGATAAAAAGAACATATCCCCGCAAAATTTTAGTATTAGAAAAAGATGATTCATTAAGAGATACATTAGTTGAGGCATTAACACTGGAAGGATATGACCTAAACCAAGCTAAAACTGGTTATGCTGGAATTGAGTTGGCAAAAAAACATTTGCCAGATTTGATTATTTGTGCTAGCCAGTTTTCAGATTTAAGTTGTTGGGACATATTTAAACAATTGAGAAAAGAAAAACCAACAAGACATATACGATTCATTTGCTTGTCCTCCAGAATTTTGAGAGATGAATATGAAAGGAGGATGGAAGGCGTAACAATAATCCGTAAACCATTTAAAAACAAAAAATTAGTAGAAACGATTCTGGCTAACCTATCCTCTTTTTACTAAATCTTGAAAACTACTAAACCACACAACTTTAAATAAATTAAGATGACAATCAAACAAAAATTACAGGTATTAGCTACTGAGAAAAACACCCCTTGCGTTACGATTTCACTAAATACACACCGAACACATCCTGATAACGCCCAGGATATAATTCAATTGAAAAATCTTTTGAAAAAAGCAGAAGAAAGGATTGTAAAAGAATTTGGTAAAAGACCTGCTGCTTCATTGTTAGAAAAAATTTCAAGTATTGAAAGTGAAGTGGATGTCAACAATAATTTGGACAGTTTACATATTTTTCTTTCAAACGACACAAAAGAGGTCATCAAGTCTACTTCGACTACAACTGCAAATGGGGTTCATATTTCTGATACTTTTGACATCCGTACTTTGATTAAATCCTACAACAATAGTGAAGCGTATTTTATTCTTTTGTTATCCCAAAGTGGTGTCTCTCTTTACCATACAATCAATAATGAAATTGTAAGTGAAATCAAGAATGATGACTTCCCATTTTCTAAAAACCAACACTATAATACCAATGCTCAAAAAGGTAGCGACTCCAAATATTTGGACGATTTAGTTAGAGAATATTTTAATAAAGTAGATAAGGCACTTGTGAAAATGCATAAGGAGACTGGTTTAAATTGTGTGGTAATTTGCACAGAAGACAACTACAGCCGTTTGATGCAAGTAGCAGACAAACCAGCTATTTATCTAGGTTATGCAAATATAGATTACAAAAAAACGGACACGCAACATCTGGGTATGCAAGGTTGGGAAATAGTTCAGATACAACAAGATAAGCGGAGAAACGAAGCAATTGGTGAAATAAAAGAATCAGTTGGTCAGGGAAATGTTTTGACCGATTTACAGGAAATATTTCAAGCTTCATTAGATGGTCGAGGTGACTTATTAATGGTACATCAAGACTTTGTGCAGCCGGTACAAATGAAAACCGCCAGGACTTTTGAGCTAGCAACTGACACTGTTAAATCAGATGTGGTAGATGACATCACCAGCAAAATTGCCTGGAATGTGTTATCAAAAAATGGTCGGATCTTTTTTACTAAGCAGGACGAAATTGAAGAACTTGGAAAAATTGTCTTAAAAACAAGATAATCCACTTTCTCTATCAATGTTTTATCAAAGGTGGGGTTTTAGAATTTATAATGCTCCACCTTTGCCAAGATACAAAGCGTTATCAGCTAGATTCTACCTTTCTCAAATCTTTCTTACTATTCTATTGGTCGAGCACAAAAAAACAATAATTTCAAGAAAATATAATCAAGAAATTCCAATTCGAAATTAGTGTGTTAATTTGATTATTACCGCGGTAATCAATAGCTGATTTCAGATACTTCATATGGATTTTATATCGCTTGAGAAGCAATTAATTATAGATGTTGAAAAGTCATTATTGAGGATGATTTATTTCATTTTTCAATTAGACAAATCAAATTAACTTGCCTATTGATAAATAATATGTTCAGTTCAGTAGAACTTTGAAATTCTCAACTTGAACAAAGGACAAATCAATAAAATCCTACACTATGAAGATCAATCTAGTTTTTCAATTACTGCTTTTAACACAAATTCTTTCAGCTCAATCATTCACTGAAGTCATGGGCACTCCTTTTGAAGGCGTATTGCAAAGTTCCATTTCTTTTGTGGATGTGGATTCAGATAACGATCAAGATGTGCTCATCACGGGAAGAAATGATTCAAATGATTTAATTACGAAACTGTACACCAATGACGGGATGGCCAATTTTTCAGAAGTTACAGGCACTCCCTTTGAAGACTTTGATTATAGCTCCTTCGCCTTTGAGGATGTTGATGGCGACAACGACCAAGATTTACTCATTTCTGGCCATGCTGACTTATTGGGTTTAATCACCAGACTGTTCATCAATGACGGGATGGGCAACTTCTCCGAAGTAATGGGCACTCCTTTTGAAGCTGTTAATGACGGCTCCATAGTTTTTGAAGATGTTGACAACGACAACGACCCAGATGTACTCATTACTGGAGTAAGCACTTCGAAACTGTATATCAATGACGGGATGGGCAACTTCTCCGAAGTTGCGGGCACTCCTTTTGAAGGAGCTAATTTAAACTCTGTCGCCTTTGCGGATGTGGATGGCGACAACGATCAGGATGTACTTATGACCGGGATAACAAGTCAAGGAACTCCAACCTCGAAAATGTATACCAATGACGGGATGGGAAATTTCACAGAAAGCACAGCGCTCCCTTTCGAGAGCTTTAGAGTAGGAACCTTTGCCTTTGCAGATGTGGACGGAGACAACGATCCCGATCTCTTCATTACTGACAGAGGCAATTCAGGAGCGCTATCTTCATCAAGACTATACACCAATGATGGAACAGGAAATTTCAATGAAGTCATGAACACCTCTTTTGAAGGCGTTTCTCGAAGTGCCATCAGCTTTGCAGATGTGGATGGCGACAACGACCAGGATTTGCTCATAACGGGTAGACCTAATGTAGGAATTTGGATATCAAAATTATACACCAATGATGGGACGGGAAATTTCACTGAAGTCATGAACACCACCATTGAAGGCGTTGAGCAAGGATCGATCGACTTTGCGGATGTGGACGGTGATCAGGATCAGGATTTGCTCATAACAGGGTACGGTAATTCAGGTGTTGCAATATCCAAACTTTACCTCAATGATGGATCTCCAAGTTCAATCGATGATATAGATATCAAGTTGGACATTGATTTCACGCTTTTCCCAAATCCCATAAATTCGAAGAAACTAAATATAAATTACAACTCAAAAGAAAATGGTTTTGTAACCATATTAATGTACGATTTGAATGGACAACTCTTAATTCAACAAAAGGAATTTACACTTATCGGGGAACAGACATTTGCCATTGACATTGGTTTATTGGTTCAGGGAAGTTATATCCTCCAATTGAAAGATGGCAAACGAAAAGGAATTGCCAAGTTCACTATTCACTAAAGAGATGAAAGACACCGCATACAATTAATCGACTCACGGTTGGTTTTGAAGATATTGTTTTTCATTTTGACCATATGCCAAAGCGCAAAATGCGCTAGCTCAAATTATTATGATATTTAACAATTACATAATTGGATTTTGTTATTTTTTAATCCTAAAAATATTCAGATGAAAAAGCATCATTTTGTAAAATCATTTATTCTTCTATTATTCTCTTTCAGCGCCTCCGCTACTAATCCAGACTTAACTGATTGGTGGACAAATATTTCTGAAGGGATCAATGATCCCCAAACTGAATTCAGTGATCAGACACATCAGGTTGTCACCGATGGTGATAATATTCACGTCGTTTGGGCTCCATTTAACTACGATGAAATAGATATGCATTATCGCAGATCTACAGATGGGGGGCTAACTTGGTCAGCCATTGTAAATCTAACCGCCTCTGTAGAAGACATTGAACACGAAAGTTTACAAACTAATCTAGTTGTCTCACGAAATTATGTACATGTAGCAGTGGTCACAGATTCAGGATACGGTACTGAAAGGTTACTATATTACAGGTCAGTAAATGGTGGTAATTCTTTTGAAGAACCTGTAGAGCTCTTTGCGCCTACAACTCACTATCTTAATCACTTACGTATATCTGGTGATGGCCCTAATGTCAATATTGCAGTTATGAATAGTGCATATCTAAGCATTGGCAATAGAGTCCCTTATATTTTTCACTCATCAGACAATGGTTCTACTTTTACACAAAAAACCCTACCTGAGAAATATACCGGCTTACGAATTTGGGATTTCAAAAC
>Ga0114952_1000606_pt1 | contig 36102 bp, 52 predicted proteins | sample SidtaG_2_FD_87303 | JGI IMG/M metagenome (GOLD analysis project Ga0114952, IMG submission 87303) | Marine algal microbial communities from Sidmouth, United Kingdom - Sidmouth_Asex2 metaG | ecosystem: Host-associated > Algae > Red algae > Unclassified | place: Sidmouth, United Kingdom | collected...
CTGCTTCATCTTCCCATTTGTCACGCAACAATTGAAGTGCCTCACGATCCTCGGAAAGAAGCGCGTTCCGCAGTTGTTCGAGCAACTGCTCTTCATCGATTGAGGAGTGGGGAGAAGCATTCATGTCAGAATTGAGTAAGTAGGTCAATTTAATCGCCGATTAATTTTTGACTAAGATCAGCCATCATCTTACCAAGTTTTTTCTTATCCTCGTTAGTAACATGATCAATCTTATCATTTAAGGTGTTAATTTTATCACTAAGGAGTTTTTCCAGTTGATCCATACGCTTAGAAAGAGTGCGTTGTTCTTGTTCTCCTTTTTCAGTTAGAGAAAACTCTAATTGATCAATTCGGGTATGAAGGATTTCTTCGAGCTGATTAATGCGATGCTCCAATTGTTCAAAACGGGTATCATAAGCAGCAATTTGCTGACCCATAATGATATCACGGATGGTGGTAATTTCGTGTTGTACCTGACCGTTTGTACCTGCAGATTCTTGATTCTTTTTTGACATGGCTAAAGAAGTGTGGTTCAAAAGATTAAAAATAGTAAAAAAATTCTAGTTTTATACCCAAATATAACCCCTAAAACCAAATGTACACCAATAGTAAACGGTCCAAAAACGGTCCAAAAAGCAATATAACCAACTGAATAACAAGGAATTAAGCTAATCACCGCCTATTCTGGCAATAGATACCAACCTCCTCTCTTTTCTTTAATTTACTTGAAAATCGCTTGTAAGCAACTTTAATTTTTCTGGTACAAGAGTATCAAAACTGGTAAAAGGTCGCTCAAATGAAAGATATACGGCCTGTAAATGGACAAATCGGACGTAATTGTTCATAAATGCGCACAATTGCGCACAATTGCGCAAATATTGCTGGAAGACGGCTATAAGGGTGTGCCGTTTTTTTTGCACGTTTGGTTACGGCAATAAATGCCGTGCTAAATGCCGTGCTATTATTAACACGGCATTTTTTGCACATTTGGTTTTTGGCGAAGGAGTATTATCGAATTTAATGGCTTAAATTTTTTTAAAATAATGCTAAAATAAACACTTTTAAAGTTGTCATTATGACAACTTTATTGTATCTTTACATTGTCATCGAAAGAGATGATATATTTCTCAACTAAATCCCTGGATGCGGCTAACCAGCATAAAAACCGCGAGAATTATGTTTGACATTTTTAAGATTTACCGGATTGCTAAAAACAATCCAGATGGGTTCACCTTCGACCTCGAAACGAAGGAATTAGTTACCAGCGGCATTATTGTAGCCTACGAAGCAACTCAAAACAGCTTCGGAATTTTAGGACTACTAAAATGCTGGTCTCATGCTAAAGAAAACGGAAACGTTGTTGGCGGCTGGGGAACTGGAAACGGCTTACAATTCGATAGCTGTCGGGTCTTTAAGGATCGAAAAACAGCGATTGAGTTTGGAAGGCTAAACAACCAAATCGCAATCTTCGACCTCGACGAGCTGGAAGAAATTCGATTGTAACTTAAAAGAGGGGGTTAAATTCCCTCTCTATTTTTCTCATTTTTCAATATAATAATTATGACAACATTAAAAGAGCTTCGACTGCCGGACGGCATTAAGCAAAAGATAATTCAGAGCATTCAAAACTACCAGCGGTTTGCGCGGGTATATATTTCGTTACTGGACCAAAGCGATACCAGGCTTACGGTACGTATTGAGCAAAAGGAACTGGTTAACGAAAAGCTATTGACGCAAAAAGAGCTGATCGAACGTGCTAAAAATGTGTTTAGTGAGCTGCCAGAAGGCATTCAGCTAAACGTACGGCCACTGACGTATAAAGGTGCGCTAAACGACGACTACACGCTGGAAAAGGTCAGAGCGGAGCTGAAGTCTCGTAAAATCAAGAATGTGGATCTGGTCCGCTATTTAAACATGGATAAGCATCAGCTTTCAAAAATGTTGAATGGCGATAGCTTGACGAAGAGCCAGCGGGCCATGTTTTACTACTTCTTCATGTGGATGGACGCATCCCGATAGATATTTTTTCATTAAATCCCTGGACCGGACAACCAGCAAAAAAACCGGAAACGTATGAATCAATCAATTGCTGAAATTAAAGTTAGTTATTCGGAAAAAATAATGATGTCCGAAGCTGTTCAAATCAAATCCAGTCAGGATGCCTTTAAGGTATTTTGGGATACCTGGGATCATAGCCAAATTGGCTACTGTGAGCACTTTAAGATTATCTTGGCCAATCGTGCCAATCGGGTAAAAGGGGTCATTACCATCAGCCAGGGCGGCGTATCGGGTACGATGGTGGATAGTAAAATGATCTTCGCCGCTGCTCTAAAGTGCTGCGCTTGTAGCATCTTCCTGGCGCATAATCATCCATCGGGTGGGTTGACTCCTTCGGAAGCTGATAAAAGCCTTACCAGGAAGCTCAAAGAGGCGGGAAAGTTGCTGGATATAACGGTACTGGATCATTTAATATTAAGCCCGGAGGAGCGATATGTGAGCTTTGCGGATGAAGGGTGGATGTAGAAGAGTTTTATAATAAAAAAGCGGATCGCAAATTATGGTTGCGATCCGCTTTTTAGTTTTCATAGGTGAAGTGGAACGACCTTTAGAAAAATGTTTTGGTGTGAATATTTTTATGATATATATAATTTAAGAGTGATTTACACCAGCTTTACACCAGCTGTACACTGGCTTTATATTTAAGAAATTTGGCCAATCCTTTATAAGAAGAGATAGGTAGATGATTACGACCATCCACTTCACCAGTTATATCATAAAAGTGACCGTTTAGAAAAAAGATGGCGTGATTTGAATCATAATAAACCTCACCATCAGGATAAACAAAAGAAAGCATATTAACGAACTGAAAACAGGAACCCAAGGTATATACTTCAACGCTACCATTGAAGCTGTTGCGAATACGTGTAATCAGTTCGATAATATGTTTGTGTGTAGGTATAATCGCTAAATTTTGTTATTGTTCCAGCCGATAAAAAACACCAGCGTAATTACCATAACGGTAAGCAGGGCGATAATACCAAAAAGAGTAAAAGGATAACCGACGATTGCATAAGCAATGCCAATTTCTATTGCCCAAAGAGCTAATAGAATAATTCCCGCCATGAGGGGAGACTTTAATTTTGCCATAGTATATTGATTTAAAAAAGTGAAGAAATTATTTATGTGGATTTAGGTCAAAACCGAAGATTTCGGAAAATTCGTAAATGACGGTTAGTAATCCGGTGCCGATAGATTGCCAGTGGATTTTCTTTATCTGTTGTTCAGATAATTCTTCAGTGAAGAAAGCGTAAAAGGACATCAGTGTGAATGCTAATAATATGCAAGGCACTAGTATGGTCATCAGCGACCAAACCAGAGCGATGAATAATAGTAGAAAGAAAAATAGTTTGAGGTAGTAGAAAAATCGTTTCATGATAAGAGGATTTATAATTGATTAAATAAATTGGGTGAATTCTTTTTTCTAGGTTTATCCCAGATTACAAATGGAATATTTCCACCAAAACGACACCTAGGATATGCGATAAAATCTTGCACACGGATTTTGATGTCTGCCATGTATTCAATCTTTTTAGCATAATTAGATTGCGGTGTGTTGGATTTTTCCCAGCAGATAATTACAAATGCTTTACGGGGAAATCTTTCAGTTAAAACCTTGTACTGACCATCAGTTAGATTCATGTAGTCTAAACTGTCAATAAACACGATTTTGGGACTGTTACGTCGCCCTAGCCTATCCGTCATTTCTGTAAGTGTTTCTTTATTTCCAAAGATGAGTTTGCCAGCTACTTCATCAAGCGCATTACGAACAGCAGCGTCCTGTAGAGACTTGCTGATTCCCTGCTCATGACTGTTGTAATAGACTTTCCCAAACTTAGTAAGGTACTTGGCCCATTTGATACAAAACTCCGTTTTGCCATTGCCAGGAAGGCCATAAATCAATGCTTTAAAATTCTTTTCTGGCGAATTAAAACTTTCATACCATTCATCAGAAAATTCGTAAACATCAAATTTCTTTTTAAGTAAAGTGTTGATACCGATTGATCGCATGATATTTATTTTAAGATGATTGATTATTTAAAAATGATTAGATAAATTGACGTCTTAATCGACGATAGCCCAACACTCTGGACTTACGATATTTCATAATACATACTCTGTTACGTTGGTTACCTCCAAGGAGCCAGACATGCCGTTCATCCTCTCTGATCAATAGACCGACGTGGCCTTTCCAGCTAGTGGGAGATTCTCGCCACAGAATACAAACATCACCGATACGCTGGCGGCCTTCGGTGGGTGCGATACCAGCATCAAGCCAGGAGCGGGCAGTTAGTTCACCAGTTCGCTCGTAGTTAGCCATGATACAGATGGCGTTTAGAAAGGCGGAACACCAGGCGGTTTCGTCCTTGATTCTTTTGCTGCTTACACCCATTATTTCAAAATAATCGACGATGCGACGATTGTCTTTTTTTCCGACTATTTCGCGTACATCAAATTCGCCGAGGGCGGTTAATAGTAGGTCATTCATTGGTTAAGGGTTTTTATGTAGTTCAATAAATCAGCATTCAAAGCCCTATATTCATCAAGTGTTTCTTCTGGTAACTTCACATCCTCATATCTAACTGACACCATGGCTATCATCTGCCATTCTCCAAAATTTAAACCGTCCAAACCCTCTTGAGCTATCTTATGAAATATCCCCAGATGTTGGTCTATATCTTTTTTTAACCAATTGCTTTTAATAGCAAGTGCGGCGTTAATTTTTTTCTTCACACGTAGTTTTGCTAAATGAAATTTCAGCAAATCCATGATTAAATCTTTTGTAAAAAACTGTGGTAATTTGTTCATGATAATGAGTTTATGTAAGTGATTAAATTCTTGTTCATTTTTTCTATTTCTTCAAGTGGGAAAAGTGGCATATTCCAAGAAAAATCTTCGAAAGCGATTCCAATCAATTGCCATTTCGATTTGATTAAGGTCTGACAATCAATTGATCCAAAGGCGTCTCTAAGATTGTAGTATTCCTTAACTTTTTTTTCTATTGAATAGTAATCCATGTCACATCGCTTTAGCAGAAATACAGTCATTTCTAATTCATTTATCTTGTAGGTAAGCAGCTTGTAGACAAAGGCTGCTTCGGTAATAAATTTTGGTGGTTTGTTCATTATCGTTTGGGTGTTAGGATTGTCCTTTTTCATTTTCTTCAATCAATTTTTCAAGGTTTTTAATTTTATCTTTTACCCGTTGTTCCAGGTAAATTCTCAGTGTGTGATAAGTAATAAAATACTGTGGCTCGATGTACTTCTGGTGTATGTAGGTCATCGGAAGACCTTCTTGATAATGTTCCTGGTAAGTGTCTTGTACCGCTTTGATTTTGCGCAGGTAACGAAGCTGACCACGAGGAGTTAATTTTTTCATAGTTGTGATTGTATTTGTTGTATTAATTCGTTGCGTATGGCGTGTGCTGGATCAGATACTTCAATAGGACAGCTATGTAAAAATTGTCTAATCCCTAATGCATCATAAATGGTAATTCGATAGTTAGAAGTTGCACAGGAAGTGATGGACATAGGATGAGAACTAATCCACTGGGCAGCAATACAGAAGGCAAGAAATTCACTTGATAAATACACCCCCTTTATATCAATATGATTATAGGATTCCTTTTGCATCTTAAACAGGGAAACAACTACTTGCTTATCAATTTTTTCCAGCTTGAATTTTAGCCTTCGTATCATCTCAATTATTTTTTGCTAACCAGTTATGTAATTCTTTTGTCGTCTCTTCTTTACGCATAATTGCACACAGCTTTTTAAAGGTTCCCTCCAACTCGTCCAGTGACATCTCATACAGCATTTTTCCCGCTATTCTAGGTTGACACAAATAAGCATTCACCCGCTCCCATCCGTTCATTGTAGAGATGCCCATCTTCTCTAATTGACGCAGTACTTTTGATCGAGAGCGACGTGTAGCAGCCTCAGTCTTAGCATTCTTAGACTCTTCGATATTGACCAGTCTATCAATTAAATTATCCAGTTGCTCATCGTTCAAATCTTTGGTACTGGAAACCCCTTCACCATGAAGGATGCTTTCTTTTTGAGACTTCATGTGTAGCTTAACCAATAGGACATGAAATCGTGCTATTTTTTTTGTTCGTGACATGAGATTTATTGTAATTATGAATATTGATTTTCAAACCGCCGCTGGCTCAAATAACCCTCGGCAAATATTTGAGTAGTGCCCGTACTACTCAGCCAAAACTTATACCCTGACAAGCTAGCCATTGCAGCCGCTTTGTCCACTTCGGAAAGCGCATTCCAAAGCCGCTCAGCTCGTCCTTTGTTGCCACGCTTCCAGGCGTATTCATTCCAGAATTTTTGGAAGCTAAGGTCCTCGGCTACCTTTTTGTATTTGACATCTTTATTCTTGCTCCATTTAGATAGCGTGGTCACATTTCGAGGAACAAAATCCCAAAGCCAATCGGCCTGTACTTGATCCATACTGGTTTCAATATCGACCGATACGTAATGAAGAATGTCTTTATGGTATCCCGCCAGGATCTTGCATTTCCCCTTGACAGTTATTAAGTATTTAGTAAGCATGATTATGATGTTTAAAAAGTGTCTCGGCTAAAAGCCGAGACCCAAAGTGCCAAATGAAAAAAAGTTCCTAAGCCCTAAACCTTCACACTAAACGTCTCCGTTTGTGTAACCTCAAGCCCGATCTGTTTCAATTTCTTAGCAATTTTAGCATCTTCTTCAAGAGCCTTCAATACAGCCTTCTTATCCAGTTTAGAAGTAGTACTAATCAACTCGAATAACTCAAGAGCTTTCAGCTTGGATAACACTTCCTCCTGATCGGTCGTTTCAATAATTTTGATAGACTTGGCATTAAGCCGATAAGATAATTTCAGGCCATACCAATCTGTTGATTTACCACCTTCAAACATGCGCTCACGATAATCATCTGCGTGTTCGTGGATAGCGGCAATGTCCTCTTCAAGTTCTTCCTGAATCGTTGCCACAGATTGCTGATAAGCAGCTTTGGCATCAGAGATTTTCTTGTCCAGAGCGGCGTTGGCTTTGTTTAAGGTTAACTGATTTTGGCGGTAGCGTTCCGCACGATCTTCAATGGTTAATGTTTTTTTCTTTGCCATTTTATTTTAAAATTAAAAGGATGAATAAATGGCGGTTTCTCAAGTCAATATATTTACAGCGGTGTAGTACCTGGAGGCAGGTTGCCGCGATTAAGTTGTGTTTGTACTTCTTCAAGGTTGGTATCACCAACTACCTTCCGAAGGTCTTCTAAATGCTGGTTAACGGTAGTGATTAAGGACATAGCTTCTTGTACAGAATTGATTCTGCCAGTGTATAGGCATTTGTAAAATAGCTGTATTGACCTCTTCCATAATTCATACTGCTCAATTGAATGTAGCTTCAGCGGACAAGGGTTTTTCTTTAGCCCTTTTTCTATCTCAAGCATGAAATAATTACGAACGTAAGGGATATAGTAACCGTGTTCTTTTTTTAGGAACAGTGTCGTTTTAGCGATCTCGTATTGAACCTTACATTTCGTTCGCTTATTAGCATAGCGTAGATGAAAGTGAAAGATGTAAGTGCCGACTTCACGGACTTGAATTTTGGCGTTGTGTAATGGATTTGTAGTCATGGTTGTGATTAATTTAAAGGATGATTAATATTCGTTTTCTCAGTACGTTTAATCTTCCTGTGTGTATTGTTCTCTATTCCTCTTCTTCTTCGCGACAATTTAACTTGGAGGTATTCGGGTTGACGCCATGATATGCCTCGAAGTATCCCTCAGTTGAATATTGAAAGATGACAATAGCACCTTTAGGATGCAGTCTGGCTTCAAGTAAAAATCGACCAGCAGGATCTTTTACCTGCCATAGGGTTCTTACTGATTCCTGGTAGAGGGAGGATTCTCTGGCGTTACGATTAGCTTCTAAAAATTTTGACATGAGATATAATTTTTGATAGTTAATAATGCGAGGTAGCCAAATTGCTACCTCGCTATTCTAGCATGGTTATGTTTGCCCTTTTCGCCGGGCTAGCAGTATGTGGTTATGCGGCTTCTTTGGCCAGGACTAATAATTTTTCACGCTGTACAACCCTCTTCAATTTCCGTAGATCTGTTACCATCTTGTAAAATTGACCATCAATGTTGATCTGTTGAGGACGGCATTCATTGAATAATTTTTTAATGATCTTTTTACCTTTCAACCCATTAGCAGTACAGATACTTTCCACATCAGAAAAACTGGCTCCATAAAGATTGACAAAGCGACGGCCAAAACGACTGTATAATTCATCGTATCCTTTCTTGGAATATTTAAGCCCAGCTTCAAACTGAACTTCAAGATTATCAGTCCCCTGAATTACCACACCTACCTGATCCTCTAATTGATTATAGATGGGAATCAACGCCCGAATAGCAGCAGGTGTCAGCTTATCAGCTTCATCAAGAATCAATACAGGCTCCTGTCTGCGACGCTGAATAAGGTAAGAGGTGATTTCATCAGCCATTTCATTACCAGTTCGGAAATCGTTCGTATAAAGCCCCATTGAGCTGGCTAATGCTCGTAGGAAAGCAGTGCGATTCCATTCCTGACACTGTAAGAAATAAACTGCTTTGTCAGCGTTAGCATTAGCATAAGCACGAGCAGTAGCAGTCTTACCAGCACCCGCTGGATGTGCGATAGCAATCCACATCTGATTGTTCTTTGCCTGGTTGTAGAATTGTGTTAAGGTGCGGCTATTTAAGGTTTCTACCATCGCCCATTCAGAGTTATTAAAGTCAAGGCGTTTGGCAATCTTGAGCCACATGGATTCAGATATTTCTCCCCAATTCTCTTCTTTGCGAATCTGGGAAATAGTTGCAGGTGATACACCCAGTTTCCGTGCCACCGCAGCAGCACTTCCTAATCGTTTGATCTCGTCGATTACGAGATTTAAAATTTCATTTTTTTTCATTTTGCTAATTATGTTCATTAGATAATTGTTTTGGTTATGTTAAATTGTGATTCGTTTTTTAAGGTCAATTACAATTGACTCAGCGGGTTAACATCAGGTTCGTCAAGTTCGGTATCATCAGTAGGTGGAGGTGCCTGATTAAGCAGTCTGGGTTTCCCCGTATCCTGCCAGGCATCAATCGTTTCTGCTAACATTCTAGTCTCAGCAGATGCAGTAGCGTTTTTATCAACAAATTGAGGCATCAGTAAAGCCACCTCATCATACGCTTCACAGATTTCATCAGCTTCCGCTTTACGCATTTCTTCCAGGTGCTTAATTCGTTTTTTATACTTGCCCAGGTCAGACATATCAGCATTAGGACCATAGAGTTCTGCACCACGCTGCTCTACTGCCTGACCTAAATATTTTCTATTGATGTCGTTGGTGTTTTCCCACAAATGGACAATAGTAAGATCATCCATATCGTAGCATAGGCGAACGCCTTTGTGGTGCTTTATCAGCTCATAGTCATTGACTACATAAGTATATTTGACTCGCTGTATTTCGGTCACGATCATACCCATATTGCGCAGGGTCACTTTCTTTTCTGCACCAAATAGCTCGATATAATCCCACGGCTCGATCTTGACGACGTTGGGCTTTTCGCTGGCGTTATGCATCTCGCGGGGACTCATTTCCACGGTGGCATATTTACGGCTGTATTCGCTCAGCTTCGTATCACGGTAGGCGTCGATGATCTTCATCGTTTCTGTCCATGCTGCCGTAAAGTCCCAGTTCTTTTTCTTCAATGCCTTAGTGATCTGCTTGAGGTATTCAGGAGCGCGATGAGCGTGTTCATTACGGCTCTGTACACCTTCACCATAGTACATTGGTGAATCCTGCATAAACACCGTTTGAAGGGTAGAAAACAATCTTTCTGCTTTTGCTTTACCGGTCTTCTTTGGGGTAGTCGTCATCTTTACACCCAGGCGAGTCATCCGGTCGGATAGTGTTTTCCATTCCTGTGTATTGTGACCAGGAAATTTATCCGCTACAAATTCGTAAGGCAGATACCCGCAGTGATTAGCCGCCATTTTAAATGCATGGAGATAGCCCCAGCGATCTTCTTTGGTATCGAAGTGAACACCTAATATATGTCCACTATAGACATCGCTGATCACGATCATGTATAGAAATTCGGTCTTACCCTCTTTTCCATGATGGCCCACAAAATTTACTCTGGTACCATCTGCCATCCAACAATCACCTGCATGCACTGCTCCAACAAGATTTACATATCCACGCTCCCGATCTGCTCGACGCATTGAGCCGAATCGGTCTACGGTCAGAAACTTCGCCGCGTTGGTGGCCAGATAGTTCTCGCACCAGCTCGTGCTCGGAATATGCTTGCCGCGAATACTGCACAGCGTTCGTACCTTCCGGATGATATAGCTGTTAGTATAATTCTGCGGCATTCGTCGCAACTGAATTAACCAGCTAATCAATTGTTTATCTTCCACCCGGACGGCGTTTACATTGCCTTTACGAGGGAGGTGGATCACTTCGCAAATTGGGGTGCCGTCCAGGATGGATAAGATTTTTTCTTTGATGCGCCGGTGGTTCTTCGGCAGGTAGCCGATGTCATTTTGTTTGATGATGCTGGCCAAGTCGTGGAAGAAGGTCATCTTCGTGGTGTCAATCTGATCTTCTTCAATGGTGTGGATGGCGGTCATCAGGGTAGCGGCGGCTCTGGCTAGTTGTTTGGCTTTGGTGTGCGGTACATCATTATATAATGGTAGATAGCTTTCGTATCCTTTGATGATGGAATTTTGGATAGCAATCGTTAATGGCGTAGTACGGTCTTTTTTAAGATCTTCTTCGTAGGCCGCCAGTACATCTTCTTTGCTGCCAAATACTTCCCGTCTCGGTGCGGGTAAACGATCATAATCATAATAGAAGGTACCATTCATCTTTGCCCATCTCCACGATGCACCGGTATCGGGCATGATGGATTGTTTGCGGCGGTGATTGGCTACGGTCTTTTTAAATAAAGAGCGATTTCTACTGAGCGCCTTTACCGACATATCGAGCATCGCTAACACCACGGACTGGATGATCCATACTGCTTGACGCTTGCTGCGTTCCCGACGTACTATGATATCTGATTCGTTGTAGATCATTTATGCTGTTACCTTTTTTGTGAAAAGAGATTTAAGTTGCGTCCAGAGGGATGGTTTAGGAGTGATAGGTTTTGACACTTTTTCTCCATTTATATAGGGAGTAATTGCTTTAATAGTTTTGTCGTTTGATTTCCCTAGTCGTGCAGCAGCGACGAGTTTTTCGCGAGCCCTATTTAGAATGCACCATTTTTCTTTTTCATATTTATAGAGAATAGAAGTGATCTCAAATAAAATTTCTCTATCTATAACTTCGCCAGCTAAAACTTTTTCAAGTTCAACAAGACTGAAACTGCCTTCAGCTAAATAATCTGAAATTAATGGACTGATAGCCCTACTTCTAATTATTGAATCTTTTACTAACCCAAGACAGGAATAATATAATTTTGCTTCATTAGGGACACCATATTTTAATGCTTCATAAATGCCTAGTGTGCTGACAATTTTATTGTAAGTCTCTATCGTTATTTTATTATCAGTTAATGCACGACCGAAGTATGGATATGCTATTCCGCATTCTAATGCTACTACTTTCATAGCCCCATGATGCCATTTTATTTTGCTTCTTAGCTTAGACATTTGTTCTTTAGTAGGATGTTTCATGAGTATTATTTTTAAAGTGATTGAATTTTTTTGATAGTTTTATCAAGAGTATTGTCAGCTTCCTTCTTAGCTTCCTTTAGCTCAATTAATATTTTACCACAAAAAGTGAGCAACTCAGTATTAGTCTTCTCGCCACTTAATACCTTTCTGATTGTTGATTTTGAAAATCCTTCTGTTCTTAACTCCTTAGATCGTTCTTCAATTAGAGGGATAGCCCCATAAAATTTCGATAATCCTGTTTTTATGATTAGTCTTTTGCCATCAATTTTAAGATTTGTCTTATCTTGCGTCATATTGGTACCGTTTTAGTGGTTATGTTGATGGCAAATATATGTCAACATTTGTAAACTTGCAAACATTTGTAAACTTTTTTATGAAAAAAGATGATCCGAAGATTCCGAAAATCAATCAGAGGATACTTGATGTTATCAAGTATCTTGATATAAAACCTGTGAGATTTGCTGAAAAAATAGGTGCCAGTCGTGGTAGAATATCTCATATTTCAAAGGGAAGAAATAAGCCAGATAGTGAATTGCTTGAGAGTATTTTGGTCAACTTCAAAATCATAAATGCACATTGGCTAATTACTGGAAAGGGGAAAATGATAAACCCAGACGAGGAAAAAAAATCGGTAGTAGAACTGCCAGTATCAGCTATTGCCCAAGCAGGATATGTAACAGAATGGACACAAGAGAACGAAAGTGTTGAAGAATCATTAGTGCGAATTCCTGGTATTAAAGGAGCAAAAGTATTTCAAGTTCATGGAGAATCTATGTATCCATTATTCTTTCCTGGAGATTATTTAGTGTGTAAAAAAATTGAAAGATGGGAAAATGTTAAAAATGGATCTCCTTACGTGATTCATACTGAAGAGGGACTTGTTGTAAAGTATATTGATTTGACTGACGAAGGAAAAGTATTCCTTCAATCGGAAAATAAAGATGAGTTTGAAAGGTATTTTGTCGATTTAGGTGAATTAAAAGGCATCTGGAATATCGTGAAAAGGTTTACTGGGAGTTTAACTCATCCGAGGCTATCGACAGATTTCTTGGGTGACCGTGGTAGGATTGCAAAGTTGGAGGAATTGGTGAATAAATATTTAAAAAAGTAGATTATGATAACAATTGTAGACAAGGTGAGTTATTTGCCGAATGCGACAACGATTCCTACCAGGATGATTAATGATGCTTGTAAAATGGCGGTACAGGAGATCAGAAAAAAGGCAAATCAAGTTGACTCCAAAGGAAAAAAAGTAATGATTGTCATTACTGGATCAGCTAAAACGCACGGACGATTAAACATTAATCTCATGGGGTGTGATGATGATCCGGAACTTCGTCAACGAATTGAGAAAGCTTTGGGCCTAAAGTAGAATAGGCGATGACTTTGGGAATGAGTATATCTTCTACCCAATTGCCTTCTATTCCTCCAACATAGGAAAATTTCTCACCTTCAATCGGTCTAAATTTAATTGGCATATCTTCATCTTTCATACAATGTTTGAAATCTGCTACCAGAATTTCTTGTTCTTTGATAGAAAGGTGCTTTTCGGCCAGTTGGCAAAGGGTTTCGAGCGTCATAAAACTTTTTGTTTTAAATGTACATAAAAAAAGTGCTTTTACCTAAAGAGAGAGGTAAAAGCACTTTGATATTACATTATAGTTGAAATATTTACTTGATAGACGGGTAAATAAATCTACTGCAAATATAAGGCATTATTTTGCATTATACAAAATAAGCATCGTTCACTGTTGGTAACTTTTGTTATTAACCCCTAGTTACTAACATCGTGTTAGTAACTTTTTCCGTTTTAAAAGATATATTTCCCTAAAAAATATTTTTTTATGATTATTTTTGGGCGTACTAGGAATTTACATTATAGTTGGAAAGATGCTTTAAAAGCACCATTCATTTACAACAACTCACATTTAAAAGAAATACAGCAAATAAAAAAAGCTCCATACATAACTGTATGAAGCTTGGTTGTGCCTGTGTCCGAATGGTAAGGTACCTTCGTTGCACCGAGGTTTTTACGGGTTCGAATCCCGTCAGGCACTCTTATATGGCTCCGTGGCTGAATGGCTAGGCCCTGGCTTTGAATCCCTAGGTAAGCCGGTTCGATTCCGGTCGGAGTCTTCTAAGAACATCCATCACTTTGATGGGTGTTTTTTTTGTGTTTCAAATTTAAAGCCAAAAGGAAAGGATTTTTTTGGCAGAAGTATCTACTTGTTATACGTTGGGGAAATAAGATTTGTTCCTTGGTTATCATATTCTGTTTACACTCAAATCTTGGTACAAATAAACGAAATTATATCTGATAAGTGTATAGATAATGGACAAAAATATAGGTATATACGTATTAAATACTGGATTTATGGTATAAATCGTCCGATATTTACATATATTTGACTAATCTATTTCCATCGCTACCCCACCTACGCCAATCATATCTGAGTTGTACGAATCCGACATCCTAGAATAAATAGGATATTTGATAGATCGAAAATTAACTTTTTTCCCATCGACAATCATACTTTCGTTCTGCACCTTCTTCTTACCAGTATGAATCACTTCCAGATCATTCTTTCGATAGACTTTCACATTCTCAGGATTATTGATAAAAATTTCGGCATCAGTCTGTCCCAAAACCTCGTCAGGATTAATACCGTTTGGTAGCAATAGATGTGTAGCAAATGCCTTATTAAAGAAAATATAACGCCCAGCCAAATCTTTAATCCATCTAATTACTGGCTCATCGTAGATTCCTGATCGGAGTACTGTCAATTGTTTCTCCTGCCATTTAACACGAGTTTGCAGATCAGTGATATTTACTTTCATCTCGTTAATGATATAACGATAGTCATTGGTGTCTTTATCTCTACTACTCAATTGATAGGTGAAAAAAGAAGCCACTACGGCGACTATAACGATGGCGACGGTTCCAGCCCAGCCGCTGATACTTATTTTCGGTGTGATATTAATACTCATTTTAAATACTTATTCAATTTCAGTTTTGTGACAAAAATTAAGATCATCCCTCAGCTCCGGCCAGGGTTGATAAGGTGTAACATTTGGGTTTTCGTCTTCTTGGCCGTTCAGGTCATCATTGACCGTAGCGGTGTAAGTGAGTGCGTAGACTCTATAGTCTGCCCGTGGTTCTGTGGTAAATCCAGTACGGGTCAGCGGTTCATAATCTTCTCCTGTCAATCCCTGAAGTTGATTGTGTAACGCTTCAATAGTGTCCAGGTGTGCCAGTCCTACTGCTCTTCTGGTTGCAGTAGTTTTACTGTGTGTACGTTCATGTACAGTAAAGGCCAGGCGAACATTGATTGTTAATTCTCCTTGTTGGAGTTCATTACTTATATCAATAAAAGTACCTGCACTGAAACTTATCAGCGCACAGGGAAAACTAACGCCCTGCGTGTCAGGATTCTCCAATTGTCCCAGATCAAAGTCAACCCATCGCATGGCGTCCACCGATTCAATAGCAGTGGAGATGTCTATAAATAGTTGCTTCATAAGTTGTTTAGCTTATTATCTAAATACCGTTTAGCTTTCGCTTGAATGGCCTTTTTAAGTTTTTCGGATTCACCAACAAACTGACGTTGCGGCATCTTGTCGGTTCCTTCATTGTGTACCTTCATATATTCAGCAGGAAAAGTCCATTTCACTTTACCAAGACTTACGCGGCCTAGTAAAGTGGCAATCCTTTTAGTTGCGCTAGTTTTCACAAGCAAGCTTCTTGGAGGATCGGGTTCCTTCTTTCGTTTCTTCCACGCTTTGAATGTCCGATCCGTAAAACCTTCCCGTCTGAAGTTATCCGCATGGAAGTTATTAGCTTCCACTTTGATAATCTTGGCCGCCACTTCTTTTTCTATTTTGGGGATCTGCCGTTTTAGTTCGCGAAAAAAATCTGATGGTTTCGCCATAATTATTCTTTATAGATGGTTAATAATTCAATACCTTCTGTTGCCTCTAACAATAGCCAAGTCCAGATAATCCCGGCCAGTTCCACTTGTAGGCGATTTCCTTCCAGTGTTGCCTGATCGATAATGAGCGGCATCCAGGCCAGCATCGAATTGATGGTGGCGGCATCAGCACTATCGGCATTCATAAAGCGATCAACGGGGACATCCAGCTTACGGCCATCCGGTAGCGTAACACCTTTTTTAAATTGTGCTTTCCCCAGCTTTATATTTTCAGCCAATTCAAAAGCTGCGCGAATTTGTTCCCCGGTATCAAAGATGTCAGGACTACGGTCTGATTCAAAATAAGGATGTTCATCCTGAAAGGCTTTGTATCCTTTACCAGGGTTATTGTCCAATCCCGCTGGTGGCTCCCAATCAGCTACATGACGATTAGGTGGATCATCAGTAGATAAAACAATACATCTACAATTGTATCCATTGGGCGGCATATAGCGATCCCAAAATTCATCATCCACTGGATATATGGCTCCATCCAAGGCACGGTGTTCTGGTCGAGTACGTGCATCATTAACAGCATCGTATTTCAGGTTTGGGTATAAATCCTTGACGTCCTGCGCTTCTCTCCAGCGTTTAATACTATCGGCTGCGGCCATTGCCGTTTGGGTCTCCGCTTTTAACCAGGTAATATTATGACGTTTGATAATAGCTCTTGCTCGTTTCAAATACTCGGCTTTGTTCAATCGTAGCAATGGTTCCAATTCTTTGCCCAGAGCATCCACTTTGTGGCTGGCTAGTTTTGAGAGGTTCCTTCTCAAGCCTTCTATCTGCTGTAACATCTGAAAGTCATCAATACGGTTGAACTTCTGACCAAAGCCAAGTTGTGCGAATTGCCGCAATCGACGGTAATATTCCCGAAATAGATTCTCATCCACCAGGTTACTGGATGCACCCTGGTAATAGCGATTTAGAAAATCGTTTTCCAGCTTGTTGGTGATCTTTGTAAATCGGGGATCAAGTTTCTGTTCTCGCAGGTTTACTACACAGTTAGAACATCCACAACCAGGTGCATGTATATTATATAGTGTATGAATGCGATCACTCAAGTTAGCTGTCGTTTTTTTTTTGCTCGCTTTGGGAGGTGGAGCAGGTTGTGGTGGCTCAGGTTTTGGATCATCCGGCGGGCCAGGTTCAGGGTCGGGATCTTTCCCAACTTTCTCGCCAGCTTTGGGACGTGGTACCCGGTACGTCTCGTAGAAGTAATCATCCGGAATATCAATCACGGTACGAAGTTTTAAATCTACTTCAATGCGATCTTTCAGACCCATTGTCTCCTCTTCCTTAAATTCGATGTCACCACCTTCTGCGTCGTATCCCAATCGCTGGAGGTAAGGAATTACCTTTTCTTTAAGTATTCGTTTCACGTAGATTCGATCATCCTTATTCAGTTCCTGCTCGACTTCCTGGTGTACCTTGCCCTGCGCGTATCCGGATTGACGCGCTTCAGAAGTTGTCATGGAATTCCCCAAAATGGTAATAGCAATTTCCTCGTTGGTGGCTGCCCGTAGCTGTTTGAATATTTCATTACCCTGACCATTGGCCGGGGTGAAAAAATTTAAGTTTGCATCTTCTGGAGCAACGACATATCCGGCTGATCCGGCTTTGCTCATGGCTTCTTCCAGCATCTTCCGATTGGCCTCGTTAGAATACGTTGCCCATCGGAAGGGCATTCCGAACGTCTCAGCAAATTCAGCCCAGTCTCCAAAATTTCCGCGCTTGTAGATTACGTATTGAGCGACTTCCAGCAGATCCCCCAGGTCATCATCGCCACCCACCTCAATCAGGTGATCAGCAAAGGGAGCTTCGCGATATGCGTATCCTTCGACGTCGTGGGCCTGTATGGTGACCAATCCAAACCGTGGTTTTACGTGCGCTCGGTTTACCAATTTAGTCCATCCGGAAACTTCCTTATTTACTTGCCCAGGCCAGTTTAATTCTACCAAACTATGGCCGTAAAAACGGGCATTCATGATTTCTTTCACTAATTCAGTGAAAAAACTCATTCCAAAAAGTTTGTTGATTTTTTCGTCTTCAATTCCATTTTTTGTGAATACAATTTTACGATTTGTGACCGCTGCAACTCGTTTTCTGATGCAAGCCTTCAGAAAACCATCTAACATTATATCATCATATAAGTCATAGATTAATTTTCGATATTGCGTGACAGATTCAGCCGAAATCATGGCATTTCTCCACTTTTGGATGTCCTGTGTTTTTCGATAGACGGGTCGAACCTCAATTTTATTGATAATGATGGGATCGTCGTACCGATCTGATGGTTTCATGTAACCAGTCAGCCGATCAGTAAAGAAATCAGAAAATTTTTTAAAATTCGACATATTTAAAATTTGCGTTGTAAGGCCGTTTTATTTTGGCAGTAGTATGATTGTGAATCTTTTTCACAAAATGCGCTCATCTTTGAGACTAAACGCCTTCTAAACGTTCCTACAATTTGTTTTAATAGTAGTTGTTACGCTTTCGATTGCTCCCGTGGATGATTTCGGAATTATCCGGGGTTTCCAATTTCGGTAAATCGGAGTACCGTTCTGATTTATTGGCAGCTTTTAGCCACGCGATGGATCGGTCGTAACGACGTCGCCGATCTTCATTATCTTGACCAGCTTGATCTCGTCCAACGAGGTGATAAGCAGCAATGTCAGCTCCCAATTTCACCAACATGGCATCCCGGTCATCATCGACGGCAGAAAATATCGCATCAACATCGTAACTGTCCGCCAAATAGGTTCTCATTTCCTGTTCTGCCACTTTTAACATTGCAATTACAACAGTTTCATCATTGCGAGTTATTTCAATGCGTTCTTCTGTCAGAATTACGGTATCCAGGTCTGTAATTTTTAAAAACATTAGTATTTATATTTATTACGTGTACTACTAACAACTTTTACGGGTTCCATCTTGCTGAGTTTGTTGTCGATGACCCATTTGCCTCCTTCGGTGGCATCGGGGCCATCATCCGGGGCTTTTAATTTTGGAGTGATGGAGGTAAATTGTTCATCAAGCGTTTGCATGTGCGGATTATGTGCTTCGTCGATATTGAAGATCAAATTGCCATTGCTATGCGTTGGTTCCAGACCACTTTCTATTCTAAAAAATTTCTCAGGTTTATCCCGGTTGTCCGTGCTAATTTGAAGTAGTCTTCCTTCTGATTTAGCTACCTCAGCTAAAGCAGGTCGAAATATTTCGCTAACAAAAACGGATTGTAAACCGTTGCCTTCCACATAATGATAGATAGCTGTTTTGCCACCAACAAAATCATCAAGTATATAGTACCACTTAATCATCTTGGGTACCGAGGTCTGTTTTACGAATGCTTTATATATATAGTACTTACCATTTAGCTCGCCTATTAATACAACTGCTTTGTAATCGCTATTCTTAGATTTGGTATAGCTTGGATCACCATACGCCACGACAAATTTTAAACTTCGTAACGGAGGACATTTGCCGTACACCATTTTATCAAAGACGGTTCCTTCCGTAATTGGGTTATTGAAGTATTCCTTTTGTCCTGCGATGAAGGAAATGATTGATAGCATAAAATCAATATCGGCTTCCGTATTTCTGGCCCAATTTGATTTGCCATTTTTATCTCTGATATTGATAACTTCAGAATGCTTGGCCTTTTTGATGGCTTCGGTGATAATAGAATAATCGGCAATGATATTACCATTGAATAATATTCTAAAATCACCCGATACAGATACTGTTGGGATCAGTGCTTGTTCCACCCAGTCCCATCTTTTCTTTACCATATCAGGATTACGACAGATTGAATCCGAATCAATATCATCAATCATCAGGAAATCAGGACGTGCAGCTTCATTCCTGGTACCCCGTGGATTTTGCCCTGCACCAATGGCGCGAAAGCTAATACCATTACGAGTAATAAAATTTTCTTCTGACCAGTTGGAGACGCCTTTTTGAATCCCGTAGTCGTTTACAATCCTTTGATTGTATTCAAGAGTGAGCATCATTGGCTTCATCAGGTCTATCGCATTGTCTTTATTATGCGATACATATAATATATTGGTGTGCTCCTTTTTGACCAGAATCAAGTAGAGGAGTTCCATCATGGCCCTGGAGGACTTCGCCAGCTCCCGCGCCCAAGCTCTTACCTCGTACCACTTCTTATTTGCGACGAGTCGCTTGGTTGCTCGTTTGTGGAAGGGCGCAGGTTGAGAAGTACAATAATTTGGAAAATAATACATAAACCATTTTTCCGGATCTTTCTCCAGCTTCTTGATCCTGGCAACTTTCTCCCCTTCCGTTTCCGGCAATACATAAGTAGTCCGTTTCAAATTCTGAATGAAACGGTCCCATTTTACTAATGATTGCTTATCCGTTAAAGCCATTATAAACTCTTGATAAATGCGTTTTGCAGTTCCGCTACTTTCTTCGACAACTCTAAATCATTACGTTGCAAAAACTCATTAAAGGCAATCATCACATCTACCGCAACGTGAGGGTTAACCCTCTTTTCCAGTTTTGCAATGGTATTGGTGAGTTCACGAATGGTGATGATCTCCTTGCTGTCTGGATATCGTTTTCCCTCGTCTCTCGTTTCAATTGAGGTGTTGATATCGTTCAGTTGCTCGTAAGCCCGTTTGAGTTGCTTGCGCTTCGTCATCTGTTGAGCCGTTCGCAACTCCTCCCATTGCTCTGACTTTTTCCAGTTGGAAATAGTTTGTTGAGAGAAACCAACACGTTCCGAAATTTCGCCCTGCGTGAAGTCACCACGCACGTAGAGGTCTAGTGCCAATTTCTTTGCATCCTTCCTTGTCATGTTACAAATGTACCTTGTTTAGCCTCCTTTTCGGAAGATTCTATTTCCGTGATTTTAAAAGTTAGACACGTGAAACAATTTGTTTTGAATAACCTAAAACCTGTCTTAGATTTGCATTCAAACTATCGTAAATCATAAAGTGGATAAACCGAAAAGAATTGTACTAAGTCAGGAAGGAAAGAATTCACATGGATTCAAAGTGCTGGCATCTGGTTGGAAAAACAAAGAAGCCTTTTTTGCCAATCCGGTCATGCTTTATAACCATGATGACAAAATTCTACCAATCGGATATTGGGAAGATATTCAGGTGGCTGATGGTGTAATTAGTGCGTTGCCTGTATTCGATATGGATGACAAGTTTGCGGCTAAAATTGCAAAGAAGTACGAGAAGGGATTTATCAGAGGTGCCAGTATCAGTCTAAGGATCCTGGAGGTTGACGAAACGCAAGATGTACCGGTGGTTACCGCCTGGGAAATGCGCGAATCTTCCATTGCTCCTATCCCGTCCAATTCTGGCTGTTTAGTAATCCTTTATGACAAAGACGACAAAAAAGTAATCAACCTGGCCGATTTCATGGGCCAACATCACAAAACAAAAAGTAAGATGGATTTTAAATTAATTGGAGCTGAATTAGGATTATCTGTTAGTGCAACACCTGCGCAAGTACAACAGGCTATTGTTGATCTCAAATTGAAAGCTGCGAGCGCAGATAGTCTGCAAGCCAAGTTGGATGGTATCGAAAAGAAAGCCGAGGAAGATCGCAAAGAGCGCACTACGGTCATGCTCAATGATGCGATCAAGGATGGCCGGATCACCGAAGGTCAGCGAGAAAATTATGCGTCTTTGATGGATAAGGATTTCGATGCGGCGGTGGGTGTTTTGACTTCGCTGCCAAAGCGAATCAATCTGTCTGATATTGCTGGAGCGACTACAACAGGCAAGGATACTGCCACTCATGCTGGCAAGACCTTTACGGAGCTTTCAAAAGAAGATCCTGCTTACCTCGTCAAGTTGAAGGATGAGAATTTTGAAGCATTCAACTTGCTTTACAAAGCTGATCTGGGAGTAGACTACGTGAGGTAATTCGTAAGCCAACAGGAAGACTAGCAGGAATAAATTTTTAAATCAAAATAAGCAAAAAATAATGGCTGTTCAAGTAGAAATTTGGGAGAAGGACTTAAAAGAAGAATTGTTCGCAAATGATAAGTGGATGATGCATTTGAATAACCGGGACGAGAACGTTCTTGGTGGTAAAGTGGTACATATTTCACAATCGGGTGAAGCATCAGAGGCGGAGAAAAATCGAACCGTATATCCGGTTGATGCAGTAGAACGTGGTGATACTGACATCACGTACGCAATTGGTACCTACACCACTGTGCCACGTCATATCACTAACGCCGATACCATCGAACTTGCGTACGATAAGCGTAGAAGTTTAGTGCGTCAGGATACGCGGAAAGTTCGTCAGTTAGCTGCCGAAGATTTAATGTTCGATTATTTGAGCCGAGTGCCCGCAGCCTCCGTGGTTGCCAGTAGTGGATCGGATTACGCAGCCGGTGCTCCTGGAGCCTCCGGGGTTCGTAAAGGTATGGGCTACGAGGATATTCTGAATGCCATGACGGTACTGGACGAACAGGATGTTCCGATGGAAGAGCGGTTTTTGTTGCTTAGTGCAATTGATTATAACCGATTGATGCTTGACAGTGATGTTAAGGATTCTTTCCAGGCAATTGTGGATAAGGAGCGGGGAATTATCGGTCAGCTTCACGGTTTTAATCTAATGAAGCGTTCACGTTTACTAAATATCGCAGCGGATAACACCGTGAAAACATCTACCGCTGCCAGTGCGGCGGATGATAGTACTTTATCCTTATTCTGGCAAAAGGATTTCCTGGACCGTGCGATGGGAGATGTGAAAATGTTTGATAATCCAGGACGAGCAGATTACCACGGAGACATCATCTCCTTCCTGCTTCGATTCGGAGGCCGTCCCAACCGAGAAGATAACAAAGGTTTCGGATTGATCCGAAAGACCATTGTCTAAGATAGCAAGTTGATCAGGCAGTGGTGCGAGGTGACAGCCGTATGAAAGCCATCTGATCCCGGTGCCTGTCCTGGGCTGACAGGCTTCTTTTATAATCATTCGACCACGGGGCAATCAGGAGGGATTTAGCAATAGATCTCTCCGCCACCCGATAAAATTTAATCATGAATAACGTATTCAAAGCACATCCAGAGGCACCCGAAATTTTTGTAGTAGGCAAAATGCCTTTTCTAAATATGAAGCAGGCTGCGGCTCATGCTCGTGATCAGAAACTACCCAAATCTGCCATCAAAACCATTAAGCGCAATGAGTCAGCGAAATCGGACGAGAATGACGGTACTGATGCAGCTCAAGCTAAGGCGACTGCGACTGCAAAAGCGGCTCAAGAAAAAGCCGATCAGAAAGCTGATGACCTGGCTAAAAAGGAAGCGGAAAAGGCAGAAAAATTGAAAGCCAAAGCTGCTGCCGACGCTGCCAAAAAAGCAGAAAAAGCCGCTGCTACAAAAGCCAAAAAGGCCGCTGATGCTGCCAAGAAGACAAAGGCTACCGCTGAGAAAAAAGCCAAAGCTGCTCCTGCCAAGAAGGCAAAGGCTGCTGAAAATGCAGGTCCTGCGTAAACCGGAATTAACCCTTTTCTAAACGATCTTTAAATTGTAAAATAATGGAAGTACGAAATGACTTACCTGCCGATATGCCAAATGGTAAATACGGAATTGAAGCAAGTACAAAAGCTGTACTTGCAGCAAATAATATCTATGACCTTGGAGCTGTAACCTACCTTGATGATAAGGAATGGAAGCAGGATGACTGGGTCGATTTGATCTCAAAAGGACCTGGAACAATTCAGTCTGTCATCACCGCTGCTAACAGCTTCGATGAATTAGATGAAGAACTTCTTGATCTTTCCGAAGCAGAAAAATCAGCATTGGTGGCACTTGCCGGGAATCGAATCAAAAAGCCAGGGTATGCAAAGATTTTGAAAGGGATCTTCGAGCTAATTGATGGTGTGGCGGAACTCAAGAACCCGGACAATCCAGTAGGCTAAGAAAGTAGAAGTTTTTGTTTTCTCATATTAGTTTTCATAAAAATGTTTTATCAGGTGGCTTTGCCATCTGATTTTTAAATAGCGAGGTAGAGCAGATGGAGTGCTCGTCAGGCTCATAACCTGAAGGTCGTTGGTTCGAGTTCAACCTTCGTTACAAACAATAATTAAAACAAAAGAGCATGTTACCTGGTGTAAGCGTAGAATTATCAAACGGAAATATTGGCCAAATCGCTAGCGATGATACGGTTACTGGGATGCTGTTACAGGGGCCAGGTGTGGATGAAATGGCATTGTTAGAACCTAAGTTGATTACCCGATTGCAGGACGCAGTGGATCTTGGTTTGGATGCAGATTACGACACTGATAACTCAGTGGAAGTGTACAAACACATCAAGGAGTTTTACGACGAAGCTGGCAATGGAGCCAAGTTGTACATTATGCTAGTCTCGCAAGCCGTGAGCATGAGCGACATGCTGGATACGGTCAACGATGATTACGCCAAAAAGCTCCTGAATTTTGCGCAAGGAACTATCCGTGTTTTGGTAGTTACTCGTTCCGAGGCGGATGGCTACGTTGCCACAATTACGGACGCACTGGATGATGACGTGACGATTGCAATCGACAAAGGACATCAGCTTGGTGAGGAGTACGCAGCAATGTACAAGCCATTTAGAGTGCTTTTACCAGGGCAGGGATATAGCGGTGATGCAGGTGCTTTATTGGATGCGAAGACCAAAGAGAAAAATCGTGTTTCAATTTTGATAGGTGATAGTGCTTCAGGTGCATCAGCAGCGGTTGCGCTACTCGCAGGAAGGATCGCCAGTGACCAGATAATGGTTAATCCGGGAAAAGTTAAATCTGGCCCGGTGGAAATTACGCAAGTTTATATTGGTGATGATACCTTTCTGGAAAAGGAAAGCAGCATTGAGACGATCCACGACAAAGGGTATATCTCTTTCCGCAAGTTCGTTGGAAAGTCTGGCTACTATTTTACGGATGATCCAACGGCGGCTCCTATAAGTGATGACTACAACAGCTTTATGCGCGGTTTGGTGATAGACAAAGCTTTGGTGATCGCTTACACGACTTTTGTTAATGAAATACTTGACGAAGTGGAAATTGATGCTACGACGGGATTCATACAAACTGCAAAGGCGAAGTACTATCAAGCGATTATCGAAAATGCAATCAATTTATCCATGACGCAGAATGATGAAATTTCAAGTTTCAGTGCCTTCGTGGATGTAGAGCAGAATGTACTATCGACAGGAAAGATTTGCGTGGAAGCACGAATCACGCCTGTTGGATATGCAAAATATATTGAAGTAAAACTGGGGTTTACTAATCCCGCAATTTCGTAAAAAAAGATGGCAACGATTTATTCTTACAAGGATATCAATGTGTTGATTCTCGGCAGAGTTGTGACCGGAATACAGGATGTGAAATATACCACGGAGCAAGAAAAGGAATTGGTCTATGGACGTGGTAATAAGCCGCTCGGAATGGTCAGTGGTATGGAGAAGTACGAAGGTAAAATTGTGTTGTTGCAATTTGAATTGGACCTATTGACTACCGCTATCAAAGCCATTAAGCCAACTGGTAAGATAACGGATGCCGCTTTTGATATCGTTGTTTCTTACGGCGAAGGCATTACGGCCAAAACTGATATTCTAAAATCAGTGGAGATTACAAAATTTGAAAAGGGCATGGAAACTTCCGACAAGTTTATGAAGGTCGAACTTCCATTTATGTGCCTGGACATCGAGTACGATGTATAAAGATTATATGTTCATGGGATTATAATTTGGAGTTAAAGGCTGGGGTATTCCAGCCTTTGCTTTGGGATCAAAAAAAACAATTAGTTATGACAAGGAATGAAAAATGGTTAAATAAGTACGGCGATAGTTTTCTGGACAAGATTGAAGCCTGGAAGGAAAAGCACGGTGGAGTTCACTATGTAAAAACGGAAAATGGATATGAAGCTTTCCTGAAAAAGCCATCTCGTCAAATCGTCAATCTTGCAATGGTCAAAGGTCGTGAAGATCCCCTTGGTTTAATTGAAGTCGTTTTGGAAAATACCTGGTTAGAAGGAGACTCAATTATTAAGACGGATACTGGCTTGATGATGAGTTTGGGTGATCAAGTTGATAAGATTATTGGGGTTGTTAAAGTAATCGTAGAAAGACACCAAACTGATGAAGGAGATTTTTACAAGGTGGAAACAGAAAATGGGTATACCGCATTTTTGAAACCACCGAGCCGACAAATCATTAAGACAGCAATGACTCAAAGTCGGCAAACTCCACTCAAGTTAGTAGAGGTCATATTACAGGATGTATGGTTGAAGGGAGACGAGATAATAAAAAATGACGTCGGATTGCTAGTGAGTTTGATGGCAGAAATCAACGAAATTATTGGCACCAAAAACGTTGAGCTGGAGGAGCTTTAGCCGGTGCTGATGGCTCAATGGAAGCCAATAGTATCGGCTACATAAATACCATGCTAGAATATTATCTGGGAATTAATCCAGATACGCTGACAGATAATGAATGGGTCGAAAAATATGCCCAGTTGAAGGATATTAGGAAACGCGAATCACAAAACTAATGAGTGGATTTCTTTACAGCATTGCTTTTAAAATCGCCGGACAAAGTCAGGTGGAGAAAGCTATTGCCGTAACGGATCGTCTTGATAGCTCTGTAAATCGGGTGAGTTCTTCCACTCAAAGTGCCAGTACTCAATTTCAAAACGCCGGTACTTCAGCTGAGTCCGCTTGGGGAAAGGCAAAAAGTGCAGTGGCAGGATATATCTCGGTGGCAGCAGCAATTGCGGCAACGGTCAGTAGCTTATCAGCCGCTAAAGATTTTGATGCGCTAGGAAGAGCAATTGATTCAGCTACTGGAGGCAAAGGTGCGGAAAATATTGCTTTTCTAAATCAGAAAGTAAAGGATCTTAAACTTCCACTAAAGGAAAGTTTGGAAGGGTTTAAGTTGTTGGCTGGTGGATTAAGAGGATCAGGTTTGGAAAGTGAAGCACAACGAATATTCTCTGGAGTAGCTTCCGCTTCAAGAGTAGCACAGTTATCCGGAGATGAAACAGAGGGAGTATTTCGGGCGATGAGTCAAATGGCTTCCAAAGGCCGAATCGCATCAGAAGAATTGCGAGGACAATTGGCAGAACGATTGCCAGGTGCTTTTCAAATCGCAGCAAATTCGATGGGCGTTACCACCCAAAAGCTTAATAAAATGCTTGAGCTTGGCCAGGTTGGTGCTAAAGAATTCTTACCAGCTTTTGCCGATGCGATGGAAAAGGAATTCGGAAAGGATGTCGCTAACGCCTTGGATTCTCCATTAGCAAAATACACCGATTTTCAAAATAAATTATTGCAGCTACAAATCACCTTTGGTGAGAAGTTGATGCCAGTTGCCATACGATTTATGCAAGGTTTTTTAATCCCAGCGGTAGTCTTTATTGGTGACAATATTGATGCCTTGATAAATCTGGGAATAGCGGCTGGAATAGTCTGGGCTAGTATGAAAGTAGGCTCAATAGTAATGGGCGTATTATCAGTAGCAACGAGCGTTATGACCGCAACGATGGGAAAGGCAAGTTTTGCCATGAAAGGATTGGCGGCGGCAGGAAAGTTACTCAATATCGTTATGGCGGCCAATCCAGTTGGTGTAGTCATTGCTGGATTGCTCTTGTTGGGATTTGTCATCTATAAAGCCTGGAATACCTTTGAAGGATTTCGCGGGTTTTTATTTGCTTCAATCGCAGTATTCAAAGAGGTGGGGAGTATAATTTATGATTATATGATTCAGCCTTTTATGTCGCTTGGAAAAGTGATTCTTGGCGTTTTTACGCTCGATAAGAATCTTATCAAGGAAGGTATAACAGACGCTGCGGACGCATTGTATAATTCAACTTTAGGAGCTGGTGAAAGAATCGCAAATGCTTTTAATACTGGCTGGCAAAAAGGAGTTGATAATTTCAATTACGAGCCGCCAACTACCGCCGCACTGGATGGGTTGTTATCCAAATATACCAAAAAGGATCAATTCAGAATGAAAGGCGTGATGGATGTCAGCGATAAGTTTGACAAACAAAGAGGAGAAAATAATGGCGTTGATGACAAAGTGAAAAAAGGTGCTCAATCCATCATCGGAGGAGGTAAGCAACAAAAGATTTTTAATATCAATATTAATAACCTTGTTAGAGAACTCAAGGTTATTGCTCAGGATGCAAAGATTGGAGAAGCTGAAATTCAGTCAGTCGTTGAGCGGTCATTAATCAAGGCTGTCAATTCTGTAAATCTTATTCAGTAATGGCAGAAATAAATCTTGATATCAATACGCTTTTTCAGCGTGCATTTGGCTTGACCAGAGGAACGCCTTTTGATTCAAATCAGATCAATGAACAAGGTGGCAATATTGAAAGTGATGGAGGTTTTGACGCGGGTAATGCGGTGTCTGATCAGGAGGGTACCGAGTTTGTGAATATGCGTAACACGATCAGCGCAAAGAATAAATTAGGTCAGCAATTGTTTTTACCCGTTCGGATAGGTGATTTTTTATTACCAAATGAACCGACAATGACAATCACTGCGCAGAAGTTAATTGTTAAGACTGGACTGGTTGGATCAAAGCGACGTGGATCAGTAAAAGAATTGATTCGCCAGGAAGATTATGCGGTGACCATTAGAGGTATTATGATCAACCAGGAGAGCAGAACAGTGTACCCAGAGGATCAGCTAAAGCAAATTCATGAAGCGTTTTTGATTAATGAATCCCTTCCGGTAGAATCGGCAATAACTCGATTATTAGGAATATCACGCTTGACGCTTGAGCGGTTTTCATTACCAGAAATGGTAGGTGTTCAGCACGCACAAGCATACGAATTGGTGTGTATAAGCGACGAAGATTTTGAATTGAATATAGACTGATTTATGTATGAACTTAGTAGTAAGATAGAGATCGGAGATAAGACGTTTAGCCGCGTTCATCAGGTCAATATAAAAAAGGATGTTGCGCAATTAATGAATACGGCAACTATCAAAATCCCTACTACGGCCAGGTTGGTACGATCAGGGGAATTTGTTACCGAAATTGAGACGGCGAAAACGTTCGCTGTTGGAGACGAAGCAAGAATTTATCTCGGATATGACGGGAACTTACGAGAAGAGTTTCGCGGATTTGTCGCAAAGATAAAACCGAACATTCCTTTAGAAATTGAGCTGGAAGATGAGACCTTTATTCTGAAGCGCAAGAACCTTAATAAGTCGTTTCGGAAAACTAATCTTAGGGAACTGATTGAATTTATTCTATCAGGTACGGGAATAAATCTGGTAGAAGAAATTCCGGATATTCAGTTTGATATTTTTTACCTGAAGAATGTTTCTGCGGCTAAAGCCCTGGATAAGATATCAAAGGAGTATGGATTACGAATATACTTCACGAGCTGGAAAGTATTATACGTTGGTTTGATCAATGAGAATAATGGCGAGATCGTAAAGTATGCGATGGGTCAGAATGTGATTAGCAACCGTTTAGAATTCGTTACGGAGGATGATGTTAAACTGAAAGTGAAAGCGATCAGCATCCTTCCAGATAATACTAAAATAGAAGTAGAAACGGGTGACGCGGATGGTGAACAACGAACGCTTCATTTTTATAATATTCCGAGCAAATCAGAATTAAAGATTAAGGCTGATTCGGAAATTGTAAAGTATAAATACACGGGATATAAAGGCAGTCTAACGGCTTTCTTAATTCCGGTTTGTGAATACGGAAACATTGCGAATATCAGTGATAATGATTTTCCGGAACGATCAGGAAATTACCTGGTGAATAGTCTTGAAATAGAATTTGGGGAAAATGGTGCGAGGAGAAAAGTAGAAGTAGGTATCAAAGTAAACACATGAGTTTTGAAATAGAATTTGAACGTGGGTTAAGTGAAATGGCGAGTCGCCAAAAGTCAACGGTAGTGATTCCGTTGCTAGTGACTGCTATTGATGAAGTCAAGATGGTACTGGATGGAATGGATAGTGAAGGAGTGGATTATTTTGATGTAAGGATTCAGGCTACTCAAGGCGAGCAATCAGGTAATATTGCGATCCCTGCGGAAGGAAGTTATGTTTTGATTTCTAACATTGGAAAAGATGAAAACGTGTACTTCGTGGTAGCTACTTCTGCTCTTCTGAAATCAATAGTCAAAATTGGTGACACGGTGATTGAGATAGATTCAGGAGGCGTAATCATTGCGAAAGGTGAAGTGGAATTAAAAGCAGTGCTGGAGGAATTGGTTGATGCGATAAAATTATTGACGGTCTCGACAGCACAAGGACCATCGGGGCCACCATTAAACGCAGCACAATTTGATCTTATTAAGACGCGGATAAACATGGTTTTGAAATGATTGAAGTGCACGATATAAATTTGGGAGAAGATTTTGATCTGGAGATAAAGAACGGTGATTTTGATATTGGAGAAACGACCCTGCAACATCAACAATTATTGATCATCATCAACAAAGGAATGTTACGGGAGTTTCCATCTCGATGTGTAGGATTGCCAACCTGGATAAACGATGATAAATCCGGCAATCTTAACGCAGCGATTAAGCGAGAATTTGAAGCCGATGGAATGAAGGTGCAAGCCATTAACGCAATAGGTGACAAAATCACCACTGATGCATATTATGAATAAGACAATTACTCCAGATCAAAGCTTGGTGGACATTGCTATACAGCACGATGGCAGCCTGGAGGAATTGTTCACAATTGCACGACTGAATAATGTATCAGTTACAGAGGATTTGGTCCTAGGTGCGAAGGTGCAAATCCTTGACCAGGTAACTGATTCGAGAGTGGTAAAAATACTATTGGAAGGTGGCTGGAAACCAGCCTCCGCAATTGCAGAATCAGAGTTGCTTTGCGGTATCGACTACTGGGCAATTGAAACGGAATTTGAAGTACAATAATAATGGCAAGAACGATAACACAGATACGAGATTTAATCTTGGAAGCAAAAGCGAACGAGCCTTTGCTGGATGGTCTTGATTCTACTAGTGTTACGGCTATTTGGCGATTGTGGATTTACGTTGTTGCTACGTCGATTTGGGCATTGGAAAACCTGTTTGATATTCACAAAAAAGAAGTGGCGGATGATCTCGCAGAATTGAAGCCGCATAGTCTTCGCTGGTACGTGGAAAAATCAAAACTATTCCAGTTTGGAAGTGGTCTGGCCAGCGAGTCAGATGAGTACGATAATAGCGCATTGACCAACGCAGAAGTTGAAGCGCAGCAAGTGGTAAAATACGCCGCCGCCGTGGAAGTAAATCGGGATCTACATATTAAGCTGGCCACTGAAACGGATGGTGAATTAGAACAGCTTACGCAAGACCAATATACTGCGTTTGTCGCTTACATAAATTCCGTGAAGGATGCCGGTGTATTTATCCAGGCAATCAACAATGCGCATGACAAGATCAAGCTGACCGTTGACATCTATTATGATCCTACGATCCTAAATACGACTGGTGGCCGACTGGATGGCGCAAGCAGTACACCGGTCAATGATGCGATTGATGAGTTTTTGAAATCGCTACCATTTAATGGCGTATTCGTCAAGGCATATTTGACCGATGCTTTGCAGCAAGTAGAAGGTGTTTATGTTCCGCAAATTCGCAGCATATCAGCGACGATAAATGATAGTGATTCCTTTACTGAGATTGATATTAGTTACCAGCCGTTTAGTGGCTACTTGAAATTTTTAGAAGATGCTGATTTAGTCATTAATTATATAGCTCAATAATGTTACAAATTGACTGGACAAAGTGGGTGAATTATATGCTACCAGGACCGCTGCGGAAGCCGCGAATGTTTGCCTGGTTGTACGCATTGATCTTCCCGGTTCGATTGCTTTATTCAGATCTTTTATTCTTTAAACAGAAAATAGATTTTGATTTAGCTATGACCGGTCAGGTAGTGATCTTGCAGCGAGGCTTGAACGACATTTTTGACATTGATGCTCGCCGGATCAGGATCGTAGATGCAGAACAACCGGAAGCTGGTGAAGGCGTATTTGCTTACGTCGAAGCTGAAAACAACCCGCTGTATTTACCGCAAAATTTGACATCAACATTTAGCGTAGGTAGTGATAGTACAGTTGATTTCCTAGTGTGTTTGCCGGGTACTTTTTATCCAGTAAGGGCACAAATCACCGCTGCCGTAAACAAGTATAAACTGGCGTCTAAACGGTGGAATTTCCATTGGACGAGTTCAATAATTTTTAATCCAAATGCCGGACAAACAGATACCGGGAATACAAACGAAGTCAATCCAGGATAATGAATAGAGCAGATTTCACAACCGCGACAAATGGTTTTCCTCTTGAGGCGGACAGTACTTTGGGATTCATGCAGGAGACGTATACAGAAGCGTTGAACGCATTGGCTCGTCTTGCTGGCACGTCTAGTGTGGTAGTGGCTGGATGCGTTGAAAATGGTAATCAGGTTGGTAATGGCTGGATATATTATAATGGTGAGTTGTTGAAATTTCTGGGAGGAACTAAGCAAAACACAATCATCATTGAGGAGACGGTTGTTCAAAAAGGTAATGCCGATGGCACTCCTTATGATCGTTATTTTACGCGAATTTCCAAATTTGGAACTGGCACCAATTCAATTACCTGGAGTAATTTTAAGCGCGTTGGAAATCTTACAACGCAGCTTGATTTGATTTTGAAAGTAGCGATTGAAGATAATATTATTTTGACTGGCTGTGAAGTGCCGTTTAATCTTCCAGCAGGAACTACACAAATAGGCAGCGGCACAGTAATTATTGGAGGCAAGGTGATGAGCGTATCAAGTTACAATAACTCATTTCCTGTCTGGATTAACGAATCAGGTGAGTATGTAGTTAGTGAGCCAAGTGGAAATTCGATTAAGTTCGATCCATTTAGCGACCGAAGAATTGAATATGTATTCACGAGGCTAGCTAGTCATCCCGGTGAGATAAAAATATTGTCAACCGGATTTGATTTCTTTGGTTCGAATGGAATAGGTCAAGGACCATACTCAGGGTGGGCTTTGTGTGATGGACGGAATAACACAAGAGACATGAGAGGACTTTTCCCAGTTGGTCGTGATGAAAGAACCACTGATCCATCAAATGGAAATTGGGATCAAAATTATAACACTGCTGGAAACACAGGAGGAGAAAAAGAAATGGTTTTAATCGCAGATGATAATGTAACAACTGGAAATGTCAATCCAGGTGAATATGGGAAGGTCCGAGCGACTGAGCAAAATAGAGTAGATAATCGACCACCATATATGACCTTGGTGTTCATTCAACGGATATTTTAATGGCAAAGAAATCAAGATCAACGCTAAAAAATTGGTTCCAAACGGGTTTAAAACCGCTTCAGAATCAGTTCTGGGATTTATTTGATTCCTATTGGCATAAGGATGATGACCTTATACCGCAAGCTGCGATTGAGAACCTTGAAGCTGAGATCAATGATTTGCGAGATCGGATTCAGGGAGGAGGACTAGTCATTGCAGGAGAGTATAATTCTGATGCCGAGGCGCAAACTGGCGGCGTAGGAATCAATGATTATTACGCGGCAGGTCAGAATCATCGCGACGGGGTGAGGTGGGGAACACCAGTACGGCGAAACTATTAGCAATTAATTTTTTAAACTTTTCAATTTTATACAATGAAAAAACTATTGAATTTATTTACGATGCTGATGCTTGTTGCACTCAGTATTACAATTCCTCCCAATGAGGTTAATGCTCAGGCAACAGGAGTGCGCGTTTTCGACACTGTGACTGCTATGAATGCTTTTACACCGGATGTGTCTCGAGACGAGGCGCAGCTTGCGCTTGTTACTTCTTCCTCCGTGTCGGCCACCATGTACGAGTATGATCGAGTATCCTCGGCCTGGAAGCGCATTGGCGACATTAGTGTGCAAGATGGAACTACGATTGACCTTAGTTATGTAGGAAATGTACTGACCGCTGAGATCGCACAAAATGGAGCGACGAGTGGACAAGTGCTTACCTGGGATGGTTCCGGATGGGTGCCTGATGATATATCAGTCCAGGCCGACAATGTAAATTTTACCTCGGGGAATTTCACGGCGACGGATGTTGGTGCCGCCTTGGAAGAGTTATTTACCTCGATACAGGGCCAGTTCAGTGTCGGCGGTGTATTCAATTCTGATGCGCTGGCGAGTTCTGGAGGAATTGCTCTAAATGATTTTTATACGGCTGGTGACAGTCACGTAGACGGTGTCCGAGAGGGCACCGTTATACGGCGTAATAATTAAAATGTACGCAATAACTATTTTCTTACACTTATATTTCATAGCATGTGGTATCGTAACTATTGTATTGTTGTTTTGTTATTTTTTGCGATGGGTCACGGACTTCTGGCGCAGAATTCGACGGGGGTTTTAGTTCGGAGTGATTCTACTGCGTTGAAGTTGGTGACGCCGGATGCGTCGCAGGGTGAGGCTGTTGTGGCAGTGACTACTGATCCGTTGGATTTGTGGTTGTGGAAGAATGGATTGTGGTATTTGGCGAGGGATTTGCGGACGGTGCAGCGGCTGTGGAATGATGATGGGGATGGGTCGATTAGTTATGGCGGGAGGATTGATGTGCAAGATATTGGAGTGTCTTCGATATTGGGAAAGTATGTTATTAATGATAATGGAACCTTTGGATCAGTTAATACAATTCCAAGTACAGATGTGACAGGACTTGAGCAATATGAGAATATTTGGCGGAGATCAGGTTCCACAATTGATCTTCCTGGAGCAGATGATAATGATAATCATGTTTTTGGATCAAACGCATCAATAAGCAGATATACTTTAACAGGAGGAGTTAATCCGTACATACAAGTTGTAGATAGAACTAACAACGTTACTTTGAGATTTACATCTAGTAACACAATAGCTTCTATGGGAACTATTTCAGATACAGATTTAGAAATAAGAAGAAACGATATTGATAAAATATCATTAAAAAGGACAGGGGTTCAAATGACTGATTATGGACTGGGTTATTCTAAGTTTGATGCTATTGGTAATATAAGTAGTGAGCCAACAATTCCAGCAAATGACATATCATTAGACGCAACTAACTTTGACCAAATAGGAACCACATACACAGATGTACAAATAGCTATGCAAAGAATCAACGATCTGTTAGGAACGCAGACGGTTATACTAACTAATGGTCAAATAGCTTTTGGGGATTCCAATAACGAAGTGACAAGTAATAATAACTTTACTTATGATGCAAATAGTAGTGGTCTATACCATCAAGGAGTGGGAACAGGAGTTTTTTATCAGCAAACCAATAACCAAAACAATGTAATAATGAGATACGGGGTTACTTCCATAGAAGGTTACGTAGGAACTCTATTAGACGATCCAATGGAGTTAAGACAGTCTGGAAGTCCTAGAATTACTCTGACAGAAGACTCTAAAATACAATTTAATGATTTTAATGAAGCTGGAAGCATTGTTTGCGATGCAGAGGGGAATTTATCAACGATTGGAGTTGATTCTGCTTATGTGTTTGATATAACATCCAGTACAAGCTCTACTATCAATATAAGAAATAGGTCATTAATACAATTTGATTCAAATACCGAATCAGATTACCAAGTAACGAGATTTCAAAATCCTGAATTAGGGCATAGAGTAACTTTTTACAATAGATCAAACCAAACAATCCAATTTGTGGCTAATGAAACTAATGTAAATAGTTTAAATGTAAAATTCAGAACAATAGACGGCGATACATTGAATCTCACTCCAGGTGATTATGCATCCTTTGAGATAATCCAAGCATTTAATATACTAGAAGGACATTTGGTTAGCACAACTGCAAAATTAAAAACAGGTGTTCCAGTAACAGAAAATAATTTTTATGATTTTGGCGCAATTGCAACTAATCAAGCTACATTAGGAAATGATTTCTTGTACAATCCAGACAAGACAGGAATCATTTGTCAATGTAATGATGCTACTGATAGCATTTTAGGTATGCCTGACCTTGGAGACGGAAGGGTTATTACTCTCCACAATTCTGGTTCAATGGCATGCTTGTTAGTAGGGGAATCGGCAGGGGCTACGGATGTAGAGTTTGGAGGGGGCAACAGTACGCTTGGACCTAAACGTAGTAAGAAGCTTCAACAACATGGTAAAGGCGCAGGAGCTTATTGGAGTTTATTTACAGAATGATATTTATATCGTGTTTATAAAAGGATTCTAAAAGCGCACTAATTGACTCGTAAATGTCAATTAGTGCGCTTTTTTTTGTGTACGTTTCGATTTGCGGATTATAGTTAAGTCCGTATGAAATATACGACTTGGTATTTACTAAACCATAAACTTTAAATACATAAACAAAAAAACAAACGCGTTAATTGAGCA
>Ga0114952_1000609_pt1 | contig 35941 bp, 29 predicted proteins | sample SidtaG_2_FD_87303 | JGI IMG/M metagenome (GOLD analysis project Ga0114952, IMG submission 87303) | Marine algal microbial communities from Sidmouth, United Kingdom - Sidmouth_Asex2 metaG | ecosystem: Host-associated > Algae > Red algae > Unclassified | place: Sidmouth, United Kingdom | collected...
CCACCGGAATCTATGACATTCGCGGTGGTGGCGCGAAACGCAAGGTGCCGTCATTTGACGACCTGTTGTTCATGGGCGCGTCGATTTCGCGTTACCCGCTAGAAGGCTACCGCGAGAAGTGCGAGACATCCGTCACGATCGGTGGCCTGCATGCCTCCAACCCGATCCATCTAGATATCCCGATCACTATCGCGGGCATGTCATTTGGCGCGCTGTCCGGTCCGGCAAAAGAGGCCTTGGGCCGCGGTGCATCCATGGCGGGCACATCAACGACCACAGGCGACGGTGGCATGACCCCCGAAGAACGCGGTCATTCGGACAAACTGGTGTATCAATACCTCCCGTCACGCTATGGCATGAACCCCGATGATTTGCGCAAGGCAGACGCGATTGAAATCGTCGTGGGCCAAGGTGCCAAACCCGGTGGCGGTGGTATGCTGCTTGGTCAGAAAATCTCTGACCGTGTGGCGCATATGCGCAATCTGCCCAAGGGAATCGACCAACGCTCTGCTTGCCGTCATCCTGATTGGACCGGCCCTGATGATCTTGAGATCAAGATATTGGAGCTGCGCGAAATCACCGGTTGGAAAGTGCCGATTTACGTAAAAGTCGCAGGTGCGCGCCCCTATTACGACGTCACGCTGGCCATCAAAGCGGGTGCTGACGCAATCGTTCTCGACGGTATGCAAGGCGGCACGGCAGCGACCCAAGACGTGTTCATCGAACATGTCGGCCAACCAACACTGGCAATCATTCGCCCTGCCGTCCAAGCGCTGCAAGACCTCGGCATGCACCGCAAGGTTCAGTTGATTTTGTCCGGTGGTATCCGGTCGGGCGCTGATGTTGCAAAGGCCATGGCGCTAGGCGCTGACGCGGTTGCCATTGGGACCGCCGCATTGATCGCACTTGGAGATAACGATCCAAAGTACGAGGCCGAGTACAATAAATTGGGCACCACTGCGGGTGCCTATGACGACTGGCACGAGGGCCGCGACCCCGCAGGTATCACCACGCAAGACCCCGAATTGATGGCCCGTTTTGATCCAATCGAAGGCGGTCGCCGCTTGCGCAACTACCTCAAGGTGATGACCCTCGAGGCGCAAACGATTGCGCGTGCCTGCGGTAAAAACCACCTGCACAATCTGGAACCAGAAGACCTTGTGGCGCTGACAATGGAAGCAGCTGCCATGGCAAAAGTGCCGCTTTGCGGGACCGATTGGTATCCTGGCAAACCAAACACATCATTCTAACCTAAAAAGAGGGCGCGGCTGGCAACAGACTGCGCCCCACTTCTATCAGCAATAGGGAATACAAAAATGGCTACTGATCTTGCCAAATTCGCCGAAGATAACGGCGTGAAATATTTTATGATCTCGTTCACCGATTTGTTCGGCGGACAACGCGCAAAACTGGTGCCAGCCCGCGCGATCGCCGATATGCAAGAAGACGGCGCCGGCTTTGCAGGCTTCGCCACTTGGCTCGACCTGACGCCAGCCCACCCTGATATGCTGGCCGTGCCCGACCCGGATGCGGTGATCATCCTACCATGGAACCGCGAAATCGCATGGGTGCCCGGCAACTGTGTGATGGAAGGACGCGATGTCGACCAAGCGCCCCGCAACGTTTTGCGTAAACTCGTAGCCGAGGCCGCCGAGATGGGCATGCACGTCAAAACCGGCATTGAAGCCGAATTCTTTCTGCTAACCCCGGCAGGCGATCAGATCTCTGACGAATTCGATACCGCCGCCAAGCCGTGCTACGACCAACAAGCCTTCATGCGCCGCCTTGATGTGATCCGCGAAATCTCGGATTACATGCTGGAACTTGGCTGGGGCGCCTACCAAAACGACCATGAGGACGCAAACGGCCAGTGGGAAATGAACTGGGATTTCGACGACGCGCTGGCAACGGCGGACAAGCACAGCTTCTTCAAATTCATGACAAAATGCGTTGCTGAAAAACACGGCTACCGCGCGACGTTTATGCCCAAACCCATCGAAGGGCTGACCGGCAACGGATGCCACGCGCATATCTCGGTCTGGGACGCCGCTGGCAAGGATGCCAAAACCAACGTCTTCGCAATGGACGCAGACGATAGCAGCCAAACCGCTGAACTTGGTTTGTCAGAGAAAGGCCGCCACTTCTTGGGCGGTATCATGAAACATGCCTCTGCATTGGCCGCGATCACCAATCCGACGGTCAACAGCTACAAGCGTATCAACGCACCCCGCACAATGTCGGGGGCCACATGGGCGCCCAATACCGTCACTTGGACCGGCAATAACCGCACACATATGGTCCGCGTGCCTGGCCCCGGTCGTTTCGAACTTCGCTTACCTGACGGTGCCGTGAACCCGTACCTGCTCCAAGCGATCATCATCGCAGCAGGGCTATCGGGCATCAGGTCCAAGGCCGATCCTGGTAAGCGTCATGACATCGATATGTACGCCGATGGTCATAAGGTCCACGGCGCACCCAAACTGCCGCTCAATATGCTCGACGCGCTTCGCGAGTATGACAAGGACAAGGGCCTGAAGGCCGCCATGGGTAAAGAGTTTTCCGCCGCCTACCTCAAAATGAAGATGCAGGAATGGAATGATTTCTGCGGTCACTTCTCGGATTGGGAAAAAGCCAACACAATGGACATCTAAAAATACGGGCCGCGCAATATCACATGCGCGGCCCTGCTTTCCTCTTGCAACAAATACCTCGGGGTCCGGGGCTGGCCCCGGCGTGTCGGCGTGCTGCGCAGGCCGAAACTTAATCGTACGCCGCATCCACAATGAATTCGACCTTCAACTCGGCGCGCGCCAGCTTGGCCTCTCCACATGCCCGCGCAGGTGCATGTCCCGCTGGCACCCACGCATTCCAAACCTCGTTCAGCCCCGCAAAGTCGGACATATCCGCAAGCCAGATCGTCACACGCAACATCTTTTCGCGGCTTGACCCTGCCTGAACCAAAAGCGCGTCAATTTTGTCCAGACAAATTTGAACCTGCTCTTGGATTGTTTCCCCTTCGGCCACCTGACCGGTAATATAGGCAACCCCGTTGTGCTTCACAATTTTTGAGGACCGGACCCCCGCATCGATACGTTCAATCATTCTCTCAATCCTTTACCGCAGCCAATTTTTACGGCGTGCAATCGTTGCGTACCAAAACAATGCGGCCGCCACCAGCAGCGACAAAATCGCGCTTGAGTCGATGCCAATGACACGCACCGAATGTACAACCGATATCGCGACCCCGATGAGTGACACCATAAAAACGGGCGCAGCAACAGCGCGTCGCAGCAACAACAAGATGCAGCCCACAGCCCCGCCAAATACTGCGATAGCAAATCCAGCCGTCGCCCAATCAGGCCGCCCGATTATGATCTTCTGATAGGCCTCCGGCATGGCGGCGACGCTTTCAGGATTGGTTTGCATGATGTAATTCATACATCCCATCAAATTCCAAACGAGCGCTACAATGGCTACAATCCAAAAGCTCAGGTGCGGTTTCGTCATTGCGGCATCTCCGTTCAAATTCGGCCCACCATACCGCGCAAATTCACAATTGCAGCCCATAAATGACCAAACGAATTGCCGTTATCGAAGCAGGGCCAAGCGGTCTTGCGCAATCGCGCGCTTTGCAATCTGCTTGTGCGAACGGGGTGCAGGACCCATGGTTCACGTTCACCATGCTTAACCCGCAGGCTTGGCTGTTTGCGATGTCATCATGGGCCGTATCATGGTGACGATATTAACGAATTGATCAAAGAGACGGATTACCCGACTTTCGGTGTCCAAGGGGGCTTCATGACATTTCGCGACGACAGGTACACATCCGTGATCGCTGAAACGATGGCAGCCTCGAGGTCAATCTTCGGAATTAAGTCCGTACAGGCCTAAAAGAATCGCTGCCTGATCTTTTGCCACAACCCTTTTGAAGGTATGCCAATGTGGCGCTCAACGACATAGCCTGACCGACGTGCCTTGCGCAGGCGGTCAGCGTTAAACACATACATTTCATTATATAGCTGCGTCAGACCTGCATCACCCTGCGTGTTGAACGTGGACGCAATCAACGCTATTTGCGCCTTGCGTTGGCCTGACATCCGCGTCGCCTTGACTGTGCCGTTGATCCGCGAAATTACGCCGATTTACGCCTTTGCCTTGTAATACAGGTCGCGCAAGGACAAAGTCGCAGCTAGTTACAAAGCGAAACAGTCGATGCATGACATTGCCCACACCGCCCACGATATGATTTCTGGCATGACACCAATGCTGCGAGACGGCGAATTTATTTTCGCTATTTCGCCGGACCGTACCGTTTTGCCCGATGCGATTTGTGTTTTCCAAGAAGTCGAAGGCACATCAATGATCCTGCCCAAGGCAGCAGCCAAAGCCGCGGGTTTTGATTGCGATCAGCCCATGCGATGCATCACACTGAATGTGTATTCCTCGCTCGACGGGTGCGGCCTGACGGCAGCAGTCGCAACAGCACTTTGTGATCACGCAATCGCATGCAATATGGTCGCAGCCTATCACCATGATCATGCGTTCGTGCCCGCGGATCGTGCGGATGACGCATTGGCAATCCTAAAAGCCTTGCAAACCAGCAGCTGACACCAGCGCGGCAAGGCAGTCGCGAACCGGATCGACCTGCGCGGACGCGGCTGGTGAGCATCGACAACCTCCAAAGGTGTCGGTGGTGACCTTGGGGTGACACATAATCTTGTGACTCGGTTTCCCGACCTGTGCGCGGATCAATTCGCCACCGTCATCGGAGCCACCGATCCAACGGAAATTGTCCCTACCCGACCGGAATATAATGCCGCCATGTTCATAACGCATCGCAAAAATGAATGGCTTAATGATCATATTTGGCTTGGGCGGGCCCGATTTGACAGCGGGATATAGATCGCCGACCATACCGAACGTCTGGTGCGTATTGCATAAGCGGAATACTGGTAACCTCAATGAATACGTACAAAGGGCCCCTCGGGCAAATGAACCGACACGCATGACCAACCATAAGATCAATTTTACCGGCTGGATCCTGTTTGCGGTGTCCGTCATTGGTTTGTGCATCGCAAGCACCGACAGCTTTTGGGCCATGTTTGGGTCTGTTTTCTTACTTGTCGTGTGCCTTGTGTTCACGATCCAATTGTTCAGGGCCGATGCATGAGCGCGCTTACGCTGGGCATCATCGCCGCCTTTGCATGGGGGTTTCATGATACTTGCGTGCGGTCCCTCAGCCAGCGCACACCCCTGATGGCATCATTGCTCACCGTGTTGATTGTGGGTCTGGCATTTCATCTGGGCGTCACGGTCATCGAGGACGGGTTCACCCCGCTCACACCACAAACCACTTGGATGGCTGTTCTGTCTGGTGTGTTTTTCCTTATGGCTTCGCTAGGGCTTTATGGGGCGTTTCAACGCGGTCCTGTGAAGCTCGTCGCCCCGATCATCGCAAGCTATCCGGTTCTGTCCGTTCTCTGGGCATTGCTACGCGGCGCAGAGATTTCGGCATACGACTGGAGCGCTGTTTTCGCGATTGTCATTGGCGTATCGCTGGTCGCCGCATTGGCGCAGCACGAGGACACCAAAAGCCCCGCGACGGGACCAACCATCGCGTTGTCATTCATGGCAGCAGCAGGGTTCGCAGGGACATTCGCGCTGGGCCAATATGCGTCCGAAATCTCGGGGCATTTGCCGGTGACACTGGCGACACGTCTGACGGCTTTGGCGTTGCTGATTGGCGGCATGGGTGCCTTGCGCCTGCCCTTCTGGCCGGGGGTCAAGGCGCTTCCTGTGCTGGCTTTGATGGGTATCGCGGACGGGATTGCCTTGCTTTGTCTGCTCGCCGCTGGCGGCCTGCCCGACGCGCAATATGCCGCCGTGGCGTCATCGTGCTTTGGCCTGCTCACGATTTTGATGGCGTGGCTTTTTCTGCGCGAAAAAATGACCCCACTGCAATGGGCAGGCTGCGCCATCGCATTTGGAGGGATCGGTTATCTCGCGCTTTAGGGCAGACCCAAGGCGCGCTGCTGTCGACATAGATGACCTGAAAATATAAGTGAGCCCGCCCGACACAACGGCTGGGAATTCAACAAACTTATGCGGCTCCGACACCGCCAATGGGGTCTGCGATTTCTGGCTGTCGTTAGGCTCCGCAGTTCGATGCGCGATACCGCTCTGCAATTGCCAACACTTTGGCAGCACTTTCCTCTCAAGCAGGTTTTTACTTATCAGGTCGCCTTGCCGATCAGAATAGACACTTATCAGGGCATATCGGGGCGCGCATCTGTGTAGGCGCGCACCTCTGCGATGATTTCTTTCCTGACCGCAAGACCAGGAGCCAAGCGATTGTCTTGGGTCATTCTGCGGCAACCTGACCTTCGAATTTCTCGACCTTCACAGCCGAGAACTTGAATTCGGGGATTTTGCCAAACGGGTCCACGGCAGGGTTGGTCAAGATATTCGCCGCTGCCTCGACATAGGCGAACGGCAGGAACACCATGTCAGGTGACACCGCGCGGTCCATGCGCGCCATGATCACAATCGATCCGCGACGTGTGGACAGACGGATCATGCCTCCTGCCTCAACGCCAAGCTTGCGCAGCGTGCTTGGATGCAGTGAACAATTCGCTTCCGGCTCAAGCCCGTCGAGAACCTTGGATCGGCGGGTCATCGACCCTGTATGCCAATGCTCTAGCTGACGACCCGTGGTCAGGATCATCGGGTATTCCGCATCAGGTGCCTCGTCGGGTGCAATCACATCGGCAGGCGTGAATTTCGCGCGATTGTCCGCACGCGGGAACCCATCGGCAAATACAATCGGCTGACCCGGATCGGTGGGCGTCAGCGACGGGTAGGTCACCGCGTTTTCGCCCTCAAGCCGGTCCCACGTGATGTTGTTGAACGACTTCATCAACTGGCCCATCTCGGTGAATATCTCGGACGGGTGTGTATAGGTCCAGCCAAGGCCAAGGCGTTTGGCCAGCTCGACCTCGATCCACCAGTCTTCTTTTGCGTCGCCCGGTGGCGGTACCGCAGGGCGACCCATTTGCACCTGACGGTTGGTGTTTGTCACCGTACCGGATTTTTCGGCAAATGCAGAGGCAGGCAGGATCACATCGGCATAGTTGGCCGTTTCGGTGATGAAAATATCCTGCACGATCAAGTGGGACAATTTCGCCAATGCGTCACGCGCATGTTCAACATCAGGGTCGGACATCGCAGGGTTTTCGCCCAAGATATACATACCATGAATATCACCGTCATGCACTGCATCCATGATTTCCGTGACCGTAAGCCCCTTGTTAGGGTCTAATGCCTCGTTCACGCCGTCATGCTGCGCCCAGACTTCGGCAAACGCATTGCGGACGCCCTCATCAGTCACAGTCTGCATATCAGGCAGGAACATCGGGATCAGGCCCGCATCAGATGCACCTTGCACGTTGTTCTGTCCACGCAGCGGATGAAGCCCCGTACCCGAGCGTCCAACATTGCCAGTCATCAATGCAAGGCTGATCAGGCAACGCGAATTGTCGGTGCCGTGAATGTGTTGCGACACGCCCATGCCCCAGAAAATCATGCCCGCCTTGGCACCCGCAAAGGTACGTGCAACATCGCGGATCATGTCCGCGTCGATGCCGCAAATCTTGGACATCGCCTCTGGCGTGAAATCGGCAAGGTGCTTTTTCTCGGCTTCCCAATTCTCGGTGAACTTGGAAATATAAGTTTCGTCATACAGCTTTTCTTCCACGATCACGTGGCAGATCGCGTTCAACAGCGACACATCCGCACCCGGACGGAATTGCAGCATGTGTGACGCGTGGCGTTTGAGCGCCTGACCGCGCGGGTCCATCACAATCAGCTTACCGCCACGTTTTGCAAACTGCTTAAAATAGGTCGCGGCGACGGGGTGGTTTTCGACAGGATTGGCACCGATCACAATCGCCACGTCGGCGTTCTCGATCTCGTTGAACGTGGCGGTAACGGCACCGGAGCCCACGTTTTCCATCAACGCCGCAACGGACGACGCATGGCAAAGCCGCGTACAGTGATCCACGTTGTTATGGCCAAACCCTTGGCGGATCATTTTCTGGAACAAATACGCCTCTTCGTTGGTGCATTTGGCCGATCCAAAGCCAGCGACAGACGCGCCGCCTTTGTCTGCTTTTAGGTCCAACAAACCCTTGGCCGCGAAATCAAGCGCCTCGTCCCATGACGCTTCTCGGAAGAATTCCTTGAAGTTGCCTGGATCGACATTCAACCCCTTGGCGGGCGCATCGTCGCGACGGATCAGCGGCTTTGTCAGCCGATGATCGTGATGGATGTAGTCAAAGCCAAAGCGCCCTTTGACGCACAAACGGCCCTCGTTCGCGGGGCCGTTGATGCCCTCCACAAACTTCACCTTATTGTCTTTGACCTTCAGCGAAATCTGGCAACCGACGCCGCAGAACGGGCAGACAGATTGCACTTCGCTATCGAAATCGGCGCTGTCGCCGACTTGGTTTTCATCCGTCACAGTCGCAGGCATCAACGCACCCGTCGGGCAGGCCTGCACACATTCGCCGCATGCCACGCAAGAGCTGTCACCCATCGGGTCGTCCATATCGAACACGGGGTATGCATTGTGGCCACGACCCGCCATGCCGATCACGTCATTCACTTGTACTTCGCGGCAGGCACGCACGCACAATCCGCATTGGATACAGGCATCAAGGTTGACCGACATCGCCACATGAGACGTATCCAGCAATGGGACAAAATCAGGCTCTAACTTGGGGAAACGGCTTTCGCTTACGCCCTGTTTCTCGGCCATGTCCCACATGTGGGACGACTTATCATGGGCCACATCAGGGGCGGGCTGATCGGCGACCAGCATCTCCATCACCATCTTGCGGGCTTGGACCTCGCGGGGTTGATCGGTGGTTACAACCATGCCCTCGGATGGTTCACGAATGCACGATGCGGCAAGGTTCCGTTCGCCATCAATCGCAACCATACATGCACGGCAGTTACCGTCGGAACGGTAACCTGGTTCAGGTTTGTGGCACAGGTGCGGGATGATCAGGCCGCGACCATGCGCTGCCTCCCAGATGGTCATGCCTGCGTCAGCGGTGACCGTATCCCCATCAAGGGTGAAAGTAATTTTACCGGACATTAGATTTCATCCTTGAAGTGGGTCATGACCATCTTAATCGGATTTGGTGCCGCTTGACCCAAACCACAGATCGACGCGTCGACCATGGCGGTGGTCAGGTCGGTCAGCAGGGTCTGATCCCATGTATCGGCCTGCATCAGCTTAACCGCTTTTTCGCAGCCAACACGGCACGGCGTACACTGACCACAGCTTTCATCCTCAAAGAATTTCAGCATATTAAGCGCTGCATCACGCGCGCTGTCGATTTCGGACAGCACGACCACAGCCGCTGACCCGATAAAGGTGCCGTGTGGCTGGAGTGTATCGAAATCGAGCGGGATATCATTCATGGACGCGGGCAACAGACCCGACGACGGACCACCCGGTTGGTAGGCCTTGAACGTATGTCCGTCAAGCATACCACCAGCGGCGTCAATCACATCCATGATCGTCGATCCGGCAGGCAACAGATGAACACCTGCGTTTTTCACACGACCGGATACGGAATAGCTGCGCAATCCCTTGCGCCCGTTCCGCTCGACCGCATTCAACACTTCTGGCCCCTCGCGGCAAACACGCGCAATCCAGAGCAATGTCTCGACGTTATGCACCAATGTCGGACGCCCAAAAATACCGACTTTCGCCACATAAGGCGGGCGGTGACGCGGGATGCCGCGCTTACCCTCAATAGATTCGATCATCGCGGATTCTTCGCCGCAGATATAAGCACCGGCACCACGACGCAGGTCGATATATCCAACGGGCACAACACCCGCGTCCTCTAGCTTGGCGATTTCAACCGCGAGGATGTGCAACACCGCAGGATATTCGTCGCGCATGTAGATATAGCAGGTGTCCGCCGCGACAGCCCAAGCAGCGATCAACATCCCCTCAAGGAACAGATGCGGCGTACGCTCTAGGTAATAGCGGTCCTTGAATGTGCCCGGCTCGCCCTCGTCACCATTCACGGCCAAATACCGCGTGCCTTTGTTGGCGCGCACAAAGCCCCATTTGGTCCCCGACGGGAAGCCAGCACCACCAAGACCGCGCAGACCGCTTTCCTTGATCTTTGCTTGCACGTCTTCCCAATGGCCGTCGTTGCGCAGGGTCGTCAGCTCGGCGTAGCCGCCATCGGCGCAATAGGCCTCGTATGTTTCATATTTCGGGATGACCGCATGGGTATGGCCCGCAGCAATCGCCGCCTCGACCTTTTCTACCGTGGCATTGTCGATATGGGCATGGCCCAATTCCAGCACGGGGGCAGTATCACAACGGCCCATGCACGGTGCGCGCAACACGCGGACCTCGTTTGCATCCAGTCCGTCCTCGAGCGCCTTTTGCAATGCCTGCGCACCCGCCAATTCACATGACAGGCTGTCGCAAACGCGAATAGTCAGCGCGGGCGGCTTTGGCTCGTCTTCTTTGACGACGTCGAAATGGGCATAGAATGTCGCGACCTCGTACACCTCGGCTTGGCTCATGCGCATGTCTTCGGCCAAGGCACGAAGATGGGCTGCGGACAAGCATCCATGGGCATCCTGAATCAGGTGCAGGAATTCGATCAGAAGGTCGGCGCGGCGCGGCTGGTCACCCAACAAGGATTGCACATCAACGAGCGCTGCATCGTCAAGCTGGCGACCTTTGGTATGGTGACGGCCTTTGCCCTTACCAGATTTCCAAACGCCCTTGCGGTCATCGAGTGCCATATTCCTGCGTCCCTTCGCATTTTGTCAGGGACCAGTTTTAACGGGCCTTGAAACCCGCAACAGCGCAAATGCGACACTCACAGGGTGAGTTGCGTTCACAGACCGGCGTTTCCCTGACAAAAGTTTCGTATCGGGAACGTTTTTTCAGGCCAAAAGGGTCTCTGTCGATGCAAAGAACATGGCCTGACTAATCGCAGAAACGACCTGTTCTTCCTTATATGGTTTGGAAATCAGGAACGCGGGTTCGGGACGATCACCCGTCAAGAGCCGCTCTGGGAAGGCCGTGATAAAGATCACTGGCACATCACCCATTTCCGACAAAAGATCGTTGACCGCATCAATGCCGGACGAGTTATCGGCAAGCTGGATATCCGCCAAAATCAGATCGGGACGGGTGCTTGCGCCCAAGGCCACTGCTTCTGTGCGGGTGCGCGCCACCCCTGTGACAGAATGACCAAGACCGGTTGCGATCTCGTGCAGATCAGCGGCAATAATTGCCTCGTCTTCGATGATCATGATTTTGCCAGCAATCGAACTTTCCATATCCTTGCGTGCAACATTGATCAGGTGCCGGATTTCGTCACGGTCCGTGTTCATGATCAATGCGATGTCGGCGATGCTGAAATCCTCAAGCGTGGCCAGCAAAAGCGCCTCGCGGGTGTTGGTTGTCAACGTGGCCAAATGCGCTTGGGCGCGGCCAAGTACACCGGTACTGTCTTGTGCGTCCGGGGCGCCCGCGCTTGTCCATATGGCGTGGAAGCACCGGAACAAGGCCACGCGGACCGATGCGCCGTCTTCAAACATTGACCTGTCGCTCAGAATCGCCTCGAGCGTGGCAATCGCATAAGAATCACCGCTGGTCTGGGACCCTGTCAGCGCGCGCGCGTAACGGCGCAGATACGGAAGCTGTGCGGCAATTTTGTCGGAAAGGTCGGCCGCATCGTGCGTTTCGGTCATTTTTTTCGCCTTCTTTGAAGATATTATGGAACTTAACGCGCAATTAGCAGTTAAGTTCCTGAAAAGTTGCTCACACCAGCCAAATAGTGCGCACGGAAGAAAGTAAACACATGGATCATGATGAAGACAACCAAGATCCGCGCGTCGAGGCGTTGATCGACCAGAATCTGAAGCTTTGCTATCCTGATCTTGCGCAGGATGAACTGCCTGATCGGTTCAAGGATTTGCTGGCGGTTCTAAAAGCCCAAGACCAGAAACCGAACGCGTAATAATGGCGACCATTAACCCTAAAGAAGAGCTGATCAGCCATTTACCCGCGCTGAGGTCATTCGCGCTGAGCCTGACGCGTAACCGCGCGACCGCTGATGATATGGTACAAGATACCGTCGTGAAGGCGTGGACGCATATCGAGAAATTCCAGACGGGGACGAATATGCGCGCGTGGTTATTCACGATCCTGCGTAACACCTACTATTCCAGCCGCCGCAAACTGAACCGTGAAGTAGCCGATGTTGATGGCGCGTTCTCGGGCGGGTTGTCGGTGAAACCGGATCATGACGGACGCATGCAGATGGCCGAATTCCGCAAAGCGTTTGAACAATTGCCGGATGAACAGCGCGAGGCGTTGATCCTCGTGGGTGCGTCCGGCTTTTCCTACGACGAGGCGTCACAGATGACAGGTGCCGCCGTTGGCACAGTCAAAAGCCGCGCCAACCGTGCCCGCATCCGGTTGGCCGAGTTGCTGCATCTTGATGCCGATTCTCCGCTTGAAATGACGGATTCGGCGACGATGGCCGTGATCACAGGACGCGCATCGTGATCAGCGACGGCCTGCGGCACCACCGCATCTATAATAGCCTGCGTCTGCGTATGATGTTGATGATGTCGCTTGCGCTTTTGCCGATTGGTTTGATCGCAGTGACCCAAACCGCCAGCGTCGCCAACAGTGCGCGTCAATCGGCGCAGCTATCGCTGACGTTGATGACCGAGCAAGCGGCGTTCAAAGAACGGTTGGTGATCGAACAAGCGATGGCGACGTCGCGCGTCCTGTCCAATCAGGCCGACAGTTACCTGCAAAATCCGGCAACGTGCTATGACCGGTTGCGCGCCGTCGTTGATGGCAATCCCCGCTTTAGCAATGCCGCCATTATCCCGCTTGATGGTGTCACGAATTGCAGTTCTGAAATCGGGCAATATGACCATTCCAGTTCGTCAAGTTTCCAAGATCTTGCAACCTCGGGTCGGCCCGCAATTGCGGTCAACGCCGAAACGTCTGATGATGGGACGTCCGTCCTGATCGTGTCCAACCCCTACACCTTTGATGATGAAATCGCAGGGATCGCGACTGTTTCGATCCCGCATTCTGCGTTCAACCTGCCGGAAGAGGAGTTCGCGCGCAAAGGATTGATAAACCTCATCACGATCCGGCGCGATGGCCGTGTGATGACTGCGAGCAGTGGAATCCTCGATTATACAGTCGACATGCCCCGCGACTTTGCCCAGCGGCGTTACCTTGATGGGTCCGGCAATACGTTCTACGCCGACAGTAGCGACGGGCGGAACCTGCTTTATGCGGTTGTGCCAATCCGTGGTAGCTCCTTGTTTGTACTGGGGGTCTGGTCGCCGGACGCCGAAATCAACACTCATTTGGTTGACGGTGTCCCGCCTGGCGTTTTCCCAGCGCTTATGTGGCTCATTAGCCTCGCGGTGGCGTTGTTTGCAGTCCACCGTTTGGTCACACGCCATATCCGGTTGCTCGGTCGGCAGATGGCGCATTTCGCGGCCAACCGCCGCGCCGTCAAGGCTGTGTCCGCTGCGGAAATGCCAACCGAATTGCGCGATATGCAAGACAGCTTTTTGCAAATGGCAGAAGCGATTTTGCAAGACGAGGCCAAGCTCGAGGATTCCGTGCGCGAAAAAAATGTGCTGCTTAAGGAAATCCACCACCGCGTGAAGAATAACCTGCAACTCATCTCATCTATCGTGAACATGCAGATCAGGACCACACCTGAACCACAGACCAAGGCAATGCTGCGCCGCATCCAAGACCGCGTACTGAGTCTGGCGACGATTCACCGCGACCTATACCAGAGTTCGACCAGCGGGTGCGTGAATGTCGGTGCGTTGGTAAAAGAGGTCGTCGAAAAATCGGTCGATATCGGGGTCGAAAGTGCCGTAGATATCGACCTGACCACTGATATTTCCGATGTGCATCTTTATCCGGATCAAGCCGTGCCATTGTCCTTACTCGCCGCCGAGGCCGCAACGAATGCAATGAAATATATGGGTGCACGTGGCGGCGCACAACCGTATTTGACCGCCTCACTTACGAGCGACAATGACGGACGCTGCGATTTCGTGGTCGAAAATTCGGTCGGATCTGCCACGGGCGCAGAGAGCACAGGCCTTGGCGCGCAATTGATCAAAGCGTTCGCGATGCAATTGGGTGCTACCATGGACATTGATCACACCGATGATTTGTACCGGTTGACCGTATCGTTCGACATCGTCGACTTCATCCAAGACACGGCGGATTACTAGACCCGCGCCGACATCCGCATTGCAATCCCGAATATCGCGTAAAGCATGATTAACATGGCCCCCACGGCTGCGATAAACACAGCTGCGACTTGTATGATGCCGTCTGCCGGAATGGCCGCGATCAACGGCGCGCCTGTGACGATCTGGCCACCAATCGTCGCGGCAAACAGACCCGTGACGCTCAGCGCACCCAAGGTGGTTGCTGCGCCCACAAGGTTGCTTTTTCGCGGGGCGCCCATCGCGCGACGCACTGCGGCGACCTGCTTGGCCACATCTGCCTGCATCGCCATCAGCGCAGGCACGATCACAAGCACAAGGATCATGCCAAAGCCAAGCCCATAAGACAATGTGATCACCGTGGGTTTCAGGAACTGCGCCTGACTGGACCCTTCATAAAGCAGCGGCGCGAGGCCAAGCACGGTCGTCAACGTTGTCAGCATCACAGGCCGCAACCGGTCCGCTGTGCCGTCGATAATCGCAGGGATCAACCCGCGTTCCTCGGCGTATTCATCAATGGTGGTAACAAGCACGATGGAATCGTTAATGATAATTCCTGTCATCCCGATCAATCCGACGACGGTAAAGATACTGAGCGGAACATCCCACGCATGATGCCCGTAAATGGTGCCGATCAGGCCGAACGGAATGATCGCCATGACGACCAACGGGCGCGTCCAGCTTGAGAAAATCCAAGCCAGCGTCAGGAAAATCCCCATCAGACACAGGATCATCCCGTCACGCGCATCATTCAGGAAACGGTCCGATTGCTCTGACAGGCCAGACATCGCCGTCTCTACCCCGTGGTCGGATTCAATTGCAGGAAGGATTACAGTCTCGATCTGTTCCATCACCTCGGCTGCGCGCGCAGGGTCGTCTTCTGACAACGCGCCTGTCACGGAAATAAGCTGCACACCGTTTTCGCGGCGAATGGTCGAAAATCCGGTGCGCCTGTCAACCGACACGATATCTGCAAGCGGCACGTAAATCCCGCCCTCTGCGCGCATCTGCGTCCGGTCAAGAAAGTCCGCCGTCAATTCGCCCTTTGGCAGTTCCACACGGATCGTGGCGGACCGCGGACCCTCTGGATATGTTGCTGCTTCAATCCCGCCAAGCCGGTTACGTAACGTGCGCCCAAGACCGTCAATGGTAAAGCCAAGCGCCTTACCCTGCGGTGTCAATTGCAGGATCAACTCCTCTTTGTCGTAGGCCAGATTGTCCTCAACGGCCGACACTTCGGGGAATTGACTGACTTGCGCCTTGAGGGCCTCGGCTGCGGCCTTGAGCGTTTCTGGCGAAGCACCCGAGATTTGCACATCCAGCGCGTCCCCGCCTGGCCCGCCGCCCCACGACCGGAAGCTGACAGTTTCAACAAGCGGATGGTTCACAACCGTGTCTTGCAATTCACCAACGAATGCAAAGCTGGAATAGGGACGCAAATCCGCGTCGATCAACTCGATTGATATCGCGCCAAGCTGGAACGTCTCTTTGGTGTCGGCACCTGAAATGCCACGGCCCGAATTGCCCCCGATTTCCGCCATCACAAAATCGAGCGGATTGACGCCGTAGCGGTCCTCGTAATCGGCGCCCAAGGCTTCTGTGGCGCGCTGCATTTCTCGCATCATGGCAAGGGTATCTTCGCGGGTCGCGCTGTTGGTCATGGCGATGTTGCCTGTGACCGAACCCTGTTCTGGTGAATTGAAGAAACGCCAGTTCACGTCGCCATTGATGAACAAAACCATCTGGCTGGCCAAGGCCACAAATGCCCCCGCCAAAACCGGATAGCGCGCCCAAACGACAAAGGCCGTAAAGGGCCGGAACCCGTTGTCACGCACCCAGTTAAAGCCGCGGTTCACATAGCGGCTAGGCGCGTCGTACCAATGCTCTTTGGCGCTATGGGCGACGGCATGGGCCATATGGCGCGGCAGGATCAAGAAGCATTCCACAAGGCTCGCGGCCAGCACAACGATCACGGTGAATGGAATATCAGCGATCAAACTGCCGAACCGCCCGCCGATTGCGACCAAGCCAAAAAATGCAATGATGGTCGTCAACGTGGCGGAAAACACGGGGCTGAACATGCGTTTCGCTGCATTTTCAGCGGCTGTCACAGGGTCTTCGCCCAGTTCACGCGCACGGTAGTCGGCGTGTTCGCCCACCACAATCGCGTCGTCCACCACAATGCCAAGGGTGATGATCAACGCGAATAAAGAGATCATGTTGATCGTCAAACCCGCCAGATACATCAGCGCAATCGCGGCCATCATGGCAACCGGAATCCCCGCCGCCACCCAAAGCGCGGTCCGCGCATTCAAGAACAGGAATAGCAAACCAAGCACGAGGCCAAGCCCCATCAGGCCATTCTCGAGCAGGATATTCAATCGCCCTGTAATCAGCTCTGCGCGGGTGCGGATCAGATCGACAGACACACCTGCGGGCAGGGTCAGTTGCAACGTATCTGCGACCTCTTGCACGCGATTTTGCAGGTCGATTGCGTCGCCGCCATCCGACCGGTTCACACGGATCGAAATCGCGGATTCCGAGCCAACGAAATACGCGCGGTCACGGTCAACGCCGCCCACGCTTATCGTGGCCACATCTCCGATTGTCAGGACTGAATTGTCATCATTTGTGCGCAGGATGATCGACGATATTTCCTCGGCCGACCGCTTGGGCGTCCCCGTTCGCACCCGCGACGTACCCGCAACATCACCCGCCGGATCGGCATCTGCCTCTGCGGCGATCGCGGCGGCGATTTGTGCCATAGAAATATCATTTTCGATCAATGACAGCGATGGCGCCTCGACGATCGTTTCCGTCGCAGCAACCCCGCGCACAATCGTTTGCGTCACCCCCGCAGAGAATAACCGCACGATCATTTCGTCGGCAAACCGTGCCAGCTGGTCCACGCCGACGGGTCCGGTGATCACAACGTCCGTCACACGGTCGGACCATTGACCCCGCCGAACCACCGCGTCATCGGCGCCACTGGGCAAGTTGCGAATGCCGTCAACGGCTTGCTGGACGTCATCGGTGGCGCGCGCCATATCCCAGCCCGCATCAAATTCCATGCGAATGCTGGCGCGCCCTTCACTGGACGTGGCAGCAGTATCGGTCACACCGCTTAAGCCCAGTAAAACCGGATCAAGCACTTGGACGATCGCGCGATCCACATCTTCGGCTCCTGCACCATCCCATGCGACGGATACCGTCACCGTGTCGATGATGACATCAGGGAAAAACTGCGCACGCATACGGGGGAATGCCGCGATGCCCGCGATGATCAAAACCGTCAGTAACAGGTTCGCCGCCGTTTTGTGCCGCGCAAAATACGATAGGATTCCAGTGGCGCCAGTAAGCTGTCTCATGGGTTATCCTCCGTTCAGACGTTGCATCAATGCAGCGGGGATTTCATCGGCCTCTAGCTGCGCCAAAATCCGTTGTTTGGCTGCCGCCGGAATGCGGCTGTTTCCTTCGATCCGTGCGATAAGTTCAGCGCGTTTTTCGGGTGTCAGTGCCACCATTTCAGGGGCCTCGACGACGATCTCGCCGCTTTGTGACCTGCGGAGCGGGTTCACCTTAATTCCGGCACCAAGGATCGGGGATCGTTGGGCGACGACTTCGGCGCCGTTCAGACCGCGGGCACGCACAATCACTTGATCCCCTTGTCGGCGCAGGACAACAACCTGTGCTTCGCTCAGGCGATCCTCGGCGTCGATCACAAGAACCGTGTTGTCGGTCCCCACGGCAGTCGACGGCAAAAACGCCACGCGCGTCAGCGTGGGTTCCGCAACTGTCAACGACACGAAATCGCCAGGTCGGAACCCGCGTGTGGTCTGAAGCTTGGCAAATATCAAACGCCCTGTCTGGCCTTGGGCCACAGATGCGCTTTCGCGGCTGATGACAGCCTTGGCCGAAAGATCAACGCCCAGCACATCAAGCGCGACCTCGGCGTCCGACAAAATCAGGCGCCCGTCATCATCCAACAGCCGTGCGTATTGCGCTGTCGAAACACGGAACGCCACCTCTAGCTCAGCCGGATCAATCAGGCGCGCGACCAGCTCGTTGGGCGACACCCGCCCGCCCTCGACCAATGTCACATCGGCAAGGATACCATCAAATGCGGCGGTGACAGTCGTGTCAGCGACGGCACGGTCCGCTTCGGCAAGATCAATTTCCAACCGCGCCTTGCGCGAATTGGCTTGATCTAAACGGGCCTCTGCCTGTCCGATGGATTGACGGCGCGACAGAATTGCCTGTTTTGCCGCGGACACAGACAGCTCGGCGGTTTCGACGCTGGCGGCGGTCCCGACGCCGCGCGCCCGAAGATCAACCTGACGGGTCAGCGCCACTTCGCGCAAACGTAATTGTTCGGCCGCAGCGTCAAGCTCGTCTTGTGCCAACACAAGCGCGCGGGTGGCCTCGCGCAGTTCTGCCTCGGCGTCACCGACATCCGCGCGCACACGGGCCAGCGCGGTTTGGGCATCCGTCGGATCAATGCGGATCAGCACGTCACCGGCTGTCACCGCACCGCCGTCCAAAAGGTCAGGCGAAACTTCGATCACGCGACCGCCCGTGGAAGGGCGCACATCAAGGGTCCGTGTGGCGCGGACCTCTCCGAATACGGTCAGTTCGGGGGTGATGTCGTTGACCTGCACAGGCACGGCATTCACCGTCAGCACGCGTTCGCGCTGTGGCCTGCTGCGCGGATCCTCGTCCATCTGCGCGCGCACGGCATCGTAAACCATTTTTCCCGCAACCCCAAAAAGGGCAAGCGTCGTTGCAAGTAAAAATAGGCCGACTAAACTACGCCGCAAAAATCGCATGGCCGTCTCCTGCTTTAGTTCGGACACCTTAACTGTAGGGCATAAATTTACTCTGCCCAGTCTGATACGTACCTGACACCGGATTTGGTCGCATTAGCACTAGCCGCGCACGATTTCGTAGTCTGGGTCATACGGCCCGTCAGGGATGATGGTTGCCCGAACCAATTGGCCAAGCACGTCCACGTGGATCGGTCCCTTCAGCTTTGGGTCGACAAACGCGTAGGCAAGGTTTTGTCCCACACGGTGTCCCCAATCACCAGAGGTCACGGTGCCCACGACACGCCCGTCTTGCATCACCGATGCCCCGCCACGCGCAGGTGCGTCAGTGCTATCGAGGACCATCGAAACGCGCTGTTGCGTCATCCCGTTTTCGACACGTTTGGCCAAGGCGGCCTTACCGACAAAATCCTCTTTGTCCATGTTCACAAAGCGACCAACACCTGTCTCAAACGGATCAAATTCGGTGATCAGGTCGGCCTTCCAGTGCAGGTACCCTTTTTCCATACGCATGGATTCAACAGCCGACGCACCAAACAAATGGTCCACACCAGCATCGCGCAAGGCCAGATACGCAGCATATAGCGACGCGTTTGGCACATGGATTTCATACGCCATTTCGCCAGAGAAACTGACGGAAAGCACAGTCGCAGGCGCAAACCCGATGAAGCATTCGCGCACGGACAGCCACGGGAATGCGGCCTTGGACCAATCCATCCGGCTGACCTTGGACAGCACCGCGCGTGCATTCGGACCCGCCAGAACCATGATCGTTTGGTCATTTGTCAGTGATTTGATTTGAACGTCTGCATCACCGATATGCGATTGCAGCCAATCCATATCGTGCAGTTCGGCGGCAGCAGCCGACCCGTACCAGATCCGGTCAGGGCCGCGATCAGACGCAGGGATATTTGCAATCGTGGCCTCTGTTTTGATGCAACCATGATCATTCAGCAGATAAGCCAATCCAACACGGCCCTGTTTACGCTGCATCCGTCCGCAAATCATACGATCAAGAAAGTCGGCCGCATCCGCACCCGTAATCTCGATCCGGTTAAATCCGTTCACCTCGGCCAATGCGACATCAGTTTGCACCGCCTTTACGTCGGCGGCCACGATGTCAAAACTTTCGTCGAATTTGAACGTGTGGGTGACGTGGAAATCAGGTGTCGGTTTGATGTACTCCATCCGCTCCCAACCATTCACAATCGTGAAATGCGCGCCTGCCGCATCCAGAACGGGGGTCAGCGGTGTCGTCTTGGCATTGCGACCAGCGGGGCGGTGTTCATTGGGGAAATGGAACCGGAATTCGTTCTGATAATCCTCAATCGCCTTCAGCGCTGTCAGCTCCACGTTTGTGTGTCCGGCAAAACGGCGCGGGTCGATGCACCACGTGTCATAACACGCCTCGCCGTGCACGATCTGCTGCGCGAGCATCCAGCCGTGACCACCGCCCTCACCTAGGCCCGCACGCAGGCCGATAATGCAAAACGCGTTGCGCTTGCCCGGGATCGGGCCGACCAATGGGGCACCGTCGATCGTATAGGTGATTGGACCATTCACGATGTTCTTGATGCCAACGTCCATCAGCGCTGGCATCCGCTCGAATGCGCCTTCCAATACGTCGGTCACACGGTCGAGATCATCCGGACACAGGTCATTCGAGAAATCAGGCGAAATGCCATCCATACCCCATGTTTTACAATCCTGCTCGTAAAACCCAAGCAGCAGGCCGTTCTTTTCCTGACGGCAGTAGTAGTCGGAAATCGGACAGCGAAGCAGCGGCATACGGTGGCCGGCATCAACGATCGCAGGGATTTCGTCGGTGACAAAATACTGGTGTTCCATTGACGCGACAGGATGATGCACGCCCATCATCGCGCCAACCTCGTTTACGCGGTAACCACAGGCATTGATGACAACGTCGCAATCAATGTCACCCTTGTTGGTGTGCACGGTCCATGTGTCGTCCTTGTGCTGGGTCAACCCTGTTACATTTGTCTGACGGTATACTTCTGCGCCAGCCTTGCGGGCACGCCGTGCAAGCGCCTGACACAAAGATGCAGGATCAATATCACCATCACTTGGATCCCAAAGGCCGCCCAGCAGATTATCGGTGGAAATCAACGGGTGGCGTCGCGCACATTCCTCGGCGTTTAGGATTTCAAAGTCCACGCCCATGCCGCGCGCCATAGAAGAGAAATGGCGATACCCGTCCATCTGTGCCTCGGTGTTGGCCAGCCGGATACCACCATCACCGTGGTTATACTGCACAGGATAATCAGCGTCATCGCGCAATTCCTGATACAGCTTGATCGAATGGGTCTTAAGCCCCACCATGGTCTGGTTTCCACCAAAGTTGGTGACCTGCGCCGCAGAATGCCACGTCGTCCCTGACGTCAGCTCGTCGCGCTCAACAAGCACAACATCGGTCCAACCTTCTTGGGTCAGATGATAAAGCGTGGAACATCCGGCGATACCGCCGCCGATGACAACAGCACGTGTTCGGGTTTTCATGGTGGGCCTCCCTGATTTGACGCTATCGGACCAGATCAGGGGGGCTCAGGCAATCCACTTTAGTTTCCTGAAATCATTGATTTAGGGAATCTGAATGATGTCCATGTCGTTGTTTGCAAACGGCAGACGTCTGGCTGCATCCGGTAAAATCCGTTCCGCGATACAATCGCGCAGATCACCCGCAATCAGTTGCGGCAAATCGCCCAACGCCCCTGCCCGCGCATGCAATTCCAACCGACGCGAAAATCGCGGCAGATGCAACGGCTCCGGTGTGACCAGATCACGGGCCAGTGGCGTCCCAAGATACGCAAGCGCCGTCGTGATCGCCCAGCCCCCCAGCTCTGCGGTCATGGCAAACAACGCTTGGTTCGTTGAAAACGCAAAACCGCGGCTTGGCGTTGTACCTGCACGACGCAGATGGGCCTCGATCTGGCGACCGATTGGCAACTCTTGCTCATAACGGATCATGGGCGTTGCGGGGTCAAAGTCGCGGCCACGCGCCGTCACCAGAATGAACGGGTCGCGCAGGATCGGGTGGCGTTCGACCCAATCGACGCGCGCCACCGTATCCACGGCAAGCGTCATATCGACGGCGCGTGATGACAAGGCGTCGTGGTTTTCATGACTGGCACCACTGGTCAGCGACAGCGCCGCCTTGGGAAAACGGTCGGTCAGTTTGAGCAGCCAAGGTGCTGTGACCGTTGCATCCAGTTCTTCAATCGCGGCAATGCGCAAGGACAGCGGCGGGGCTTGATCGGCAAGAACCAACCGCGCCTTGGCCGCACCAACGTCATCAAGCAACGCCTTGGCGGGCTCAAGAAACAACGCGCCTGCACGGGTCAGGCGAAACTGGCGCGCGGATCGTTCAATCAGGCGGGCACCCAATGCGGCCTCAAGCGAAGCAAGCTGTTGCGACACGGACGACGGGCTGGTGCCCAACCTGTGCGCTGCACGGGTCACCGACTGCGCCTCGACCGCCGCGACAAAGTTTTGCACGGCGCGAAAGGTGAAAGGTGGCTCAATCTGTTCCATAACCAAATCTATAATTCAGTTTTCGTGGATCGTGGCATGTTTTCTTGCCAGACCGTCCAGCGCCCTAGACGGTACATGCATGACAGATGCACCCAAACGATCCGGCGGCAGGCGCGCACGTGTCGCAATGCGCGCGGCACCGCCCAAGACCAACCCCGCGCCCGCAGGACAGATCGGGGGTCAATATCGTCCGTTATCAGACACTGATATGGCGCAAATCTATGATACTGCGCTGCGATTATTGTCGGAACTGGGCATGGGCGATGTGCCAGACAGGCTTTGGGATGATCTGATTGCTGTTGGCGCTGTTGATCTTGGGATGGCGCGCATCGGCCTTCCCAAGTCCTTGGTCGAAGACATGATCGACAAGGCTGCCAAGACGTTTCCGTTGCACGGGCGTGATCCCAGCAGAACCATCGAAATCGGCAGCGATAGGGTCTATTTTGGGACAGGTGGTGCGGCGGTCAATACCCTTGATATCGACAGCGGATTGTATCGCCCCAGCACGCTTGCCGACCTGCACGATTTTACGCGACTCCAAGACACGCTTGATAATGTCGCGTGGTTCACGCGGTGCTGCATCGCCACCGACGTGCCCGAGATTATCGACCTTGATGTCAACACGGCCTATGCGTTGCTGAAGAACACAACGAAACCTGTGGCGACGGCATTCACGTTGGCCGAAACTGTTGATCCGATTGTGCAGATGTTCGACATCGCAGCAGGGGGCGCGGGCAAGTTCCGCGAACGCCCGTTTGTGAAAACCCACATCAGTCCCGTGATTTCACCAATGCGGTTTGGCGAGGATGCGGTTGACGTCGTCTACAAGTGTATTGCGCACAATATCCCCATGTCGTGCATCACGGCGGCCCAAGCAGGGGCGACAGCGCCCGCGACATTGGCAGGGTTCCTCGCGCAATCATTGGCCGAAACATTAGCAAGCCTCGTGATGGTCAACGCGATCTCACCCGGGTTTCCGATGGTATTTTCCAACTGGCCGTTGGTGATTGACCTGCGCAGCGGCGCGTTTGCGGGCGGCGGCGGAGAGACCACATTGATGAACGCCGCATCGGCGCAATTATCAAACTGGCTTGGCCTGCCATCCGGCGTCGCCGCATCCATGACGGACGCCAAGGCAATCGACGCCCAATACGGTGTGGAAAAGGGGATGACATCGCTGGCCGCAGCGCTCGCGGGGGGTAATCTGATCTATGAAAGCTCTGGCATGATGGCGGCATTGCTCGGTGTCAGCTTTGAGGCATTCATTCTGGACGACGACATGCATGCGATGACCTACCGCACCCTGCGCGGGGTCGAGGTGACCGAGGAAAACCTTGGCTATGACGCCATCGTCACAAGCGTGTTGGGTGACGGTCATTTCCTTGGCGCGGATCAGACATTGGCCGCGATGGAGCGTGACTATCATTACCCCGAAATGGCCGACCGCGAACAGCCGCGCAAATGCAAGGGCAAAATCGGTGCTCGCGTCCCACCACCCAAACTATCTAAGCGCGGGACAAGACAAGCAGATCAAGGATATGTTCAACATCCTATAGGGTGTCGGGCGGCGCATGATACGCCGCCCGATCAGATTTACTTTAGGTCGAAACGATCAAGTTCCATGACCTTGGTCCATGCGGTGACAAAGTCTGCCACGAACTTGCCGCGTGCATCGTCCGCTGCATAAACTTCGGCCAGCCCGCGCAGAATGGAATTCGAGCCAAAGATCAGGTCGACCTCTGTTGCGGTCCATTTGACGTTACCATCGGCATCGCGGCCCTCGAATGTGTCGCCGGACTTGGACCACTGTGTGCCCATATCAAGCAGGTTCACAAAGAAGTCGTTGGTCAATGCGCCAACACGGTCCGTAAACTGGCCCGCTGTACCTTCACCCGCACCAAGCACGCGCATCCCACCAACAAGCACGGTCATTTCCGGTGCAGTCAGGGTCAACAATTGCGCGCGGTCCACCAGCAATTCAGACGCAGCGCGCGCCTGACCAGGTTTAAGGTAGTTGCGGAAACCGTCTGCCTTCAACTCCAGCGCCGAGGTGGAATGCACATCCGTCTGCTCTTGGGTTGCGTCCATGCGACCTGCGTTGAACGGCACGGTGACTGGCTGACCAGCATCTGCCGCAGCCTTTTCAACGGCGGCAACACCACCCAATACGATCGTATCCGCGAGCGAGATTTTGGCACCACCGCTTGCGTTAAACGCAGTTTGCACCGCTTCCAGTTTGCCAAGCGCATCAGCCAAGGCTGCTGGCTGGTTTACGGCCCAATCCTTTTGCGGGGCAAGACGGACACGCGCACCATTGGCACCGCCGCGTTTATCGGACCCGCGGAACGTGGACGCCGACGCCCACGCGGTATTGACCAAATCAGACACTGACAAACCGCAATCAAGCAATTTTACCTTCAGGTCAGCAACGTCCGCATCAGACACAAGGTCATGATCCACAGCAGGAATCGGATCTTGCCATAGCTGCGGCTCGGCGGGGACGTCCTTGCCAAGACCAAGCTCGTAAGGACCCATGTCGCGGTGCGTCAGCTTGTGCCAAGCGCGGGCAAATGCGTCAGCGAACTGATCAGGGTTCTTGTGGAAACGCTCAGAAATCTCGCGGTAGATCGGGTCTTCTTTTAACGCGATGTCAGCGGTGAACATTGTTGGCAGGTGCTTTTTGCCCGCAACATGTGCATCCGGCACGGCGGCCTCGACGCCCTTTGGATACCACTGATGCGCGCCGCCGGATCCTACGCCCAGCTCCCATTCATGGCCCATCAGGTTGTCAAAATACCCGTTGTCCCACTGGATCGGATTGTTGGTCCACGCACCCTCAAGACCGGATGTGATCGCGTGCTCGCCCTTGCCTGTGCCGTAGGAGTTTTTCCACCCAAGGCCCATTTCGTCGATTGGGGCGCCTTCTGGTTCTGGTCCGACATAATCGTCGGCGGATGCCGCACCGTGGCCTTTGCCAAATGTGTGACCACCCGCAGCCAAGGCCACGGTTTCTTCGTCGTTCATCGCCATGCGCGCAAATGTTTCGCGGATGTCACGGGCAGATGCCAGTGGATCAGGCGTGCCATTCGGCCCCTCGGGGTTCACATAGATCAGGCCCATTTGCACGGCACCCAGATCACCCTCAAGCTCGCGATCACCAGTATAGCGCTGGTCATCAAGCCATTCGGTTTCCGGCCCCCAATAGATGTCTTCTTCCGGCTCGAATATATCTTCGCGACCACCGGCAAATCCAAAGGTTTTGAAGCCCATGGATTCCAACGCGACATTGCCGGTCAGGATCATCAGATCAGCCCAGGAAATCGACGCGCCGTACTTCTGTTTGATCGGCCACAGCAGGCGGCGGGCCTTATCAAGGTTACCGTTGTCAGGCCATGAATTGAGCGGCGCAAACCGCAGGTTGCCAGCGCCCGCACCGCCGCGGCCATCACCCACGCGGTACGTACCGGCAGAATGCCACGCCATGCGGATGAACATCGGGCCATAGTGACCGTAATCAGCAGGCCACCAATCCTGGCTATCGGTCATCAGCGCGTGCAGATCGGCCTTGACCGCGTCCAGATCAAGCGCCTTGAATGCGGCGGCATAATCAAAATCAGCGCCCATCGGGGATGTGTCTGCCGTATTGGTCGACAGCATCTTGAGGCTGAGCTGATTTGGCCACCAGTGCATATTGGCTGTCGTGCCTTTTGCGCTGTGTTTATGGGCACCGCCCAATACTGGACACTTCTTTGGGGCGTCGTCGTTGTTTTCCCATGCACCGTCCATCATTCATCTCCCGATATAAAACTGATTTGAGACACGTCTAACAAAGTCCCATCATTAAATTAAGTTGAATCTTCTGATAATAACGATAAGTTTTACTTATGGCAGATTTCACCCTAAAGCATCTTCGCTATTTTGAAGCATTGGCGCGGCATGGCCATTTTGGTCACGCCGCAGATCATAGCGCAGTCAGTCAGCCCGCCTTGTCGATGCAGATAAAGGAACTGGAACAAATTCTTGGTGCGCCGTTATTTGAACGGGGCGCGCGGGCGGTCAGGCTCACGCAGTTCGGTCATGCCTTTGCGCCGCGCGCGCGCGAAATATTACAAGCCGTTGACGATCTTGGCGGGTTGGCGCGGGCTGCGCAGTCCGGCCTCACGGGGCGTTTCCGGCTTGGCGTGATCCCGACAATCGCGCCCTACATGCTGCCGTCGATGATCCACGCGCTTGGGCAATCGCATCCGCAACTCGACCTGCAAATCCGCGAAACGATGACGCCCCGCCTTGTGCAAGAGCTTGAGGATGGTCGCTTGGATGCTGCCATTCTGGCGCTCCCGCTTGATACACCTGCCCTGACCGCGGTGCCACTATTCGCAGAGGATTTCGTGTTGGTCCGCCCGATAGGCGATGCTGGCAAGCCGATACCCGCCAGCGACCAGTTGCGTGATATGCGACTGTTGCTTTTGGAAGAAGGGCACTGCTTTCGAGATCAGGCGCTGGCCTATTGTAATATCCAAAGCGCACGCCCTTGGGACGGGCTTGATGGCAGTTCACTGTCAACGCTTGTGCAGATGGTTGGCGCTGGCATGGGTATTACGCTGTTGCCCGATATGGCCGTTCGGGTCGAGGCCCGCGCATCGCAGGTTGACGTGGTCCGCTTTGCCACAGCCGCACCATCACGAACAATCGGCATGGTCTGGCGCAAAACAAACCCGCTTGGCGATCAATTTTCGCAAATCTCCCAAGTCCTGCGCAACTGCGCCCCACAGCGATCTGTCTAACTTTCGTTAAATCACAACACATCGTCGGCAGCCGTTCATCCATTGTTATCGTGTCGGGCCTAAACCGTTGGGCGATCCTTGATGAGTGCGTGATGAACAAGCAGACCGACCTTTCGTCCCCGAACCTTTTGGTTTCTGTGATGGACAAGATCGATACACCCGCGATGGTGATCGATATCGCGGGTAAGATCAGCTTTGCAAATGCAGCTATGTTGCGGCGCATGAACCATGATCTACATGCCTACATCGGAACCTATTTTGCCGATATCAGCGAGGGGCTGGAAAAAGAGGCCTTTCATCGGTCACATTGCACGGTCACCGCAGGGCCTTATCCGCTTCTGGGGTTGGTGCAGCCTTTGTTCGACGACAATAAATCGCTCATTGGTCAGGTATTTTTTGCACAGGCACCGTTTGCTCAAACCTGGACCAACCTCGATGAACTGCAAGACCGCGAAATGCGTTGGGAAACCGCCATTGAAAGCGCGGATCAAGCTGTCTGGGATATGTGGGAATCAAAGGATCAGCACTTCGTTTCCGACAATTGGTTCAACTTGCGTGGAATAGCCAAGACCAAGAATCTTCCCGCCAATCACAACTGGCTTGATCTGGTTCATCCTGCCGATTTGGATGCGGTCAAAAGCGCGATACAAAGCGAGAAGAGGGGCGAAACTGATGAGGTGAATTATCAGTATCGTTTCAAGCATGGTGACGGCCATTGGATTTGGATCCAAAGCAGTGGACGCGTTGTGATGCGGCATCCGGATGGCACACCTGATCGCGTGATCGGAACCGACACGAACATCACGCAGTTCAAAAAAATCGAGGCACAATCTAAAACGCAGACAGAACGGCTCCGGCTTGCGATGGAGGTATCGCAAATCGGGCTTTGGCATTTTCAGTTCGATCGAGGGTCGGTGCATTGGGACGATCAGATGTTGGATATTTATGGCATTTCTGATGGCGTGCATCTACGTCCTAAGGACGAATGGACCGATACCATTCACCCCGACGACCTCGACCGTATGTTGAAATACTCGGAACAATGCATGGCCACCCAATCCGACTTTCGGCAAGACTACCGTATTGTGCGCCCCACGGGCGAGGTCCGCCATATCAGAAGCCGTGCGCGATTTATGCAAGACCACAACAACGAGGGTGCCGGATTTTTAGGTGTGAATATCGACATCACCGAGGACGTCACCAAAACCCTTGCGCTGGAAAAAGCACGCGCCGCGATGGAGTATGAAAGCAGGCATGATCCGTTAACCGGACTAGCCAATCGCCGCAAACTTGATGAGGTACATGCCGAGATCATACGAAATGCCCAGCGGGCCCGCTCTACGCCAGCTTTTTCTGTGCTTCACATTGATCTGGACCGCTTCAAAGAGATTAACGACACCCACGGGCATCCTGCAGGGGATGCCGTGTTGGTGCATGTCGCACAGCTTATCAAAAGTGTGATTGAAAATAAGGGGCTCGTCGCCCGCGCCGGTGGCGATGAATTCGTTGTCCTGCTTGACGGGTGTCACAACGATGCGGCCCTCTTTGCGATCGCGAATCGCATGATTAGCCTGTCTCAGGTTCCCTACCCCTACGACAGTGACCAACTTTCATTCGGGATGAGCATCGGAATTGCCACCCATGATTCCGCCCAATCAAATCTGGCTGCCGCCTTTGTCGCGGCCGACCTCGCATTGTATCAGGCAAAAAAGGATGGTCGCAATTGCGCCCGCCATTTCGATCCCAAAATGCGCGAAGCCGCGAAATCACGACGCCTGTCTCATCAGGATATTGACCGGGCATTATCACAAGGCGAATTCATAAATTTCTATCAACCGCAATTTTGCGCCAAGACGCGCAAATTGATCGGAGCAGAGACGCTTGTGCGCTGGAATTCGTCTGAACACGGTTTGGTGCTGCCCGACTTGTTTCTTCCCGCAGCCACGGCCTGCGGATTGATCGGGAACATTGACGCAACGGTGCTTCAATGCGCCTTGACCGACCTGACCGCTTGGGACAACCAAGATCTGGGCTTGCCTCGCATCTCGGTTAATATATCCAGTTCGCGATTGCGCGATCCCACGTTGGCCCAACAACTGAGTGCAATAGATATTCCGAAAGGCAGGCTGTGCTTTGAACTACTCGAAACGACGTTCCTCGAGGCTGACGACACGGTCTTGTCAGAGAACCTCTCGCTACTTCGTGACCTCGGAATCGAGATCGAGATCGATGATTTCGGTTCAGGGCACGCATCTATCCTTGGATTCTTGAAGATCGCGCCAACGCGGCTTAAGATCGACAAGGCGCTGATCGCACCCATTACCCATTCCAAGGCGCAACGCAAAATCGTGGCCGCCATCGTGGAAATTGCGAAATTGTCCAACGCAGAGGTTATTGCCGAGGGGATTGAAACAGAAGATCACGCCCGCATCGCGACCGCTATCGGGTGCGACATTTTGCAAGGTTACGGGCTCGCAAGGCCGATGGGGCGCGACGCGTTGACGGAATTGTTGCGCGCGTCAGGGTAGTCGGGCGCCCGCATACACGGGCAACCCACCTACTTTTCAGCTAATGCATCGACCACTTCGGCATCAACCACATCGACGTCTGCTACCGAATTATCTTCGATCTGACCTACGATGAGCGGCAACATTTCGGTCCCCGCTGGCATCGCCACGTCCGACGCTGGCGGTGTGGTCCAAGACATCGTGTCGAACGATCCGCAGTTATCGCAGGTCGCAGCCCATACAGGATGGATGTGCTGGCAGTTGCCGCAAATCCACTGCGGACCGCGCGGCGCTGTCAGCGCACGTGCCAGCCAGCCACGCACGACGACATCATCTGCGCCTTGACCGCGCTCGATTGCGGCCATCAACGTCAAACTACGCGCAGTCGGGTCAGAATCTACCAGATCACCAAGGCTTCGTTTTGCGGCAGGAAAATCTTCTGCAGCGATGTTAAGTTCCGCCAACAGCATCTTTGTCTCGGGATGATCCGGAGCCTGCTTGGTAAGCGCCTTGAACCGCTTAAGACGGGCTTGAGCTGTTTCATCGGGTGCAATCTGCGCGAATGTTGCAGCCAGATCAGGATGCGGTTTCGTCGCCCATGTTTTGGACAAAACACGTGCCGCATAGCGCGCGTTGTCTTGTGCGATATAGCTGCGCGCGGCCATAACGGCGGCGGGAATCAGATCAGGCGACAAACGGTTCGCTTCGATCGCCGCTTCGCGGGCTTCGATGTCGTTCCCGTCAGCCATCACATCGCGCGCCTCTGACAAGGCCAGAACCGCATCGCGCCGCTTGTGCACATCACGTGGCAAACTACCAGATTTCAGCTTCGCACCCAGTGTCGCACGCGCACCTTTCCAATCTTCTTTTTCAGCCTGCAGCTTTAGCAACACGTCTTGTGTTTCTTCATGCTTGGGCTTCAACGAGAATGCTTTTTCAGCAAGCTTTAGCGCGGTATCGGTGTCGCCCGCCTCAAGCTTTTGCTTCATGATGCCACGCACACCGACAAACCGCGTCTTGTCATCTTCAAGCAGCTTTTTGTAAGTCGTTTCCGCCTTGCGCTTGTCGCCTGTCATCTCGGCAGCTTGGGCCGTCAAAAGATTGGTCAACTGTGGTTGCTTAAGCAGTTTCTCCGCGCGCTGCGCCTTGGTCATCGCAAGGTGACCCTCACCGGATGCCAATGCCATCATCCCTTCGGACAAGGCCTCGTAACCTTTGCGTTCGCGATTGCGGTCAAAGTAACGCGAGATCGCGGTTTCGTCACCATTCAGGAATTTGAACGCCGCAACCAGAAATTTCAGCAATTTCAGCGTCAGCCAAACAAGCACCACCAATGCGACGAAAGCAAAGGCAAGTTGCAGCGGTGATAGTGTCAGCTCGACGCCTGCCATCGCAATCGTGGCCCCGCCGGACACGTCCATCAACATGGTTGCGCCAAACGTTAGCGCCATAATAACGGCAACAAACAATAGAATTTTGATCAAGGACAAAAACATCAGGTGGCGCCTTTAATTATCGTTAAGGGAGGTTGAGAGGGTCGCAGCAGCGGCCAGCGCATCAGCGCGGGCCTCGGCCATGGCGATCCAGTCTGTCAATTCGGCGCGCGCCACTTCAGGCAATGCCGCGACTTCGGTGAGGGTATCGGTCAAGCGGCCCTCGCGCAGGCTGCCCTCGGCGCGCGACAGGATCGCGTCGGTGCCGTCGCCATCTTTTGGCGCAACGGATCGCACATCAAGCTGGTTGCGCAAGAAACTGGCAAACCCGCCTTCGGCTTCGCCCGATACACCTTCGCTGCGTGCGGTTGCCAATGCGGCCCGCGCCAGCGGTGGAAAATCAGCTTGTAATGCAGCCAACGTTGGCGTGCCATCACGCACAGCGGCAAGTTCGGACGGCACATCCGACTGCAACGCAGCAGCCAGGTCATCCAGCGCCTCACCGAGTGGTGCGCCGGTTTCCATGCCCCCTTGAATGCGGGCAAGGGCAGCACGACCAGCCGCAGCGCGCGCCGCGGCCTCTGCGTTCTGTTCAATTGATGCGGCCTGGTCCCGGGCGGCCTCAAGCTCGGCAACGGCGGTGCCACGCAAGTTTTCCATCTCGACCTTTAGCGCATCAAGTTCGGCCTCATAGGCCGCAACGGATACCGATCCGGTATCGCCAGCGCGGCTGGTCAGGTCAGCCAGCGTTGTTTCAAGCGAGGTGATTCGTTCATCCAATGCTGTGTCACCAGCGGCTAGGGCAGCCTCGACAGCACTAAAATCTGGCGCGGGGATCGCGGCAATCTGGTCACGCAAGCCCGCTATTTCCGTGGCTTGGGCCGAGATTTGCGCAGGCAAGGTCGTGTCGGGTTTCGGCAAAATGAAATAGGCCGCGCCAAACCCGATCGCACCGGCAACCAGCCCGCCAAGGATCGCAGGCATCGCAGAGGCGGATTTAACAGGCTCTATTACAGGGGGTTCCGTCTGTTCGGGCGTTTCAGGTTCGACAACAGGTTCAACATCAACCGGTTCAGCGTCAACCGGTTCAACATCAACAACTGGCTGTTCTTCGATTGGCGGCTCGACAGCTTGCGCCTCAACCGTCTCGACCTGCGGTTCTTCTGCCACTGGCGGTTTTGGTTTTGACTTGTTCGGTGTCTTGCGACCTTTGGCCGGTTGTTTTGCCACGTGCAAACCCTTTCATCCCTTAATTGCCCCGCGCTGAGGCTTTCGACGTATCGTATATCGGCCCGCACGGACCCTCAACCCTGTCACAACGCCGCAATCGCGCTTTGCGTTGCGTCGAGCATGGCCTGACCGTCGGGTTTGGCAGCAACAATCGCATCATGTGGTAGGGCCGCTTTGGCCACCGCTTGACTGATCGCCACCAACCGTACTTTCGGACCAAGCGTGACTTGACCCAACAATAATGTCGCGGCACGCGGCGAAAACAGGGGAATGATCACCGGATCGGCCCCCTCAATCGCGGTGATGGCATGCGCTGTTAAGGAAAGAGGCGTTTGCGCGTAAGCGATGCAATCTGCGCAATCGATTCCTGCTGCACGCAGCCGTGGCGCCAAGTCGCCCCGCGCATCGCGGCCACGGATGTGGGCAATCGGGATCGTCGGGCGGGCTGCCAGAATTAATTCCAGCAAATCCTCGACGGTCCCACGCGCTGAAATCGCATCAAAACCCGCAGCGCGTGCATCGGCAGCCGTCCGGTCGCCAACACACCAAGCGCGAACAGCAGACAGGCCAAGCCGATGCGCCTGAGCCACTCCATTTGTCGATGTGAAAACCACCGCTTGTGCATCACAAACCGCTTCTACCGGATCAATGCGTTGCAGCGGCGATAAGACCACGCGCACCCCGTCAAAGTGACGCGCAAACCTTGCGCCATCGGGGGCGGGTCGTGTGATTAGCAAAACGGGTTGCATTGGCGCACCATTGTTTGGAACCTGCCCAAGTGTTACCTGCCCATAAGCAAACCGCAACCGGAACACGCCATGACACGGACCCTGACCATCCTTGGTATCGAGAGCAGCTGCGATGATACGGCGGCGGCGGTTGTGCGCGGCGATGTCGGAACGGCACATATTATGTCGACAATCGTGCACGGGCAAACCGCATTGCACGCTAATTTCGGTGGTGTCGTGCCAGAGATCGCCGCGCGCGCCCATGTTGAGAAACTTGATACATGCGTGACCCAAGCCCTCGCGGATGCGGGCCTTAGCCTTGCGGATCTTGACGCGGTTGCCGTGACCGCCGGTCCGGGTTTGATTGGCGGTGTTGTGTCGGGTGTGATGCTGGCCAAGGGGATATGTGCCGCAACGAATCTGCCCTTGATCGGGGTAAACCACCTTGCAGGTCACGCGCTGACGCCGCGGCTGACGGATGGGATCGCATTTCCGTTTTTGATGCTGCTGGTGTCCGGCGGGCATTGCCAATTTCTGCTGGTCAAAGATCACGACGATTACACACGCCTTGGCGGTACCATCGACGACGCGCCGGGCGAGGCGTTTGATAAAACCGCGCGCATCCTTGGCCTGCCACAACCCGGCGGTCCGTCGGTACAACAGGCAGCAAGGGGCGGCGATGCCAAACGGTTTAAACTGCCGCGTCCGCTCATTGCCCAAGACGGGTGCGATATGTCGTTTTCGGGCCTGAAGACCGCGATGATCCGCGCCCGCGATGCGGTTATCGCGGAAAAAGGCGGGCTGACCCTACAGGATCAAGCCGACCTAAGCGCCGGATTTCAAGCCGCTGTCGCCGATATTATCGACCGCAAGTCACGCTGGGCCTTGGCGCAATATATGGCGATGAACCCGCCACATCCTGTGCTGGCTGTGGCGGGCGGGGTTGCTGCGAACACGGAAATCCGCGCGCGGCTAACGGCGCTTTGCGCGTCAATGGACGTGGCGTTTGTGGCGCCTCCGCTTGCGCTTTGCACTGATAACGCGGCGATGATCGCCTACGCGGGGCTAGAGCGGTTTGCGGCAGGCCAGACCGACGATATGACGCTCTCTGCGCGTCCGCGCTGGCCATTAGATCAGACCGCAGCCCCGATGTTGGGGTCCGGTAAAAAGGGGGCGAAGGCATGACAATCGCAGTCGCAGGCGGCGGCGCGTTCGGGACGGCATTGGCCGTGGCCCTCGCGCTTGATGGTAAACCGGTCACGCTTTGGGCGCGTAATGCGGATGCTGTGACACAGATGCAGGCCACGCGAACAAACCCGCGCTTGGACGGCGTCACCCTGCCCGACCTGATTACAATCACAAGCGATCTGCATGACCTGTTTGCTGCCGACATTATTCTGCTGGCAACCCCTGCCCAGACGTTGTGCGGGTTCCTTGGCGACCATGCAGGCAGCCTTGCGGATAAGACCCTTGTGGCGTGTTGCAAAGGGATCGACCTGACCACGATGACAGGACCAGTGGCGTCCATTCGTGCCATTGTGCCCAGCGCCACTGCCGCGATCCTGACTGGTCCCAGTTTTGCCGCCGACATTGCACGCGGATTGCCCACGGCGCTGACGCTCGCGGGGGGTGACGCGCAATTGCAGGCGACGCTGTCCACGCAAACCCTGCGGCTCTACCGGACTGACGATACGCTGGGCGCCGAACTTGGTGGTGCGCTCAAAAACGTGATGGCGATTGCTTGCGGTGTTTGCATGGGCGCGGGGCTGGGGGAAAGCGCGCGTGCGGCATTGATCACCCGTGGATTTGCGGAAATGCAGCGGTTGGCGGCAACGCTTGGCGCTGATCCGGATACGCTACACGGGTTGTCGGGGTTTGGTGATCTGGCGCTGACTTGCACGTCCGATCAATCGCGCAACTACCGGCTTGGCCTTGCGATTGGCGCAGGCACACCGTTTGACAAAACCACCACCGTGGAAGGTGCGGCCACAGCCCAAGCCGTGCAGCAATTGTCCGCTGCGCGCGACATCGACTTGCCAATCTGTGATGTGGTGGCCAACCTGACCACAGATAAAACCGACGTGAGAACGGCGCTAATGTCGCTGCTGTCACGCCCCCTAAAGGACGAATAACATGCGCGTAGCATTGATGTGTCACGATAAGCCCGATCACCTTGAGGTGCGGAAATCCAACCGCGATGCCCACCTTGCATATATCAAGGACACGGGCGTCGTTGAAATGGCGGGCCCGTTGCTTAACGCGGATGGCATGATGTGCGGCAGCTTGATCGTGCTGGATGTGACCGATTTGGCCGCAGCGCAATCATGGGCCGACAATGATCCGTACAAGGCGGCGGGACTTTTTGCATCCACCACATTGTCCGAATGGAACAAGGTGATCGGCTGATGGCAAAATGGCTGTTCAAATCCGAACCCGATGTATTTGGCTGGAACGCATTGGTCGCCAAGGGTGACGTAGGCGAAGAATGGGACGGCGTGCGCAATTACCAAGCCCGCAATTTCATGCGCGACATGGCGGTGGGCGATCTGG
>Ga0114952_1000623_pt1 | contig 35690 bp, 27 predicted proteins | sample SidtaG_2_FD_87303 | JGI IMG/M metagenome (GOLD analysis project Ga0114952, IMG submission 87303) | Marine algal microbial communities from Sidmouth, United Kingdom - Sidmouth_Asex2 metaG | ecosystem: Host-associated > Algae > Red algae > Unclassified | place: Sidmouth, United Kingdom | collected...
CTGCCTGTCGAGCATCGTCAAGGCCGAAGGCGCCTGGATCGAGGACGCCGACGGCCGCCGCTACCTCGATTTCCACGGCAACAACGTCCATCACGTCGGCTACGGTCATCCGCGACTGAAGGCGGCGATCACCGCGCAGATGGACCGGCTACCGTTCGCGCCCCGCCGCTTCGCCTGCGAGCCGGCGACGGCGCTGGCGAGAAAGCTCGCCGAGATCGCCCCCGGCGAGCTCTCCAAGACGCTCTTCACGACCGGTGGGTCGGACGCCGTCGAGGTCGCCCTGAAGATCGCGCGGGCGGCGACCGGGCGCTTCAAGACGCTCTCCTTCTGGGATGCCTTTCACGGCGCGGGTTTCGGTGCCGCCTCGGTCGGCGGCGAGCAACTGTTCCGCTCGCACGTGGCCGGGCCGTTGCTGCCGGGTGCCGAGCACGTCGCCCCCTTCGCCTGCTACCGCTGCCCGTACGGCTACCCCGAGACCGACGGTCGCCCGCACCTCGAGCTCTGCCGGCTGACCTGCGCCAACATGGTCCGCTACGCGCTCGAGAAGGAGGGGGACGTGGCTGCGGTCATCGCCGAGCCCGCCCGGGCGGTGCCCTACGTGCCGCCGCCGGGCTTCTGGAGCGAGGTGCGACGCGCCTGCGACGAGCACGGCGCGCTTCTGATCTTCGACGAGATCCCGACCGGGCTCGGCAAGACGGGGCGCATGTTCGCCTGCGAGCACGACGAGGTCGTGCCCGATATCCTCGTCATGGGCAAGGCGCTCGGTGGCGGCATCCTGCCGCTCGCCGCGGTCATGACCCGGCCCGAGCTCGATGTCGGCGAGCGCTACGCCTTCGGTCACTACACTCACGAGAAGAACCCCGTCTCGGCGACGGCGGGACTCGAGACGATCGGCATCATCGAGGACGAGGGCCTGGTGGAGAACGCCGCCGCGCTCGGCCGGACCGCGCTCGAGCGACTGCGCGAGATGCAGCGGCGCTCGCCGGTGATCGGTGACGTGCGAGGGCGCGGACTGCTGTTCGGCATGGAGCTGGTGCTCGATCGGAACGACAAGCGCCCGGCCGACGATCTGGCCGAGTCGGTGCTCTACCGCTGTCTCGACAAGGGCCTCTCGTTCAAGCTCTCGCTCGGCAACACGCTCACCTTCACCCCGCCGCTCGTGCTCACCGCCGCCGAGCTCGACAGCGCGCTCGACATCGTCGAGACATCGCTCGACGAAGCCTGCCGGGAGCTCGGGCTCGGGGGAGGATGAGCGCCCCGCCCTTGCCCGATCTCGGTGGCCTCAAGATCCTGCGCACCGATGCCGACATCGCCTGCCCGGCGATCGACGGGGCGCTGTCGGAGGCCGGCGCCGAGCTCGTGTCGTGCGGACCGGAGGTCGATCACGGCGAGCTCCTCGATCTGGTCGGCGACGTGGATCTCCTGCTCACGTGCTACGCATCGATCACCGCCGAGATCATCGCGGCCGCGAGACGCTTGCGCGGCATCGTCAAGTACGGCGTCGGCATCGACGCGATCGACATCGACGCGGCGATCGCCGCGCGCGTGCCGGTCGTCAACGTGCCGGCCTACGCGGAGGAGACCGTCGCCGAGGGCGCGTTCGCGCTGATGATCGCGCTGCAGCGCCGGCTCGTCCCGCTGCACGCCGCGATGCGCGCGCACGGCTGGGTCTCGCCCGAACCGGAGTGGCTCGGGCGAGACATCGCCGGCAGCACCGTCGCTCTGGTGGGGGCCGGGCGCATCGGCCGGAGCTTCGCGCGCATGTGCGGCGCGGGCTTTCGCGCCCGCGTGATCGGTCACGACCCGCACGTCTCGCGCGAGCGCATGCGAGCGGCGGGAATCGAGAAGTTCGACGACCTGCACGCGATGCTGGACGAGGCCGATGTGGTCTCGCTGCACGCCGTACTGACCGCCGACACGCGCGGCCTGATCGGTGCCGCCGAGTTCGCCGCGATGACGCGCCGCCCGCTGTTCGTCAACGTCTCGCGCGGCGCGCTCGTCGACGAGGGGGCGCTTCTCGACGCCTTGCGTTCGGGGCGCTTGCGCGGTGCCGGGCTCGACGTGTTCACCGCCGAGCCGCTCGATCGCGAGCGCCATCCGCTGCGCGAGCTGTTCGAGCGCGACGACGTGCTGCTCTCGCCGCACCTTACCTTCTACACCGAGGAGGCGATGGCACGCCTGTCCGACGACACGCTCGCGCGCTGCGGCGAAATTCTCGGCGGCGTGCCCGTACGGATCGCCTCGCACGACCCGCGTCTGCGCGCGCAGAGACACGGCGTGCGTTTCGTCGACGAGGTCGAGCGGGAGTCGCCACTCGGCTGATCTTGTCCGGCTGATCTCGTCCGACCGCTCGTCCGTTCGCCCTTCCGTCCCTCCGACCGGCCAGAGCTTGCCGCTTGAACGGACGATCTCGCGCGTCGTGGCGGTGCCGCGAGATCTCGACCGGCCGAAAGCATAGCGCCACTCATCCGCCATCCGGTGTGACAATACCTCTCTCCGCGGGGCTCGTTCGGCGTCGCGCGTACCTGGGGTTGCGATACATGCGGACAGCACGCACGATCGCTCACGGACGGCAGCGAACGAAACGATCCGACGCCACCGTCGACGATGCTCCACACGCACGCCCCCGCCCGCGTCCGCGGGTGGCCGTTCTCGCCGTACACGGCGTCGCCGACCAGAAGGCCGGAATGACGCAGCGGCACGCGGCCTCGTTGCTCGCCGGCGTCGGCTACGGCGATTTCGTCGAGACCGACATCCTCGTCGAGCAACACGATGTACGTCTCGCGCGCACGCTCGATCTGCGCCAGACGGCGCTCTGCTGTCGCCATCCGCTACGATCGGGTGTCGTCAGTCGTGCCGCGGCGGGTCCGGACGGCCAGCTGCACTATCGCTCGGGAGAGACGCTCGAGGTGGGTGCCGGAGCGATCGCGACGGGCACCGATGCGGAGCACGCGGAGGCGTTGGAACCGGGCGACTACGCCGAGCTGGTCGAGCACGAATCGATGCGTGAGCAGATCCAGGACCACCGGGCCGAGCCTCACGAGACGCTGCACGGCACACGCGTGCTCTCGGGCGTGCGGCGGGCGGACGAGGGGCTCGAGAGCGGCGTCGATGTCGATATCCACGAGCTCAGTTGGGCCGATCTCTCGCGGCTGCGCCAAGGTCTGCTCTCGATCTTCTTCGAGTTCTACCTGCTGCTGTTCTTCTTCTCGCGTATCGGCACGATCGCGATCGAACGCGCCCGGCCGCACTACCCGGGCCAGAGACGCAGCTGGAGCGCGCTGCTGCGTTCGCACCTGCTCGCCGAGTACACGCTGGTCATCGCGATGCCGGTGGCGCATCTCTGCGTGCTGAGCCTGGCGGTCGCCGGGGCGCCCTTTCTGTTGTCGGCCTGGGTGCCGCGGGAGTTCCTCGGCGAGCGCGTTCTCGCCCTCGCCCTGCTCTCGCTGATCACGCTCACGGCGCTCTGGGCGGCTTACCTCCAGCGCCGGCGCCTGTCGTCGCGCCTGTGGTCGGCGCTGTTCGCGCTCGTCACGCTCGGGGCGGCGCTCGCGATCTTCCGGGAAGGGGTATTGCCGGCCCCCGGGCCGACCGAGCTCGTGGTGGCGCTGTGGCTTCTCGTCAGCGGCGCCCTGTTGCTCGGGCTGCGAGCCTATGACGCGCGCCGACCGGGCGTGCTGCGCGCGGCGTGCGTCGGGTTCGCCGCGACGGGGGCCGTCTTCGTCACGCTGCTCTACAGCGATGCCGCCACCGAGTTCGTACGGCGCCTGCACGTCCACGCGCTCGGGCTCGATGACTACGCTCGCTACGAACGCTTCCGGGACCTTGCCTTCGGAGCGATAGGCCCGACGCTCTCGGAGAACCACCAGATCTTTCTCAAGGGCGTGCTCGCGACCGGGGTGGTCGCGCTCGCGATCGCCGCATCGACGCTGCTGTTCGTGCTCGCCGCGCTGTTCAACTCGATCGTCGGAATCTTGGCAGGCTGGCGAACACCGGAGGCGGAGCGCGGCCGCGTGCGGCGCGTGGTCTGGACCGGCACGCTGTCGCTGATCCTGCCCGGCTGCGCCTTCATCATCGTCACCTTCTCGCTGTGGGAGATCGTGCTGTGGACGAGCCGCCGACTGCTCGGCGATCACCCGGTCGTGATACCGGTACTCAGGACGCAACTCGATCTGTTCTTCATGCCGAACATGGTTCTCGGTCTCGGTGTGCTCCTGATCGCCACGGCCTATGCTGTCTGGCTGGTACTGCCGGCCGCGATCAGCGACCTGGTGAACGAGAAGCGGCACCCCGCCGAGCATCTCGGTACCTTGCTCGACGGCGCGCTCGGACGCATGCGAGTGAGCGGCGAGGCGGTGCGGCTGATCCTGCTCGTGGGACTGCCGCTCGACTGGCTCTACCTACTCACGACCTATCCGCCGGTCGAGCAGGTGCAGCGCCCTCTCGTGTTCGGCATCGGACTGGCGATGCTCACCCTGCTCTTCAGCGGCAAGGGGCTGTTGGAGAAGCTCTCGCTCGGTTTTCGCGCGGGGCTCGACGTAGGGCTGGACGTGACCAACTGGCTGCGCGTCTACCCACGCTCGGGCAATGCACGCGGGGCGATCTGTCGGCGCTACGTCTCGATGCTGCGACATCTGGCGACCTGGCGCGAGCCGCACAGCGGCGCCCGCTACGACGCCGTGGTGATCGTCGCGCACAGCCAGGGCACCGTCATCACGGCCGATCTCTTGCGCTTTCTCCACCGCGAGCAGCGCCTGGAGGGCTCCGCGATCCTCGATCCGGAGCTCGCGCCGCTGCACCGCTGGGGAGCCGGACGGTTGCCGTTGGCGCTGCTCTCGTTCGGCAGCCCGCTCCGCCAGCTCTACCTCCAACGCTTTCCGCACCAGTACGGCTGGGTCGAGGGAGAGGACGGCACCGGACCGGATCCGCTCGCGCTCATGCTCGAGCGTTGGAGCAATCTCTACGCGAGCGGCGACTACGTGGGCCGGCACCTGTGGCACGCCGACGGCGACGCGCGCCGCTGGTCGGAGTCGCCGTTCGAGCCGCCCGAGCGCCTCGGCGGGCGCGAACGCTGCGTCGGGCACGGCGGGCACGCGCGCTACTGGACGGGGCATCACTCGATGGTGGCGCACGAGCTCGATCGGTTGATCGTGGAGGCCGCGCGCGCGTCCTCCGTCACTGGCGCGCGCGCGGTCACCGTCGATACGAGGGTCGAGTCTTCCGACGCATGAAGGGGGAGACGACGGTCACGCAGCATTCCGCGTCCGCCCGTGCGGCGCTCGCGATGCTCGCCGGCGTTCTGGTCCTGACCCTCATGGACGCGGTCGCGAAACGCCTGCTCGAGCGCGGCATGCCGCTGGCGGAGATGATGTTCCTCAGAAGCGTGCTGATCTGCACGGCCCTGCAGCTGTGGTTCCGCGCGCGCGGCAGGCCCGAGGCGCTCAGAGTGGTCGACCGGCGCGGACAGCTTCTTCGCGGCCTGCTCGGCAGTGCCGCCCCGCTGCTCTTCTTCGCCGCCCTCGCCCGTCTTCCGCTGACGGCGGCGACGGTGGTCGCCTTCGCCAGCACCTTCACGACGGTGATCCTCTCGGTCCTCTGGCTCGGCGAGCGCGTCGGACGCTGGCGCTGGGCTGGCATCGTGGTCGGCTACGTGGGGGTGCTCGTCGCCGTGGGTCCGGCGAGCGACGGCCCGCTCTCGGGCTATCTGCTCGCGCTCGGCGCGAGCGTGGCGATCAGCGCCTTCTACATCGTCGGCAAGCGTCTGGCCGTGAGCGACTCGCCGATGTCGATGGTCAACGTCTACAACGCCGTGCTCGGACTCGTCTGCCTCTCGGCACTGCCCTTCGTCTGGGAGAGGCCGGACGCGACGGCGCTCGTGCTCGTGACGCTGTTCGCCGCCCTCGCGATCGCCGGTCAGTGGCTCGTGACGACGGCCTTCTCGATCGGCGATGCCTCGCTCGTCGCCCCGCTCGAGTACACCTCGCTCGTCTGGGTGGTTCTCCTCGACACCCTGCTCTGGGGGGTGACTCCGGCGATCCATACGCTCGCGGGCGCGGCGATCATCGTCGTGGCAAGCCTTCTCGTCTGGTACCGCGAGCACCTCGTCGCGAGAGCGAGCTGAAGCCCCTCCGCCTCCGCTCGCCACCCTCGCCAGGCTCACCGGACGCTCGCGACGCGACGGACGCCGGCGTGCCCCACCGCATCGACAGGTCGAACCGCCCCGGAGTAGACTCCCCCGGGGGGAAGGCGGCGAGCGAGCACCGCGGGAGGGTTGCCCGTCATGCCGTCCACATCGCCGCTCCGGACCGCTCGGTCTCCGCATCGAACGGGGCCCGGACCGGGTAACCCGAAGGAAGCCGAAGGAAGCCGAGAAGGCCGAGAAATCGAGATGCCGGGAGGAGTCATGACGACGCGGTCGAAGCGTAGTGGCAAGCGATTCCTGCCGGGGACAGCCTTGTCGATCAAGGCGCTCGCGTCACTCGGCGCGATCGGCGCGATTCCTGCCGCGTCGATATCCGCCGCGTCGATGGCCGTCGTCTCGACCCTCGCCGCTTCGGCCTCGATCGTCTCGGTCGTCTCGGTCGTCTCGGTCGTCTCGGTCTTCGTGGTCTCGATGTCCCTCTTATCGACACCCGCCGAGGCGCAAGATTCGTTCGACTTCAAGCTACATCATTTCCTGTCGGCGAAGGCACTCGCCCACACACGGATGCTCGAACCCTGGGCGAAGGCGGTCGAGGACGGATCCGGCGGGCGGGTGAAGATCGAGCTGTATCCGGCGATGTCGCTCGGCGGCAGACCGCCCGAGCTCGTGCAACAGGCGCGCGACGGCGTCGTCGACATCGTCTGGACCGTCAACGGCTACACCCCGGGCCTCTTTCCGCGCACCGAGGTGTTCGAGCTGCCGACCGTCTACACGAACGACCCTTCGGCCACCAATCTCGCCATGCACGATCTGTTCGAGAAGGAGCTCAGAGCGGAGTACCAAGGGCTCGAGGTGATGTTCCTGCACGTACACGCCGGACAGGGCATTCACATGGTCGATACCGAGGTGCGCACGCCGGACGACCTGATCGGCAAGAAGATGCGGACCCCGACACGTACCGGCGCATGGGTCATCGAGGCGCTCGGCGCGGCGCCGGTGGCCATGCCGGTCCCCGAGCTGCCGCAGGCCCTGTCGAAGAAGGTCGTCGACGGCGCGTTCATTCCCTGGGAGATCATCCCGCCGCTGAAGATCCAGGACCAGACGGAGTTCCAGATCGAGGGGGTCGAGAAGACGCGCTTCGGGAACACCACCTTCCAGGTATCGATGAACGCCGAGCGCTGGAGCAGCCTGCCGGAGGACATCAAGGAGGCGTTTCGCGACGCCTCCGGGGCCCAGTGGTGGGGGGAGGTCGGCGAGATCTGGCGCGAGACCGACGACTTCGGCATCGAGCTGGCGGTGGAGTCGGGGAACACGCACGTCACGCTCGACGAGAACGAGACGGCCGCTTTCGATCGGGCGCTGGCGCCGGTCGTCGATCGCTGGATCGAGGAGGTCGGCGGTAGCGGCATCGACGGGCAGGCCCTGGTCGACAGCGCTCGCGCCGCCATCGAGAGCCACGCCGACTAGGTCTCGCGCTCGCTCCGAGGTTCGTACCGGCACCGAATCGTGAGCGGCGCGCACGACCCGTTTCCTCTGCGGCTCGCCCGCGCGCTCGTCACCGGCTGGGCCTTGCTCGGCGGCGCGCTGCTCTTCGTCGTGGTCGGCGTCAACGTGGCGTCGATCGCCGGCGGGGCGCTGCTCGGCAAGCCCTTCTCCGGCGACTTCGAGCTGACCGAGATCGGTGTCTGCGTCGCCGTCTTCTGCTTCTTGCCCTACTGCCAGCTGACCGACGGCAACGTCAGCGCGGACATCTTCACCGCGCGCGCCTCGCGCCGCTCGCTGGCCGTGTTCTCGTTCTTCGGCTCGCTGGCCGCGCTCGGCTTCGCACTGCTCATGCTGTGGCGGATGTCGGCGGGCATGCTCGATCAGAAGACGTACGGCTACACGAGCGCGATCCTGCAGCTCCCGCACTGGCTGGCCTTTGTCCCGATACTCGTCTCCCTCGCCCTGCTGGCACTCGCGGCCGCACTGACACTGTTCGGCGTACGAACGACACACGTCGACCCCGATGCCGAGCGAATCGACTTCGGTGAGTGATCGACGAGCGAGCCGCGCACGGTGAGCGGGCCGCTGCTGATCGGTCTGCTCGGACTCACGTCGCTATTGGTGCTGATCGCGCTCAGGATGCCGATCGCCTACGCGATGATCCTGGTCGGGGCGGTCGGCGTGACGGCGCTGAACGGCCCTTCCGTCCTCATGAGTCAGCTGAAGACGCTCGCCTACGGCCAGTTCTCGATTTACGATCTCTCGGTCGTTCCGATGTTCGTGCTGATGGGCAATCTCGCCACCCGCGCGAGGCTCTCCGGCGATCTCTTCGAGGCGGCCAACGCCTGGCTCGGTCGGTTTCGCGGCGGCGTGGCGATGGCGACGGTCGCCGCCTGCGCGGGCTTCGGTTCGGTCTGCGGCTCCTCGCTCGCGACCGCCTCCACCATGGGCAAGGTCGCGCTGCCCGCGCTCGCGCGCTATCGCTACTCCGGAGCGCTCGCCACCGGCACCGTCGCCGCCGGTGGCGTGCTCGGCATTCTCATCCCCCCGTCGGTGGTGCTGGTGATCTACGCGGTCATCGTCGAGACCAGTATCGTCACCATGTTCATGGCGGCGATGATCCCCGGGCTGATCGCCGTGCTGCTCTTTCTCGTGACGATCGGCGTAGTGGTCGCGCTCGAGCCGTCGGCCGGGCCGCGTGGGAAGCCGAGCGAACGTGCCGATCTTCTGTCGGCCACGCTGCAGCTGGTGCCGGTGCTCGTGATCTTCGGACTGGTCATCGGCGGCATCTACCTCGGGTTCTTCAACCCCACCCCTGCCGCCGCCCTCGGCGTGTTCCTGGTCTGGGTCTACGGCAGCGCCCGAGGCCTGCTCGGACTCCTCGCGCTGCGTTCGGCGCTGCTCGAGACCGCGCGCACGAGCGCCATGATCTATCTGATTCTGCTCGGCGCCGAGATGGTGAAGATCTTCATGTCCCGGGGGGGCGTGCCGCAGGCGGCCGCCGAGTGGATGGCGAGCTCCGGCCTACCCGCCATGGCGGTGCTCGGCATCCTGCTGCTCGCGCTGGTCCTGCTCGGTTGCCTGATGGACAGTCTGTCGATGATCCTGCTCGCGATCCCGTTCTTCTGGCCGGTATTGGTGGCGATCAACGGCGGCGACTACGTCTCGGCCGAGGAGGCGGCCTTCGGCATGACGTCGGAGGATCTGAAGATCTGGTTCGGCATACTGGCGCTGATCGTCGTCGAGCTCGGCCTGATCACGCCGCCGGTCGGCATGAACGTGTTCGTCATCTCGAGCCTCGCGGACGGCGTACCGATGCGCGACACATTCATCGGCGTGGTGCCGTTCCTCGTCGCCGAGATCGTGCGCGTGTCGGTGCTGCTCGCCTTCCCCGCCGTCGTGCTCTGGCTACCGAGAGCGCTGTCGGGCTAGATGCCGATCGGGGTGAACCGGGGCACGAGCCGCACCGGGCACCGACCAAGGGCGATGGCGAGGGCGGTCGAGATGTGACGTGATCGACGTTCCGGAGGAACGCGCCCGACGGGCGGTAGCCCCCGCCTGCACCCCGGCATCGCTCGGCCGATACCGTCTCCCGACGGGCGCGTCCCCGCCCCGCAGATCGACTCCGAACCCCATGCCCCCCACCCGCGGCACCATCGTCGTCCTGACCGCCGGCTACACAGGCTACGAGAAGGCCGTGGTCGACGCTGTCGGGGCCGTGGCCGATGCCGCCGGCTTCGGTACCCTCTGCGCCACCGGGAGGGAGCTCGAGCCGGACGCTGCGGCCCGATCCGGCCCGGCCGTCTGCAACGGCATCTATCGCCTGGTGGAGCGGATGGACGTCGCCGGTCTGATCTGCGAGTCCGGAGTTCTCGGCCACCGTGCGGGGGCCGACGCCATCGCGCGCTTTCTGGCTCGCTTCCCGCTGCCGCTCGTCAGCCTCGGAGTGGACGTGCCGAACGTGCCGAGCGTGGTCGCCGACGACGAGCTCGGCATGCGGCGGTTGATGGAGCATCTGCTCGCCGACGATCGGCGCCGGCGCTTCGCCTTCGTGCGGGGTCCGCACGGGGACGTGTACTCGGGGCAACGAGAGCGCGTCTTTCGGGAGCTGCTCGTGCGGCACGGTCGGGAGCTCGACGAGGCGCTACTCGTTTCCGGCAACTACGACGTGTTCGATGCGTACAACGCCGTCGCCGAGCTGCTCGGACTCCACCCGGACATCGACGCGATCGTCGCGGCCAACGACACGATGGCGCTGAGCGCGGCGCGTGCGGCGACCGCCGCCGGAGCGAGCATCCCTCACGACATCGTCGTGACCGGCTTCGACGACATGCCGGACGCGACCCGGTTCTCGCCGGCGCTGACCACCGTGCGCCAGCCTCTGGTGGAGATCGCCGAGCTCGGTGTGGCCAAGCTGATCGAGCTGCTCGAGCAGACCGGCACGAGCCATCGTCCCGCGACGCCCTCGCGGCCGCGACTCTCCCGCGTGAGTAGCGAGCTGGTCGTGCGTGGGTCGACGATGAGCACGAGCGAGAGTGACGATCGACAGATCGACTCGGAGAGACTCTACCGCCTGCTGAGCGGCGCGATGGTGGGTCTGAGAGCGCCGCAAGGGGCGGACTTGCGTCAGCTCGCCAATGCGCTCGAGCGCACGATCACACACGGCTCCTCGGAACTCACCGATCATCTGGCGAGGGTCGTCGGCCAGATGAGCAGTCGCGATGCGCGCTGGTGGAGCAACCTCTGCCACCAGACCGAAACGATCTGCAGGCGACTGCTGTACGCGAGCGATCTTGAGGCGCATCTGCCGCAGATAGGGGCGGCGCTCGCACGAGTGCGGGATCGGATCTGGGCGGCCGAGACGGAGCGTGAGCTCAGAGCTCGCCGGTTCGAGCGCATGCGCTCGACGATGCAGCTGCAGATCGGCTCGTGCACCGGCATCGCCGAGATCCTGCGCGCGGTCGGCTACTGGACGGAGGCGTTCGGACCGCGGCGGCTGTTTCTGGTGCGCTACGACGAGCCGGGCGGTGAGCCTTGTTCGCGGGGCCGGCTGCTCTGGGCGCTGCGAGAGGGCGTCGTGGAGGCCGCGCCGAACGCTCTGTTGGAAACGCGAGACATCCTACCGCGTGATTTCGCCGACGAGCTCGAGCGAGGAGTGCTGATCGCCAATCCGATCTACGCCGGAAGCGAGCACTTCGGCTACCTGCTGATCGACCCTCACGGACTCGATCTGACGCAGATCGACGACGCCGCACAGAGCATCGGCAACGCGATGCGCAGCCACTACCTGTTCGACGCGCTGGAGAGACAGGCGGCGCGCCTGCGCGACGCCAACGCCGAGCTGTCCGCGCTCGCCAACCGCGATGCCCTGACCAGGCTTCCCAATCGCCTCTGCCTCGAAGAGTACTTGCGCGAGCTGTGCGAGCTGGGCGGGTGCGAGAGACCCGAGGAGCGCTTCGCGCTGTGCTTTTTGGATCTGGACGGATTCAAGCTGATCAACGACACGCTCGGGCACGAGGCGGGGGATGAGTTGCTGCGCACGGCGGCCGTCCGTCTCGAGCGAGTCGTGGGGGAGGCCGTCGGTGAGCGCGGTTTCGTCGCGAGGCTCGGCGGCGACGAGTTCACCGTGATCGTGCGCTCCGATGCACTCGAGAGCGAGCTCGAGCGTGTCGTCCCGTCGCTGCTCGCCACGCTGTCCGATCCGTACACGCTCGCGGAGCAGACGGTCAATGTCTCGGTCAGCATCGGCGGTGCCGTGTTCCCCGACCACGGCGAGGATGCCGGCACGCTGCTCAGGCGAGCCGACTCGGCGATGTACGAGGCCAAGGCGCGCGGCAAGGACGGCTTCGTGCTCTATCGCCCCGAGGCGTGCTCGAGCGACTCGCGCCTGGGCCTCGCGCAAGACCTGCGCGCGGCGCTCGAGGACGGCGGTCTGCGCATGCACTTCCAGCCCCGCGTGGATCTGATCACCGGCGAGACCTGCGCCGTCGAGGCTCTGATGCGCTGGATGGTCGACACGCCGGAGGGTGAGGAGCCGCGGGTCGGTCCGGATGTCTTCATCCCGATCGCCGAGGAGTCCGGTCTGATCACGCGACTCGGCGACCTGGCGCTCGAGCAATCGTGCCGTCAGGCCAGTCTCTGGGCACGGGCCGGTACGCCGCTCAGGGTGTCGGTCAACGTCTCCCACGTGCAGCTTCAGCAGGAGAGCTTTCTCGAGCGGATGACCGACGCTCTCGGTCGGCACCGACTCGATCCGGACCTGCTCGAGCTCGAGATCGCCGAGAGCACCGTGATGGAGGATGTCGAGACCAACATCGGCAAGCTCGGCCGTTTGCGCGAGCTCGGCGTGAGGGTGGTCATCGACGACTTCGGCGCCGGATACTCCTCGCTGAGCTGTCTCGGTCGACTGCCGGCGTGCACGCTGAAGATCGACCGCTCCTTCATCGGTCGGATAGGCTCGTCGCCCCACGAGAGCCCGCACGAGAAATTTCCCGACAGAAGTCGCGCGAACGCCGTGCTCGTCGTCCGAACCATCATCGGCCTCGGCAAGAGTCTCGGATTCACCTTGGTCGCCGAAGGCATCGAGACGGCCGAGCAGCTCGACGTGCTGCGCACGATCGGCTGCGACGAGGGACAAGGCTTCCTGCTCGGCCGACCGGCTCCCGCGCACGAGATAGATCGACGCCTCGACGATACCCTCGGTTACCGCCTCAGCGCCTGAGAGGGGCCGAGGGCACCAGCCTCGAGAGCACGACGGCGACTACAGCCGCGACAGCAGCTCCTGCTTCTTGGTCGCGAACTCCTCGTCGGTCAGCAGTCCTCGCTCGCGGAGCTGGCCGAGCCGCTCGATCAGCTGCAGCGGATCCTCGCGATCGGCTCCGGGGGAGGCGGCGGGATCGGTGCTCCCCTCGGACTCCGCACGCGGCGACGTGCTCGGCTCGGGCTCCGTCGGCACCGCCGGCGGCGGGTCGGCCCGTCGCGACGGGGCCGACGGATCCTGCCGCTCGCGCGCCACGACCGGCAAGCTCTCCAAGTCGATCCTGCCGTGTTGGCTCGTCATCGAGATCTCACCGCCACGACCCTGCTGCTGCGAGAACCCGCCGATCCGATGATCGAGCGTGTCGTGGACCCGGACCTCGCCGTCGAATTCCACCGCCAGGCGACAGGCATCGGCGAAGTACGCGTAGCGCATCGAATTCTGGGATCCGGTCGCCGACGGCGTGCCGAGCTCCCCCGGCCACCAGGCGCTCTTCGGCGAGGGCGTGAAGAGCGGGGAGTCGGGCAGGCGTTCGGCGCCGCCGCCCTGACTCTGGGACTGCGTCGGCCCGGCCGGTGAGCCAATCGAGGGGAGCGCCTCGGAAAGATCGCTACACAACCCTTCCACCCGCCCCTTCAGGCTCTGGTTGAACATGTCGCCGAGCATCAGCATGCCGCCGGACATCCACTGACCGCTGCCGCCGAACTCGGGATGGTCGAACTGGGCCATGCGGCCGTTGCCCGCGGCGACGGCGGCGAGCATCCGGGTCACGGCCTCCTCGCCGAAGCCATGGCGTCGGGCGAGATCCTGGACGAGACGCCGCCCTTCGGGCGTGAGCGTGGACATGGTGTCTCCGGGTGCGGAAGGTAAGCTGGAGAGCCCGCGCCGTGCGGGAACCGCCCATTATGCCTTGCTCGGAAGCGTCGGCGATGTCGCCCTCCGCATCGCCCGACGCCGCGGGCCGCGCCGCCGCGGAGTCGAGAGCGCCCCCGACGAGGGCCGATCGCCGCTGCTCAGTCCGGATCGGCCCTCAGAAGGAAATCGCCGTGGGCGACGACCGGCCCGGTCGGACCCGCGTCGGTCGGCGCCCCCTCCGGCTCGATGCTGACGCCGAACAGGTCCGAGCCCTCGATCAGCGAGCCCACGTCGAAGACCTGCGAGCCGCCCGAGGCCTCCGGCAGCAACGCCACCGGCCTGACCGCCGAACGATCGGGAAGCGCCTGCCAGAGCTGGAAGTTGCGGTTCTCCTCGAGCGAAGGGGGGGTCAGAGCGGTGACGCGCACGCGCAGGTTGCCGTAGTCGGTCTCGACCAGGAAGTACGGCTCCCCGTCCTCGTCGCTCAGCACCACGGCGAGCCCGTCGACCTGCAGCGGCGCCCTCCCCGGAGACTCCGCACGCTGATACAGCAGCAGCCCGACGAGCAGACCGAGCACCAGGCTCGCGGCGGTGGCGAGACCGGCGACCACCGGCCAGAGCCGCGACGGGCGACCATCCCGCGGGCTGTCGGTCGTCCCCTCCGATCCGGGCGTCGCGACGGTACCGATCACCACATCCCTGGCTTCGAGCTCCGTCTCCGATGGAGCGCCGTCCGAGCCGCGAATCCGTTCGAGCACTCGCCGCCAGACGCGATCGCCGGGGGGCGACTCGCGCGCGCTCTCGTAGAGGGGACCGAGCCGTCGCTCCCAACGGGCGACCTCGGCGCACATCTCGGTATCGTGGGACAGTATTCGCTCGAACAGCGCGAGATCCTCCCCGCGCAACGTACCGAGCACGTATTCCCCGGCACGTACCGACCACCAGCGTTCCTCAGGAGAGCTCATCGACACACTTCCTGAGCGAGTTCAGACCGCGACGGATCCAGCTCTTGACCGTACCGAGCGGCGCCCCCTTCTCCTCGCTGAGCTCCTCGTGTGAGTAGCCCTCGCAATAGGCCTTGACGATGCAGTCGTGGGCGGCATCGGGCAGGCGCTCGAGACAGCGCAGGAGCAGCTGGGCATCCTCGCTCATCTCGTGGAGGGGCTTGTCCGTGTCCGGCGTGGCCTCGATCAGGCTGACGAGACCGGTGCTCTCGTGCCCTTCGCGGCTGCCGCGTCGGCGAAGCACGTCCAGCGCCTGGTGCCGGGCGATGCTGCTCATCCAGGTCATCGGCGCGCCCGCCTCCGACGAGTAGCTGCCCGCGTTCTCCCAAATCTTGACGAATGACTCCTGCAATGCTTCCTCTGCGATCGCCTCGATCTTGAGGATACGCACCAGCACGCCGTTGAGTTGCCCCGCGCAGAGACCGTAGAGTTCCTCCAGGGCGGATTCGTGGCCCTCCGCACAGCGCTCGAGCAGGACGACGAGCCGTTCGCGTCGCACGCGATCGCCCGTGGACGAGCTGGATCGAGGAGTCGAGGTCACGCGGACACGATCGTCTGGCCGAGGGAGGTTCCGGGACGGCAAGTATGCACCCGCGACGAGCGCTTTCGGGCGCTCGACTCGCGTGCGCGACGAACCCGAGCCCCTCGCCGTGCGAACGGGGCGGGTTCGCGGTCAGATCAGCAGTCGCTCGACCGCGCGATGCAACCGCTCGGTGTAGCCGTCGCCACGCGCGGCCCGGGAGATGTCCGAGGTGATCGCGACGACCGTCGCCGCCTCGGGCGCGACATGGATGAACTGCCCGCCGTAGCCGCGCGCGTAGGCGACGCGCTGCCCGCCGAGTGGGCGCAGGAACCAGCCGTACCCGTAGCCGTCGCCCGACCACGGTGATCGCCCTCTCGGCACGAAGCTCCGCTCGACCCAGTCGGGCGCGAGCACTCGCTCTCCCTGCCACGTGCCCCCGAGCCGGTAGAGCTCGCCGATACGCGCCATCGCGAGCGGCGACAGTGCCATCTCGTTACCGCCGAGATAGCGCCCCTGCGGGTCGCGCGTCCAGGGCGCGAAGTCGATACCGAGCGGCGCACCGAGCCACGCGTCGGCGAGCGCGTGCAGATCGCGCCCGGCGGCGAGCGCGAGCGCCGCGCCGAGCACGTGGAAGCTCCCCGTCGAGTAGAGCATCCGGGTGCCGGGCTCGGCGACGAAGGGGCGGCCGAGCGCGTCGCGCACCCAGTCCTCGCTGGCGACCCAACCGCCGTAGTGCGGACCGGAGGTGCGGGCGAGCCCCGCTCGCATCGTCACCAAGTCCTCGAGCGTGAGCGCGGCGACACGCGGATCGGCCCCGGGCGGGAGCAGCGACGGCGCCGTCTCGCCGAGCGTCGCGCCGATCGAATCGACCACGCCGCGCTCGAGCGCGCAGCCGAGCAGCGCGGCGACGAGCGACTTCGAGACCGACTTGACGTTGACCGCCCGCTCGGGCGGCGGACCGCGAAAGGCTTCGGCGAGAACGATCTCTCCGTCGCGCATCACGACGGCCGCGTGCAGGCGTTCGAGCCCGGCCACGGTATCGCGAAAGCGGGCGAGCGCCGGGGCGTCGGGAGCGGAGGCAGCGCGGAGGGGGCGGAGGCCGACGAACGGTGCGGCGAGCGCACCGGCGAGCAGGGCGCGGCGGATGTCGAAACGGACACACGGCCCGTGCGGCGCGGTCATCGGGTGGTGGATCGGGTTCACGAGGAGACGAGGAAGCCTACGGGATCGAGCCGGGGAGCGCAGCGCCGGGCCGAACCACAGCTCGCGCGTCGGGCGTGTTCTACTCGAGCAGCTCTCTGTCGCTCAGCTCTCTGTCGCTATGCTGACCAACACGGTCACCGAACGTTCGTCGCGAGAACGTCGCTCCATCCATCGAGCGCGGCACACGATCGGTGAGCCCGAAGGACCCATCCCGATCGACGACGCGCATGCTCAGGCCATCGATATGACCTTCACGGAAGGCACCGATACCACTCGCCGACGATCCGGGGCTGCCGGACGAGCGCCTCGAGCCCCGAGAAGTCGAGGATGAGCTCGACGCCGCGGGACCGAGCGAGAGGCCGGTCCGGCTCATCGGATAGCTCGTCCGTGATTCTCCGACTCGGCGGCGAGCGTCGTGACGAGATCGTGGACACGCTCGTCGAGGCGTTCATGGACTACCCGGCGATGCGCTTCATGGTCGACGACGGCACCGACGCCTACGAGCGGCGGCTGCGCGCGCTGATCGGCCTGTACGCCGACGCTCGCCTGGAGCGGGGAGCGCCCGTGCTGGGAATCGAGGTGGCCGACACCCTGGCGGCGATCGCCCTGGTCGACGAGCCGAGCCGACCGCCGCTGCCGATCGAGCGCGATCGCTCGAGCGAGGATGTTCGCGCGACCCTCGACGACGAGGCATGGCGACGAATGGAGGCGTTCGAGACCGCGGTGGCGGACCTCGAGCCCGACGAGCCGCACCATTACGTCGGCATGATCGGCGTCCGCGACCGCCACCGTCGTACCGGCTTGGCGCGGCGCCTGCTCGAGGAGATCACACGGATGTCCGTCGAGGACAACGGCTCTCGGGCGGTGATCCTCTCGACCGAGACTCCGGAGAATCTGCCGTTCTACGAACACTTCGGCTTCGAGGTCGTCGGCGACGCGTGGGTAGAGGATCTCCATAGCTGGACGCTGCGGCTGTGCACGTCATGACGCCAACGCACCGCGGGCAGGCCACCACGCCTTCGGCGCGTCTTCCGCGATCTCGCGGAGGACCGGGCGCGCGGCGAGCACCGCCGGGCGGAGCGCCCTCGGGAGCGTCGTCCACCACACCGACGGGCGCGCCATACTGCGCGCGGGCGTCGTCTCAGGCGGAGATCCGCTCCGCCTTCTCCACCAGCACCTGCGCCTGACGGATGGAGGCGTAGTCGATCAGGCGCCCGTCGAGCGACACGGCACCCTTGCCCTCGGCCGCGGCCTGCTCCATCGCCTCGAGAATGCGCCGGGCCTTCTCCACTTCTTCCTCCGAGGGGCTCATGACCTCGTTGGCCAGCGCGATCTGACTGGGGTGGATGGCCCACTTGCCCTCGCAGCCGAGCGCCGCGGCGCGCCGGGCGGCGGCGCGAAAGCCGTCGGCGTCCTGGAAGTCGCCGAAGGGGCCGTCGAGCGGGCGCAGTCCGTTCGCCCGGGCGGCCACTACCATGCGGGCCAGCGCGTAGTGCCACATGTCGCCCCAGTGAACCTCGCGCTCTCCGTCGGCCGACGCGTCGGTCAGGACGCTGTAGTCCGGGTTGACCCCACCGATGACGGTCGTGCGGGCGCGCGTGCTGGCCGCGTAGTCGGCGACACCGAAGTGCAGGCTCTCGTTGCGCTTGGAGGCCTGGGCGATCTCGTGCACGTTCTGCATGCCGAGCGCCGTCTCGATGATGTGCTCGAAACCGATGCGCTTGTCGAAGCCCATGGCCGTCTCGATCTGCGTGAGCAGCATGTCCACCGCGTAGACATCGCTTGCGGTTCCGACCTTCGGGATCATGATCAGGTCGAGCCGTCCGCCGGCCTGCTCGACCACGTCGACGACATCGCGGTACATGTAGTGCGTGTCGAGCCCGTTGATACGGACCGACATCGTCTTCTTGCCCCAGTCGATGTCGTTCAGCGCGCCGATGATGTTCTTCCGGGCATCGACCTTGTCGTCGGGCGCGACGGCGTCCTCGAGATCGAGGAAGATCACGTCGGCCTCGGAGTCGGCGGCTTTCTCGAACAGGTGCGGCTGGCTGCCGGGGACCGCGAGCTCGCTCCGGTTGAGCCGCCCGGGGGCTTGCTCGAAAGTGTGAAAACTCATCTGCGATGCCACCTCGTCTCGTTGAGCGGGTCGCCGAACGGGTCACCGAAGAGACCGTCGAACGGATCGAGAAACGATCCGAAGACGATCCGGCTTTCGCCTCGATGGCCGATCCGGCCGCCGAGCACGACCGTATCACACGCGCCGGGGCGTTCCGGCGACTCGACGGGATCGATCGGCGGGCTCGATCGGCGGGCGCGACGGTCCGCGAGTCGGCCGGAAGCGTGGAGCGAGAGCGAGCTCCGCGTTCGCATCCCCGGCTAGTTCTCGGCCGATCCCTGGAGACGATGCGAGTAGTAGAAGGCGATGGCCTGGGCGCGGTTCCTGACCGCGAGCTTGTCGTAGAGGTTGGAGAGGTGGAACTTCACCGTGTTGATCGATATCCCGAGCTCGCGCGCGAGCTCGCGGTTGCTCAGCCCTTTCGCCAACGCGTCGAGCGCGGCGCGCTCCTTTCGCGAGAGGCTGTACACCGGGTCAGATTGCAACTTGCGCACGTCGACGAAGGGGAACACCATCTTGCCGCCCGCCACCTCGACACAGGTGCTCAGAAGCCCTCCGATCTCGGCCGAGCGGCGGACGAACCCCGCCGCCCCGGCCGCCATCGCCACGCGGGGGAGATCCTCGCCGTCTTCGCCGTAGACCACCAACCGCGGTGCCTGCGGCTGCTCGCGCAACACCTCGATCAGACGCGCGCCGCCGAGTGCGGGCAGGCGCCAGTCGATCACCCCGAGTTGCACCGGAACCCTCACCACCGCACCGAGGAACCCTTCGGCCGTGGCCGATGTCGCCACCAGCGAGAAGCGTGCGTCCTGCTCGAAGATCTCCGACAACGCCGACAGGACCAACGGGTTGCCGTCGGCCAGTGCCACCGAGATGACGTGACGGGGCTGCTCGTTCACCGGATCGACGGCTTCCTCCCGCGGCGGACCCACCCCTCCGGGTAGGTATCGTTCGTTTCCATCGAAGATACCACCCGTAGGGGTAGTAGATCCACTACCCGAGCGGACACCCGAAAGCAGTAGTGTTCGGCGTTGTGTCGTGCTCGCTCGACGTGTCTGATGGGGGTGTGCGAGACACTCGCACCGAGTCACCCGCGTCAACACACGAGAACGCCCGCATGTCAGCCGACGGATTTTCGAAGCTCCAGATTCCGCACACCATCGCCGCGGGTCCCGGCCCGGGCAATACGGACGAGCGGGTGCTGGCGGCCTTCTCCGGCGCGGGCGTGGCCGACCACATGCAGCCGGACGTGCTGCGCGGAATGATCGAAGCCAAGCTGATGCTCCGGGAGGTCTGGGGTACTCGGAACGTGCACACCTTCGGCGTCGCCGGCACCGGCTGGAGCGGGCTCGAGACCATGTTCTCCGCGGTGCGCCCCGGCGACCGCGTGGTCGCCTTCGCCAACGGCACCTTCTCCGGCATCGACGCGTTGAACCTGCGCCTGAAGGCGGCCACCGCCGAGGAGCTCGCCGCCGACGGTCTGAACCCGAAGGCCGCGAGCGTCACGGTCGTCGAGATTCCCCATGGCGAGTCGGTGAGCGGCGAGATCGTCGAGAAGGCGCTCGCCGAGCACAAGCCGCGGTGGGCCGTCATGGCGCACTGGGAGACCGGATCGGGGCGCATCAACGACCTTCGGGGCTTCTCCGAGGCGTGCGAGCGCCACGACGCGATGGGCCTGGTCGACGCCGTCTCCTCGCTCGGCGTCGCGGACTTCCGCATCGACGACTACCCGGGCGTCGTCGGTTGGGCGTCCTGCCCGCAGAAGGGCGTCTGTTGCCTGCCGCTGACCTACGCGCCGGTCAGCTTCCACGAGCGCTATATCCAGACGCTCAGGGAGCGCGGCGCGAGCACCTTCTCGAACCACCCGATCTTCGAGGCGCGCCATTGGGGCATCGTCGACGGCAAGGACGTAGAGGCCGGCACCTACCACCGCACGCACTCGGCCTACGCGGTCGCCGCCTTCCACGAGGCCCTGCGCATCACGCTCGAGCAAGGCATCGCCCAACGCGCCGAGAACTACGCCTTCCACGAGAAGATCCTCCGCGAGGCGGTCACCGCCATGGGCTGCAAGGTGACCTCGAACATGACCAGTCTGGTGGTGCTGAACCTGCCCGACTCGCTCGCCGGCCGCGAGAAGGAGCTGGTGCAGAACTGCCGCGGGCAAGGGTTCGGCATCTGGACCACGCTGTCGGAGCCGGTGCAGATCCGCATCGGCATCCTGAACCTGCTCTCGGCCGAGAGCGTCGGCGACATCGTCAGGCGCTTCGCCGAGGCGATACGCGAGCTCGGCGGCGAGGTCGATCGGGAGGCCATCGACACGTTGCTGCAGGATCGCTACGCCGACGCGTCGGTCGCGGCTTGAACCATGGACATACACGAGTACCAAGCCAAGGAGATTCTGTCGAACTTCGGTGTCGAGGTGCCGGCCGGCGCGCTCGCCTACAGCCCCGAGCAGGCGGCCTATCGGGCGCGAGAGCTCGGCGGAACGAAGTGGATCGTCAAGGCCCAGGTGCACGCCGGCGGACGCGGCAAGGCCGGCGGCGTGAAGCTGTGCGAGAGCGATCACGAGATCCAGGAGGCCTGCGAAGGGCTCTTCGGGCGCAAGCTCGTCACCCACCAGACGAGCGCCGAAGGCAAGGGCGTCTACCGCATCTACGTCGAGGCCGCCGTGCCGATCGAGCGGGAGATCTACCTCGGCTTCGTGCTCGATCGCTCCAGCCAGCGCGTGATGATCGTGGCCTCCGCCGAGGGCGGGATGGAGATCGAGGACATCTCAAGGGATCGCCCGGAGAGCATCGTCCGCTCCATCGTCGAGCCGGCCGTGGGCCTGCGTGACTTCCAGGCTCGCGAGATCGCCTTCGCGCTCGGCATCGATCCGGCCCAGACCTCGCAGATGGTGAGCACGCTGCAGGGTTGCTATCGCGCCTTCACCGATCTCGATGCCACCATGGTGGAGATCAACCCCCTGGTCATCACCGGCGACAACCGTATCCTCGCCCTCGATGCCAAGATGGCCTTCGACGACAACGCCCTGTTTCGCCATCCGCAGATCAGCGAGCTCCGCGACAAGAGCCAGGAGGATCCGCGCGAGAGCCGGGCGGCCGATCGCGGCCTGTCCTACGTGGGGCTCGAGGGCAACATCGGGTGCATCGTCAACGGCGCGGGGTTGGCCATGGCGACGATGGACACGATCAAGCTCGCCGGCGGAGAGCCGGCGAACTTTCTCGACATCGGCGGTGGCGCGACGCCCGAGCGGGTCGCCAAGGCGTTCCGACTCGTGCTCTCGGACGCCAACGTCGAGGCGGTGCTGGTCAACATCTTCGCCGGCATCAACCGCTGCGACTGGGTCGCCGAAGGGGTCGTGGCGGCGCTGAAGGCCGAGGAGGTCGACCTTCCGGTGGTGGTGCGCCTGGCCGGCACCAACGTCGAGGAAGGGCAGAAGATCCTCGCCCGCTCGGGCCTGCCGGTGATCCGCGCCAACACCCTGATGGAGGCCGCCGAGCGAGCCGTGGAGGCGTGGAGCAACGACAGCGAACGATCCAGCCGAACGAGGTCTCCCCGATGAGCATCCTTCTCGATCGCGACTCCCGCGTCGTCGTGCAGGGCATCACCGGGCGCATGGCGCGATTCCACACCCGCGAGATGATCGAGTACGGAACGCAGGTGGTGGCCGGTGTGGTTCCCGGCAAGAGCGGGGAGGAGGCCGAGGGCGTTCCGGTCTTCGACACGATGAAGGAGGCGGTCGAGCGCACCGACGCGCAGGCCTCCCTCGTGTTCGTGCCGCCGCCGTTCGCGGCGGACGCCATCATGGAGGCGGCCGATGCCGGCATACGTTACTGCGTGTGCATCACCGACGGCATTCCCGCCCAGGACATGATCCGGGTCAAGCGCTACATGCGCCGCTACGCGAAGGAGCGGCGCATGGTGCTGACCGGACCGAACTGCGCGGGCACGATCAGCCCCGGCAAGGCCATGCTCGGCATCATGCCGGGTCATATCTACGAGCCCGGCCCGGTCGGCATCGTCGGTCGCTCCGGAACCCTCGGCTACGAGGCCGCCGCACAGCTCAAGGAGCTCGGCATCGGCGTGTCGACCTCGGTCGGGATCGGCGGGGATCCGATCAACGGCTCGAGCTTCAGGGACATGCTCGAGCGCTTCGAGCAGGACGAGGAGACCGAGATCATCGCCCTGATCGGCGAGATCGGCGGCCCGCAGGAGGCCGAGGCGGCGGACTACATCCGCGAGCACGTGAGCAAGCCCGTGGTCGCCTACGTCGCCGGTCTGACCGCACCGAAGGGTCGAACCATGGGACACGCGGGGGCGATCATCTCCGCCTTCGGCGAGAGCGCCTCGGAGAAGGTCGAGATCCTGTCCGCCGCCGGCGTGACCGTCGCCGAGCACCCCTCCTCGATCGGCTCGACCATCGCCGAGGTGATGCGGCGGCGAGGCACCTGATGCCCGCCGGCTCACCGCCCGCCGCCTGCTCCCCACTTCGTCGGCGGAAGCGCCGATGACGCTGGCCGACCCGAGCTCGAGCACGCTCGTCGAGACGGCGCCGCTCGCTCCAGCGGAGCAGGGCGTCGAGATGTTCCGCTCGCTGTGGCGCGACGTACTCGGCGTACGCGCGCCACACGTGCTCGAGTGGATCGACGCCGCGGACGATCGAGCGATTCCGGTCGGCAACGATGCCGTGCCGTTCCTGCAGGCGCTGAACATCTGGTTCCAGTTGCTGCGCATCGTCGACGAGAACACCGCCATCCGTGCTCGCCGGCGCGTGGAGAGCACGGTCGGCGCCCACGCGGTGGCCGGCAGCTTCGCCCAGGCGCTGGCCGACGCGAGACTCGATCGCGAGAGCTACCGAACGCTGGTCAGCGAGCTCGAGATCGGCCCGACCCTGACCGCCCACCCCACCGAGGCGAAGCGGGTGACGGTGTTGCAGATCCACCGGCGCATCTATCGTCACCTGGTCGCTCTCGAGACCGACCGCTGGACACCGCGAGAACGCGCCGCGATCCTCGACGACATCACCGGCGAGATCGATCTGCTGTGGCTGACCGGAGAGCTGCGACTCGAGCGCCCGAGCCTGACCGACGAGATCGAGTGGGGCTTGCAGTTTTTCCGAAACAGCCTGTTCGACGCGGTGCCTCAGGTGCTCGATCAGCTGCAGCGGGCCGCCGAGACGACCTTCGGCGAGCACTCACCGGCGCCGCCGTGCATCCGACTGCACACCTGGATCGGCGGCGATCGCGACGGCAATCCGAACGTCACGAGCGAGATGACGGCGCACGCGCTTCGGCGCGGGCGCGAGACCGTACTGGCGATCTACGGCGAAGCGCTCGCCGGCGCCGCGGCCAAGCTCAGCGTCAACGACCGCATCGAGCCGCCCCCCGGCGAGCACCGGACACGGCTCGAGGCCATCGTCGAGGGCACGCCGGTCGCCGAACGCAATCCCAACGAGTTGTTCCGCCAGGCGCTCTCGGCGATCGACTGGCGGCTGCGGCACGAGCGCTACGCGCACGTCGGCCGCTTCGTCGCGGACCTCGACAGCGTTCACGATGCCCTCTGCGCGATCGACGCCGAGCGGCTCGCACGGCGCTACCTCCAGCCGCTCCGCTGGCAGGCGGGCAGCTTCGGGTTCCGCACCGCCACGCTCGATATCCGCCAGAACTCGACCGTCACCACGGCCGTTCTCGAGGAGATCTGGTCGCGAGGGGGCGAGCCCGCGCCCGACTACGGAACGCCGGGCTGGTCACGCCGACTGCGCGAGGAGCTTGCCGACCCCGATCTCGTCGCTCTCGAGCCCGAACACCTCGGCGCCGAGGCCGCGGAGCTGATCGCTCTGCTGAGCCTGATGCGATCGGTTCGAGGGCAGCCCGACCCCGAGGCCATCGGGCCGTTCATCCTGTCGATGACTCGCTCGGCGGACGATCTGCTCGGCGTCTACCTGCTGGCACGCTACGCGGGTTTCGGAGCCGAGACGCTGGATCTGGCGGTGGTGCCGCTGTTCGAGACGATCGGCGACCTGCGCAACGCCCCCGGCATCCTGGCGGACTTCCTGGACGTGCCGCTTGCCCGCCGCAGTCTCAAGGCGCGCGGCCGAGCGATCGAGGTCATGCTCGGCTATTCCGACAGCAACAAGGACGGCGGTTTCGTCTGCTCGATCCGCGAGCTCGACAGCGCCCAGCGGCGCATCGTCCGCACTCTCGAGAGCCGAGGGTTCCGGGCAGCGTTCTTCCACGGACGGGGCGGCTCGGTGAGTCGCGGTGGCGCACCGACCGAGCGCGCGATCGCCGCGCAGCCGCCCGGTACCATCGGCGCTCGGCTGCGCGTGACCGACCAGGGCGAGGTGGTCTCGGCGAAATACGGCAACCGCGGCACCGCCGCCACCTACCTCGAGCTGCTCGCGGCCAGCACGCTCGCCCATTCGGCCGACGGCGCTGACAGCTCGATCTCGCCGGAGTTCGAGGACGCGTTGGACGCCCTTGCCGGACTCTCGCAGACCGCCTACGTGACACTGCTCGACACGCCGGGCTTCGTGGACTACTTCCGCGCGGCCAGCCCGGTCGAGGAGCTCGCGCGTTTGAAGATCGGCTCGCGGCCCGCCAAGCGCTTCGGCGCGTCGACGCTCGCGGACCTGCGCGCCATCCCGTGGGTGTTCGCCTGGTCGCAGAACCGTCACCTGATCACCGGCTGGTACGGTTTCGGGACCGCGATCGAGAGCTTCTGCCGGGTTCGCGATGCTCACGGCAGGGACATCCTGCAGGCGATGTTCGAGCGCTCCCACCTCTTTCGGCTGATGGTGGACGAGGTCGAGAAATCGCTCTACCGAAGCGACATGACGATCGCGGCGGACTACGCCACGCTGGTGAGCGACGGCGAGTGCCGAAACACGATCTTCGAGCAGGTGAGAACGGAGTACCGACGGGCCTCCGCCGGCATCGCTCTGGTGACCGGCAGTGCCGACATCGGGGCGCGCTTCCCGCTCTTTCGCGAGCAGTTCGACCGGGTTCGCTCGGATCTCGATCGTATCAACACCCTGCAGGTGGCACTGCTGCGCGAGTCCCGCTCCGCCGAGGGGGGCAACGGCGTGTCGATCCCCCTGCTGCAGTCGATGAACTGCATCGCCGCCGGTCTCGGCTGGACCGGCTGAGAGGCGCCCGCGCTCGGCCGACGCCCATCGGGTCCGTCGGGCACGAGCGCCCGGCGGCGTTCTCGCACCGGACGCCGACACGCTCGGGCCTGCGAGCGACACCGCGCTTCGGCCCTCCGCGAGCGAAGCTCAGTCGGGCAGCGCGCCGCAGAACCCGCCCCCGCCGGCGACACCGGATCCGAGGGCCACGATGGGCGGGGCGCGGTACGGATTCGGGGGGGTGGCGAGCAGGTCGGCGACGACGAGACCGGCGAGCAGCGCCAGCGCCAGCCCGGCGGTCACGCGCCGGGTCACGAACGCCTCTCCAGGCCCAGCGCCGGGCGCAGACGAACCCCGAGGACCGAGCCGGCGAAGGCCGCCGCGAACCAGACCCACCCGTGCAGACTGCCGGTGGATATGCCCGAGAAGAAGGCACCCACGTTGCAGCCGAAGGCCAGACGGGAGGAATACCCCAGCAGAAACCCCGCGACGACGGTCGCCACCCAGGCGCGCGCGGGCAAGACCGGCAGCGTCTGCGACAAGCCGCCCGAGCGCCAGGAGGCGACGAAGAACGCTCCCAGCACGATGCCGATGTTGGTCAGTGAGGTGTAGTCGACGAGAAGGCTCGCCCGTACCCGCTCGACGCTCTCCGGGGCGGCCCAGAACGCCGAGCCCGACAGATCGGCCCCCATCGCCGTCGCACCCTTGGCGATCCACAGACCGAGCCCGTAGACCACCCCCCACGGCTGCCCCGAGACGATCAGGTTCGCCAGCGCCAGGACGGCGACGATCAGGGCCGCCACGAGATAGCGCCGCGGAACCGCGCGGTGCTCGGGCACGGCCAGACGCCACAAGAGCCCGGCGACGCTCACCAGCATGACCAGTGTGAGGAGCACCCCCGTCCAGCCGGTGAAGGTGACGACGGGCAAGGCCCCGAGATCGGTCCACCAGAGCAGATGGTAGGCGCCGGCGAAGCTTCCCACCGCGAACAACGGCAGTGCCGCGAGAGCGATCGGATTGCCCGATCCGGCATTGACCAGCGTGCCCGACCCGCAGCCCAGCACCACCTGCATCGCCCCGCCGAACACGAACGCCCCGGCCACCATGGCCCAGCCCACCGGTGCCTGTGCTCCGAGCAACTCCCCGCCCCGCGCCGCGATCAGCGGCAGCGCGACGGCCGCCACGATCCCGATGGCCAGCAACTGGGCGAGGATGCCCGAGGGGTCTCGGCGCAGGATCATCGCTCGCCAAGGACCGGCGAAACCGAAGCGGAGCCCCTCGAGCACGAGCCCGAAGCCGAGCCCGATGGCCAACATCAGCCCGTAGCGGATTCCGGCCACGATCGCGACGGCCAATACCAGGAACACGCCGCCGAGAACGAGAGCGCCGCGTCCGACGAGCGCCCGGGCGCGGGAGCGACCGGCCTCCCCCGCCGTCCCGCCGCCCCCCGTGGGGAGCGCCGCCGCCGACATCAGTGCCCGCGAAGCTTGTTCAGGAAGTTGTCGACCAGACCGGGCGTGTTCTCCATCTCCAGTCCGGCATTGGAGTACTCGACCATCGACCCCGGATAGAGCTTGACGTTGTCGAGCCCGGCCACCTCGGACAGGGCGAACCAGTTGGTGGCGGCCCAGTGCCCGGTATTGCAGAACGAGACGATCTGCTCACCTTGCTCGACGCCGAGGCTCTCGAGCAGGGGCGAGGTGTCCGGAATCGCCGAGATGGCGGCGGAGCCCTGCTCGAAGAACGAGGTATAGGCGTGGCTCTGCGCACCGGGGAGCGTGCCCGGCTTGGTGGCGGCGGGGTGGCTCGTCCGGCCCTGATAGAAGTCATCGGGACGCGCGTCCAACAGCAGCGCATCGATCTCGCCCTCGGTCACCGCCGCCACCTGCTCGGTATCGGCCGTCCACTCCTCGGAGAAGGTGATGTCGAGCTCCGTGGGCGAGGGCGTGACCGCCTCGCTCTCCAGCGGCAGTTCCGCCGCCCGCCATGCCTCGATGCCGCCGTTGAGGATCGACAGATCGGTGAATCCGGACGACTTCAGCGTCCAGTAGACACGCGCCGCGGCCCCGAAATCGGTATCGGTCTTGCCCTCCGGGACGATGACCACCGGCCGCTCGAGCTCCAGACCCAGCGCCTCGTAGCGCTCCTCCAGGGTTCCCACGTCGAGCAGCTGGCCGGGGTTGTCCTGAGGTCCGCGGAACAGCCCGTAGGGCGCCGAGACCGCTCCCGCGAGGTGACCGTCGGCGTACGCCTCGCCGCGAATGTCGAGGATGATCGGATCGAGCTCGGCCAGACGCGCGGACAGCTCGGTCGGCGTGACCAAGGGGCCGAAGGTGGCAGCCGCCGCGACCGACGTGACGAACACGGCAGAGGAGGCGAACATGGCGAGCCCGAGGGCGGCGGCGGACGCGAGGGGACGGATTTTCATGGTGCTCTCGAGTGATCTGTTGATCTACTTACCGGAGTTCGAGGCGAAAGCGGTGTCTCGAGCCTTCGACGATACCATGGGCCATTGCCGGCGAGCGCCGGTCGGAGCCGAGGCCGTGAATCGAACCATGCCGGAGGCGGAGGCGAGCCTCTACCTGCCGATCAGCGAGCCGACGCTGCGTGACGTGCTCGACGAGGCGCGAACCCTGAACAACGTGCTTCGGGATCTGTCGCCGCACGAGACGGCGAGCCTGCTCCTGCTCGAGGGTTTGTCGAAGCGTCGGGACGACCGCTCGCCCCCGTCCGAGCGAACCCTCGCCGATATCGTCCGAAGCTGCCGCCTCCTCGCGTTGGAGGCAGGGCCGGCGACGCTGCTCGAGCACGTTCTGTCGGTACTCAGTCGTGCGGGAATCGACGCCGGGCGCCGACGACTTCCCGAGCTCCGGATCGCGCTTCTCGATCAGGCGAGCGTCGAGCGTGGCGAGTTCCTGTCGGCCGACGGCCGTTGGGATCACGGTTTCGCCGAGCGCCACCGCGAGAGCCTCGCCGCCGCGCTGGTGCGAGCGGAGACCGAGACCGGCGAGCCCACTCGGCTCACCCGCGAGCAGAGCCGGATCTTCCTCGAGCTCCGGGCAGAGGACGACGAGCCCCTGCACGTGCAGGGCTACGCCGGCACGGGAAAGTCGTCACTGATCGGCGCCCTGATCGAGATGCTCGAGCCGAGCGGCGCTCGAGTCCTCGTGCTGGCCGAAACCCGAAGACAACTCCGTACCGCCCCGGTCGACGATCGCCGGGCGAGACACGTGGACAAGAACACGTTCGACGTGCTGGCCGATCGTCTCATGGGCGAGGATCTGACCTCTCCGGCCTACCTGAACCTGCACCGAAGGAAGCGCTCTCGCGGGGAGCTGCCCGACGAGGAGCTCGCCCGACTGCTCGGTATCCACGCGGAGGTGCGATTCACCGCAGCGGAGATCGCCCGCGCCGTGCGAGCCACGCTCTTCGTCTTCTGCCGCAGCGACGACGACGAGCTCGGCGAGCGGCACCTCCCGCGGGCCTGGCGTCAAGCGTTCGATCTCACCCTCGGAGCGGCCACCTGCCAGCACGCGAGAGCGCTCTGGGAGGCCATCGTGTCGCGACCGGCGAAGGAGCTCGAGCCGCTGATTGGCGACCACCACGCGATCAAGTGGGTGGCGCTCAACCGCTGGCCGATTCCCGATCCGTACACGCACGTCATCGTCGACGAGTCTCACTATCTGCCGGGAGCCGTTCGGCAGATCCTCTCCTCGAGCCCACAGGCCGTGTGGACCCTCGGCGACGACTATCAGAACCTCGGCGGGCACACGCCACCCGCGCGCTCCGGAGTCCGAGCGCGCGAGATGACCCACTCGATACGCAGCGGCGAGGAGGTCGAGGAGTTGATCAACCCGATCATCGCGGCACACCCCGGGGGAACGAAGGCGCCGTTCCACGGCAACCGGATGCACCGCGTCGAGATCGTCCGCTACGACGCGCGCCGGGCACGGGTGCCGCAACGGGCGGCCGCCATCTTGGTCGACGATACCTGGGGTCTGTTCGAATGGGTGCAGCGCATCGTCTCCGCCGGCGCCAACGTCGAGCTGATGGGTGACCATCGGGATCTCGATCGCTTCGTCAAGGACTGTATCGAGCTGCACACCAGGGGCATCCGTGCCCGCCACCGTGCCCTCCTGCGCTTCGACTCCTGGGAGCAGGTCGCCACGCACCATCACGGCAACCCCGGATTCCAGCGTGTCGACCGTCTGCTCGCGAGGGGCTACGGCTATCGGGACTGGTTGCGAACGTACGCGAGGCTCTCGAGACGGGATACCGGCCCGACCCATTCCGTCGGCCTGATCGGCGATACGCTCAACCACGAGTTCGACACCGTCATGCTCGCACCGAGCGTGCTGGGGGACGAGCGATCACGGCGCCGCGCGGCGTTCGGCTCGTCGATCTACGTCACGCTCACTCGTGCCAGACGACGGCTGATCGTCCCGGATGGGTTGCGGCACTGGATCGAAGCGCTTTCCGCGCCACGGGGCTCGGCGCTTCTCGACGACCGCCCGCCCGCCTCACGCGGCGACTGAGCGGCGCAGGAAACCCAACGCGATCGCCGCACAGAGGGCGTACCCGACGACGACGGGAAGAACCGTGCCGTTCCACGCCGCGCCGATCGACCCGGCGACGGCGGCACCGAGCAGCGTCTGCAGCGAGGCGACGACGGCGGCGGCGGTGCCCGCGACGTGCCCCAGCGGCTCGAGCGCCATCGCGTTGAAGTTCCCGTACGTGAGCCCGCCGGCGAAGAGCGCCGGGCAGCTGAACACGAGCCAGCCGACGAGCGAGGGCGGATGCCCGCCGAGCAACCAGAGCGTCCAGGCGCCGGCCCACGCGAGCTGCGCGCCCAGGGCGACGCGACACACCCGGTCGGTGCCGAAGCGGACGACGATGCGCGCGTTCGTCCAGGTGCCCGCCGCGATGAACGCGGCCGATCCGCCGAACAGCAGCGCGTAGCGCTCGCCCGCGCCGAAGCCGTCCTGGAAGAGCTGCTGGGAGCTGTACACGTAGCCCATCAACGAGCCGTAGGCGCAGGCCGCGGCGATTGTCACCGACAGCGCACGGCGCGAGCGAAGCACCTCGGCGAACGCGTGCACGACCGGCGCGACGGCGAGCGGTCGGCGCGAGAGCAGCGTCTCCGGCTGGCGGACGGCGAGCCACGCGGCGCCGGCGAGCGCGGACGCCGCGAGCGCGACGAACAGCCCACGCCACGTCGTCAGCGCGAGCGCCAGCTCTCCGATCGAGGGCGCGAGGACCGGGGCGAGGATGAACACCGTGGCCACCGTCGAGAGCAGCGAAGCCATCTCGGGTCCGGAGAGACGATCGCGCACCATCGCGACGCTCACGAGCCGCGGTCCCGCGGCCCCGAACCCTTGCAGGAGCCTTGCCGCGAGCAGCGCCCCGAAGGTGTCGGCGGTCGCGGCGAGCAGCGAGCCCAAGACGAACAGTGCGGTGCCGGCGAAGATCGCAGGACGCCGCCCGAGCGCGTCCGAGAGCGGTCCGAACACGAGCTGCCCGACGCCGAGTCCGAGAAACAGACACCAGATCACCGCCTGCCGCGCGTTGCCCTCGCTGGCGTGAAGATCGAGGGCGATGTCGCCGAGCGCCGGCAGCATCAGATCGATCGACAGGGCGACGAGCCCCATCAGCATCGACAACAGCAGGGTGAATTCGAGTCTGCCCGGCTCTCTCGTCATGTCGTCCGATCGCGCCGCCGCCCCCGCCCCTGTCCCGCTCGAACCGCGGCTTGCCGAATCGGCGACGATGCCGCCGTCGCTCATCCTGGTCTCCGCCTCGCGACGGGGCCGCGCACGAGACCTGCGAGAGGCGTCGCCTCTCGGGCATCGTACGCGATCGATGAGCACCGATCGCCAGCCCCGCGCGCGGGAGCCGCCTAGCAGAGCGGCGACGCGTCGAGCCAGTGGATCATCAGCGGCGAGCGGTAGAGCTCGAACGCCTCGGCGAGCACGAATCCCGCCGTCGCGCCGAGCACGATCGCGATGCCCAGCCGCAGCGCCGGGTGGCGACCGAACCCGTCCCTCACGCGCCCGCCCCACAGCCCCGCGTAGTGGGTGCCCGCGATGTTGACCAGCCCGATCAGCGCAAGCACCGTCGTCGCGAGGGTGCGATCATGGCTCGACCGCGAGCGCCTCTCGCCCACCCCGGATCCGACATCCATGCTGACCATCCGCCACGAGTTGAACGAGGAGAGCGCCTCGCTGCTGATCGAGGCGGCCCGCGCCCATGCGGCGAGCATCGGCGTACCGCAAAACATCGCCGTCGTCGACGCCGGCGGGCGATTGCTCGCCTTCCTGCGCATGGACGGGGCCAAGTTCCACAGCATCGAGACCTCGCTCGCCAAGGCGGTGACCGCCGCCTCGATCGCGGCACCGTCCGGCGGCGCGCCGAGCGATGCCGGTGTGCTGGTCGGCATCGCCACGCGCGGTGCGTTCACCAACCTTCGGGGCGGACTACCGGTACTCGTCGGGGACCACGTGGCCGGGGCGATAGGCGTCGGCTCGGGGGCGCCGGACGAGGACATCGCCGTGGCGGAGGCCGCGATCGCCGCCCTGCGCTCGAAGATCGACGGCGCCTCCGACTGAGCGAGGAACGGGATCGGGACGCTACCCCTTCACGGCCCCCTCGCTCAGCCCCGACACGAGGTAGCGCTGCGCGATCATGAAAACGATCGTGATCGGGATGCCCGAGAGGATGGCAGCGGCGGCGAAGTCCCCCCAGAGGTACTTGAACTCGTTCAGGTACAGCTTCGAGCCGACCGCGAGCGTCATGTTCTCCTCCGAGCGGATCAGCACCGAGGCGATCGGGTAGTCGTTGACGACGAAGGTGAAGCTCAGCACGAAGACGACGGCGAGGATGGGAACCGCGAGCGGGAGGAAGATCCAGCGGAAAGTCTGCCACGGCGTCGCCCCGTCGATCTGCGCGGCCTTGTCGAGGGAGGGGTCGAGGTTGTCGAAGTAGCCCTTGATCGTCCAGATGTGCAGCGTCAGCTGCGAGAGGTAGATGAGCACCAGCGCCCAGTGGCTGTCGATGCCGAGCACGGGGGTGACGTCGCCGAGGCTGTCGAAGATCGCGAACAGCGCAACCAGAGCGAGCGTGGTCGGGAAGAGCTGAATGATGAAGAGCGTGTCGAGCATGGCCGCACGCCCGACGAAGCGGATGCGGCTGAAGGCATAGGCGGAGATCGTCGCGAGCGCCACGATTCCGAGCGAGGCGATCAGCCCGATCTTGATCGAGTTCCACATCCACAGCAGCACCGGGTAAGGCGGCTCGACGACGGTACCGTCGGCACGCGTGTAGTCGAGCCCGAGGGCGAGGTACCAGTGCTCGAGAGTCGGGTTTTCGGGCAGGAGCTTCCCGACCGTGAAGTTTCCCTCCCGGAACGAGATCGAGACGATCATCAGGAAGGGGAACATGATCAGGCAGACGAAGCCGATCAGGAAGGCGTGCGCGGCGAGCTTCTTGAGTAGGAGCTCTCTGGGGTTCTCGACGATCATGAGCCCTTGAACCTCCGGTCGGCCGCGCGGCGCATCGCCACGAAGTTCGCGTAGGCGAGAGCGGCGACGACGAGGAAGATGAGGAAGGTGATGGCGCCGGCGAGCCCGAACTGCTGGCCCGAGTCCTGGAAGGCGATGCGGTAGGTGAAGCTGCCGAGGATGTCGGTCTGACCTGCCGGGATGACGGTGCCCGGAATGTCCGGCAGACCGTTGGTCAGGAGGAGGATCAACACGAGGTTGTTGAAGTTGAAGGCGAAGGCCGCGATCAACAGTGGCAGGAACGGGGGAATGATCTGCGGCAGCGTGATCGTGAAGAACACCCGGAGCACGCCCGCCCCCTCGAGCGCGGCGGCCTTCTTGTGGTCCTCGGGGACGGACTGCAGGAAGCCCATCGCGAGCAGCATCATGTACGGGTAGCCGAGCCAGACGTTGACGATGACGACCATGACCCGGGCGAGAGTGCCGTCGGTGAACCAGCTCGGGCGGATGCCGAGGAGCGCCTCGAGGATCATGTTGATCTCCCCGAAGCTCTGGTTGAAGAGTCCGCGGAAGACCAGGATCGAGATGAAGGCGGGCACCGCGTAGGGCAGGATCAGGAGTATCCGGTAGAGCCCCCTGAACCTCAGGTGCGGCCACTGCAGCACCGTCGCGAGCCCGAGCCCGACGCCGAAGACCAGCGCCGTCGAGAGGAGCGCGAACAGCACCGTCCAGAGGAAGATCGAGAGCATCGGCCCGCGGATGCCCTCCGAGGTGAAGATGCGCTCGAAGTTGTCCGTGCCGACCCAGACGCGCCAGCCGGGGGGACGTGTCTCGCCGTCCTCGTTCACGTAGAAGCCGCGCTCGTGATCGGGCGTCAGCACGCTGCCGTCCACGGTGGAGACGAGTCGTCCGTCCTCTCGGCGCTCGTACTCGGGGGCGACCGCGGCGAAGGTTCTGAGCCCCGAGCTCCTGAGCCCGGTGCCGTCGGGGAGGACGATCTCGACGGCACCGAGCCCGTCGCGGAGCTTGATCGCCTCGCGCATGGCGAGCGTCTCGGCGGGAGGGGCCGCGACCGGCTCGGACTCGACCGTCGCGGCCGTGCCGTCGAGCGCGACGGGCTCGGACAGGAGCCCACCCTCCCCCTCCGGGAAGAACAAGCGGTAGCCGCCCCCCTCGGCGGGCGCCACCGAGAACGGCCGCTCGCTGTCGGGGGCGATGACGGCGGCGTCGAGCTGCACCTCGGTTGCCCGCTCGAAGGTCAGGAGGTTGAACGAGGAGTAGTTCGTGAAACCGAGCCAGATCGTGTAGAGGACCGGAAAGGCGATGAACAGGATCACCGCGGCGACCCCGGGGAAGATGAAGCGCCCGGCGTAGAGACGGTTCGAGCCGAAGACGACGGCGATGCCCGCGGCCAGCACGAGCAGGATCAGCCCGAGCAGTGGCTGCCCCTGCAGGTAGAGCACCATCGCGGCGTAGAGCACGCCGAGGGAGACCGCCGCGACCAGCGCCCAGCGTAGCCAGGGCCTCGGATCGGGGCCCGCGATCGGTCGCCCGCCCTCGAGCGTCGTCGTCGCCATCGCTTCGTCTCCTGCTTGGTCGGTGCGCGGCTCGCTCGGTTCGGCGTCGATCCGGACTCGGGACGATCGGAGCCGAGGCGATCGGGCTCGAGACGATCGCGCTCGGGTCGCGGGACCGCCGCGACCCGAGCGCGCCGGCCCTACTCGCCGAGGATGCGCCGGGCGGCGTCGTCGAGCGCCGTCTTCGGCTCCTGCGTGCCGGAGGTGATGTTGGCCAGAGCCGGCTCCATCGCCGACCAGAACGCCCCCATCTCGGGGTTCGACGGCATCGGCACGCCGCCCCTGGCGATCTCGAGCGTGGCGGCGACGTTCGGATCGTCCTGCGCCTCGGCCGCGGACTCGTCGACGAGCACGCCGAGCCCCCGGTTGGCGTTCCATTCGGCGAGCCCTTCGTCGCTCATCAGGTAGCTCTCGATCAGCTCGGCGGCGAGATCGCGGTTAGGGGAAGCGGCGTTCAGGGCGAGTGCCAGGAAGCCGAGGACAGGCACGGCGGGCTCACCGCCGACACTCGGCAGCGGAGCGACGCCGAAGTCGACTCCCGCGCCCTCGAGCTCCTGCCAGGCCCAGGGTCCGTTGATGACCATCGCGACATCGCCCTTGCTCATCGCCCCGTGCATGACGCCGTAGTCCACGCCCTTGGGCATCGTGCCCGAGTCGATCAGGCTCTCGAGCACCTCGGCGCCCTCGATCGCCCCCTCCTCGTTGACGCCGGTTCGCCCCCCGTCGTAACTGCCGTCGACCTTCTCGAAGGCGAAGCCACCGTTGGCCATCAACAACGGCATCGTGAAGTAGGCGTTGTCGTAGTCCCACATGATCGGCGTCGTCCCGCCCTCGATCTCCATGTCGGGGATCTCCGCGAAGGTCGCGGGCGCGGCATCGACGAGCGCCTTGTTCCACAGCAGC
>Ga0114952_1000643_pt1 | contig 35096 bp, 24 predicted proteins | sample SidtaG_2_FD_87303 | JGI IMG/M metagenome (GOLD analysis project Ga0114952, IMG submission 87303) | Marine algal microbial communities from Sidmouth, United Kingdom - Sidmouth_Asex2 metaG | ecosystem: Host-associated > Algae > Red algae > Unclassified | place: Sidmouth, United Kingdom | collected...
TAGGGAAATGTACTGTTCTGATTTTCGCAGCTCCAGTTGTAACGCCCTTCTACCATTGATGACTTTCCGCCCATGCCTTTCTAGCCAAGCTAGAAGGTTTGCTGTTATTTCCGGAGCATATCTGTGATCACGAGTATGAGCAGAGGCACTCATTCGATTATAATAAATTCCTTCAGGTGGAGCAGTAGATAGATCTAGTGTCAATTCATCAATGAACCATTCCTTGTATGGAAGATTCAATTTTTCAAATGCGGCTCTCAATGGGATGACCCAATCATCATTTTCGTGGATTACGTAAATTGTACTCATGATATTATTCTTTTTAAAACAAAAAATAAAGAGCCTTCTCACATTAGCGAGAAGGCTCTTTTTAATTAAATATATATTATAAAATAATTACATACGCCGCTCTCTGCTAGTGAAATAAATCTCACAACAACGACAACAACAAGTAGTATGTAAATTTAACTTTTGCATAATTTCAAACACAAGGTAAGTGCATTTTTTTAGAATAGCAATATGTACACGTAGACTAATTTGATAAAATCACATTTTAATAACAAAATCCTTTATTTTTAAAGGGTTGAAGAGATTTTTAATTTTCGCCCAGTTCCAATTCTATCTTTCCAAGCCTCTTTTCGATGGAATCATACTGTTCATTTAAACAAGAGATTTGCTTTTCTTCTGATTCTATAAGATGATCAAATTTTACAAAATTAGAATCAATCTTATTTTTGATAGAAGTAATGTAAGTCTTCAATTTTTGGCTTACCTCGTCAGCCAACCTCTGCCGGCCATTTGCAATCTCGAGTCTGTAACCTTTCATGACTTTTCTTTTCTGAAAAGCGATAGATCCACCGGCAAAAACCACACCTACTGCCGTTAAGATCCCACCAGTTATATCAACAACAGATATGTTTGTAACAGCGGTAAGGATCATTCCGATCACTGCTATACCAGATCCAGTCACAAAATTATCTCCCATTGATCCTTGATCTGGAAATAATCCAGCCTCTGTGAAGTTTTCTGACTTTTCCATAAATTCCTTAAAAGTTTCTTGTAGCTCACGCAATACATTTATCCGACGTTCAGCGATCTCACTAAATAGTTCGTGGTCGTCCTTTAGCACTGTATCAGAATTTTTGATCTTTAGATCTATCATTTTTGCCATTTGCTGAATACTATCTGCAATGTCAACAACGCCATTATTTAATTTATTCTTAAAGGTAGTATTTAGTTCTGTTTCAAGATCTGAAGAAAGCTCTGTCAACCAGACTTTTGCAGACTTTTGCTTTGTAAAAAAAGAACCAAAACTTCGCTTGATCAATGAGAAGAAATTTAGGCCTTCCTCTAGTTCCTTCTCTTTCTTTCTTGTAATATTATCATAAGATGCCAAGATGTTTTCTACCAAAACATCCACTTGAGCAGATGATTTTTTTTCTTGAATTTCTAAAGACTCTTTTATGTCTGCTCTAAAGTGTTTATCTGCTTGCAATTGTTTCATCCGATCCTGTACTCCATTGTAGATCCTTGTATTTATGTTTCTAGAAGTATTGATGATATTCACTAGCTTCAGAAAAGGAGCTTTTCCACCTGTAATGTTGTCTTGGATGTAACCTCGTATATCTTTGAAACCGGATTCTTCCGTATTTTTTTCTATTTCCATTTTAGCAGAAACTGCAAAAACATTTGGTTGAGTGATGCCTTTTTTGATAGCATATTCCTTTACTCCATTCACATTGACTTGAAGATCAGAATCATTCATTAGATCTTTTTGTTGTAAAACAAAGATCACCTTCCGATGCCATTCTTTATGAATGTAATTGAAAAAATCCCAAGCCGATTGACGGTAAGGATTTTTGGATTCAAAAACAAAAACAATTAGATCGGAAGCCGGGATAAAGTTCTCTGTAATTTCTTGGTGATGATCCGCAATTGTATTGGTACCTGGTGTATCAACGATGGCTATTTCTTTTAGGATTTCCACCGGCTGATAGATCTTTTTCAAATAAGGATTGATGATCTCTATTTTTTCTTCCTCGCCATAAACGATTTGTTGGATGGTATCCGTCATTGGCTGCGGTGCTACTTTGCAAATCTCCTTTGTGGGATCTAGTAAGGCATTAACAAAACTACTTTTACCAGCTTTAACCTCACCTACGATCACAAACATGAATGGTTCCTTGATTCTAGATCGGAGGTCTCCAACCGTTTTTTCAAGTTCTTTATGTCCAATTACACCGGTAATTTCATGGAGCTCTTTGACAATCTCGTCTAAATGACCTCTATAAACATTAATCTGTTGATCTAATACGTTACTCATGTATCTCTAAGTTTACAGCTTTTAGACTTAATCTCTTTAAATAAGTCATTTTATAATCGAATTTTCTAGTACTAAAATGGCCGAAGGACCACTACAAAAAATTAAATCCAAGATAGATGGATTTTGACAATATCCTAACCTATCTTCAAAAACTTGAGGATAAGGTCTTTCAATATAATGCTTATCTAAATTGTTATTCTTCTTCTTGGGCTTTAGCACATTTCTAAGATCAACCAAACCATCTACAGGCTGTTCCTTATAGTTTTCTGACAAAGTGTACTTCAAATCCATACCGATAATCTTAGTTACTTTTTCTAGTACTTTTAAATTGTAGTCAAAAAGCAGGTCGCATTTGGTATGAAGTATGGCTTCTATTTCTTCTCCGTAATAATCAAAATATGGAGAACGTCCATAAGCAGTTTTAATGCTTTGCCAGTGTTGTCTTTGCCAATTTTCAATGGAGTGGATCTCAACTTCTCTAATGGGTTTTTTCTCATTTTTTCCTTTGGATAATGGAATAGACAATGTCTGAAATCCGGAAGACTGTATGATCCTACATTTATTGCGGTAAGAACCTTTTTGATAATTTTCAAATTGCTCAAAGATCACCCCATCATACATCATGAGTTTACTCATATAATGCAAACAAGGAAAGAAATGTAAATCAATGAGACAGGATTTTGCCAATTCCTTAATTTTGACCTAAAGGTAGGAGGAATAATTGAATAATCGAATGCGACGCAGGAGCATCCTCCATAGGAGTCCTTCGGACCGAAGAACGAAGAGAATAGGAACAGTCGAATGGTTACTAAGTACTGTCATACCTAAACGACTAACAATGCCGTAGGCATCTTCCATAGGAGGACTATAGACTATCGAATAACAACTAATTTTTTCTAATCAAATATCCTCCCAATCCTATTAATATGATTTGAATTAGCTTGTTGGGTTCCCATCATGATCACATCTTGGATATTGACATGAGCAGGTCGATTGATGATATAAAAAATGGCATCGGCAACATCGGTTGCTTTTAAAGGATTGAAGTCATCATATATTTTTGACTTATCCTCGTCTCCATCAAATCTGACAAGGGAAAATTCAGTCTCCTCTACGTGAGCAGGGGAGATCTGCGATACTTTTATATTATGTTTGTAAAGATCTACGCGCATAGCTTTAGTCAAGGCGTCTACAGCATGTTTTGTAGCACAATAGACGTTGCCATTAGGGTAAACTTCTTTTCCTGCCGTAGAACAAATATTAATGATGTGACCACTTTTTCTCTTCACCATAGATGGCGCAATCGCTCGGGTCATGTATAGCAGTCCTTTTATGTTGGTGTCAATCATGGTTTCCCAATTGTCAATATTTCCCTCTTGAATAGGAGATAAACCCAGCGCTAAACCAGCATTATTTATCAAAATATCAATGTTAGACCAAGCTTTAGGAAGTGAAGTGAGCATCTTTTTACCTTCACTAAGATCTCTCACATCAAATTGGAGCGTTTTTACTTCAATATCATAGCTGTTTCTTAGTTCTTTCTTCAAAGATTCCAATCTATCTGTTCTTCTCCCAGTTAGGATCAAGCGATAACCTTTTTGAGCAAAGAGGATGGCAGTTGCCTTACCAATACCAGAGGTAGCACCTGTTATGAGTACCGTTTCATCCAGCTGATTGTTGTTTCTTACAATTTTTTGCTCTTCATTGATTATATCAAAAATATCAGAATCCTTCTTCTTCTTTTGAAGTCCCAACTCATTTCGAAATTCGGGTTTATCCAGCTCAGCGTTGTTCTTAACTGCTGACTTGTAGATTGATTTTGCTTTTTCGGCTTTGCCAGCGGCGGCATAGAGTTTTGCTATTTCAAAGGAAGCCATTGGATGTAGAGGTTTGATCTTTAAGCACTTCCTAAATTTCTTGATAGCTTTTTTGTACTTGCCATCTTGTTGTGCTTTTATCAATCCTAATTGGTAGTAGGCTTCAGAAGATCTGGGATCTAATGCAATTGCTTTTTTAAAATATTTCGCTGCAGCTTTTTCTTGTTCTGGAAAATGTGTTCTCAGTATGCTTCCAATTTTGAAATGTATATTTGGAAATTTCTTATCCAGATTAATGACTTTCTCATAGTAGCTTTTTGCCAACAAGAAATCTTGATGATTTTCTGCGATCTGAGCAAGGAGGTAGTAAGCCTTTACATATTCACTGTCCTGTTCTAGTATTTGTTCAAGAATTTGTGTAGCCTTATAGTGGTCTCCCTTGTTATTTACCATTATCTTGGCAAATCGATGCTGTAGATCAAGATTGTTTGGATTCGATTGAATCAATTTTTTGAGTTCTTCCAGCGCTAATTCGATCTTATTATCTTTCACAAGCTGTTTAATGTTGTGGATACTGTCTTTCTCCGTTTCTATAGATTCCTTAGGCTGATGGAAAAAATCTTCAAAATCGGTCGTGGGTTTATCTTGATTTTCTACATCAGTGATACCCGTTTCAACGTCAATCATTTCTTCAGGGTTCTCTTCAGAATCGAGAATATCATTCGCTTCTGCCACTTCGTTGTCATTTTCCAGCATTTCCATCATTTTTTGATCTTCTTTGATCAATTCTTCATATGGTTTTAATCTGGATATTTTTTGTTGTTGTTCTATTTCGTCGGCCATACGATCCAAAGTTGCCATGTCATCTTCTTCTGGATCATTATTATGTGAACCATTTTTAAAAATGGAATTTTTTTCTTTGTAAGCGATGACCTTATCCACGAGATTGGCTTCCTTAATTAATTCTAGTTGTCTTTTTCTATCCTCCATTTCCTCCTCTTCAAGAAGTTGTCTAGCTTCTTCGAGCTTATCTAATTTGGTTTGGTCCAATGCATCGTCAGTAGCTTTTTCATCATTTGGCAGAGATGTAACCATTGTTGGTAGTATGCCAAATCGATCCAAAATAGTCTGAAAACCGTTTTTGGATTCTTCCTCAAAATCTAGATAAGGGGAAGTTCTCAGAATTCCTAAAAAGTCTCCTATCTCATTTGCTATCTTTTTATGCTCCACCAATTTTTTTGATTTTACCCCGGACAGCTTACTTTCTTCTTTCAACTGCAGATAAATCTCTTGCCAGTAATTCATGTAGGCAATCACATCACCAACACGCTCAAATTTGGTGTCTACATATTGGGTTGGGCCCTTATCAAGGTTGTAAGTGCCCCTTAAAATGATGGGACGCAATTCCTGCGGAATATAGAACTCGCTCAGGAGACTCTTGCCATCCTTCATGCATTCGTAAGATCTCAGAAAATTATCTGAAATGATCAAGTAGATGGGTTGACGAAAATCTTTCAAAGTATTGATAGGACCCTTATCTGTATAAGTGTCCAGTTCAATAGCTCTAACACCTAATCCTTTGGATTCGAGTTGAGAAATAAAGCCTAACGCATCTAGCGAATTATCGCTGCAATAGGCAACAATCATTGTTTCTTCAGTGGGCATCTAAAAAACGATAACTAATTAAGGAATATTAAATCAATTTTATGATTATGGGTGTGTAATCTGTAATGGATAGGGAAATTAGGAAATATATCTAGTCCTTCAAAAGATTATCCATATAAGATTTAAATTCCTTTGAAAACTCCTTAAATTCAGAAGTGGCTGGACCCGAAAATCCAGTATGTATTCGCTTAATATTATTGGTTTTATCCAGGAATATCATTGTTGGGTAAGAAATTATAGCATTTAGCATCGGTAAGGCCTTGGCCGCCTCTTTTTTGTTGTAATAACCGGCATAACAAAGATCATAAGGTATATTAAATTTTTCTTTATATGTTTTCAAGATTTTCAACGCTTTGTCTTCATCTCTATACTTTTCGAAAGCCAGGGCTATAATCTGAACCTCATCCGACGGGTTCTTTTTTAAGTAATCCATCAAAAATTCTGTTTCATCTCTGCAATTTGGGCACCATGTACCCAGTATTTGAACGATTTTTACTTTATTATTAAATTTTTCATTGTCCAAGGAAATCATTTCCCCTTTGGTGTTTTTAAACTCAAAAGCAAGTTCACCGTAGCCTTCTTTCATATAGGTCAAACTATCGGGATCTCTCAAGCTAAAATCCTCATCCTTGACGGCTTCCCAATAACTTTTGTAATGTTTGCCTGATCTGAACTGACCTTTCATTTCCTGTTTATCATTGATCTGTGCCTCAAATAAAAATGCATGGGAACCATCAAAACAGGATAAATAAAGCCGGTTATCTTGAATGGTCCCATCTAGGAATCGATAATCTCCGGTCTCAGTGATGAAGGTCCCAGATACATGGTTTCCTTCTTGTTTGAATGCTCCAATAGCAGGGTAAGGATCCTCTGTATCTGCATCAAACGTGACTTTCCATTTTCCAGATACATCCATTATTGGTTGTTCTTTTTGCAAAGTGAAACGTTCTGATTTACCGTATTTTGCAACAAAAGGAATGCTATAATCTTTTTTGGAATGTACAATCCATTGCCCCTCCATGATACCTGATCTATAAACTGCCTTTATGGTACTATCGTAAATGGTAAAATCCATATCTATCGTATCTCTTGCAGTAGTGCGATCAACACCGACCCTGACTTCATCCACCTTGATTCTTTCCGTACCATTTATGATCTCAATCTCGAAGCCCCCTTGATCATCGTAGATCACATCAAATAAAAATGGCAATTGATTTTCATTGATGTCCTTAAATTTCATATTTAGTTTCTCTGGAAGGGGCTCTCCTTTTTTATTGTTGGTAATGAAATCAGGCTCGAGCTGCAATACCGCACGCCAAATGCCTGGGGCTGGCCCGCTAAAGCTTTGCTTTACTTCTATGCATCCCTGCAATAATAAGATCGAGATAGCCATTAAAAGGAAAAAGCCCGTTTTTTTCATGTGTATTTCTTTCTTGAAATAAAACATGAATTTAAGACATAATGTTTAATAAAGGAATGTCAATGAAGTAAGTTCTGCTGATAATAAAACTTGTGGACATTGTTTCTTTAAAATTGAAAGGGTAAAGTGCTGGAAGTCATCTGTTTGTTTGGATTAATCCATCTATAAACATAGGATGTTTTACTCCAAAAAAATAGCTAAATTATCTATGCCTAATGCTTCTAATATAATGGCATTCCATTTTTTCATGCCTTCCATTCTTTCTCCTCAGATCGCATCAGCCGCAAAGCGTCTCGCTCTTTGCTCAAATGCTTCTTGTGATTGGAGATACAATGTTTCAATTTGTTTAATGCTCAGATTCTCGGTCTTTGTGATTTCTTTTTCTAAGTTACGTTTCTCAATCTCCAAGATATCAAAATACATATTTGCAAAGGCCCTTGTTTATTTGGTTACTTTTGTTTTAAAGTAGCTGTCTACGGGATCAATGATCGAAAATAATTGAAAATCTTTTTTACTTCCAAATTCATTTACATCGAGGTATATTTTACAATTAAAATTATATAGATCTTCATTATAGGCATAAGGATCTCTAAAGTTCTTCAGGGTCAAGGTTTCTTTTTTGCTGCTGCGAATGTCAATTCGGTTTTTGGACCAATTGACATAGTGATATTGCAAACAACTTTGAGAGCGATTAGTGTCTGGAATAATAAATTCATTTTGTAAATGATTTTCATCTAAAAATGTCTCGATTCTTGTCTCTTGTTCAAAGAGTCTAAATTCATCCGAGCTGTTCCAAAACAAAGAGTCATAGGGTACGATGGTCATATTTCTATAATCTTGATGAAGCAGATCTGTAAAATAGAAATGAGGCAATTTAAAACTGCTTTCAAAGTCATAAGCTTTTAAGTATGCTTTGGTAAAGGCTTCATAGGGTACTTTGTTTTGGTCCATATAGTAGATCGTATAATTGAAATCTATTGCATTGATCTTTGCTTCTTTTTCAATTTCTTGGAATGTCTTGGAGATTTCCATACTGACATCCAAAATGGTATTTGGACCGATCGGTTTAAAAGGATGGTTTTTTGATTTTTCTTTTGATAATACAATTTTTATGATCTGGTTTTTCTCCTTGTTTAACCAAACTGTTCCTGAAAAAAGACTCTTTCTACTTGTCGAATTTTTAGATTCTTTTGGCCAAAATTGGATGACATATATTTTGTCATCATCCAGGTCATAAGTACTTTGAAGTGAAAGTTCATAGATATTTTTCATTGGTTTCTTACGATAACACAGCGGGTTGGATGGAAAGGAATTGGAATGGTTAAATAAGTCATGCATAGAAAATACACGAGATGTTTCTGTAGACAAATAAAACCTATCATCAATTGGCTTGAGACCAATCCTTCCTTTTTTAATGTTTAAATTTTGCAAAGAACAATTGCTGTACTTCCCTTGAAAATAGGATTCGATCATTTCAACGATATTTCCTTTTTGTTTTGATTCAAGAAAGAAATAAGTTTTTGCGTTGTGTGTTTTTGCTCTTTTACATTTACGCAGTTTTACAAGTAGATCATACAGGTAATCGGATTCTGCTCGGACAACAATTTCTTCCAAATCTGATGCTTGGGTTTGAAGTAAAATTGTCTTAGTAAAATCTATTTGAAAAAGCACTATTTTATCGGTGTAGCCTATGTAAGAAATAAGGATAGTATCACCCACGTTTGTATTGGGAAGTTCGAATAGGCCATTTTCAGAGGAGGCCGTTCCACGTTTTTGTGTTTTATTAAAAACCGTGGCATAGGGCAGTGGCTCCTTGGTGCCGGCATCTAAGATCATTGAGGCAAAATTTTGACCAGCACCTTCTTTCTGAGCTGAACATTTAAACCAAAGGGAGCTTAAAGCAATTAATAATAATAATGTTCTCATCCAATATCAAGGTAGTAAAATAGTACCAAGGATTAAAAATATGTTTGTTAATATGTCAGATTTCTAACCCTTATTAAAACAAAAATTACCGTATAATTGTGGTGTGAAAAAATCCATAGCCATAGTGGGAGGAGGCCCAGCAGCTTTGATGGTTGCAGCCTTTTTAGATCTATCAAAATTCAAGGTGACTATCTATGAAAAGAACAAAGCGGTTGGAAGAAAGTTTCTGGTAGCTGGCAAGGGAGGCTTTAATTTATCTTATGCGGATACTGTGGAGGAATTGATAAATAAATATGATAAGCCATCTTTGCTAGCTAAGGCTCTGAAGCGTTTCAACAATCAAGATTTGCGGAATTGGCTGTACAAAATTGGTATCAATACTTATGTTGGCACTAGCAATAGAATTTTCCCCGAAAGGGGAATAAAACCCATCGAAGTACTCAATGCCATCGTCAACCACATAAAAGACAAGCAAGTTGAAATCATGTTAGAACATCATTGGAATGGCTGGACCAAAGATGGCTCCTTGCAGTTTGACAAAGACCGAATAATTAAGGCAGACATTGTCATTTTTGCAATGGGAGGAGCATCTTGGAAGATCACCGGTTCAGATGGTAGTTGGAAGGAAGTTTTTGAATCAAATAATATTCTATGCCGTGAGTTTGAAGCTTCCAACTGCGCCTATGAAATAGATTGGCCCAAGGAATTGATTCAAAAACATGAAGGCGCCCCTTTGAAAAATATAGCCTTAAGTATGAAAGGCAGATCGATAAAAGGCGAACTAGTAATAACGCGATTTGGATTGGAGGGAGCACCTATCTACGCCTTCAGTCCCGAGATAAGGACTGCTTTGAAATCTGAAGGTAAGGTAGAAATAGGATTAGATCTCAAGCCACAACTTGAAGAAGAAAAGTTGGTTGAAAAAATAAGCAACAAAGATGGAAAAAAGATCACAGAAGTACTTAAGAAATATCTGAAATTAAAAACAGCACAGATCGATCTGATCAAATCTCAAACAGATCGTGAAACTTTTACAGACCCTTCTTTATTGGCAGAGAAGATCAAAAATATTAATTTAACATTGGTAGGAATAGCTCCAATCGATGAAGCTATCTCGACCGTAGGAGGAATTGCTACTTCCGAGTTAAGTAAAAATTTTGAGCTGACAAAAATGCAAGATCACTATTGCATTGGAGAGATGATAGATTATGATGCACCGACCGGAGGCTATTTGCTACAATCTTGTTTCAGCATGGGCGTCTACCTCGCCAATTATTTAAATGAACATTCTTAAAATAGAAATAATTTCAAATGACATCGCTTCAAAAAATGCTATTATATTTCTTTCTTCTTATGATTTTTTCTTCCTGTAGTTATTCCGCAAAAAAATCCTTGAGTCTTTATAAGGAAAACAATAAAAAGCAATATGATGTGATAATAGTGCCTGGTGTTCCATTTGAAAATGGGACTTGGTCGAGGACCATGCGGGCAAGAGTGCTCTGGTCTAAATTTCTTTATGATAAGGGTATCGCGAAACATGTGATGTATTCTGGGTCAGCAGTTTATAGTCCCTTTATTGAAGCAGAGATCATGGCCTTGTATGGAGAAGCGCTCGGTCTGGACAAGGAAGATATTTACACAGAAAATTTTGCAGAGCATAGTACGGAGAATCTATATTACGGCTATCAGTATGCCAAAAGCCTAGGCTTTGAAAAGATAGCTTTAGCTTCCGATCCCTTCCAAATAAAAATGTTAAAGGGCTTTGCCAGGAAGATCGATCCAAGCATAGGCATCATACCTATGGTATATGATTCTTTATATGTGCTTTCTAATAAGATTGACGACCCAGACATCCCCTATGAGCCATTAAAACAATCGGATTTCATTTCTATAAAAGAGCGAGAAGGTTTTTGGAAAAGATTAAATGGAACACGCGGCAAAAATATGAAAGAAGGACTTTACGAGTAGATCCTTATGACTTTAGCTCGAACGTTCGTATCATCTTTTTTACATCTTCAGCACTTTGGCCTTTGCCTCTGATATAGCTTGCGAAGAAGATAAAGTACCCACCCTCTTCTTTGAACACAACAGCTTGATAGACTTCCTCTTTGACATTCTCTGCACTTTTACCATATAGCTCGTAACCTTTCAAGCCAGCTATTTCAATTTCGTTAATCCCTTTTTGAGTAATAAGGGAGTAGTCACCAGGAGCTTCTCTAAGACGTCCAAGGCAAAAGACTTTATGATCTTTTATTTCAGCATTTGCGAAAGACTCATCAATAATCAAAGAAAGTTTGTCTGCACTTTCTGTTGGTATTTTTCCATCTCTATTGAATAAACTGCTGTTGCCCATAACGGCATTGAACTTCAATGCTGCAACCGTCTCGTCTAAAGTATATTTTAAAGCACCACGAGGATCCACTTCAACCGCGTTGTCGATGAAGGTTGAAAGCATGGCGTCTTTGATCAGAATTTTTGTATCCTTTGATTCCTTTAGATAAACACCGTTGATGAGGGTGGTGCTTTCGTGGCCATAAACCAATATGTATTTTGAAAAAATAATGCCAGAGGCTTCTTGATCTAATTCAAGAAACATTCCTGATTGTTGATTTATAAGGATGTCTTTTTTTGACAATAATGTCATTCCTTGTTTGATCAGATTTTCTTCAGAAAAACCAGCAGAGACCTCTTCATAAGGACCCGGAATTTCCATAAGCATGATCATAGAGTAGGGATCCTCAGGATTTTGAAAACCTTTGAAGTTTTCAGAAGGTAAAAAACCTTCAGGAGGGATCATATTTACATTTGTACCATCTATTAGTAAGTGCTTAGGAGACGGCGCTTTTAATCCATTGAACTCTTGAGCGAAAATGCTTGTCGACATCATAATTAGAAGGAAGAAAAGATGGTATATTTTGTTCATATCAATATTAAGTAGGTTAAATAACAAGCGTAATATAGGAATAACGTACTTAAGTTAAAAGATAGTTCATTATCTCTGTCAAATAGTTTTAATTCTATTTATTTTTTAGACTCGAACATACGGTAATATTTTTCTTACTTTACGAGTCATAATAATTAAATGCTACTTATGATCAAACATTCATTCTTGCTACTTACGATCCTCTTAATTGTAAACACGGCCAAATTAATGGCCCAAACAGATCCCACGATCTATGAGATAATCGATGCTGTCTCTGCAGACCGTATTGAAAAGGACATTCGAAAATTGGCAAATTTTGGTACCAGGCATACCCTGTCTGATACACTTTCAAAAACAAGAGGCATCGGTGCAGCACGACGGTGGATAAAATCGGAATTTGATAAGGTCTCTTCTGATTGTGGTGGATGCTTAGAAATATTTTATCAGCGCTCCTTAGTACCAGCGGAAGGCAACAGAAGATTTGACAAAGACACTTGGGTGGTCAACGTAGTTGCCATACAAAGAGGGACTGATCATCCAAACAGCTATGTCGTCATGTCTGGTGATATTGATTCTAGAATTTCTGATCCATTAGATAGCACCAACGATTCTCCCGGTGCAAATGACAACGCGTCCGGCATGGCAGGAGCAATAGAGGCCGCTCGTGTGTTGAGTAAATATAAGTTTCCAAATAGCATCATTTATACCGGTCTGTCAGGAGAGGAGCAAGGCCTATTTGGTGGAAAGCACATGGCTAAAGTCGCTCAAGAGAAAGACTGGAACATCATTGGCATTTTGAACAATGACATGATCGGCAATATAGAAGGTGTAGATGGCATCATCGACAATCGCTCTTTCAGGATTTTTTCTGAGCCCACACCAGCCAATCAAGATGAACAAAAGCAGATCTGGTATCGCTTCTATGGAGGAGAAGTAGACGGCCCCTCTCGTCAGCTGGCAAGATATGTACATCGAATGACGACCACCTACATGCCTGAGATGAAACCCAAACTTATTTACAGACTCGATCGATTTGGTAGGGGAGGACACCACAAGCCGTTCAACGATGCGGGCTTCCCAGGGATCAGAATTATGGAGACGCATGAAAATTATAACAGACAACACCAAGACATCAGAACAGAGGATGGCATCAATTATGGAGATGTGATAGAAGGCGTTGACTTTGACTACGCTGCAAAGCTCACGGCTGTCAATGCAATCAACCTTGCCGGAATTGCTTGGGCTCCTTCCGCCCCTAAAAACGTTCAGATCGGTGGCGCTGTAAAACCATCTACGACTTTAAGGTGGGACCCCGTAGGTGACAAAAATCTGTTAGGATACAAAGTCTACTGGAGAGACACTACCGCTCCACAATGGCAGCACGAAGTCTTTGTTGGTAAAAGTACCAGACACACTTTGAAAAATATTGTGATTGACAATTTTCTTTTTGGTGTTGTGGCAGTCGCTCAAAATGGACATGAGTCTGTGGTGGCTTATCCGAGTACTTTGATACCGCGGAGGAATTGAAATTAGTCCCAGCGGAGTGCCTTCGGCATTGTTAGTTGGGAGTTGATTGGGGATGGATTTTAAACCATGACGAACGTTCATAATGTAGAACAAATGTTAGCTGCCAGATGCACTGGCACGCGACAAAATTCTATCGCCGCTTCTGGCGGCCTAAACCAAAACCGGATCAATCGTACAACATTAAATGTAGCAGTTCAATATACTTAATATCATGACTCAATTAAATTTAGAAGAGTAATCCCATTAACAATTAATAAAACAAAACATACTTCCCAAACACTTTCTTGTTTTCATACTTTCCTTTCATCTGATTATACCAAGGCGTTGGCTTCGTTTGAGTTTTTGCAAAAAATATACTGGCCTCATTTTGCTGATATACCTTAAGCAATCTCTTGTCAGATTCATAGTCAGTGTCCAACCAAAATTTTCGCCAGTCCTCATTGGTTTGAAATTGTACTTCTCGATTGTGGTCAAAACCGCCATCTCTTACGGAGATGATGTTTCGATTGAGATGGAATGCAAGTGAAGGAAGTATTTTATTATAAACCAAGAGGTGACGTTTGTCCATGTTTCTCTCTTGGATAAAATCTGCAACCTCTTTGTAAGCATTAATCTTAATTTGATTGCCTTTAAAAATGAAAGTACTCATGAGGATCATTGTAGATATCGTGATGATTGTAATCATCGGCGCAGTTAGTCTTTCAAGTTTTTGAGCATTCCTAAAGATCAGAAATACCAGCCCTATTGCTATAATCGGAAAAATGGAATAATGCTTAGCTAGCTGAATGTCATCAATATTGACAAATGGAAATACAGCCAGTACAGCAAGTATCAACATTGAAAAATTAAGCATATATTTCTTAACCAATTGCGCTTTTTCTCCTGAGATCACTAACAGTAGATTTGCCAGGTATATCGCCATAAAGACCACCAGAGGCTGTATGTAAAGCACCAGTTTGGAAGAAACCATCGTATATATTAATAAAGGAAGCAACAATCCTAAAGTCAAAGTTAAATTGCTTCCTTTCTTAAACTTAAAAGCATCTTTTATTTTGGATATAAAGACCAAGGACCAGGGAAGCATGGCCAGCGTTCCAAAAATGAAATAATACCAAATGGGTTCTGCTCGATTAAACTTGTTGGAAGCAACACGATCTATTGTTTGGGTACCTAAGAAGTATTTTAGGAGTTGGGGTTCTTTTATTATGACAGCAACATACCATGATAAACCAACAACAATAAAGAGTAAAGGACCTAAGATATGGTGGATTGAAAACTTTTTTTCATTTGGAAAGCTATAGCTATAGCATAAAATAAAAGGTATCGTTGGAAGAAAAATGACTGGACCTTTTGTTAAAAATCCAAGGGCTAGGAACAAATAAAACAGATAGAAGTGGTGCGTCTTTCCTTTTTGACTATGTTGCACCCATGACAAAATAGACAGGATTGTAAAGGTTGTTAAATATGTATCTGTAGTCAAGTTTCTTGCGCCCATGATACTCAGTGGAATGGAACAATAAATCAGCATGGACATCAAACCTACCGATTGCTGATTTGGATATAGCAATTCAGCTAAGCGTTTGACAGCGCATAGTTGTACCATAAAAAAGATGATAAGAAAAAACCTAGCAGCAAAAGCATTTACCCCAAAGATGGAATAGGAGACTGCAGTGATCGCATAAGTAAAAGGTGGCTTATGATAGTGGTAGATTCCTAGCAGAGTAGGGCGAAAGACATCTTTTGAATGATACATTTCGCGACCGATCTCCGCGTAACGCGCCTCGCTTGATTCTGTAACTCCCCAAGACCCCAATTGGAAGAACAATACAATACCGAACAGTATAATTAAAATGTATTCCTTATTTCCCAAAAAATAGATTTTTATGATTGCTCATATGGATCATCACATTCCGGATGTAAATAAACACCCCAAACATTTGTCCCATAATGATGATAACATCCTTTCTAAAGATACCATAGATGATGATCATCAGAGAACCGGTCAAACTGATGATCCAGAAAGAGAAAGGAAATATAGATTCTTTTGCTTTTTCTGAGGCATACCATTGGTAGATGAATCGCAAGGTAAAAATCGTTTGACCAGCACCACCCCAAACCAATAGGTTTCTTGATATCTCGTCGTTGTGAATGATAGCATTTATATTATGAAAAAAGAACAAATACCCAAATCCGAGCATAGGCAAGATCAAAAGGATATGTCTGAGCAGATCTGGCAATTTTTCCCAAAGGTTGTTGAGCTGCAAGTTTCTAATATAGATGTAATAGGATATTATTTGTCCGCCTACAATCACAATGTCTTTTCTTAAAACACCATAGATGATCAGCAAGCTAGAAGCAATGATACTCAGTATCCAAAACATAACTGGAGACTCTACTTTTTTGTTTTTTTCCGACTCATACCATTGTATCAGCAAACGAGCTGAAAATAAAAGCTGGGCCAATAATCCAATGAGTAATATCTTATTGAACTCCATCAACTTTCCTCACTTATTTGATAGGAAATGAATCTTTTTTTCATCCAATTGTACGCGAATACGTCAACAAGGGGGCCTACGGAGCGATTTAGTAGATTGAATTTTGAAAGACCAGCTGTCCGTTCAAAATGTTGCACCTGAATTTGCTTGACGGTGCCATTTTGCATGAGAATCAACGCGGGTATAAAACGATGCATTCCTTTGAAAAATGGTAGATTTTTGGCCACTTCAGATTTTATGATCTTTAGTGGACAACCCGTATCGATGATGCTATCTTTTATCAGTATTCTTCGAAAATAGTTGGCAATTCTTGACTGTATCTTCTTGTTGAGTGTGTCTTTCCTCTTGGCTCTAAAGCCAACAACTGCATCATGCTCCGCGATATGCTTAAGTAGTTCTTCAAAGTCTAGTGGAGTAGTCTGTAGATCAGCATCGATGTAGCCGATTAGGTCCGTTGAGATGTGATCTATCCCAGCTTTGATTGCGGTACTCAGACCATTATTCTTAGTAAATGAGATGTAATGAAAGTGGTTGTTGTTTTTTACAATGTCTTTGATGATGGCTAAACTAGAGTCATTTGACCCATCATTCACAAAAAGAACCGAGGTCTCTAAGGAGGCAACTTGCTCTATGTAATCATTTGCTTTTTTATAAAAATTTTGTAGACAATCTTCTTCATTAAAGACTGGCACAATGATCGTAAGTCGCATACTAAGGAATAATGTTATTATTCGCTAAATATATAGACTTTCGAATGGAATCGTACAAGTTTGCCTGAATTTTAATATTTACACTGCTGATTTAAGTTTAGCTGATTTAAGTGTGTAGCTTAAATCAAATATTCAACCAATTTATATCCAAATATGTTTACAACTTAAACCTCAAAACAACTCTTCCCCCCATCAACCTATAACTATGAACAACAGGATAATCATCAATTGTTGCTTCCCACGCATTAAACTGCATTTGAGGTTTTGCAAAAATGGAAAGCCTTTTTGTAAAATGAAAGCCAACGCCTAGAGATGCAAATACTTGAGGCTTCAGGTTTGTTTTATAGAAATCGGGATTTTTTTCTAGTTTTGAATGCTCATCGTAAGCAAATCCTTGGAATCTTGAATTAAGATTAAAAGCGGCATTTACATCCCCTTCAACAGACCATTTTTTGAAGCGCTTTTGATAGCCTAAGCCTACTGTAATATCCCATCTGTCATAAGTACTATGTACATCATAATTTCTTGTCCTTGTATGTATTTCTTCGATTTCGCCGGTGATTGACTCAGAGGAACCATCTGCATAAGTAATGGTTTTGATGATGCCCTCTATCATTACTGTTTCTACCGATAAGGTCTCAAGTCGCGTTATGTTTTCTTGCAAACGATTGAATTCCATTCCAGTTTGCAAATAAAGACCTTTAGGTAGATCATAGCGAATATTAAAACCATAACTCATATTTTCCAACGCCTTTTCTGTCTCATTTTTAAGATCAAAAAGTTCCTCGTTGCTCACGTTCAAAAGTGTTTTGTCCACTATTGAATAAGCAGCATATAGTCCAATTGAAAAGCGATTTGCTTTTTGTTGTAGTACTGTTTTCTTATCATCAATAATGTCGTAATAACGCTTCTTGATGCTTAAATTTTCTTCCCTTTGTATTTCAAGCAATGGCATTCGGCTTAAAGCCAAAATAGTAAGCGCCTCATAATTTTTTGATTCATCAATAGACTTCTGATTCCGAATCAAATTGGTGGAAGACGCGATATTGTTTTGAATAACATTGATCGTATTCTTTGACTCAACATTTTGGGCTACTTCTTTTTTTATATTCTTTGTAGGGTTGTCAATAAATGATACTACTGGTTGATCAGGAGTTTGAATAATTTGCTTGTTGAACAAACTAGACGTAAATTTATTTGTATTTGCTAAAGCGGTATTTTTTACATTATGTTTAAAAGTATTTGCTGTTAAGTCTGCAGATTTTTTTGCTTTTTCTAGGGTTGTTTTTAAATTTTCATTTGGGGCGGTATTATTTATTTGGTTTTCGTTTGCCCGCTCAGGTCCGAATGTTTTTTCAGTTGATTGATTTTGCAATATTCCTGCAGTCTTATTTTGAGCAATAGATTCAAAATCCGTATTGGAAGAAGGAAGCGTAAAGTAGGCACCAAGCGTTAAAAGGGCTAATCCTGGGAGAAAGAACCAAAGCATTCTTTTCTTACGTTTCTTTTCCTGAATACCTTTCCACAAGTCATCTTTATTGATGCCTACCTTATGGCCACTCAATTGATCTTTTATATATCTGTCCAGCCTGTTGTTATCCATGACTTCTTAATTTTAAATTAAACATCTTCATTCTCAGCATTTCTTTGGCTCTAGATAATTTTGAACGGGAGGAAGATTCTTTGAGTCCAAGTAATTCTGAAATTTCTTTGTGGGAATAGCCTTCGATGGCGTACAGGTTGAAAATCTGTCTATAGCCTTCAGGAAGTCCAGCAACTAGTTTTAGTATTTCATCAGCACTCATAGTTTCAATAGCTTTAGGTTGAGTGGCAAGGGTGTTTTGTACTATAGCGTCTATTTCAACTAGGTTTAGTTTCTTTTTTTCAAGTTGTCTAAAACATTGTCTTACTGTAAGTACATTTAACCATTTTTCGAAATCACCTTTTGTTGGATCGTATTTATTGATGTATTTAAAAATTCTGATGAAGCAATCTTGCAGCGCATCTTTAGCTTTAACTTTATCTCCAATGTATCTTATACAAATGGCATACAAGCGATCCCCTTGGTCTTCCACCAAGGCCCTTTGGGCGCTAGGATTGTTTTTTTTACACCCTTTGATTATCGCTTGTATGTCATTATATTTTTTCAATTATTATAGTTCTTTAAAACCTGCCCATAATTCTTTAGTAGTTTCACAATCCATATAAAATTCAGTTGCCAAAGGAGGTAATGTTGGTGAATTAGGCGTAAGATGGAAATCATTATCTATTTCTTCCGGACCTACTTGTGATTCTATTATTTCAAATCCATCAGGTGTATAAGCTTTAATCAAATATGTTGTAATATATGGCATATTCTCAAAGATGAAGTCACCATTTTGATCAGATACACCTTCTATCAATGGGGCAGGGTTTGTTGTTGAGCCAGCTTGTTCTATTGAAAACCTTACATTTTCTAAGAATGAGTCAATCCCGCCATCATAATAATTATTACCATTCTTGTCATGAAAAGCTTTAACTAATAATTTGTTGTTCGCTTCTGGAATCTCCCAAGAACCCGTTGCGGACGTTCCATTATTATCCTCAACCGTTACGGAATAAATACCCGGAGCCATATTTGTCAATTGACCAACACTATTGGATTGAGCACCTGCGGGCCATGAATACGTGTAAGGGGGAGTCCCTCCTGCAACTGTTGCGGTCACAATTGCAAACTCGGCGCAACCTAATACATCTGTATCAATTATTAAGGGTTGTGAAGTAGAAGGTATTAAACCTAAATCAATGTAAGAGAGGTCTAGTTGCGAATCGCTTGAAAGGTTTGTTCTAAAATTTCTTACCGTCGTTGTTGAACTCAGTGATTCAAAATTATTGTCATTGGTATCATCGCCTTGCAATAAGGGAGCAGCTATCCATTGTATTGGTAAATCTAAAACTAAATCAAATCTATCTCGTACTATTGCATTTTCAATTAAATAAGACCCATTATCATTAAATGTGTGAACAACATCTGGAAAAATCAGAGGGGAAGATCCATAGGCAATGAATGGAGTATAACCTTTTTCAACCTTTATAGGATCATTTACTGGATCATCTTGAATGCCATTTTCGTTTTCATCTAGCCATGTTGTACCTGAGATGTCAACTCTATTGCTGGGTTCTCCTAGTTTTACTTTGAAAGTTACATCGATATTTACAAGTTCCCCTTGATTTGGTCCTTTTCCAGAGCCAACAATACTGCCAGTAATGGTCTCGCCATCGTTACTTAAAATTGTTGCAACAATATTGTTTTCGCAAGGGAAATTAATACTTCCTCCACCATAACAATTACAAGGTAAATTAGAATTAGTTTGAGGGTCATATTGTAAACTCCGAAAATATGTTGGTGCTGCTGCTCCTTCATCCATGAATGGAATGCTTGCAAGAATATATGGACCTGGCATAGAAGTTACACCTAAAATAATTATTTCAGAATCATCAACTATAAAAGCTTCAAACTTTTGATCGAATGCAAATTCTTCAAGGTTATTGGTTTTTAAAGTTAAGAAATCGTCTGCGAGGTCATCACAAGTGCTGATAATCCCAAATTCTGTGCTTGGGGTTATTAGAGTAACTTCTATTAAATTTGAAGCTTCAATATTCTCAAAATCTACAATTTTAATATCTACGGCTTCTTTATTGCAATGGTCAATGAATCCAGAAATAATCCCGTTTTCATCGGGATACAAAATTTGATCTTTGGTGTCATCAATAGAAACTACTGCATATCCATTAGTAAGTGGAAGTGAAGCGCAATTGAGTATTTTTCCAGAAAAAAGAATAATATCTGCTAAGGTATTTACTTCAATCTTCCCTAAATCGCAATTACCTTCTGTGATGTCATGCAATTCTTGGTAGAGTACCATCCCGCAATTATTTAATACAGTTATTTGGATCGTAACATCTAATGGGACAGAACCACAGATAATTCCTAAAGAATTTGTTACGCTTGATGCAACAAGAAGACCTGTTACTTCTTTTATTATAACCGGATAGTTTACCAGTGGGGCGCCATTTTCATTTATAAATACTGCTCGCATTTTGCACTTTGGAAAAGGAATATCACAATTCCATGTTGAAAAATGCGAAACCTCCGCATCGTATTTATTACCATTTAAAGTAGCCGTACCTTCTTCCATCCAAAACCCAGTATTTTCGTCAAAGTGCCATAGTGGAATTTCGGCAGGAGCCGCAGCTAAGATATCTGGAGCAATACGAAAATCTAAGGTTGCCTTTTGCCCATTGCCCAACTGTAAAGGACTTCCATCAGGCGTTTCCAATTCTACCGTCCACATACCGAAAGTCCCTAGTTGTATTTGGTTACCATTTATATCTTCTCCTCGTAGATCCCCTGGAATCTGATAATTAAAGTTTGGAGCATCTGTATTCATATAGAAGCTATAAACATGCACTTTCCCATTATAAGGATCACCGTTTTCGTCTACAACAGCATTTGGTGGGAAGGATATATTACTTGTTGGTTGTCCGCCTTGCGCAGCATCAAATTCAGTAAACGTCATTCTTGGGTTCATTAATACATGTACATTCGATGCGCCTCCTTCAGTAGGAAAGACAAATTTATGGCTTTTAAAATATTCTGGATGATCAAAACTTATCAAGCTGCCATCTTCAGAAGCTGAAGTACCTCGGATAATAAAATGCCCATAGTCATCTGTCTTCGTGACTTTATCGCCTATGGTCACCTTTGTTTGTGCGATTGGATCCAAAGCTCGGTCAAAAACGGTTCCTCTGATCTCTGTGGCAAACTCTTGGCCAACTGGTGGGGTATATACGGATAGATCATCTTCAATTTGGTCCTTTCTGCAAGAGAATACACAGGCCAGCATTAGTATAAAGCTATATAATATAAGATTTTTCATTTTTTAAGTTATAGAAGTTTAAAAATCAGCGCTGTTATAGTGATTATCCTTGGTATTAATAAAACGTTGCAACCCATCTCGTTTTTAAGTGGAATATATCTAAAAGCATAGGAGATAGCGCTTTTTAAGGGATTTTATCTATGATTTTACGGAAGTCCTTATTTAGAGAATTGGCTTTGAATTAGGATTAGATCGGTTTGCAGCCAGCTTCAATTGAAACATTTCACTCATTCTGTGCGCTCGTTCAATCATATCTTGAGATTTCTCGCCTTTGAAGTTTGCAAAGACCACTTGTTCAAGAATTTCTAGCCATTTGTCAAAATGTCTCTTATAAATAGGTAGGTTCATATGATGGGAAAATGGATTTCCCTTATAGTCCATTTTTTTAAACATCACAGTATTCCAAAAGCTGTAGATTCTTTCTACATGTTTATTCCACTCTTTTTCATCGATCGCTTCGTTGAAAATAGGAGCCAATAAGGTATCTGTTTTAGCCTTGGCATAAAAAGTATCTACGATCAGCTTAATATCCTTCTTATATGTGATGTCTTGCATGGCATTTATTTTCTATAAAGATATCAATGCCTGAGATAAGATTTTGATCTAAAGAGCCTAAATAAAAAAAGACTCCTTTACATTGCGTAAAAGAGCCTCGTTTATTGGGGTTAGAATCTATTTTAATTTCTTTGTAATCCTAAGATTTTTCTCCTCTAAAATGATCTGCTTTATATTTAAACAAAACATTAAAAGTGGTTAAACTTCCATATATTCTTGTGATGTATTGCTGAAGATTTACTTTTTCTTCATCAGACATAGTCTTAGTACTATTGATTCTTTGTTCCATGACTCTCAATCGATCTCTGACCATTACGATTTTGTGGAAAAAAGTATCGATTGGGATTTCTTTAGATTTTAAAGAGTCGTCGCCAGGTTTGAGGATCATCGTGCCATCAACCCATTTGTCTCCCAAGTCAATTGGTTTTAAAAGGTCGGACCAGTCGTGTAAGATCTTCATCAATGATTTTTCAGCTTGTGTGAACGTTACTGATTCTTCAGCTTCTAATGCTTCAATAATTTCCCAATCAGCATAATCTTTTCCTATACTTCTTACGCCAAATGTTTGGAAACAAACATCATAAGCAGCTTTATGCAATTTTGTAATGACACCAAATCCTAAGGCTGGGTGATTTACTCTACTTCCAATACCCAAAAGTTGAGTCTGAGCTTCTGAGGACATATTTTCGTTTTTTATGATTTACGTGAATAGTTTATCAAAGTTTTAATTTTGGGGATAAAATATTTTTCACTAGAGACGCAAGATTTTGAGTCTTTGCTAGTTTTGTCCCGCTTTTATCCTGTTAATAAAATTAGTAGCCGTTCCTGGGTTTACGGGTTGTATTTCGTATTGATATTTTTTGTTTTTCACGACTCTCTCTTTGTCTTTCATTCCAACAACTTCATCATTATATCGGGAATTGTTAGATACAGTATTCAAAATACCTTGCTTGTACCCAAAAAAGTAATAGTAATCATTGGGTGCCTTGATCAGTATGTAAAGCCTATCATCATTGTTAGAAGGCATCTTGAATTCCACATAAGAAGTCAACCTCCTTGAAATATTTTGCCCATCGACAGAGATCACAAAGTTCTTATCTTTTACAGAAATAAAAGATTGGTAATCAACGTCCCATTTCATCGGCATTCTAGCAAACAAGAATAAGAAATCATTGTACTTTTTGGGGATCTCTAAAACACCACCTCTCATTTTGGATATAATATTTGTGTAGATGTTGTCATCAGGGATAAATTCGGCGACAGCCCGAGTATAAAAATTATCTTTCTCGAAATTAACTTCACTATTTGTGAAGGCGGTACTGACCAGATCTTGCAGCATGATCTTCTTTAACTTGTCAGGGATCTCAAAAAGAATCCCAGCCATTACATCCATTTTCGTTTGCAAAGATTGTGGCGTAGAAGTGGTATCTGCAAATTGAGCGATATTAGTTTGCATTTGCCCTGCAGCTTTTATTTTGAAGAGATCAGGCAATCCTGTGCATAAATTTAAACTGCCTTCAGCATTTATATCTCCTGTCTTGTCTGCAAAATTTAGCATGTTTCCTCGAGGGGATAGACCAGTTATTTTCATACTATCTCCCAAGATAAATTCATCTCCAGCCCCATTATATTTCATATAGCCAGAGACATCTAATATCGCCCTGTCTTTTCTATAATATAAAGGCGTCATCACTGAAGGATAGACCAATATCGCTTCTTTACTTAAAAATAATCCTGTTTTTAAAGGCTGCCCATCAAAATCTTTTGGATCGTTGAAAGGGAGTAGCATATCATTTTTATCCGCCATGCAGTCAATACTAAACCAACTTTTTTTAGGTAAATTGACAGCATCCATTTGAGCATATCCTTTAAAAATAAGATTCCGGCTTTCAGCATTCAGTCCTATTGCCCCTTGAAAGTTTGTTTTTACGTCGATTTTAAAATCCGTGTCTGCAGCTATTTCTCCAATTGCTCTTGTCACCGTTTTTTTCTCTGACCGCTTTCCTTTTCCTACTGGTTGCCCGATGATATTTGTGAATTCAATCTCTTGCTCTTTGTCTCCGATATTGTATTCATAAAATCCACTTGCTTTGTATTCTTTGGCGCCTTTTATATTCACTGTTGCTCGATTGATCACATGGTACTTATTGATATCATTGGCAATTATCTGAGCATTATTAAGTTGCATCATGGCTCCACCAGGTCTGATCACAGCATAATTGCTGTCAGGATATATCAATGCATCAGCAGACTTGATAAAGTTTATACCACCAACTTCCAATTGTGAAGTGTTTAGGTCATAAAATCCTGTGAGCCCCTCAAAGTTCAAGGAATCTCTGTTTGAATCAGTAGAAATAAAGCTTCCCATCTTTCCTGGTTCAGTAATGAAAGTTATATGCTTTTTTGCCATGTCCCAAACAAACTCATTCATTGTTGTTTCATATTTGTTCAATGGGAGTCGTGTCATGACTGAATCAACGTTAGCTTTAAAAGTACCCATTTGCATGTCAAAATCGACATCAGAATTGACATTCTTGGTATCAAATGCAATGCCTTCTCCTTCCAATGCCTTGATCTTAATTGAAGACGTATCCGCATAGGTTTTAAAAGCTTGAAATTCCAAGAGTTTTGAATTCAAAATACCTTCTTCCCATTCAAATTTTCCATTTCCTTTTACACCATCTGGTGTCAAGATCAATGTACCATCAAGGGTATATCCTGGTTTTTTGAAAAACTCAAATGGCTCTTCTTTTGAATTTATATACAAACTATCACGGTAAGGTCTCCAATTTACTTTTACATCTTCACCATGTACTTGAGGGATTTCTAGATCGGAAGATCTTACCTCTTCCATGTCAAAAGTCTCCGCACTGCAAAGCATTTGTTTAGGCATAAAAACAATGTCCTCTGAATCAATAGAAGCATTTAAATAATTGACTATCCCTTTTCCTAAAAGACCAGCATTACTCAAATCTAGTTCTCCGGTATATTTACCTTTTCCTGCGTAAGCCTCGTACCCTGTATCCGGTGTTTGGGTTACAAATCCTAAAGATTGGTCCTCTTCTCTAACTACTAGAGACTCTTCAAAAACAGGCATGATATCGAAAGAGTACATATTGCCCTTAAAAATCACATCTTCAATTGTGTAATCATCCAAGCTATTAAAACTAAACTTATCCAATTTGAAATAAAAAGAATCTCTGCCGTACACACCATTTTTTGTATCTAAATTGTCGTAATACACGTACGAATTACCTTTGGATTGAAAGCTAGGGAAGGTCGGTATGTTTTCTCTACCTGATTTGTTATTTGGTGCGTCAATAAGAATAAAACCAGTCGCATGCTCTATTCTAGATGCTATGGAAAGTGCTTCTTTGTTACCTTTTTCATCTTCTACACCTGTAGGTATAAACAAGTCAAAAAATCTAATGGAGTCTGATCTAATATTAAACTTATCATAATCGAAAGTAAACTCTTTTCCTGTAAATAAAGAGTATCCGGCAAATACCCTTCCGTCAAAAAATACAGACCTGTTTTTGTGCATTTGTACTTTGCCAAAAAATGGTTTAGCAGCTACTTTTTGTTTTTCGCTAAACTCTATTCTCTTCACACCATCTGCTGAAATAATATTATTCCTTAGATCTAAAGAAGCGTTTGTGCTATCTGTTTCTGAAATTATTTTCAATACATCATAGTCAATTTTGTCAGCAGCAGCATCAACAAATTGTATGACCTTTTCTTTTACTTCAATCTCATTTTTATCTGAGTCATAATTTATAAATCCCTTTTCCACTAAATCATATAGCAAACTTTTTATATTATCTAAAGAGTATTTTGGATTCAATTCTTGAGCTAAATATTCTCCATCAAAGTACCTAGTACCATCTCGCTCAACCAAAACCTTTATCTTCGCCAACGGATTAGAACTAGCCACGTTCTGTAATTTGAAATATTCTTGTTCATTATAAAAATTTGGAGACTCAAAAATGACTCTCTTTTTTATAGACTTGGCAAAACCTATTCGTTCTTTTCCAAATAGTATGCTGTCCTTATCAATCAACCAATCAATCGATGGCGCATCTATTGTGTAAGTATGATAGGAATCCAAAAATGGATTCTGATCAGTTGCTCTTTCACCTCTTGAAATACTTATTATCTTGTCAGGTACTTTAAAAACCAAATTAATAGATGGATGGAAGATAGTATCTTGTCCCATGTATAGGGTTGCAGTCGTCTGTTCTGAAACCAATTTCACATCTTTTTGAATGACGTATTGTTCCGCATAAGAATTGATCAATTTCTTTCCATCATAGCTTAATTTTACATTCGCAGGAAATTCATTTGACCCAGTGCCATAAATAGTCTTGCCTTGCAATCCAAAATTTCCTTCAAATGAGATGCCAGCTCCTAGATCACTGATCTTTAATCTTTCAAGTGATACAAATCTAGGATAAGAGCCTCCTTTAGCCATGTTCTGCGCCGAAACTTTATCAGTAAAAGTTCCTTGTATAGGTCCTGTTGGGAAAATGGAATTATAATATAACTTGGCATTTTTAGCCGTGTATAATGCTTTTGTCCCATCAATCTCATAGGTATTTAATTCTGCATAAACCTCTTCCATACTTTCATTTCTCCATTGTACTTTTCCTCCAGTTCCATACCATTTTAGCTCATTAATATTGAATTCTCCTTTGGTCCCTTCAATTTTAATAGAGTCTGTTTTTCTAATTCCAATGATATCTGTCTTGTCAAATTTGACATATGGAAGTTTATCTTTTAGATAAACTTTGTAAGTGTCAGTGTTGTGTTTCCAATTGATACCAGATTTTGAATATTTTAGGGCTTTATCCGAATAGAACGTTGTAGAAAATGCTAGAAAATCTTTTATAGGGTTAACCTTACGGTTTTCAATGGTTGAAAACATCTCATCTATGACACTCGTCCATTCTTTAAATTGTGTAATACCATCTCCAGACTTTTTTGTGGCATACACACAGGAAAATAGATCTGTCATGTATGGACTTGCGGTTAGTTTTAAGTCAATAATTTTATTTGCTAAAGTTTCTATCTGGGCTTTTTCTTCATCCAATAAAACACCACTTGAATAATACTTATCGAATTCTTTAAAGGCATCCTCAAGAATCTTACGTTTGCTGGCAGTCATAAAAACTTCAAGCTCTGTAAGAAAATCTGCTGGAGAAGGAGTAGGCTCTTCCGCATCCTGAGCAAATAGAGATGCTGCTAGAAGCAGATGAATTAAACTTAGAAATAGCTTTTTGTAAAACGGTATATGGTTCATACTTTTTATAATAGATAAACAGTGAGGGTTGGTAACGTGCATTAAGCTAAGTTTTTAGCTAATATACACAACCAGCCATTAATCTCTCTAATTTGCTTTTCTATTACTCCGTGTTCTCTTAATTTTTGTGTAACAACTTCCTTATCTTCTGTGAGAAAGCCTGAAATCACTAGCATTCCGCCTATTATCAGATGTTGAGATAACGTCTCTATTGAATCTAAAATTACATTTCTATTTATATTTGCTAATATGAGATCATAACGTTCTTTCAGAAGGGCAATATCTCCTTTTTTGACCTCCATCTTATGGCAATGGTTCTTTTGCATATTTTCTAAGGTGTTGAGGTATGCTTCTTCTTCAATATCTATGCAAAAAATACTTTTCGCACCTAGTTTCTCAGCTAATATTGCCAAAATCCCTGTTCCGCATCCGTAGTCAAAAACATTTTTATTCTCAAAGTCCATGTCTTTCATCAACGACATCACTGCAGAGGTTGTAGCGTGATGACCTGTTCCGAATGCCATTTTTGGGTTGATTATGATATCATGTTCAATGCCTAAAACTGCATCATGAAAATCGGCTCTTACCGCACAAAATTTATCAATGATCACTGGTTGGAAGGAAGATTCCCATTTCTGATTCCAATTTTCATAAGGCATGGATGTCGTTGCATATTCAAAGGACAATTTTTGTTGTAGGTCTTCGATCAATAATTGATGTTCTGAATTGAAATCTTTCTCTGAAATAAATGCAAGCACACCTTCATTCGTTTCTTGAAATCCATTGAAAGGAATTGCATCCAATAATGCAATCAGTAGATCCCGATCTTTACACTTGAAGTTTAATTTTTTGTAGGCCATTACATTACTTTTATAAACGACCTTAAAATTATAGATCGACAATAATTACTTTAGTTTAGGTACTTCAAAAGTGCCGATTATAAATCTTTAATTTTTGCTTTAAAAGCAATCAAGGTATTCATTAGTAAGGAGGTAACAGTCATAGGTCCAACGCCACCAGGTACAGGAGTTATGTAACTGCATTTTTCAGCTATATCATCAAAATCAGCATCGCCAACCAGCTTATAGCCTCTTTTTGCAGTCGCATCTTCAATCCTATTGATCCCTACATCAATTACGACAGCACCTTCTTTAATCATATTCGCTTTTAGGAAGTTTGGTTTACCCAAAGCCACTACAATGAGGTCAGCTTTTTTTGTATAAGCTTCCAGATCTTTTGTGCGACTATGACAAAGTGTTACTGTGGCATTGCCAGGATCAGCTTTTCTGGACAATAAAATACTAATTGGTGTTCCTACGATGTTAGATCTACCAAGTACAACGCAATTTTTGCCTTCCACATTAATCTTATAGCGGTCGAGAATTGTCACAATACCAAATGGGGTGGCGGGTAAAAAACTAGGCATTCCTTGTGCCATTTTTCCAAAATTTTCTGGATGAAAACCGTCCACATCCTTAGATGGATCGATTGCCATGATGATCCGGTCTGTATTTATATGTTTAGGTAGAGGTAATTGAACGATAAAACCATCAATGGCATCATTCTCATTCAAAGCAGCTACAATATCAAGAAGTTCTTCTTCGGTCGTGTTCTCCTGTTTATTTATTTGACTTGAGTCGAAACCGATCTCTTCACAGGATCGGGTTTTATTTCTAACATAGACTTTGCTAGCAGGATCGGCGCCAACTAAGACAGCCGCTAAATGAGGTTTTCGGAGCCCTTTAGAGACTAATTGTTTAACTTCTTCAGCAATTTCTTGCTTAATTGTTTTAGCCAAACTTTTGCCATCAATTAAATTCATACTATTAGGTCTTGGTTAAAAAAACAAATATAGATTTTATGTTTGAAACTAAGAGGCTTACTTGATCATTGTTGCTTTCATCTTGAGTATCTTTGCAAGAACTTCACTTTGTAAATTAATAAAAAAAGATTTGGATAAAATTCAAAATAGATGGAAAAGTAATAAGGATAAGCCGCAAGTCTTAAAACGAATATTGAAGCATATCTCAAATAATAAGCAGATCAAAGCCAGACAAGCAGAACAAGTACACCAAGAAGTATTTGAAGAAGCAGATTGTTTGAAATGTGCTAATTGCTGCAAAAGTATTCCGCCCATAGTTAGCAAAAGAGACCAAAATAGGATCTCAAAACACCTAGGTATGGAATCAAAGGTCTTCTTCGAGAAGTATTTAGTTCAAGATGAAGATGGTGACACAGTACTTAATCAAGTCCCTTGTCCTTTTTTGAAGACTGATAATAATTGCTCGATCTATGAGGTCAGACCAAGTGCTTGCAGACAATATCCCCACAGTGGGGAATTCACTTTCCATCAAAATTTTAACCTTCATAAACGCAACGCCAAGTATTGCCCTGCATTATTTGAAATTTTGCACAGATTGGCAAATGTTAAATAGAGAGGAAGTATTTTGCCCCTCTACTGAACCTAAAAGGTTTAACTTTTTTGATGATATTTTCTAAAATTTATTCTACTTGACCAAATTCAGATAGAAAGTGTTAAAAGAGGTGTACACATTAAATCATGCCCTTACCGATAGCTGACATCTGATATCCGTCAACTACTCCTTCGTATAAGCAATTTTAATTATCTTTGTGACCATTATGGATAGAGTGATAATTCTAGATTTTGGTTCACAGTATACCCAGCTGATCGCGAGGAGAGTACGAGAGCTGAACATTTGTAGCGAGGTATTTCCTTACAATGAGCATCCAGATCTTTTGGATGATTCTGTGAAAGCTATCATCTTGTCAGGATCGCCCTTTTCTGTGTTGCAAAAAGATGCTTTACAGATCGATCTAGAAGGGTTTGTTGGAAAGAAACCTGTTCTAGGTATTTGTTATGGAGCCCAATATTTGGCTCATTTCTATGGTGGATCTGTGCAAAAATCCTTAAAAAGGGAGTATGGCAAAGCTACCCTTGATAGATTATATACAGAGGAGGATCCTTTTTTAAAAAATATTAGAACTGGTTCACAAGTTTGGATGTCTCATGGTGATACTATTTTTGAGCTTCCAGATAATTTTGAACTAGTGGCTGGTACGAAAGATGTTGATGTCGCCGTATTTAAAGCAAAAGAAGAAGAAAACAAAGCGCCAGTTTATGGCATTCAATTTCATCCTGAGGTGACTCATACCCTAGATGGCAAGAATTTGCTCAAGAATTTTTTAGTAGATATTGCTGGGTGCAAATGTACCTGGAATGCAACCTCTTTTATTGAAAATACAGTCTCTAAACTTAAAGCCGAAATAGGAGGTGAAAAGGTTTTGATGGCATTGAGTGGGGGAGTAGACTCCACAGTAGCAGCAGTTTTAATACATAAATCAATAGGGGATAACCTATATTGCTTTTTCATTGATAATGGCCTTCTTAGGAAGAATGAATTTGAAGATGTCCTAGAATCATACAAAGGTATGGGATTGAATATCAGAGGAATAGATGCTAAAGATCGATTCTTGAAAGCACTTGCAGGCGTTTCTGACCCTGAAGGTAAAAGAAAGATCATTGGGCGTGTCTTTATAGAATTATTTGATGAAGTATCTCAAGAGACTGAAGGAATGTCATGGCTCGGTCAAGGAACTATTTATCCTGATGTTATAGAGTCTGTATCTGTAAAAGGTCCTGCAGTAACCATAAAATCCCATCACAATGTGGGTGGCTTGCCGGAAGATATGAAATTGAAAGTTGTAGAGCCTTTAAGAATGCTGTTTAAGGATGAAGTAAGAGGTGTCGGAAGAGAGTTGGGGATAACGGAAAATTTAGTTGGCAGACATCCTTTTCCTGGCCCAGGATTAGCGATCAGAATACTTGGAGATATTACTGAAGAGAATACGAGGATACTGCAGGAGGCAGATGCCATTTATATTCAAAAATTGAAAGACTCTGGATATTATGACAAGGTTTGGCAAGCGGGAGCAATCTTGCTGCCTATTAAATCTGTCGGTGTAATGGGAGATGAAAGATCCTACGAACAAGTTGTAGCATTGCGAGCTGTCAATTCATCAGATGGGATGACTGCAGAATGGTCCAATCTCCCTTATGAGTTGCTTGCGGATATATCCACGTCGATTATTAATAATGTCAAAGGAATAAATAGAGTTGTTTATGATATCAGTACCAAACCACCGTCTACTATTGAGTGGGAGTAGGATGCTACTTTTCCTTTTATTGGCTCAAATGCTTTTTTCTTGCAAGACTAAAAAATCTGTAAAAAGAAATAGTGACTTACAACCCTTAGAGACAGTAATAGATACTATTCAATGGACCAATGATGACTATGGGGCTCCACCCATAAAGTCAGACGAAGTTGATTATGAAATATCAAAGCAAAAAGAAGAAGCAACAGAAGTTAATGATAAAAATGTCCCGCAGTCAGAGAAATTTTCCTCTTATAAAATAGGTATGCTATTTCCATTTTATTCCAGTCAAACTGTAAATCCAGGTAGTGATAAATCTTTGAGAGCCGTCAACTTATATGGAGGTATTAAGATGGCTACGGAAGTTTTAGAAAATGAGAATATATACATGAGTATTGATGTTCAAGATTCAAATGGGGATGTTGGAACTTCTGAATCGTTGATCAAATCATCTTCTTTTGCTGGAGCAGATCTCGTATTTGGGCCATTTAGAAGAGAAAACATTGAATTTGCAGCAGATTTCTGTAAAAACTCTAAAATACCTATCATTTCTCCAATGAATCCATCCAATAATGTGGCGAAAGAAAATCCATACTTCATTCAAGTCAAACCACGATTAGAAACGCATTGTGCTGCCATAACGAAGCACTTACTAGATAATTTTAGCCCTGAAGAAGTTGTTTTGGTAAGTAGAAACAAACCAGCCGAAAAGGCAAGATTTCAATACTTCAATAATTCTATGAAGGATTATTTCAAAGGGGAAAGCCAAGAAAATTTTAGAGAATATGTGGTATCTGATTACTCTAACAATTACAACAACATGGATTTTTTTCAATTCTTCCCAAAAGTTACCTCAGGGATGGAAGGACTTCCAGAAGCGATCACTAAAGTTTTTGTAATACCATCTTGGTCATCTGAGGCCTTCATTGCCAATACTTTGAGATTAATAAGATTAGCCAAGCAACATCATAATGTTTACGTTTATGGAATGCCACAATGGAAGACTTATGAAAAGGTCGATTTTGAATATTACGAAGCTTTAAATTTATATATCAGTTCTGATGGTTTTGTAGATCCCACAAAAATGGATGTGAAAGATTTCAAAAGAAATTACTTCAATAAATATGCAGATCTACCCACTGAAGACGCCTACTTTGGATACGATCTCATGCGGTATTTCGCTACTATGATTAACAAACATGGTTCTCAATTTCAGACTAAAATTGATGTAGAACCTTATCAAGGGATTCACACAAGCTTTGATTTCCAAGCAGTGATGAATTCGGGTAATATTGAAGCAGGTATCATCGATTATTATGAAAACAAGCATGTAGACATACTCAAATTTGAAAATTTCTATTTCCAATCAGCAGAAAACTAAATGATAGGAATTCTTCCCATTAAACAAATCTTGATTAGTAGCTTATTCTTGATACTTCTTTTCACTTGTGCAGGAGAGAACGCCAGCTCATTGAGAACTGGTTTTTTACATGATGGAATTTATACAAATAAGTTTTTAAACTTATGTATTGAGCCTGCGATCTACGCTTCCCTTTATAGCTTTCGCAAAGACTCAAATAAACTGGAAGCCTTTACTTCTAAGAAAGTAATTCCTAATTCTGACCCACTTATTCCGCTTGTTTGTTTGAAAGACTTGATAGAAATGAGAATTTCACTTGCCAATTCCGATATTTTTGGCGATTTTAAGGACGATCGTTCTATTGATTATTTCAAATCAACTGTTTCAACGCTTTATGATTCTACTGGCGAAGCTTGCAAGGTTAATGTCATAGAATCGAAACAAATTGAGATCGAAGGAAAACAGTTTTTATCAAATTATTACTATTTAGAGAAAGGCGATATGCATGTGTATGAAAAACAGTTATTTACACATGTAGAAGATCGATATTTATTGTTTCATCTTTCAGATGTAGAAGAATTAGATGCGGCACAAATTAAAGAACTTTTTAAAGCGATCAAATTCGATTGTATCTAATGTAATTTCTTTGTTTAAACTATTTTTCAGAATGTGGATAAATAGTTATTGTAAAACCTAATTCATAGAATATAATAATCCGTAACTTTACCGACTATGCGATTGAATAGCCTAAAAATAAAGGGATTTAAGAGTTTTGCTAATGATACGGTCATTAATTTCAACTCTGATGTTATAGGAATTGTTGGGCCGAATGGTTGCGGCAAATCAAATGTGATTGATTCTATAAGATGGGTGCTTGGAGAGCAGAAGAGTAAAGAGCTACGTCTAGACAAAATGACATCTGTCATTTTCAATGGGACAAAAGCAAAGAAGAAGTCTGGTGTTGCTGAAGTTTCCTTGACATTTGACAATACCAAAAATATCCTTCCTACGGAATATGGATCCGTCACCATCACTCGTACTTTATACAGATCTGGCGAATCAGAATACAAGCTCAATGGAGTTACTTGTAGGTTAAAGGACATAACTGCTTTATTTTTAGATACTGGGATAGGATCCAATTCATATGCCATCATTGAGTTGGGTATGGTCGATAAAATTTTGACCAACAAAGACAATTCAAGGCGTAGAATGTTTGAGCAAGCTGCAGGCATTTCAAAATATAAAAAAAGAAAGAAAGAAACCTTAGGAAAACTTGCTGCTACGACAGCTGATCTAGATAGAGTTGATGACCTTTTACATGAGATTCAAGGCAATTTAAAGCAACTCGAAAGACAAGCAAAAAGAACGGAAAAGTATTTTGCATTAAAAGAAAAATACAAGAGTAATAGCATCATCTTAGCGAAGCAAAAATTAAGTACGTTTGAATCCAAAGACCAAGAAATAAAGGCTTCCTTACTCAAAGAAGAGGAACTGTTGGCAGAAATCGTTGCTAGCAAAAACTTGTTTCAATCTGAATTGGAAACTTTCAAAAAAGACATCTTAGAAAATGAAATGGCTTTAAGTTCCAAGCAGCAGGAATTTAATGAATTGGTCAAAAAAACAGATGAAAAGGAGAATAGACTAAAAATAATTGAGCAGCGTCTCAACTTTTTGTCTAACGATAAATCAAAGTTGCTCAAAGCTATTCAAGAAGCTGAATCTAAAATATCAGATCTTGGATCTCGGAGGGAAAATTACAAGAATACTCTGGTTACTGAAAACGAATTGTTTGGCACACTACAACATCAATATGAGGAAGTAAAAAATAATCTGGAGCGTATTCAGGGGGACCACAATGAGATCAAGAAAGAACTTGACTCTATTACTTCCTTTCAAAAATCCTATCAAGAAACAATAATCAGTCTTGAAAAAGAAAAAGCGATATTAAAGTCTCAAGAGCAGCAACTTTCGGCTGAATATGAGA
>Ga0114952_1000646_pt1 | contig 34924 bp, 18 predicted proteins | sample SidtaG_2_FD_87303 | JGI IMG/M metagenome (GOLD analysis project Ga0114952, IMG submission 87303) | Marine algal microbial communities from Sidmouth, United Kingdom - Sidmouth_Asex2 metaG | ecosystem: Host-associated > Algae > Red algae > Unclassified | place: Sidmouth, United Kingdom | collected...
ATAGGTTTCGGACAAGAAATAGAACGAAACGGAAATGATACTTTCTTTTATAAAGCAGGCGACACATTTTCCTGTTCCTCGATTTTGGCTTACGATAAGAAATCAAATTGGGGAATAGTGATAATGATAAACCATAAAAATTCCGATTTGATAAGAGAGTTGATTAATACGATTTATGAACAAGCCTTGGGATAAAAAATGTTTGCTAACTTAAGAAGTATATAATTAATTGCTTTGGCAAGTGCTTATCTGGAAAATTCCGATGGAATTTTCTCTAGTCCGTATTTGTTTACTAATTTTGTTGCTTAACCACGCAACTAACCATACACAATTCCGTTAACTAAAATACAAGAAAAACCGAGAATAATGAGAAAATTCGGAATTATAACATTGATTTTTTCAACCATTTTGATGAGTTGTAACACGGACAAATCAAAAACCAAAATTGAAAATCCGGAATTCACGAAAACTGAACAGAAAACCGACACGCTAACAAAACACATAAAATCGTTTAACCCAGAATTGCCGACAATAGGACTTTTGATGTATAACGGAGTTTTACAAAGCGAGGTAACCGCAACTTCTGACGTTTTCGCAAAACCGACCGAAGACGGAAAACAGCTTTTTAACGTAATTTCAATTGCCGAAACTGAAAGCCAAATAACAACGGAAGAAGGAATGCATTTCGTTCCCGATTATACTTTTGAGAATTGCCCAAAACTGACTGCTCTTTTTGTGCCAAGTGCTTATGATATGTACGCTCAAGTTAATAATGACAGAATCGTGAATTTTATACGAGAAAAAAACAAGGAAACAAAATATACCGTGAGCAATTGTGCAGGAGCCCAACTAATCGGAAAATCGGGAATTGCGGACGGACACAAAATAGTAACTTGGATTGGCGGAGGCGAACAATTACAAAAAGATTATCCGAATTTAAAAGTTTAAAACGACAGTTTAGTAACTTTTGTTGAGGACAGAAAATTCAGCTCATCAAACGGAAATTTAGCAAGTTATATTTCTGCATTGAATTTAGTTGAGAAAATGACCAGTTTAGAATATAGAAAATTTATAGAAAGCTATATTTATCTCGACCGACTTCAAAATTGAAACGAATAAAGTACTGTGGGCAACAAAGACGTATATAGCTCATAGCTGGGCAGTTGCTTAATTGAAGTTAAGGCATATTTGGAAAGTCGCCAAATTTTCTAATTTGCACGATACGAGCCATATACAGAGACGTTGTAAATAATTTAAAACAAACATAAATATGAAGAAAATTAATTTAATGATAATCCCTATTGCTTTTGCAATGCTGCTTTCTTGTAAAAACGATGATGATACTGACACAGAAGTTCAAGAGTTCAGTGAATTAATAGTAGGTGAATGGAATTATTCTAATCAAATTATCGATGGAATGAATGAAGAATACTCTGACCCTTGCCATCAGGAGTTTGAAGTTTTAAGTTTTGAAAATGATAATACATACACTCAAACTGAATTTGAAAATGTTAATGGAAATGGTTGTGAAGAAGTAGACCCATCAAGTGGAACTTGGGAAATAAACGAACAAGAACTGACCTTGAACGGCCAGATTGTTGAAATTATAACTTTAAATGAGACAGAACTCTCTTTTACTTATAATAATGATGATGATGAAGTTATTATAGATAATCTTACAAGGAAAAAATAAAACTATTTACTACTTAAGCCGTATAAAAATAATTGCGGTTTAGTGCTTGATTAAAGGTCGTTGCTTGTTTGTAACTTCTGAATTTCCAAATGGAAAACCTACCCTCACAAAGCACGCACTAATAATAGCCGAGACCGTTAACTAAAATGGCTTCAAAAAAATAAAAAATTCCTTGCAACTCCACTTTTGACCAATTTTACGGATGGAATTCCAATGCGAACGGAACGGAATATACACAATACGAAATACAAAACCAGAAATGGAATTTATACAGGTAATAACTTCTTAATCTCGAATCTCTTTAAATTTAAGTTTACAACTTAGCTCATCTGGATATTCTTTATAAAAATCTAATATTCACATTTTTATCGCTCTTAAGTTAGATGTAAATTACGAAATTAGGTGATAATACGAATAAGCATAATAAATTATAATTATTAATAGTTTTATAGGCTTTTGAAGCCAAGAAATTAAAAAATGGCTTTTGCAATGAAAGCCTATGATTTAACCTACTTATGAAGTATAATAGTTAATTTTAGTATTACCTACTGTAACATAAACAGAATGTGTTTTAAGTGTAGCAGGAGATTAACCTTAAACTTTTGAAGAACTATTTAATTTATTTAAAAAGTTCTTCAAAAGTTTTTTATTATTTCCTGAATTTGTTTTATTTGTCTTTGAGAACAATTAATCGCTAAATCAATTAAAATTATAGAATTGTTGCGTAGTTCTTTTATTTATATATTAAATTAATTAGTCTTGAAATCAAATACTGAAGACTCTGTAGCTGCTCCATTAGTATCTCTTGTTATAACTTTCCAATAGTAAACAGTATTTGCATCTAAATTTAAACTTAAAGTTGTTGCTTTTATTGTTTTTACCAATTCTGTAGGAGGGTTTGTTTTTGATACGTAAACTACATACTCTTTTATATCATTATCCACATCACTCCCAATCCATTCTAGCGAAACAGCAGTAGCTACATTAACTCCCATTTCTGGCCGAACTAATTCTACAGGAAATGGGGCGTAATTTTCCTCACCTTCTCCTGCATTATATAATTTCCATGTTTCACTTTCTGCTGTTTTACTAGATTTACTAGATTTAGAAATTATCTTCCATGAATAAGGCACTCCCCGCTTTAAAAGAATTGGAGCCGAATTAGTGTCGGTATTTACTGTACTTAATTCGTCTGAATTCAGGTTCCTTAGTGATACAGAATAGGAATCTGTAAACTCAGAAGCGCTCCATTTAAAGGTAACTTCACTTTCTTGATTAGACACTATAGCTCCTTCATTACATTCTACATCTTTTAAAGGGAAAACCAATGTTGCTGCTTTTGGGTCATTAATTATTGGTGATTCATCTACAACTGCACCTTTATTATCTCCATTATCTTCATCTTCACTACCACCAATTTTTGTATTATCACTGCTACAACTAAATGCTGTTAATATAACAATATTTAGTACTACTAGTCTCTTGAATATATATATCATTTTTTAATTATTTTAGATTTTATTGTATTATTTCCTGAATTTATTTTAAGGTAATAAAAACCACTTGAAAGTTTTGACATATTAATCTCAAAACTATTTTTTCTATTTTTAATTGTTTTATCTAATAACAAACTACCTGATGATGAAAATAACTCATATGAGATTTTGTTTCCTTTTGAATTTGTAACAACTACCGTTAAGATATTTTCCACAGGGTTTGGGTACATAGAAACACCATCACCAATTAAAATACTTTCATTATATAGTCCTTGGCAGTCAGAATCTGCTTTTATCTGTATATCATTAGCTCCATTAACTAAATCAAATGTTATAGTAGGTTTTGATGTTGTATATGTTTTATCATTAAATTTCACATGATAATTGGTTCCCCCTTTTAAGTTATAAGAAACTTTTTTTCCCTTAGTGTTTAAACTTTTACCACTAACGGAAAGTGGTTCGGGTTCAGAAATATTAATTGTGTAATGTGTTTTTAAACCTGTGTTTGTTAGTGATATTATTGTTACACTATATTCTCCTGCTGCTAAATTATTTATACTATATTCATTTGAAAAATCATAGGTTTTATCTATGGCATCACCTTTAATTTTCACTTGATAGTTGTCTACTTTTAATGCCTTTAAACTTATTTTACCATTTGTACTATTTGGACATGAATTCCCTATACTTTTTACCGTTACTGAAGCATTACCTTGATCAGGAGTATCATCCTTAATTGCTTTATCATATAAATCAACAGACATAATTAAAGAACTAATTCTACCGCCCGAATCTGGAAACTCAACAGTTACTGTATTATTTTCTACTAATAAATCTGTAGAAAAAGGTATTTCTATCATTCCAAAGAAATCATCTCTATTAGCTTGATCATATCCTTTCCAATTATCTGGGACATCTACAAGTGTTCCATTAATTTTAATAATAGGCTTTTTAGAAACATTATGCTTTCTACCTATACTCATACGTAAAGTAGCAAAACCGTCTCCCAAACTTACTGCATTAAAATTATAAGAAATAGGGGTATTTGCTATTATTGATTCTAAATAGTTTGTAGTATAATATTTTTTTAATCTTAATGCATTATCAAATGTAATTGCATTATTAAATGTATATTCTAATACTACTGTTTCATCTTTAATTAGTGTTATTGATTTAGGTGCTATATTCGCAGTTGTTGTAGACATATTTAATAATGCATCTGGATATATTTTCAATGCTTTGGTTTTAACATTAATAAAACCGTCTAAGCTACTTAACATTTCTAAATTGACTACTTGTGTGCTTTCATGTAGATTACTCAATGCTACATACATTCTATCATTATCTACAAAGGCGTGTGTTTGTATATCTGGATTAGTACTACTAATAAGAACTCTTTTCCCCTTAACATCTTTCCAAAGCTCATAAAAATTAATTCTTGGCGTGTATTCCCAGCCTGCAGGTGTTTGTTCTCCAAGATTAGTTGGCTTCCATAAAACTGCTTGATATGGTTGGTAATTATTTTCTGCGTTGATATGCCATTCTGCTTTCCCTGTAATAAATGGTATAGAGTTTATTAAGTTGTTTTCTCTATCTAACAAATTAAATAATATGTGATTTATAGATGCTATTGTTTGTGCGCTCGCAATATCACTATAATCATCTCCAAACCCTACTTCTATAGCTCCATATTCTGTTATGGCATGTGGTTTAACTTTTCCCCATTTTATAAAGCTATAGTTTTCTATTAAATCTAAAATAGCTTCTGAGTTACTTCCAGACCGCTTATTATCTTGTCCTGATACATTTACCCCATCATATAAATGCGTAGAAAATGCTTGCATATCTTCCCCTGCATTATCCATAAACATTTTCATATTATCATTCCAATGCCCAAAATCGTTGAGCTCCATAGATGGCCATGCAGCGGAATAGCCAATAACTTTCATATTATCTAACGCAGGTGTATCATGTATGCGCTTTGCTACTTCTTTATAAAACTTAGCCATTTGTAGCTTAATTCTATTATTCTCTGCATTGTTCCAACTGCCTGTATAAAAATCTCTGGCATGTACAAAGGGTTCATTCATTACTTCAAAAAACTCTAAGGCTTCTCCGTTCGCTATTTGATCTTTAAAATACTCTACAGCCCAATCTGCTGCTGTATTAACATCTAAACCATCCTTAAAAGCATCTCCAGGATGTTGCGTACTTACAAATCCTTTTTTTACAAGTCTCAAATCATCATTCCCTGGTTTGTATGCTGGGTAAACACCTACTGCTCCTGTAACTTGTTTTGCTCTGGCAAATGGCCCCCAAAATTGCCTACCTCCAGTAACATTATAATTTTGTCTAAATGTTAACTGATCGGCATCATTTCCAGTATCGTGGACAGAAAAGTATTTTGTTCTATCTAAATCTGATATTTCACCTATAAACCGCTCACAGTTATGGTTTATTTCTACAATTGCATTTTGAGCTGTTGCCTTAATACTAAACACGGTATTTATGGCTATTACTAATCCTATTATTTTTGGGGATTTCATATGAATGTTTTGGTTTGGGTTATAAATTCTTCAATTATAAAACGTAAGATAATACACTATTATTGTAGGTGAAATATAGTAACAACAAAAAACAAACTATTGTTCAATTAATTAAAAAACTATAACATATGGCTTTTAAGTCAAATTTTTAAGCTTTTTAAAGAAAACAAAAATATTACTTATTCTCAATAAAAAATTGTAGTTCATTATCATTAATACCAGATAAAATACCTGCTTTCTTATTGTTAATATTTATTTTCTTTATTTCTTTTATATTGTAAGGAAGGTATAATCCACTTTCTAAATAACTTAACGTTTTATACTTGCCGGTTTTAGAACCTAATAAAACAAGACCTAAAGATGCATCGGCACGAGTAGTTTCTATCTCTACTTCAAATTTGTTGCCTGCTATAACAATATCCAAAATGCCGTCTTTATTAAAGTCCTCTACTATAATACTATTTACAACTGATAGCTGTGACTCTAGCGGTAGTTTTTTTACAATTAATTTTCCTTTATTATTTTCTAGAATTATGCTTGCAAATTGTTTTGCTTCATAAGCAATTGCATTTTTACTATCTTCTCCTAGTATTTCAATAATATCGGCTTTAGCAAATTCTGTGTATGTTTTAAATTTTTCTCTAATTGATGGTAATTGTTCAGATGTACATTCTTTACCTCTAATGGGTACTTTTTTATTGTTATTATATTTTGCTAAAAATATATCATTAGTGCCATTACTATCATAATCACTAGCAAAAATCATGAAAGGTTTATCCTTTGATGCTTTAAATTTGTAATTTAAACCAAGATTTCCTACCACAAAATCTACATCGCCATCGTTATCTAAATCTGCGGCTTCAATCTTATTCCACCAGCCTGTTGTTTGTAATAAATTTAAATCTGCTGTGACATTTTTATAAACACCTTTTTCTTTTTTAAATACTGTAATAGGCATCCACTCTCCTACTACTAGTAATTCTTTTATACGGTCACCATCTATGTCTTCAAAAACTGCAGACGTCACCATTCCTATTTTAAAAAGTTCTGGAGCTATTTGTTGTGTTACATCTTTAAAAATACCATTGGTGTTTTCTAATAAAAAACTATTAGGTGCAAGCGGATATTTATTTGGTGTTAATCTTCCTCCTATAAATAAATCCATATCATTATCATCATCATAATCCAATGGAACAACACAAGAACCGCTTTGTAGCATTTCTGGTAATTTATTTGATTTATAAAAATTTCCTTTTCCATCATTTATATAAAGTCTATCTCTGAAAATATTTGATTTGATTTTAAACTCATTGCCTCCACTTACTACATAAAGGTCTAAATCGTTATCATTATCCGCATCAAAAAATACTGCTCCTACATCTTCGTGCTTAGCATCATTATCTATAACTACATTTTCTTTGGTTATAAATTTCCCTGATATTGTTTGAATATAAATCACACTTTTTTGATTGGCTGCTCCTCCAACAAAAAAATCTTCTAATTTATCACCATTAATATCCCCAACGGCAATACAAGGTCCATTTTGGGATAATTTATGTGGTAACAATACCTGTTTCTCAAAATCATTATATACATTTTCTTTGTGTGTAAATGGTTTAGAAAAAGTACTTGTTATTTTATTAGAAAACAATGTCTTAAATTCTTTATTATTAACATTGCTTTCTATTGCCTCATTATAGTTTACCGCTACCAATTGGTTGGATGCAACATTGTTTATTTTACTAATTTTACCATCTAACCAAACTACTTCTACATCAGATACAATTGTATCTTTTTCTAATCCAAAGTGCACTAATGGTTCTACAGATGATAAGTAGCCCCGTACAGTTTTAAATTCGTGAAACTGTTTTTTGTTATTATGTTTAATCGTAATTTTAGCTCCAAGTCCAGATTGATTATGATGTGGACCAACTAACTTTAGTTTTAGATAATTATTAGCTAATTTTTCAGCTTTATTTTCATAAATAAATGCGTGGTCTTCAATATTATTGATAATTAAATCTAGGTCGCCATCATTATCTAAGTCGGCTACTGCTGCTCCGTTAGAAAAACTTTCTTTTTCTAATCCCCATTCTTTAACTTTTTTAGAAAAAGTTAAGTTTCTATTATTTTTATAGATGTAATTAGCTATTTTATTTTCTTTAAATTGATTTACTATATAAGTAGCATTTTGCTGGTCTGTATTTTTTCTAGCTTTGTTACTTTGCATGTAATTAGCAATGTTATTATTTGTATCCTTATCCCAAATATCTCTTCTAAAACCATTAGAAATAAAAAGATCTCTATAACCATCATTATCAAAATCACTTCCAAGACAAGCCCAACTCCAATCTGTTTTTTCTATTCCCGCATAGGCACTAATGTCACTAAAAATGCCATTACCTCTGTTTAAATGTAAAATATTGTGCATATATTGATAATAAAAACCATTGGAAGTCATATCTGAAAACAATTTGGTATTCATAGAAGCCATAGTGGTTTTAGAACGTTCATAGTCTTCCGGAAGCATTTCTAGTTGCATTATATCTTCAAAACCGTCATTATTAAAATCTACAACATCTATGCCCATTGCATAAAAGGGAATGTGATTAAAGCGTTTGGTTAATTCATCTTCAAAATTATTATTTCCTTGATTTATATAAGCATAATCTCCTCTAATAGCATTTAATAAAACTTCGTTCCATAATCTAGAAATAGAATGATTATCGGACAAGTTGCTAGCATTTAGATGGACTTCTAATTCTATTTTTTTGCTAGAACATGTGCTATTTGACTCTTCTAAAGTTACAACTCCTCTATCTGTCACCCCCCATTTTACAATGATTGTATTAGAATTATACCCACTTATAATCTCTCCTCCTTTAACCTTCCATTCATAAGCACTATTTTCATGCATAGAACTATAAAAATACGTTTCTACACTTAAAAAACTAGGTGTATCTGTACCTATGATTTCATTAGAAGTTAGATATTCGCATGAATCATCTGATATTGTTGCTAAAGGGTTATAATTACATGATTTGGGATCAGTACATCCAGTTATTTTTTTAACATTTGGAATATTATATTCTTGATAATTGTCACCCTCTATAAATAAGAAAGATTTATTTGAAGTGAAATCATTATATATCTCCTCTATACCTGAAGGCCATTTAATAGTTATCTCAGAAATAGAAGTAGCGCTTGCTAAACCAAAATGTAAAGGTTTTAAGCTCTGAGAAAAGAAAGTTATTCCATTTTTATACCTACACTGAGAACCTATATTTGTTGTAATAGAAACTATTGCTCCAATGGCATCTCTATTTGATGTTGTTCCTCTTAAAGCTACTTGAAACCAATTTGAAGTATTATCTGCATTATGATGTATTATAGTATTTTCATAAAAATGAGCTTCTTTATCACTGTTAGTTACAAAAAGATCTAAATCTCCATCATTGTCATAATCAAAAGCAAGAGGAGTTACACTTGTAGCTTCATCTATAAAACCTAAAGTTGAGCTTTGGTTTCTAAATGTATTTTGACCATTAACATATAAGTTTTCAAAATAGAAATTACGCTCTTGTACTGGTATATTTTCCTTATACCCGTTTGTTATAAATAAGTCTTCATCGCCATCTAAATCAAAATCTGCAAAAATTGGCCCCCAGGACCAACCAGTATTTTCTAAATTATATTGCTGCGCTAAATTATTAAAAATATTATCTCCGTTATTTGTAAATAATGAGTTATTATTAATTGTAGCTATATAAAAATCAAAGTTTCCATCATTATTGTAATCGCCAATAGCAATCCCCATGTCATCTTGTGTATTATCAAGAGCATAGGCAAGGGTATTCTCTAAAAAACTATTCCCTCCTTCATTAATAAATAAATCATTAGAATCTATTAAATCTTGAGTAACGTATAAATCCATCCAACCATCTAAATTGAAATCAAAAGGCATAGCAGTAAAAGATGCCTTAGAGGCTATATTTCCAAAGAACTTTTGTGTGGCATCAGTAAAAGTACCATCACCATTATTTACGTAAAAATTGTTTGTCCCACATCTTCCCCATTCAGACACATAAATATCTAGAAAACCATCATTATTAACATCAAACCACGTAGCTCCTGTGTTAGAGCAATCATTTTTTGACTTAATTCCTACAGAACTAGTAACATCAGAAAAAGTACTATCTCCATTATTATGAAACAATTGTACTTTTGTAGAATAAGTAAAGAAAATATCAGGAAAACCATCATTATCATAATCTCCCCAAGAAACTCCATTTTTAAAACCATCAGAATCTGAATCATCTACAGATGTCTCTTCTTTAAGAAGTAAATTAACTAAATTAGACGCTTCTGTTACATCTGTAAAAGTACCATTACTATTATTTCTAAATAGTCTACTTTTTGTAATTGGTTTAAAATCAGAATCTCTGCTTTTTGCTACTATAAAAATGTCTAAATCTAGATCTCCATCATAATCAGCAACAGCGACACCATTGTTTTCGGAAACTTTATTAAAACCTACTAATTTTTCTACACGTTCAAAAGTTTGAGCATAACTTTTAAAAATAAAAACAAGAATAAAAAAAAAGAAAAATCTAATTTTACACATGATAGTTTTTTTCATTTTATCTAAAAAAATAATTTACATAAACTAAAATACCACTAAAAAACAAAAGCCTGTTTGTAAAATAAACAGGCTTTTATTACAAAATACTATTTTATTTTTTAAGGTCTCTTTTCAGTTCTAACTATCTGAACATCATCAAAATATATTAATGCTCCTGCATTAACCCTTAATGTAAAGTAAGCATTTCCTAGAGTAAGATCCTGTTCTCTAGACTGTTTAAACCATTGCCCTTTTGGTTTTGGCCCGCCACAACATGCAGCATTTATTCCTTGCCAAAATTGTTCGTCCCGAGCATCGTTCTCCCAATAAAACCATGGCCCATAAGAACCTACAGTCGTAGATTCATCTATATACATCCACCATGTTATAGTATAGTTTCCTGGTTCAGAAATTTTAACTGGGAAATCTTCTATCGAAGCACGTACCCAGGGTCCATCTGTACTAAGTTTCATACTATAATTACCTTGATAAACTTGCTCAGTTGAATACTCCACAACAGGTTCACCTGTAGATATCCACGCTGTTTGAGAAGCATCTTCCATATTCCACTGTGCCGGAGCTAAATTAACAGAATACATTGTTACTGGAATATCTAAAAAAGCAGCAGGAGACCTTGTATCTGTTGATTGTAGTGTTCCATTACCATCATAAGAAACCGTTATATTATCAGCCGCATATATTGGCTCAGACAATTTTATTTCTAGAAGTGTTGCGTCATCTTCATTTATTCCAATCGAGGCAATTTGTAGAGGGGTTGTCCCATCTAACGTTACAGAAAAATTTTCTTCTTGGTTAACAAACGGGGCAAATTCTCCATTAAATGGAACAAGTATAGTCTCGTCTTCTAATTCATAAGCATCCCCAAACTTAATAAAAGGTTGGCTAGAAGGTATTACTCTTATAGGTACTGGTATTTCGTATGTTTCCCAATCCGTTGGAATATTATTTCCTGCTCTTCTAAAAGTAACCGTATTTTCTGCAAAAACACCGAGCTTCTTAAGAATGAGTGAAGCATTTTTTTCGTTACTAGAAGAACCTGCTACTTTCCAAGACCAATCATCTGGCCTTCCTATTTCCGTTTCATCAAAAAAGTCTAAAGAATTTCCTGCTTCCACATATATAGTATCCGTTACACTTTTATGATTTCTAATAACTCCTTGTTGCTCTATTCTAATTTTTGGAACTATAGTATCATACACATCAATAACAAAAGTTTTGTCTATTAACCAATTATCACCGTCTTGTTGTGCTTCTACATTCTCACCATCTGGCCCTCTAAAAGTTACTTTTTCGGAAAAAATATTAGATAAAGTTACTTGATTATAGCCAGATTTTTTAAACAATACACTTACTGTTTTATCAATAGAAGTACCTGAACCAATTATCTTATCATCAAAGATTGAATCTTTACGCTTAATTGGATGATCCAAATAGAAGTTACCTGATTGTATCTGCCATTTATGACTTGTTGCATTTTGTGATAAATCTGCAAAAGTTATGTAGTCGTTTTTATTAATCAATAATGTGTCTGGTAAGGGGTTAGTTGCGTAACCTACATACCAACCAACATCACTAAATGTATTTGGCTTCTCATACTCTTCGTCATTATTACAAGCTGTAAAAACAACAGCAAATATGGTGATAACCATTAGTGTTCTTATTTTTATATTATATTTTTTCATGTTTTATATTTTTTTAGATAATAAACTTCAATTACACTTATGGTGTATCATTAAGCACTGGGTTAGCAATTATTTCACTATTTGGTATAGGCCAATACCCATTATCTTCCTTTGTATAGTTTGTAGAAGCTTCTATAAATTCTGTCCATTGTGGTTTTGGATCATTACCGTTACTTTCTGTTAGAACAATTGATTCACCTTTATTTTTAGAATCACCTTTTATATCTCTAAATTTGTAATCATCACTCCAATATTCTTTTGTTGAAAGTTCTTGAAATCTTTGCTTTGTAATTCCCCATCTACGTAAATCTAGAGTTCTTATGGCATTACCTTCTAAACATAGTTCCAAAGGTCTTTCTACATACATTAAATGATCCATTAAAGTACTAGCATTGTATTGAACATTATCATGTTCATTAACAGGATATTCTCCTGTATTGTTTAAACCAAGTAATCTTACACCAGAACGTCTTCTTACTCTATTTACATATACTAACGCCTCTTCTACTCCCCCATCATTAGAACCTCCTTCAATTAAAGCTTCTGCATACATTAAATAAATATCCGCTAAACGAATTACTCTTACATTAACTCCAGACCTAGGTGTTTGACTAGAGATAGTTCTTTCATCCTTTGTTATATCCCAGTTAGTATACTTTCTATAATATGAATGCTCTGAGTTGTTATATTGCCCTCCTTGTGCAGATGTTACTAGATAATAACGAGTATCCTCATCATCTGGTAATGCAATTGATGCTGATGTTCTCAAAGAGAATCTTCTTGGTCTTACCTCTGTAATTAAAGCTCCATCAGCATCAAACTGAGGTGCTCCAGTACCATCTAAGACAGGAGCTGTTACAGTATTTCGTGGATCTACCATATCCAAAGACTCTTTTCTATACTCTGCATTTAACCATAATGAAGGATATGCAATTCTCCATCCACCAACATTAGCAGGTGCAAATGCAAAGTTTAAGGTATTTGAGTTTTGATCTTCTCCCCAAGGACCTATCTCGTTTTTATAAGCTAAAGAATATCCTATTTCTAAAATAGATTCTTGATTAAACTCCCGTCTTGTAGTAAAATTATCAAAAGGACTAGACGTTAGTGCGTATGGGTACTCATCTATGATAGTTTTAAAATATTGAGCAGCCATTGTATAATTCCCTTCATAAAGGTAACTTTTTCCCAATAAGGCTATTGCAGCTCCAGATGTTAATTTTCCTTTTTTACCTTCAGAATAGGTCATTGGCAAATTTTCAGCTCCATATTCTAAATCTGCTCTAAAAAATTCTTGAACTGTAGAAGCAGGGCTTATAGGTTGATAATAATCTTCCGTAGAGCTGGGTATATAATCTATTATAGGTACAGCTCCATTATTAAACCCTGAATGCAAATAAAAGTAAAAAAGCCCTCTAAATGTTCTTGCTTGTGCAATAATAACATCTGCTCTTTTCTTTGTATCACCTTCAAATTCTGGATATAAACGCTCTGCTGCAGCTAATACTTGGTTAGCTCTAAAAATTCCTTTGTATAATGCAGCCCACTTAGCGTTTGGAGCATTTGAGGCATCGTTAAAGGTTTGAAGCCAATAAACATTAATAGTATTTGGTCTTCCAAAACCTGGAAAAGTCATATCTGATCTGTTATATTCATCTGATATTCTTAAAATACTACCGTCTTTAAATGCATTGTAAACAGCATTCAAACCTGTATCTAGGTCATTAACATTTAGCCAAAAGCTGCCTTCTGAAAGTTCAACTGGGTTAGTCTCTTCTAGAAAATCTTCGTCACAACCAAAAATGAATACAGAAGTCACCAACACAAAAAACATTTTTTTTAATGCTCTCTTTTTCATAATTGTGAATTTATTATAATCGTTATTTAATATTTTTTTCATGAGATATTGATTTTATAATTAAAAGGCAAACTGGAAGCCTAATCTAAAACTAGAGGCTATAGGGTAACTACCTCTATCCAAACCTCTTGTGCTGAAACCATTATTTCCTACCTCTGGATCAAATCCTGTATAGTCAGTTATAGTTAATGGATTCTGTGCAGATATATATATCCTTATACTAGAAATACCATGCTGTTCAAGAGCCGATTTAGGAATTGAGTAACCTAACGCTACGTTTCTTAATCTTACGAAAGTACCATCCTCTAACCAATAATCTGTGTGACCTCTATAATTAGGGTGATTACCTGTGCGGTTTGATGGAATTAAAGAGGTTGTGTTCTGTGGAGACCATTGGTGTACTAAATCTTGATGACGTCCAGATTTGTATGCAAATGCTTTACTACCATTCATTACTTCACCTCCAAAAGCACCGTACCATTGCATTGAAAAATCAAAGTTTTTATAGTTGGCTCCAAAATTTAATCCTAGTTCAAAATCAGGTAAGCCACTACCAGCAAATTGCTTATCATTTTTGTTAATAATACCATCACCAGCATCCGCAATACCATCGCCATCTGTATCTACAGTTATAGCATCTATGTATTTCAAGTCCCCTAAATTAGCACTTGGACCAAATAAATTTCTATACTCATCTAACTCTTCTTGCGTACTAATAATACCATCTGTTTTATTTAAAAAATACGCTCCTGCGGGGTACCCTTCAGTAACCGTAGTTATCAAATCTTCACCATCAACGCCAGTTATAGCTTCGCTATTATTCAAAAACAGTTGCTTATTAGCACCAGCCATTTTCGTAACAATATTTTCGTTTTTTGTATAGGTTGCTCCTACATTCCAAGAAAATTCATCTCCCCTATGATCATAATTTAAAGACCATTCCATGCCTTTATTTTCCATATCCCCAACATTAATAACAACTGTAGAATTATTGCCAGATACTCCTGTAGTTGGAGGCAACAATAAAGGTAGCAGTAAATCTCTTTTATTTTCTTTATAAAAATCTGCCGATATGTTAATTTTATTCTTGAATAATCCTAATTCAAAACCAATATTTTTAGAGATTGATGTTTCCCATTTTACTTTATCATTAGCATAACGTTCCCTTATAGCTCCAGTAAGTAGTTCATCGTTAGTAAGTAGTTCATCGTTTCCTTCTGCACCAAAAACAGCATCTCTTTCTATAACAATTGTTGCTTGGTTACTATAAGGCTCAAAACCTTCATTACCCACTTCTCCATAACCAGCTCTAAGTTTAAGTGAACTCGCAACAGATTTAATCGGCTCCCAAAAAGGCTCATCAGAAACATTCCAACCAATAGAAGCAGAAGGGAAAGTACCCCATCTAAAATCTTCACTAAATTGAGAAGAACCATCTCTTCTAACAGCTGCACTAAATAAATACTTTCCTTTATAATTGTATTGCAACCTTGTCATTGCACCAAGTAGATTTATAGTTCTATTACTCCATCTTCCATCATCATTGCCAACATCAGAAACTCCTAGAGCACCACCTAATTCTTGTACTTCATTACTAACAAACTCTCTTCTATCTGCAAAAGTACTTCTAGCAAAAGAAGTTTCTGCAGAGAATAAACCTGTCCAGTTAAAATTATGATCTCCAAAACTTCTTTTATAATTTAAGAAATTTTCAAAAGTTTTTCTTACTCTTCTTGAGTGTATTTCCCTAATACCTGAAAGTGGATTTGGAGGTACTATTTTACCATCGTCATTTGTTTGAATAAACAAAGGGTTAATTCTACGCCTAGAACTATTAGATATATTAAAACCTCCTCTGGATGTGTATGAAAAATTATCATTGAAATTATACGTAGCTGTAAGATTAGCATCAAAACTATCAACATTGTCTATATCTGTTTGTTGTAGCTTTTGTTGATTTCTAGAAATAGATCTAGAATCATTATCAGTTCCTGAACCTGGATTTGCAATTTGTGTAACGTTTGGATCTAAAGACTGAGAGTAAGGTCTGTATGTAAAAGACTCGTTCAACAATAACCAAGGTTCTCTATGCCTTTCTTCTATTCTAAAACCCATTCCTATAGAAATATCCCACTTATCTTTTCTATATTGTGTATTTGCACGAATATTAACTCTTTCATAACCAGAGTTAATAAGCATACCATCTTGTTTAAAAAATGAACTATTTAGGTTATAAGTTAAACCATCTTTACCTCCTGAAATACTCAGATTGTGATTTTGAATTGGAGCATTGTCATTTTGTATCACATTTGTTATGTCAGTATTGTTAGTTAGCTGATGCGTTCCTTGTGTAATTGGAGTCCATGTATCTCCAAAATTAGTTCCGTTTAAAGCATTTCTAGTTAAGTGGAATGCATAAAGATAGTCTTCAGTTTCTAACAAAGGTACACCTGAGTTAATCGATTGCATACCATAGTAGGTATGAAAGCTCATTGTCATTTTCCCCTCTTTACCTTTTTTGGTAGTAATTAAAATAACACCATTTGCTCCTCTTGTACCATAAATTGCAGTCGATGCTGCATCTTTTAAGACATCTATAGTTTCAATCTCATCGATACTAAGCTTAGGATCACCTTCAAAAGGTATTCCATCAACAACAAACAAAGGTGTGTTCTGACCAAAAACAGATCCAACACCCCTAATAAGGATATTTGATTCCGCTCCTGGCTGTCCACTTTGTGCAGTAACGTTAACTCCTGCAATTGACCCCTGTAGTGCGGTACCTAAATCCGCAGTAGCATTTAAAACAAGATCCTTACTTTTAACTTGACCAACAGCACCGGTAATTTCTTTTCTTTTTTGAACACCATAACCAATAACAACTACCTCATCTAGTTTTGAAAAATCCTCAGTTAAGGTTACATTCACAACACTCTTGTTGTTTACTTCTACTTCTTTTTTAGAAAAACCAATATAACTAAACACTAGTACTCCTGTTTTTTCTGCATTAATTGTGTAGTTACCATCAAAATCAGTAACAACACCATTATTAGTTCCTTTTACAACTACACTAACACCTGGCAAGGGAGCACCATCTCCCGAAACGTTACCCGTTACAGAAATTGATTGTGCTGAAACTATACCAAAGGAAAGCAACGCAATAAACAATAAATAATAAGCTTTCTGCTTACATTTTAATCTCAAGTTAATTTTCATATAAAATGGTTTTTTAAATTACTTTCACAAATTTGGTTTTTTTTAACACAAAAAAAGTTTCAAATGGTTTTTTTAGTAGAACATATGATTTTTTCATTAACAAAACACATGATTCAATAGATATTTTGTAATATTACTTCCTTAAAATAGTTATTTTACAATTTAAAAAACAATTTTTCAAGAAATATATAATTTAGGTAGCTTTACAAGTAGTATAATAAGCTTAGACATATGTATTGTTTAAAAACACATATGTTATCGTTTATATAATGTTTTTTTGTTTACTTAGTTTTCCGTTTAAAAAAAAACTAAAAAAGTTTTGTTAAAAAACAGAACAGTTTTACTTACCTTTCTTTAATTGTAATTTTATTCTTATGTTAAAAAACAAAAACCTGTTATTATACATCACGCTTGCTTTTACTAACTTTTGTTTAAGTCAAGATATAGCATCTTTTGAACACATAACCACTAATAATGGATTATCTCAAAGCGATGTTAACGATATCTATCAGGATGTTTATGGTTTTATGTGGTTTGGCACACACGATGGATTAAATAAATATGATGGGTATAAATTCTCTATATACAAACCCAAAAAAAATAACAATCAAAGTATTAGTAGCAATTTGATATTTTCTATAACGGGTGACAAAAAAGGAAACTTATGGATTGGCACAACTGGAAGTGGCTTAAATTACTTTGATAGAAACTCCGAAACATTTAAAGCTTTTAGCCACGAAAAAGAAAATCCCGAAAGTTTAAGTAGCAACTATATATCAAAAGTACACTTAGATTCTAAAAACAGGCTGTGGGTTGGAACCATAAATGGTTTAAACATGTTAGACTTGAACAAACCCATAAATGACAGAAAGTTTCAACGGTTTTATATTCATTCCGACAACGTACAAAGAAACAACAGTAATACAATAAATACAATATACGAAGACAATTTAGGTCAAATATGGGTTGGTAGTATTTTAGGGCTATCAAAATTATCTAGAGATGAAAATGGTCGTATTTATTTTCAAAATATGAGTAAAACTCTTGGAATAAATAAAATACCTGTCACCAATATTACTCAAGACCATAACAACCGCTTAATTATTGCATCACACAATGGCTTGTATATTCAAAATAAGAATAAAAAATTATTAGAGTTAGAAAAAATTATTAGTGGATCATTTACTAATATTTCTGTGGATAAGAACAATAATCTTTACGCAGGTACAAAAAATGGGCTGATATTTTTAAACAATAATGACACATTAGATGTTCCAATGTATAAAAACAGATATGTCTACGACCCAAGTGACCCAACTAATAGCCTCTCCAAAAATATTATAGAGTCTATATACTTAGATAAAACAGGAATTATTTGGATAGGAACTAATGGCGGTGGAATAAATAAATTTAATCCCAACAAAAAAAACTTTAAACATATAAAAAGTACACTAGCTACTAATAGCTTAAGCTATGATAAAATTAGAGCAATTTATGAAGATAGTAATAATACCTTATGGGTAGGTACTTTAGGTGGTGGTCTAAACATGCTACTTGATAAAAACAATAATGTAGCGTTTAATAATTTTATGCATTTTGACAATGTACCTAATATTTTTACAATACAAGAAGTCGATATGTTTGGAAAAAAAATATTAATGGTAGGTGTCCAAAACATGAATGGCGCTTATGGTATTGATATTTCTAATCCAAAAAATATTGCAAAAGATAAAATTAAGGAGATAAAAGGTATAAAAAGCAGTGTATTCTCTATTTTGCAAGACACTAATAAAAATATATGGATAGGGACTTATGCCAATGGCGTAATTAGATGGTCTCCTAATTATAACACTAAAAAATACGGTGCAACCTATTTTTATAATGATGCTAATGATGCTACAAGTATTTCTAATGATATTATCAGAAATATTTTTGAAGATAAAAAAGGTGATTTGTGGTTTGCGACAGGTAATGGCTTAAACCGACTTAAAAAAAGTGAAATTAACAAGAAGAAACCAAAATTTGAATTATTCAAAAATAATCCTAACGATAAAAATTCTATAAGCCATAATTACATTCTTTCCCTATATGAAAATAAAAAAGGTGATTTATGGATAGGTACTTTAGGTGGTGGTTTAAATAAATATTTACCCAACAAAGATAATTCATCTGGTAAATTCATATCCTTTTCAGAATCTGATGGCCTACCTAACAACGTTATAAAAGGAATTTTAGAAGACAACAGTGAAAACCTTTGGGTTTCTACCAACCAAGGTTTATCTAAATTTAATCCTGAAAATAAAACATTTAGAAATTATGACGTTAATGATGGACTGCAAAACAATGAATTTCAAGAATTGGCTAGTTTAAAAAGAAAAAACGGCGAAATGTTGTTTGGTGGGATCAATGGTTTAAACGCATTCTTTCCTAATGACATCACTGATAATAAAGAGGAGGCAGAAACCATAATCACAGACTTTTCGATATTTAATAAACAAGTAGATATTGGGACAAGTATAAATGGAGATACTATTTTAAATACATCAATTAATAAAGTGAAAAATATTGAATTAAAACATAATAAAAATAGTTTTTCTTTTGAATTTGCTGCTCTGCACTATGCATCTCCTCTTAAAAATAAATATGCATACAAATTAGAAGGTTTTGATCATAATTGGATATACACCTCTACAAAAAAACGTTTTGCTACATATACCAATATAGAACCTGGTAACTATACATTTAAAGTCAAAGCGTCTAACAACGATGGCATATGGGATTCTACCCCTGCGAGTATAAATATTAAAATAACACCTCCATTTTATAAAACCAAATGGGCATATGCTATTTATTGCTTATTATTTATTGCTTTGCTATTTCTTTTATGGAAATACACTGTTATAAGCGCAACTAAAAAACATCAATTAGAATTAGAACATATAGAAAAAACAAAGTTTGATGAACTACAACGTATTAAATTAGAATTTTTTACTAATATTTCTCACGAATTTAGAACTCCACTAACTTTAATTAAAGGCCCATTAGAATACCTTCAAAAAAAGAGAAATACAATAGAAGAAACAATTATTCAAGAACAATACGGGTTAATGCATAAAAACACTACCTACTTGTTAAGGCTAGTAAATCAGTTATTAGATTTCAGAAAAATTAACCAAGGCAAAATGCACTTGGTAGTACGAAATAGCAACATTGTTGATTTTATTAAAGAAGTAGGAGAACCTTTTCAATTCTTAGCAAGAAAAAAATCTATTGATTTTAGTATAACTACCGCTAATAAAAACATTACAACATGGTTTGATCACGATGCACTAGAAAAAATAATGAACAACCTTTTATCTAATGCCTTTAAATTTACACCAGAATTTGGTACTATAAATATTGATATTTCAACCTCTGAAGCTGATAAAAAAGAAAACTATAAAATTTTAAAAAACTACCCACTGACATATGAATCTGTCTTTATAAAAGTTTCAGATACAGGTAAAGGGATAAACGAAAATAGCATAAATACTGTTTTTGAAAGGTTTTACATAGAAAAAGACAGCACAAACAACAGTAAAGGTATTGGTATTGGGTTATCGTTTACAAAGAGCTTAGTTGATCTTCATCAAGGTTTTATAATTGCCGAAAGTAAAGAAACAGAAGGCACAACCTTCACTGTTGGGCTACCTTCAGAAAAAACTGCCTATGAAAATATTCCTGAAATAAGTTGCAAAGAAGAGTTTGATAACGATTTTTTAGTTAGATCTTCTGAATCTGAATCGTTTGCAATTGGTATTAACGATGAAATTGAAGATCAAAATTTATCTAAATCTAGATCTAAACTTCCCGTTTTATTAGTTGTAGACGATAATGAAGGAATAAGAACATTTATTAAACAGGTATTAAGTGACACTTTTACTGTTCACGAAGCAGAAAATGGAGAACAAGGGTTGCAAATAGCCACAAAAATAATCCCAAATATTGTACTCTCAGACGTTGTTATGCCTATAATGGACGGAATAGAATTATGTGAAAATTTAAAAACAAAAAAAGAAACAAGCCATATACCAGTACTAATGCTCACCGCTAAATCATCAAAGGAAAGTGAACTAAAAGCATTATCTGTGGGTGCAGATGATTTTATTTCCAAACCATTTTCTATGGAACTTTTGCAACTTAAACTAGCAAACTTAACTAAATCCAGAGAAAAGTTACGAAAACTCTTCAATAGAGATATAAACCTTATTCCTAAAGATGTTACTGTTACTTCTGCTGATGAAACATTTTTACAACAAGCCATAGAGATTGTTGAAAAACATATGATGAATACCGATTTTAACGTAGAAATGTTGGTAAAAGAAATGGGCTTTAGCCGTAGTACCCTTTATTTTAAATTTAAGGAAATAACAGGATTATCATCTAGTGAATTCATAAGAAATATACGCTTAAAAAGAGCTATGCAACTATTGTCTAAAAGTGATTTATCTGTAAAAGAAATTATGTACATGACTGGTTTTAACACGGCATCTTATTTTTCTAAATGCTTTAAAAAACAATTTGGTGTTAGGCCTAGTGAATATGTTAGGAATTCATCTAATACTGATGATAAAAAACAATTTAAAATATAGTTATTGATAAACCTTAACTTCTAATATATAGAAATTAAGGTTTACTAATTTCTGTAGTTGCTGGTATATAATATTCTATTTTTCTGGAAGTAAAAGTATTATCAGGTGTTATTATTTTTTTTATCCAATTACCTCTTTCCCCGTTATCGTATTGATATATATAATTTTTTAATACCTCTTTTTTTCCATCTATAGTAGTATTCTCCTCAGCTAACAACCCAATATCATTATAACTGTAATTAGTAACCTTATTTGGCACAAACTGTTTTGCTTTTTCATTAAAAGAAAAGTTAGTTACATTAATTATTTTTTCTTTTACATTATATACCTGCTCAAACGCTTTTGTTGGTACACCCCCCATAAACTCTTTGACCAAGACATGCTTATTATATGGTTTTTTTTCTTTTTTTGAAGTCCGTATAGATTTCAGAATCACGTCATTTAAAAAATAGGTAATAGTGTATTCTCCCTTGTAATCCTCATACGTTATTTGTGTATTATCTATCCCTGTATTATTGGTTCTCTTAACGCCTATAAGTCTATCCTCTACATCATAAGTATACTCATATTGATCTATAAATTCCTTCGTATAAGAAATAATTTTTTCTGTTATTTTTTTACCAGAAACAGTATCCAAAGTATAAATATTGGCTATTGATATATCTTTATCAAACACACCGTCTCTATAATTTTCTACTCTTTTTTCTAGTAATTCTCCATTAGCAGTATACTTATAGTATGTTTTTTCATAATCAGTGGCATTAAAGCGAGTTATAAGTTTAGTTAATAAACCATATTTATTAAACTCAAATACTTCTTTACCATAATTGGTAATTACTTTGCAAGATTTTACAGTTCCTTTTAAATCAAAATCTTTTAGAGTAAAAATTTTAACCTCTTGACTGTAGATACAATTACTGAATACAAATAATTGAATAATTAGTACGAAATAAAAAAATAAGTAGCTTTTTAACATACATCAAATTTAAACTTTTTCATACTAATATAGAATCAGTTTTATATTACATTACTTTTAATATGGCACAAACTAATTTCAGGGCTCTTTTTGATGTTTATTTTTGTGTTATACTACATTTTTTCTACCAAAATTTATCATTAAAAAGCATATTTTTTCACCTATAATAACAGATTAATTATACCTTTTCTCCTGCTGCGATTTTTAGAATTCTATTATTTTCGATAATTAAAAATTTACAAAAACAGCCCCTATTTTCATAATATTTAATAATCTGTTGCTTAAAATTTAAGTGCCATCAGAAATATTTTTTTACTAACAGCAAATCTATTTTAGACAGTTGTACTTTTTATAAAATTTTATCGAGACTACTAAAATCAATATTTCTAAGATTATTTTTAAATTTTATATACCTCAAGCCAGCACAACTCAATAACAATAATAAAGGGTTCCTATTCTTCAAATTTGAAACATGAGTATGGTTTTTTATTTCTAGTATAAAAGTAAAATAATTTTTCATCCAAGAAATACACCCCCTTCATTTAAATGAAAATACACCCCTTTTTAAGAGACAAATAAGAATACCTTTAAGTTATGTAATTGTTATTTTTTTAACATTTAAATAATTAAATCATAATATTTTAACCAATAAAAATCAAAATCATGAAAATTTTATTTATTTTTATTTTTCTCTGTACACAATTAATACAGTCACAGCAATTTCTTAAAGGAGCAGATTTATCATTTGCAAATGAACTTCAAAATGTTGATGAGTGTGACATTACATTTAAAAAAAATGCTACTGATACAGCTACAACCGATGTATATGATATTTTTAAACAACATGGATGTAATGTAGTAAGAGCTAGATTATGGTATGGTGAAAGCAACCCCATTTCTGGAAATTACTCTACTATAGAAGATGTAAAAAATACTTTTATAAAAGCTAAAAGCAATAGTCCATGGGTAAAAACACTTTTAACCATACACTATTCAGACGAATGGGCCGATCCAGGAGAACAAAAAACACCATTAGCTTGGAATAGCATAACAAATGCAGCTATTTCTACACAGTTAACAAATTCTATTACTAACTATACAGAAAATGTTATTGATCAAATAGGTAAAGGAAGAATAGATTATATCGCTATTGGAAACGAAACTAATGGAGGGTTTATATGCCCCACAGCTGATGATAACTGCCAAGGTATTGATGAAGTAACTAGGTATAATAGAATGAAACAACTAATTCAAACTGGTATTAATGCTGCTAGAAATAAAGGTTTTGCCAAACACACTGTTATGGTACATGTAGCTGGACCAGGAAATGCATGGTGGTGGTTAAACAAAATGGGGGTTGGAAAACCTGGGGGGCTAAATAATTTTGGTTTGGTAGGCTTATCATATTATCCAGCGCTGCCAGAAAATTTAAGAGAAGGTCATAATATGTCTACATCTGAGGTTGGTAGAATAATAAAAAATATAATTGGAAAATATAGAGTACGCCCTATGATTGTAGAAACCTCTCATCCTTATACTAATAATTATACAAGATATAATCCTAATGATGAGAGTGATACAGATAAACAAAACCGTATAAACTACACAACCTCATATGAAAGTTTTGATAATTTAACACCAACACCTGAAAAACAAAGAATTTTTATGGAACGACTAACCGATTCTGTCTATAGTGCAGGAGGTTTAGGGGTAATATCATGGGAACCTGCTTGGGTTTCTCCTGTTAAAGGAAAAGAAAAATGTGTTAATGATAAGGATTTTGGGTATGGATCAGATCAAGAACACCATACTTTTTTTAGCATGGATAACAACCATTCTGTTATAGCTGATGGTGGCATAACATTCATGAACCGAAAGAAAAATTATAATGTTCTTGGATTTAGAGAAGTTGTATTTATTCTTAATATACCTTCGGTCCCAGCTGGACAAATACCACATCTTGCTGTTGATTTTGATAGCAGTAACTTAATAGATTTTGGTGATTGGTATAACGAAAGAGTTCAAATGATATGGGATAACACAAGAAACGCATGGACGGCTACTGTATTATTAAGAAAAGATAGAACATATAAATACAGGTACCAAAGTGGCTATGATCCAATTTATGCAGAACAACTTTCGGGATCAAATTGCAGCAACGGACAAGCAATTAGAGAAGTAACAGCTTGGAGTGGTGGCGGTAAACAACTAGTAACAAATTGGTATGGAACCTGTTTCACAGCTCAATCTTGGACCAGTTTAAAAGCAAACATCGCCAGTTTAGATAAGATTAACCTAGATATTAGTGAAGACGTAAAACTAGCTCCAAACCCTGCAAGTGAAAGTGTAACCATACAATCCAATTCAAATAAAGTCATTAAAAATATTACAATCAATGATATGATAGGAAGACAACACGCTACATATAGCCCAAATTCAACATATTTTAATATTGATATTTCATCATTGCAAAAAGGCGTTTATGTCGTTATAATTGATACTCAATTAGAAAAAATTACTAAAAAATTAATCGTTAGATAAATAAAATATTTAACTTAAAACCAGAAAACTCCCTACATATTACACAATGTAGGGAGTTTTTTTTATATGTTATAAACTTAAAAATAAACCTTTTGTCTAGAATTATTTTTAATTCTTAGCTAATTTGCGAATAGCCACCCATTGCTTTAGTTTTTCTCTAGATTCACATGCTGGATAGCCCAAATATGTTTTTCCTGCAGGAATATCTCCAATAACACCAGAACCAGCCCCTACAGTAGCTCCAGATTGAATAGTTACATGGTCCTTTATAGATGCACTACCCCCAATAATAACACCGTCTCCTAAAGTAACAGAACCTGCTAAACCACTATGACCAGCCATTATACAACAGCGTCCCAAAACAGAATTATGACCTATTTGCACCAAATTATCTATTTTGCAACCATCACCAATAATGGTAGAACTAAATTTTCCACGGTCCACACAAGAGTTTGCTCCTATTTCTACACCGTTTCCTATAACTACATTTCCTATTTGTGGTATTTTCACTAAACCCCTACCATCCTCGCTAGGTCTGTAACCAAAACCATCAGCTCCAATACTTACATTAGCATGAAAAATACAATAACTACCAATTTCACTACGTTCCCTAATTACAGTACCAGACCATATTATAGTAGCATTTCCTATTGTAGTATCATCCATAATAGTAACATTAGGATATATGATTACTCCGTCTCCTAAAACTACATTTTGCCCTATATAACTACCTGGTCCTATCTTACAATTTTCACCAATAATAGCAGTTTCATCTATGACAGCTGTTGGGTGTATATCTTTTTTAAATACTGGCGGATTAGGGTTAAACATCTCTAATAATTTAGCCATAGCTAAATCTGCATTCTTTACTTTTATAAATGCTTTATTTTCTCCTGGATGTATATCTAATTTATCATTAACAATAGCTGCACCTGCTTTAGATTTCTCCCACAACTTTGCGTATTTCTGACTCCCTACAAAAGCAACATGTGCACTACTAGCCTTTTCTAGTTGTTCCGGACCTATAAATTGGGTGCTAGAATTGCCTATTAACTCTCCTGCTAATAGCTTATTTATTTCTTGTATTGTATATGATTTCATCCGTAATTTAGTTGTAGGTTAGTACTAATTAACTTGTAATATGCTACTATAGTATAATTTTTTACGTAAATTATAAAATGCATCTTATAATTTACGTAAAAAATTATTTGCTCTTCCATCACCTCAAACATATTTTCTTAATCGAAATATAACAGTGAAAAAATATTTAGACAGAATTTATAAAGTATAAAATTAAAATTGTTTTCACAAAACTACTAGCGCTTATTTCGCTTATTATAATTTTTATCTCCTTTTGTTTTAGGCTTTTTATATTTTTTAGCAATCTCTCGCCTATAGGATCCGCCTTGGTTGGTTTTCATGTTTTTTTCTTTTTTCTCATGAAAACCAGGTCCTAGTCCAGTTTTTGAATTAGGATTGTTACCTTCCTTTATTCTTGGTTGCTCTTCTGGTGTTAATTGATCCGAAATTTCAACTTCTGAAGGAAATTCAATAGTTGGAATTTGGTAATCCATCAATTCCTCTATAGATTCCTTAAAAGATTTTTCTTTTTCTGTATAAAACAAAATAGAATTCCCTTCTTCCTCTGCTCTACCTGTTCTACCAATACGGTGCATATAGTTTTCTGGATAGTTAGGCGTATCAAAATTAAAAACATGGGTAATCTTCTCTAAATCCAATCCACGAGCCATTATATCTGTAGAAACTAAGATTCGGTTAGAGCCTTCATCAAACTGGCGAATAGAACGCAATCTATAATTCTGTGTTTTATTAGAATGTATTACACATGCTTCCTCTCCGTATTGTTCTTGCATTGCTTCGAACAAACGGTCGGCTCCTCGTTTATATGAAACAAATACTAAAACCTTACTATAAGTGTCTTTATCTTTGAGAATATGTGATAATAAATTTACTTTCGTATAAAAATTAGGCACCGCATAACATTGCTGCGAAATATTTTCTAAGGGCGTACCACTTACTGCTATAGATATTTTATGTGGTGTTACAAAAAAATCATCAATTAGTACACTTACGTCATCGGTCATAGTTGCTGAGAACATAATATTTTGACGTTGTTCTGGCAATAATTCAAAAATATTGGTAATCTGAAATCTAAATCCTAAATCTAGCATTACATCTACTTCATCTATCACCAACTTTTTAATGGATTTTAATTGCAAAGCTCTTGCTAATACTAAATCATACAAGCGTCCTGGAGTTGCTACAATAACATCTGATCCTTGTGCAACTGCCTGTTTTTGTGCATTCATATTTACTCCCCCAAATACACCCACGGTACGAACGTTTAGGTATTTAGCAAAACTATCTATTTGCTCTACCACTTGTACTACCAATTCTCGTGTAGGCACTAATACCAATATTCTTGGATTAATTTGCTTAGAAAAGCTCAAATCTCTTAATAAAGGTAACATATAGGCAAAGGTTTTCCCTGTACCAGTTTGTGCAATACCCACCACATCTTTCCCCGAACGAATAACAGAAAATGATTGCTCTTGTATTGGCGTAGGAGTTACAAACCCTAAATCCTCAATCGCATAATGTAACTGATTGGATAAATCAAAATCTTGAAAAGTACTCATTCGGTATTATTTTTTAGCAAAGGTAGCGTATTTCATTTCTTTAGTGTTATTAGGGTTTACCAATTTTTATAGTAGAAATATGGAATTCTATTTCATTTAGGATTCTATTTAGTTTTATTTTGTAACACTTAAAACTATCAAATGCCATTAACAGATTCTACATTACTACTTTCTACTTTAAAAAAATACTTTGGATACGATAGTTTTCGTAATCAACAAGAGGAAATCATAAGCTCCTTACTACAGAAAAAGGACTGTTTAGTGATTATGCCAACAGGGGGAGGTAAATCTATCTGTTTTCAGCTTCCTGCAGTTTTATTCAAAGGAGTAACTTTAGTTATATCGCCGTTAATAGCTTTGATGAAAGACCAAGTAGATGGTTTAAAAGCTAATGGTATTGAAGCTGCGTATTTTAACAGTAGTCAAGCCGGCGCAGAACAAGAGGCTATTATAGAACAAGTTGCTACTGCAAAATTAAAATTATTGTATGTAGCTCCCGAAAGTTTGAGTGCCTTAGATAATATATTAAACGAAACTCTTATTAGCTGTATTGCTATTGATGAAGCCCATTGTATTTCCTCATGGGGTCATGATTTTAGACCCTCTTATCAACAATTATCATTTTTAAAAAAAACACTACCAAATACTCCTGTTATTGCCTTAACTGCCACCGCAGATAAAGCAACACGACAAGATATTGTAGATCAGTTAGAAATAACTAGTGCCAAACAATTTATTACTTCTTTTGATAGAAAAAATATTGCTTTAGAAGTACGCCCTGCAAATGATAGGGTTACTCAAATAATAGATTTTATAGAGAAAAGACCTAACCAAGCAGGAATTATTTATTGTTTAAGTAGAAAATCTACAGAGCAACTAAAAGACCGTTTGCAAAGTAAAGGACTAAAAGTAAGTGCGTACCATGCTGGATTAAGTTTTAATGATCGTACCAAAGTACAGGAAGATTTTATTTTTGACAGAACTACTATCGTATGTGCCACTGTGGCTTTTGGTATGGGTATAGATAAATCCAATGTACGCTGGGTTATACACTACAATATGCCTAAAAACTTGGAAGGCTACTACCAAGAAATTGGTAGATCCGGAAGAGATGGCACCAAAGCAAAAGCCTTATTATTTCATAGTTATGCTGATGTAATACAACTACGAAAATTTGCAGAAGGCTCTTCTAACGAAGAGTTTCAGGTTGCAAAATTAGACCGTATGAAGCAATTTGCGGAGGCTACTAGCTGTAGGCGTAAAATATTACTTAGCTATTTTGGTGAATTACTAAATGATAATTGTGGTAATTGTGACGTTTGTAAAAATCCGCCAGAGTTTTTTAATGGCACTATAATCGCACAAAAGGCGCTTTCTGTAATTGCAAGACTAAAGGAAAGTGAAGCTATGGGAATTGTTATAGACGTTCTTAGAGGCGCTAAAAATGCTGCCATTCTAGATAAAAAGTACAATACGCTAAAATCTTTTGCTATTGGTAATAATATTGCATGGAAAGATTGGCAACATTATATAATTCAGTTATTAGACCAAGGATATTGCGAAATTGCATTTCATAAAAATAATGCTTTGCAATTGACTGAATTTTCGAAAGAAGTTCTTTTTAAAAAGAAGCAAGTAAACCTTACCAAACCAGCCATTGCTGTAGAAATTGCTACTAAACAAAAAGAAAAGAAAACCAAAGCCAAAAAGAACAATACGCTATTTGAACGCCTACGTTTATTGCGTTTAAAAATATCTTTAGAAGAAAATATTCCTGCCTATTTAATTTTTAACGACGCTACGTTAAAAGAAATTGAAATTGAACGCCCCGTAAGCGAAGAAGATTTTATGCAAATAAATGGTGTTGGAGAACGCAAAATGGAAGTTTACGGTGCTGAATTCATAGCAGAGATTAAAGCTTTTATTGAAGAGAAAAAGAAAACTCCCAAAAAATCTGAAACTGCATTAGTTACTTATGGATTTTACAAACAAGGGTTGTCTATTGATGAAATTGCCAAAAAAAGAGAATTAAAAGCACCTACCATTTTTTCGCATTTAGCCAAGCTTTACAATGAAGGAAAGGATGTTAACATCTATGATTTTATAACTAAAGAAGAAGTTATAGCTATAGAAAAAGCTAAAAAAGAATTAGTATCTCCTGATGGATTAAAACCCTATTTTGATTATTTTAAAGAACAAATGGATTATTCTAAAATTAGATTAGGACTTACTATTTTAGAGAAAGAAAGTTCTGTTTCTTAGACGTTAGACTAAAAAAAAGATTACAATCCAACAAAAAGTTTTTTTTGTAAAAATAGTAACAAAAAACATCTAAAAATAGGTGATTATCTACCGTATAATATATACTAATCTCTACTCCTCTGGTGGTCTTCCATGTATTTCTTCAAAAACTTGATCAAAATTCTCACGTAAATAAGCATTCAACTTTTTGCGGTAATCGTCCTTTAACCACGAAACAAAATTAAAAGTACTTCTACTTATACATTTTGTATAATCTTGTATACGAATGTCTATGTCCTCTCCTAGTAGTTTTACTAAGGCCAAAGCATCATAAACATCTTCACTGTTTTCTATACAAATTTTAGCTTGTTGCGCTATAGAACGTTCTAATACTACCTTAGAAGATTCTCCATTTTTAACAGAATCTACGTAGGTATCTTTAATATCAAAATAAACTTCTTCAGAATTACTAAATTCTGCTCTAAGCTCCGGTGGCATTTCATATCTAAATCTACCTTCTAACTCTTCATCATTTATAAGATTATTAAGATAATAATTAGGTGATGAGAATATTTTATGCCAATCTAGATCTGCCCCCCATGCACCAAAACGATGAAAATTATTTCCTAAATCAATGACTGAAAAAGATGCTTTATTTTTATAAATACGAGACCCTCTACCTATCATTTGATAATATAAAGCCAAAGATTTTGTTGCTCTATTTAAAATAATGGTTTCTACAGAAGGCTCATCAAAACCAGTAGTTAGTATACTTACCGATGTTAATATTGCATCTGGAGTTTCATGAAACCATTGTAATATTTGTTTACGTTCTTTTTTTGTTGCTGTATTATCCAAATGTGCTATAGGGTAACCTGCTTTTTTAAAGGTATCGTATACAAATAAAGAAGTATTAATACCATTATTAAAAATTAAGGTTTTCTTTCCTTTAGAATGCTTTTCATAGGCGGTTGTTAACTTCCCAAGCATATCTGTATTCGTATATAAATCTTCAGAAGATTTTACGGTATAATCTCCGTTAGAACCTACTTCAAGTGAGGTAAGACCAACATTATAAGAAAAGTTCTCTGCTCGCGCAAGAAATTCATTTTCTATTAAAGATTCTATGCTCTCTCCAACAATTATATCATTATAATTATCAGACATTGGAAGCTTAACATTAGAACTTAAAGGAGTAGCTGTAACTCCAAGAATAAAAGACCTTTCAAAAAATTTGAACAATTTAGTGAAAGAATTATAGTGTGCTTCATCTATAATTACCAAACCAACATCGGCTATATTTAGCTTGCCTTCATTTAACCTATTGTTTAAGGTTTCTACCATGGCAACATAACAACTAAACTCTTCTTGATCTTCTAAATTTGCCTTACTATCTACAATCTTATTTTTAACCCCAAAACCAGTAAGCGTTCTAGCTGTTTGTTTGCATAATTCTACACGATGCGTTAAAACAACTACTTTTTTACTATGATTTTTTAAGTATTGCCGTACTATTTCAGAAAAAATAACTGTTTTACCACCTCCCGTTGGTAACTGATAGAGTAAATGATAATCTTCAGGGGCGTCTTCAAAACATTTAAAAATTTTATCTATTGCACCTTTTTGGTAACTATAAAGTGCTTTCCCTCTTTTATTTTCTTCTACTTCTTTTACTACTGCCGACATGTACCTTTACATTTTTTCTGAGGGGCAAAAATAGGTTCTTTCTTGGGTTTCTCCTCATAATTACGGTAAAATGTACACATAAACTATAAAAAACAGACTATTCCTACATTATCAGAATGTAACCTAAAGGTTATTATATGGAAGAGTTAAACCTATTTTATTAATCTTCTGTGCTTTCATAAATAATGTTTATCATTTTATCCCAAAAATCAGGATGATGAAAAGAAACTATCTGAGTTAACCCTACAAAAACTAATTCTTGTTCGGGATCAATAAAAAATTTCGTATTAAAATAACCTCCCCATTCAAAAGTTCCAGGTGATTTTTTAGATATTCCACGTGCTTCTTCTGTAAGTAATGAAAAACCTAAACCATATGTAAAGCCAGATATTTTACTAAATCCGTTTCCTTTTTTATTTATAAGTACCATTTGATCCGTAGTAATTTCTTTGATAGCTTTTTCTGATACTATTCTTTTTCCATTATATATACCTTTATTTAATAATGCTTGCGTAAATATTAAATAATCTGTGCCTGTTCCAGACGTTCCTCCTCCTCCTGCATAATGTAATTTATCTTCTTTTTTTGGGTATTCTAAAAACACTCCAAAAGGTGTGTCTTCACCCATAATCATTTCCTTATTTTCATTGTATGAATAAACAGGAACTAATCTACTATGCTTTTCTTTTGGCAAATAAAAATGAGTGTCTTTCATTCCTAATGGAGTAAATATATTCTCTTTAAAATATTCACTTAATGTCTTCTTAGAAATTACTTCTATAACTCTTCCTAAAACATCCATGCTAATTCCATAAGAGTATTTTGTACCTGGCTCAAAAAGTAATGGAACTTTAGCTATGCGATCAACCATTTGTTCTGTAGTTGTTTCTGCATCAAACAAACCAAAATTAGCTATCCCTAATTTTGTATATATAGCACCAACTTCACTACTAGATGACCCATAAGTAAGACCAGATGTATGTGTTAACAAATTTCTTATTGTTATTTGTTTTTTAGCTGGTACTGTTGTAAATGATGAATCTTTCTCATAAAAATCTTTAAGTACTACTGCCTTTTCAAAAGCTGGAATAAATTTAGCAATTGAGTCATCTAATTTTAATAATCCTTTGTCATATAATTGCATAATACTTACTGTAGTAAATGCCTTTGTCATTGATGCTAATCTAAAAATAGCGTCTTTTTCATAAGCTATCTTCTTATCTATGGTACGGTACCCGAAATTATTAGAGTAGACAATCTCTCCTTTTTTGGCAATCATAAAAACACCACCTGGAACTTTACCTTCTTTTATATTTTTTTTAATAAAATTATCTAATTCTGTAAACTGCTCTGTAGTCAGTTTTGTTTTATCTACAAGTGCCTCTAATTCTACTGTTGAAGATTCTTGTGCAAAGAGCGTTATTTTAGCAACTAAGTAAAAAAATAGTATAAATAGTTTTTTTTCATCTTATTATAATCAATACTAATTAAGAAATATCTTTTAAAAATATAATAAAAATTCTTGTTACCTTTTAGCTTATTAATATAAACTGCAAAATTTAGAACCTAAATATCAAAAAAAATGACAATCGCATAATCTATAAGCAACCTGTAATTCGTAGATAATACGTAACCAAAGAACATAAAATATATATTATGAAAAAAATCACACTTACATTGTTAGGAATGGCACTACTTGCCTCTTGTGTTTCTAAAAAGAAATATGTACAATTAGAGCAAGATTATGGACAAACAAAAAACACACTTGCTAAAACTGTTGTAGAAAAAGAAGAATTAGAATCTAAATTTTCCAAAATACAAGAAAGAGTAGAAAAATACAATAATAAAATAAGTGCTTTAACAGATGTAAATAATTCACAGTATGTATCTGTAGATGGTGTAGCTGTTATTTCTAACGATGTTAAAGAAAAAATGCGTGCTACGCTTAAAAATGTAGATTCAAATACACTTAGTGGAGCAAAAACACTAAAAGATTCTATGAATTTAGCACTTTCTCATAATTTACAAAAAACAATAGATACTAGCAACTTAAATGACGATGATGATATTGCTATTTCCATTGATGAAACAGTTGTAATGATTTCTATTTCAGATAAATTATTATTCAACACTGCTAGTTACACCGTTAGTAATAAGGCTAATGATATCTTTGAGAAATTAGCAAATGTTATTAATTCTGAACCTAGCATAGAGGTTATGATTGAGGGTCATACTGATTCTAGATCTATTAACACTCCTAAAGTATCAGACAATTGGGATTTAAGTGTCCTAAGAGCTACATCTGTTGCTAGGAAGTTACAAAAAGACTTTGGAGTAGCTCCTGAAAAACTAATTGCTTCTGGAAGAAGTAGTTACAAGCCTTTAACTTCTAACGAAACAAAAGAAGATAGGGCTAAAAATAGAAGAACGCGTATTGTTATTTTACCTAACATAGACCAGTTCTTTGCTTTAATGGCTTCTAATGAAGAATAATTATAGTCTAATTTTTATATTATAGACAATACTAAAAAGACCGCTTTAAAGCGGTCTTTTTTCTTTGCAAAATAATACCTGTACTGTTATATACTTATTTGATATAATTTCAATTTAGAAAATGTTATAATCTAAAATATTTAATTAGTCTAACGTATCAGGTTCTACCAAAGCCTCCTCAACGTTATAATCTTGAAAAATGCCACAAGAATTTTGTCTTTTTATTAAAGAGGTTTCAGAAGTTTTAACTTTAATCATTGCTTTGATTTCTGGAGATAAATAATTCATAACTCAAATATTTTAGGTTAACAATACTTAAACGCATTTGATAAAAAATTATTTGTTTTTTTCGACCAACTGCTGTTATATAACATCTAATTTAAAACGTTATGTTTAAAAAACAACAAAAAAACCTATTATTGTTGTTTTTTTAATAAAAAAATTTGTATATCCGTTTATCGTCCAGTTGCTGTAATGCTGGCTATCACTAACCTGTCAAATATTTTATCCCCAAAGTACCTTCTATTGAGTTTGTAGATAAATTCATTTAAGTAAAGTTGCAG